>Ga0116219_10003485_pt1 | contig 12421 bp, 9 predicted proteins | sample Sb_taG_4_FD_91019 | JGI IMG/M metagenome (GOLD analysis project Ga0116219, IMG submission 91019) | Peat soil microbial communities from Weissenstadt, Germany - Sb_50d_6_BS metaG | ecosystem: Environmental > Terrestrial > Soil > Wetlands > Peat | place: Germany: Weissenstadt | collected 2010-09-21
CCCGTTGCATAAAGATCTAAAGTCTTTGGCTGACGAACGGCAGGCACGGAGGCCCGCCCCTGGAAAAACAAGTGTTTCGGGCGGGGCTGACGTCTCTCCCTGACTTCGAAATCTTTAGTTCTTGATGCAACAGGCAGTAAAAATGATGCTTCATCCTGTCTCTCAACGCTGCCTCCTGATGTTCCTCGTTGTAGTAGGTTTAATCGCCGGCCCCGCCAGCCGGGCGACCAGAGCTGCCGATCAAACGGCGGTCGAGATCCGACAGGCCGCCGTCGAGGCGTTAGGCCAGATCGAGACCGGTGCCGATCCGAGTCACATGCTTTCCCCGCAAGCCCGCACTTTCGCACAGGCCCTGGCGGCCGCGCGAGCCATCTTGAGCCTGGGGTCCCTACGCGAACAAGTTCGCCGGAACGACTTCATAGAGGACGAATCGGCCTCATTTCAGGAGGCGTTTGGCAAAATCCCGAACCCTGGTCCGGCCGATCGTGATGCACTCCGCGGGCGGATGACGGGCGTGCAGTGGGCTTACGTGATTTTTGGCCGCCCCCTGGCCCCGGGACCGGAACGGGACGGGCCTCCCGACTGGCTATTGCTCAAGAACGCTCCGATAGAGACGCTGGATGCGGTCCTCTGGTCGCTGACCGAGAGGGCCCCGCACGATTGGGGTGAGGCGACTCGAGGGGCGGCGGCTCGCCTGACCGCCGCGCTAGCCGAGCGGCTCGCACGGGCTCCGAAGCTCGGTCCGGACCGCGTCGAGCCGCTTCGAAGGGCTGAGCGGGACGGCCTGGACCTCGATCTATTGCGTCGCCTCAATGATGCGTGTCAGAAGGGTCTTGAAGATCACCCGTCGTACGTTCGGCTTGTGGTCCTCGTCGCGGCGGCGATGATTGCCGACGGCAGGTCTCCCGACGAGGTCGCCTCGGAGGCGGTCCCGGCCATCCTCAAGAGCGCCAACCCTCGGGACTCCTGGGGCCAGGTGATCGTGGTCCTCTCGGCGGTACGAGCGCTGGGCTCTCACGATGCTCCTCGGCTGTCGAACGGGAAGATGCTTCTCGCGTACCTCAAGCAGCAACTTCCGGCCTCGGCCACCGATCAGCAGCGAGCGGTAGCGTACTGGCTGGCCGAATATCTCGGTGCGTGCCGGAAAGCGCACCCCATCAGGGACGACGGCCCCAGGCCTCTCGAGAAGCCGGCCCTCATTCAGGCCGATGTTTACAGGGCCCTCCTCGAGGTCGTTTCCGACACCCGTTACGCTCACCTCGACCCACCGGCCCGCGAGGCAGGACCTGACTGGCGCAGCGAGGTGACGAGGACCGTTCTGGCCTTGGATTTGAGCTCGCTCGGAGACTTGGTCAACGAGGCGGGCTTTGGCGGGACGGTCGGCAAGCTTAATAGCGCCGTGCTCGCCCACGGCGAGCTGGCCCCGCGGCTGCTGGAGCTGCTGGCTTGGCGTCCCGAGTTCTGGGAGCCGGAGACCTGGGTTGACAAGGGGGTGTTCTCGAAATGGCCCGAGGCGGTCCGCAAGACGGTCGGTCGAGACGTAATCGTCCACCGTCGCCTGCTAGATCGGTTCTGGGGGAATGACCGGCTGGCCCCGCCACCACGGGCCGGGGCCGCGAAGGACTCGCTCCTCGACTGGGTCCAGAAAGAGGTTGCAGAGGAGCCCCAAGCCACACTGGCTGCACTCTACCGGGCGGTCGCGAGAGTGCTGTCAGAGGATGACCTCTACCTAACGCCCGACAACAATCAGGACGATGCCTCCTCCGCGACCGACCGAAGCTACGAAGCAGCCCTGAAACAATTGGCAGACCTGCTGCCGACGAGCGCCCATGCAAACAGCAGAGGCCAAGACCTTATCAGCGACGTCGGGCTTCGCTATGGCCGCCTGCGCGAATCGGGCCCGGGCGCCCACTGGGCGACGTTCGACGGTTTCAACTATCACGACCCGCGGTTCGACGACGCCGCTTTCGCGCTTTACCTTCCCATGGTGCTTCGCGGCGGTGAGCAGGCGGCGTTCGACCAAGGGGCGGTCCAGACGGTCGGGGGCTGGAGAGTCCGCACGACCACGACGCTGTTCTGGCTGGCGGCGGCCCACGCCCACGAGCGCCTCGCTGAACGGAACTACCTGCGAGCAGGCTTCGTCTTCACTCCGCAGACCGACTTCAAGAACAAGGGAGCGATCGAGTCGGTGCGGTTGGCGCGGCGCCACTTCCTCGCCGCTCAGGTGCTGTACCAGTTGCAGTGCCGACCGATCCTGGGCGTCAAGCATCCCTATGGCGACCCGGTCGAAGAAACGCCCTCCATGATACTGCCCGACCCGCAACCGACACCGTTGCAGGCCGTGTCTTACGGTCCTTAAAGCGTCCAGGTGGGACGCTCTCTGCTGGCGGCTGTCATTCAGACCGGGTTAGTCCGCACGAAGGTTCAACTGGCACGCCTCGAATCCGGCTTGGACGCGACCGGCCAGAACGGGGCGATCATGAAGATCTCAAAGTTCGCGGACCTCACGACCCGCCTCAAGTCGCTCGCGGAGCTAATCAAGCAGGGCTTCGAGGCCGACTTCAGGCAGTTCGAGGGCGAGTTGAAGGTACAGTCGGCCGAGCTGGGAGCGACCGCCTCCGACCTCCGGGTCGCAGCCCAAGCCGAGCGGGTCGCCGCAGCCGAGGTGGAAGTGGGCCAAGCCCGTCTCGGTGTCGACCGCGCCAAGTGGGTGCGCAACGCCTTTTCTGCCAAGGAAATCGCTCAGCACTTCGCTACCGAGGCAGCCCGCCAGCACGCTCTCGGAGCAAAGGCCGAGGCCGAGAAGTCACTCGTCTTGCTCAACAAGGACCGTTACACGAACTTCGTTGTCGACGCCCAGATCGAGATGGTCTTCGCATGCCTGCCCCAGTACGTCGTTGAGCTCCATCACTCGCGCGCGGTCGGCGCCAAGACGAAGGACTACCTAAACGAGCTGGCAAGAGACGTCGACCAGCGACACAAAGCCTGGCTGGATAATCGGCCCAAGGACATCCTCGGCTTTGTCGCCAAGTTGGCGACCTTCCTGGTCGATTCGCTCTGTAAGTTTTACGGACTTCCACCCCTCGGGTCGATCGTCAACTCCGTGGCGCAGGGGGTGGTCGACCTGGGTGAAGGGAAGCTCGGCTCCGGTCTTTCGAAACTGGCCCAGGCGGCGGAGATGGGCGGCGGCAAGGAGGCCCTCGAGAAGGGACTCTCCGCACTCGGCAACGAGGTCAACGGACTGCAGTGGGTCCGTGACATCAAGGACCAGCTCTCGAACGACCAGCGCGGCGGCCCAGCCGGGGCCGCGGCGCTCATCCGCGGCTTTGGGCAAAGTGTCCTGCCGGACGACTTCACCGGCCTCTTCCAGATGGACGCCAGGGCCATGGCCTCCACAATGCTAGATGCGGCCACTGACGCCGACGCGACCTACAAAGATTTGAAGGCTGCATTCCACAAGGCTGCCGAGCAACTGAAGGACGGCCAGGGTTGGGACAGGATCCTGGAGGGACAGGCACTAGCCGTCCGGCAGAAGCTTTATCGCGGGGCTGTCGGCCTCGGGACCGGCGCCGCCGTCGAGATCCTGGGAGGTTCCGACGAGCAGCAAAAGAAGATTAAGGTGTTCCTGAAAAACCGCCTTAAGGTCGAGGTTGAGGGGAAGGACAAGGTCATCCGCGAGATGACCGAAGGGATTCGCGACGACACTGTCAAGAACCTTCATGCGCGTCTCACAGAGATTTACTCGCCCTTCGGTGACCTCAAGAAGTCGATCTCCGCGCGCGCCGCGAAGTCACAGGATAACCATCGAGGGGCGCTGGTCGACTACCTCAAGGCTAAGGGATACGACTACACTCGGACCAGCGCCTTGATCGAGAAGTGGAGGGCCCACCAGGCAAACCCCCTAGCGGACGTCGAGAACGCCGCACGCGCTGACGTCGAGAACCTCCTGCGGACACTCGACCAGAAGGTCAGCTCCGCCGAGTTCTGGAAGGGTATCGAGTCGGGGCAGATGCCCGCGGGAGTCAAGGATCTCGACTGGCTGCCAAGCCTGGCTCAAACTCTGATCGACGGTAGCCTGAGCCGCGAAATGCTGATGGCCTACTCCGACCCGACCAAGCTGGCCCATCAGCCCGAGGGCGGACAAAGGCAGGGTTTGAAGGACTACGGCGCGACGCTCAAGGCGGCCTTGGTGGCCATCCAGGTCTCGGTCGATACGCCGGTGGCTGCGCAGATCTCCAGGACGTTCAATCTCCAGCAAGAGGGCATTGAGGTAAGGGTCTCCCGCGAGTGGGAGGCAGAGCTGGAGAGGCTTCTTTCCACGCTTTTCGACAAGGACGACACCAAGGCGAAGGCCGACATCGAGCGCTACTGGCTGAACATCAAAGACACGTTCCAGCAGGCCGACCTGTCGAAGGAGACCCTCGCGGTCCTCTCCAACCCACCGGAAGTCACCCTCCCGGCCGACATCCGCGCCAAGCTCCAGGAGTTCGACCAAGCGAGCGCCGAGGTCAACGCCGCGTGCCAGTGGTTACTCAACGCGCAGCACTACAAGGAGCAGGTCGATCAGGTAGTCAAGATCGAGAAGGAGAACGACTACCAGAAGGCCCGTGACGGGTTCTTCGGCGCTCTGAACTCCGAGCTGGACAAGGCCCTGTCCAAGCTTGAACCGGCCATCGGCGCGGCGGGGTCCCCCTACGACCCCGGCCAGTTCAAGAAGGACATGGCTGGCGTGAGCGAAGCATGGGCCGAGAGGGACATCCAATACGCCAGGAAGATGTCGGAGCTTGCCGATAAGGGGGAAGAGAAAAAAAACCTCGCGCGGTCGGACTTCGTCCTCGTGTATGACCCGGAACGCAGGGCGAGGGTCGATAACGAGATCGCGCAGCTCACAAACTATCTGGCTCCGCTGCGTGTGGGCCGTGAGCCGGCAGGACCGGATGACGACGGCCGCAAGCTTCCGGATCGGCTGGCCGCCCAGGCGAGGATGAAGGAGCTCTTCGGTTTCATCACACCCGAGACGCGTCAGCCCGGCGAGACGGCCGAGGCATACAAGAATCGCCAGTTCCAGGCAACGAAGGACCAGGTCAAAGCGATGCTTTTAATGATCCAGCAGAGCGCTGACGGTCTTTTCTCGACAATTAACGGCCTGGACCGCAAAGCTTATCAGACCAAGTTCGACCTCGCCGCTCGACAGCTCGAGCAGGTCGCGAGGACGAATGGCGCGCTGGCTTTTGGTCTCCAAGCTGCGCAAAGCCGTGCACTGTTCAACGCCGCGGGTTTTCGTACGAAACAGGCCGAGGTCGAGTACGCGATCGCTCAGGGCTACGTCGAAGTCGCACAGCATCACGCCCAGGAAGAGCGATTAAAGCTCCGGGCGGCTCAGGTCGACTACCAGCAAGCGCGAACCCAGCTCGATCTGGCCCGGCTCGACCGCAGGCTCTTCGATCGTCTCTCGCAGGACTCCGCCCTGTTCGACACGCCGGAAGACCGGCGGACCCGGCAGACGGCCGTATGGCGTGCGGCCCGCGATGCTGCGTTCTTCGTCCGTGTCTATGACGGGATCGGCCCGGAACAAGTCGACCTGCCGACGCCGTCTGTCTACTGGGGTCCCGCAGCCATCCTCTTCTACGTGAATCGCCTGGAGGAGGCCCGACACAGGGTAGATTTCGACCGGGCGGCGATACTCGACGTCCCGGACGTCACTGCGGTCATCACGGTCGACAAGCGACTCGTCGACGAGCTCGGACAGACCTACTACGACAAGATCGTCGGCCCCGACGGAGACCAGCCCGCCTGGCGGCGTCTTCGCATTTCGGTTCGCGGCCTCGAGGGGGTGGGGAAAGAACGGCCGATCTACTCTGTCTCACCGTACCCGTCACGCCTCTCCTGGTTCATCACCGACGATGAGGTCACCGACCTCGATTGGGAGCTACTACGGGACGAGATTAAACAGGCCTTGCCCAAGCCATCGCTACGGGCCCGGCCGTCCGCGATCGATCCCTGGCGACGGGTGGAGAAGCCCGAGGATGTGAGTGGCCTCACTCCGGAGGAACTTTTGATCTGCCTCAACGACGCGCTGACGCGAGTCCAGCCGGAAGCCTTTTACGCGGCAGTGCTGCCGGTTCGGAGCCAGTCGACCCTGCTCACGCTGACCGGCATCGGGACTGCTCCGAAGAGGGCGGCCCTCGAGTCGATGTCCGGTGATGGGAGGCTGATACTCCTGAACCGCCTGCACCTGGAGGCGTGGCTGCCGACGAGTCTCGCCCGCGGTACCGACATCCGATCCCCCCACTACACAGATGCTAATGAGATTGGGCGGGTGCGGACCGCTCTCTATGGTGTGGCCGTCTTTATCAAGAACGGCAGCGCCGACGGTGGCCTGAGCGACAGCAACGTCCCGATCCGGGTAAGACATCTGGGCGATGGCTGGATCACGACGCTGGCCAGGGACCGGTCGCATCCGGGTCGCGATATCATACGCGAAATCCCCATCCACTGGGGATCTCCGGGAACCAACGCGCAATACCCAAGGCCCGAGGCGCCCGAGGACCTAGCCAGGATTCAAAACAACCCACTCAATGAGGTTAACGAGAGGATCACGGGAGGCAAGCTCGACCGGAAGTTAGTCGAAAACACCTTCTCGACGTTCTACCCGTTGCTTGGGACCTACGAGATCATGATCCCTGAGAACATGCTTAAACCGGATTATGTCTACAAGGTTGTGCTGCTGGGCTCGAGCGTCGCAACGGCGCGTAGGGCCGCCAACTTGCCCTGACACTCGATGATCAAAGGAGAACTCCCGTGCGTCTCAGATCCCGGTTCGTGCTCGTGCTCGCAATCGCTTTAGCGGTCGGAGCTATTTCAGGCCGCACACTCGGTCAGGAGGATCGAACGGCCAGGCGGCTAGTACATGTTGCTCGAGATCTCACGCTCTCGGCGCAAGCTCTGTACGGTAAGTCGTCCCTACCGACGGATGCCCCTCCGGATCTGACGAAACTTTTGCAAGAGGCTAGGACCCAGTACGAGGACGTGTTCGGGACAGCCAGAACTCAACAAGCGTTCCCGACGTCCGACCGCTCCATCAAGGCTTTGGAGGATCGCACCTACGATGTCCTGGAAGCAATCTGGGGGTCGGAATGGGTGAAGGCAGTGAATCCACTGCCTTGATGCGCGCAGCCCCTCGAAGCGTTCATATCGGCCTCCGACAACGCTTCTCACAGATCGCGTCAGGACTCACGATCCTTTTGTGAAGGAGTTCTCGATGAGGAAGCTCAACTTCGAGCCCCGCCAGCCGTTCACGGGTCGATGGGTCGTGCGATGGGGACTGCTCTGCGCCTTCGGTATCTTGCTGACCAGTGTCTGTCACGGGGTCGGTCAATCACGGGAGCCCGCGTCCGGCGCAAAGGAAGGGTTGATCGCCCGCGTGCAGGAACTGGAGGCCAGGGCCAGGCGGCTCGAGATCACGAGTCCGCCCGTCGGCACGGTCGTCCCTTTCCCAGGACAGTGGCCTCCCAGTAAGGTCGACGGGACAAAGTGGAGCGAGGACGAGTTGGGCTGGAAGCTCTGCGACGGCCGGAAACTGGAGGGTCCCCAGAACAAGGAACTGCGAGTCGTTCTTGGCGAGGACGCACTGCCCGACTACCGCGGCTACTTCCTGCGCTGTCTGGACGATTCCCCCTGGGTGGGTTCATCCGGACGCGACCAGGAGCCGGGTCGAAAGCTCGCGACAATCCAGGGGCATGCCACAGCGTTACCGCAAGGGAAGATGCCGTTCAAGACGAACGAGGTGTCCGCGAAAGATCTCACTCAGGAAGGACGGTACCTGGTTCAGAGCGCCGGCGGCAATGATACCGCTCAATCCCATTACCCGGACAGAGGCGGATTCAAGGGATGGGTCGATGTGACGCATATTTTTCCTCCTCAGATCAGACTCCCAAAACACTTACATACAATCTCCGAAGGTGGAGACATGGAAACCCGCCCTATCAACGTTGCCGTCTACTGGATCATCAAGTTCCGCTGACCGCCGGAAAACTTGCCAAGCTTATGGGCCGCGAGTAGCACGGATTCAGCTTCCTCTTCGCCTCCACACCGTCGCTGATTACACCTTAGAGAGAGGGTTGCGCCTATGAAATCGCCGAATACCTTCATTCTGGGGATGATGGCTCTCTTCATCCTTCTTGAGTTGATACCCGGCCCCGTCACGTCCCAAGCCCCATCCGCTGAGGAGGGACGGTTGACACTCCCCGTCGTTGATGCCCTGCCCCCCCCGGGTACCATTCTGCCTTACGCCGGGCCGGAGGACAGGATTCCCCGCGGTTGGACGCTCTGTGACGGAAAAGTGCTTGACGATAGTGGGGGATTGAAAAAGGATCAAGTTGACCCGTTCCTCTGGGGCAAGAAGGTTCCGGATATGTCCGGTCGGTTCCTCCGGGGTCGGATACAGGGTGAATTCGTAGGCCAAGCAGATGGGCGATCGAAGATCCCGGCTCACAAGACCAGCGAGGATGGCATTCACGCCCATTCCTTCACGGATCCAGTCCGCGGGATCGACGGCTACACGGGGCCGGCGGCACGGGGCGGGCCCGTCGCGAATTTCGCGGATCGATCCTACGACATTGTGAACCCGTTCGGCGCCTACGCTGACGGACACAGCTATCTGACGAATCAGGGCGACCATGCGGATCAATATGCACGGGGAAGCGGACAGCACCGGCACTTGTTCGAGAAGCTCAATGACGGAAATGATTGTGCGACCGCCCGATCGGCCGGGGACGTGGCGACCAACCCACAAGAAGGCACCCACTCGCACAATATCCCTGAGGTCGACTTCGTTCCCAGCTATGTGGCCACCAACTTCATCATCCGAATCAAATAGGCAGGCCTGTCGGTTTCGGTCGGGATGTTGGAACCAGTGGGGAAGCACCTGACCAGTAGCGGCTCGATCCATGTGATCTTAATGTGTCAGCCGAGATGAAACCCTGGCGAGTTAGGGAACAGCCCCCCTTCGGCAATTTGATTATGAAGACTTCGAGGATCAAGGTGGTGTCCCAACTGGATTGAAAAGTGGCAGTAAACCCCGCTGATATAAGGAGTTACTAGTCGAGCCAGCCTCGGGGGGCCAGGCCTCTGTATCGAAGGGATTTACGGCGCGTATTTCAATCCAACTGGGACATCACCCCATTACGCGGTGAAACATTACAAGAAAAGAGAAGCGCTATGTGGAAGTTTACCATTTCTCTGTCGCTGGCGTGCTTTCTATCCGCAGGCTTGATCTGGGCGATGAACGTGCTTGGACAAGCCCAAAGTCAGCCAAACATTGCGAAGCAAGGACTGGTGAGTTCTGTTGATGAGCTTGATAAGAAGCTTCGTACTACTCCCCCTATCGGTACAATTCTGGCTTTCGGTGGAAGACAAGCCCCGGGAGGGTATCTCATATGTGATGGAGCGGAAGTCAACAGACAGGAATATTCTGCTCTATTCGAAGTCTTAGGCGAAATCTGGGGAAAAGGGGATGGGAATACAACGTTCAAGATTCCTGACTTGCGAGGTGAATTCCTAAGAGGTGCAGATAATATGGGACCACGTAGGGGGAGCGCTAACGTGGATCCTAACCATGGTCGCAAGGTCGGGACCCCTCAGGGAGATGCCCTGAAGGACCACCATCATACGATCCCCTCCCTTGTGCAAGCCCCCGGCAATGTAACCAGTTTGCTTCGGGACAATCCGAAAGATCGCCAAAATATATTTTATTCTAATAACACACATAATAACGCCATACCAACTAAAGACCACGCGACCAGGAACCTTGCTGACCAGACTAGTATGGCTCCAAGTGTAAGTACAGAAACCAGGCCGCAAAACGTAGCCGTGTTGTTTATTATCAAAGCGAAATAATTCCCCACGTTCAGTGAACAACCCGAAGGCGATGGGACGACTGCTCAAGGACCGGAGTGCTCGTGACATTCGCATGAACTTATGGCTGCTTGGGCATGGAACTCACGCTGAGAAACTCGTTCTGCTGTAAGACTACGGATCGAGCAAGAGAGGGGGCCACCATGAGACGGTCGTCAATTCTAATTCTCTTCTTGGAGGCATTGACAGATGTCAAAGGCCGGAGAGCGGGCATAGTCATCATAGCCCTAGCTCTTGGGCTAGGACTTGGAGTTGTCTGCTCGACGAAGTCACCCGTCCGAGGATCTGAAGCCGCCCAACCGGCCGACGACGGGCGACGGGGACTCGTCGATCGGGTGGCCGGCCTTGAGGCTTTCGCCCCGCCAGTCGGTGCGGTGATAGCCTACGCCGGAAAATGGAGTGAGGAGCGCGAGATCCAGACCGGGTGGATGCTGTGCGACGGGCGGGCCTTGGACGCTGCCAAGTACCTCGAGCTGGCCGATGCGCTTGGTCAATCGGAGGGGAAAGTTCAACTGCCGAATCTTGGTGGGCGAACCATCGTCGGTGTCGGCAAAGGCACGGTCAAGGACGCGGAAATGCCCTTGACTGAGAGGAAGTTGAACGACTTCGGCGGCGAGGAAGCCCACATCCTCACTGTTCCTGAATTACCCAAGCATTCACATCCGGTGAATGATCCCCAACACAAGCACGGCGGTCTCCCGACCGATGAAGGACAAGTTGGACAAGAAGGGAGTCCACGTTCGATAACATCATGGTTCAAAGGTAGCAAGGATACCGACTTGGCGTCCACCAATATCACGATCGGATCGACCGGTGGCGACCAACCCCACAACAACATGCCGCCCTACTGGGCCCTACATTACATCATTAAGGTTTCTCCCACGCCTGCGGGGCACGCTCACTGAGGAGATTTGCGGTCTCCCCCAGGAGCCGTTCCGACATCCCACGACATGCGGATTTGAGACGTGCGATCTCGAGGCTCGCGCAGCAAGCCTACTTGTGGTACATACATTGCGGTCACTCAAAGTCGTCCCGTAACCATTTGATGACGAACCTGTCGATCTCGACGACCTTTCGTTCGCACCGAGGTGCCTGTAGAAAAACCTCACGGTCCGGCGCTCGATTATGGTCTGACGTTCGATGTTTCAAGGGCGTTTCGATGAGTTGCCTCGGAAGCGACTCTTCGAGCAACCCTGCGAGTCGCCCGTCTTCTGAATTCAAACAACGAGCACAAGGAGAACTTCATGAGCGCCAAGTGAGTCGTAGCCGTTCTTAGCGGGATTGGTGCAGGTTGCTTTCTTTCGAGCGGAGTCTCTCAAGTCGTCAACGAGAAGGCCGACCACAAGAACCTGGCCCACGAGAAGGGATTACTCGACTATGTGAAAGACACAATGCCGCCCATAGGCTCTGTCGTCGCCTGGCACAAGAACCTGAAAGGTGTGCCTGTTGCACTACCACTGGGATGGATGGAATGCAACGGCCAAAAAATCTCTGCTGGCCCGCTCACGGGGGAACGAGTGCCGAACCTCAACGGCGAACGACGGTTCCTCCGCGGCGGATCGACCTCAGGGATAGCCGAGGAAGATCAATTCCAAGGGCATTACCACTCTTATTCGTTTGCGAATTCGAGCGGCGGCAAAGACGGCAAGCACGACCATCCCTTCGAGACCGCGCTATGGAGTCAGCCTATAAACAAGACTGAAACCGGTCCCGAGCATGATAACTACCAAGGATTCGGGAAGACAAATTGGCCCCACCACGAAAGAGTGAGTAAGACAACTCTTAGCGGTGAGCATACGCACGCAATTCAAGTATTGGGGCCAGAAACTGATAAGAGCCACGGGCAACCGCGAATTGGAGATGAGACGAGGCCCGTGAACCTGTCGATCGTTTGGATCATGCGAACGCAGTAGAAGCCGTTCTCCGCCTTTGGTCTGGGGTTCATCTTCGCAGGGCGTGTGTCCTTGCGGATTACTTCCTGACCTCGCAGGATCATGCAGGTCGTCGGTGCTCGAGGCGCTCAGAGGATCCGTCTCCGGATTGGCGAAACCCCTCAGCTTCGGCGGCCACTCATTCGCCCGGAGGTAGCAATGACATCGGACATCCCGAAACGACCTCACATTCGAACCAGGCTCCTAGCAAACGCGTCGACGATTCTGATAGCGTTCCTGCTCATCGTCGCGGGCCGCGTCTGGAGCCATCCCGCAGCCTGTGAGGAGCAGATGCAGGACGAGTCCGGACCTGGACGTCGCGAGCCTGTCGAAGGGACGCGCGGATTAGGGATTGTGGCAGAGGTCCGGGCGCGGACCTCGGGGTCCGCGGACCTCGGGGTCAGACCGCGCGGACCTCGCGCGGACCTCGGGGTCAGACCGAGTTTCAAGTTAACTTGAAACTCGGTCTGACCTCGCGCCAAGAAAGCTCGGGAAAGGAGGATAGTTGGAAGCTTGAAACCTTTCAGATGGAACCCTGCGGGTAACCAATCCCGTCCGGTAGAGCCGGACCAGCA
>Ga0116219_10003488_pt1 | contig 12412 bp, 10 predicted proteins | sample Sb_taG_4_FD_91019 | JGI IMG/M metagenome (GOLD analysis project Ga0116219, IMG submission 91019) | Peat soil microbial communities from Weissenstadt, Germany - Sb_50d_6_BS metaG | ecosystem: Environmental > Terrestrial > Soil > Wetlands > Peat | place: Germany: Weissenstadt | collected 2010-09-21
GGCGGGCGTGGGGCCCGGTTGCCCGAGGTCCCTCCGCCCGCTAGCATTAGCACTCGCAAGGTTCGAGTGCTAAGTGCCTACAGGAGGCTCACCTGCTATGAAGCTCCACCCCCTCGAGGACCGGATCGTTGTCCGCCCCGGCGAATCGGAAGAGACCACCGCCTCCGGGCTCGTGATCCCCGACACCGCCAAAGAGAAGCCACAGCAAGGCGAAGTGATCGCGGTCGGTCCCGGCCGTCGTGCCGAGAACACCGGCGAGCTCGTGCCCGTCGACGTCGCCGCCGGCGACACCGTCGTCTACTCGAAGTACGGCGGCACGGAGATCACCTTCGAAGGTGAGGACCTCCTCATCCTCTCCAGCCGTGACGTGCTCGCCAAGATCAGCAAGAAGTAAGGGCGGCCGGCAATGTCAAAGATTCTGAAGTTCGACGAAGCAGCGCGCCGCGGCCTCGAAGCCGGTGTCGCCAAGCTCGCCGACACGGTGAAGGTGACGCTCGGACCGAAGGGTCGCAACGTCGTCATCGACAAGAAGTTCGGCGCCCCCACCATCACCAACGACGGGGTCACCATCGCCCGTGAGGTGGAGCTGGAGGACCCGTTCGAGAACATGGGCGCCCAGCTGGTGAAGGAAGTCGCCACCAAGACCAACGACGTCGCCGGTGACGGCACCACCACCGCCACGGTGCTCGCCCAGGCCCTCATCCACGAGGGCTTGCGCAACGTAGCCGCCGGGGCCAGCCCCATGTCGCTGAAGCGTGGCATCGAGAAGGCGGTCGAAGCTGTGGTCGGTGCCATCAAGAAGCAGGCCAAGGAGATCGACTCCCGCCACGAGATCGCGCAGGTCGCATCGATCTCGGCCGCCGACGCGTCCATCGGCGAGGTCCTGGCCGAAGCCATCGACAAGGTAGGCAAGGACGGCACCGTCACGGTGGAGGAGTCGAACACCTTCGGGCTCGAGCTCGAGTTCACCGAGGGCATGCAGTTCGACAAGGGGTACCTGTCCCCGTACTTCGTGACCGATCCCGAGCGCCAGGAGGCGATCCTCGACGATCCCGTGATCCTGATCGCCAACCAGAAGATCAGTGCCGTGCACGATCTCGTGCCCGTGCTCGAGAAGGTCATGCAGACGGGCAAGCCCCTTCTCCTCATCGCCGAGGACGTCGAGGGTGAGGCCCTCGCCACCCTGGTGGTGAACAAGATTCGGGGGACCTTCACGTCGCTCGCCGTGAAGGCACCGGGGTTCGGTGATCGCCGCAAGGCCATGCTCCAGGACCTGGCCGTGCTCACCGGCGCCCAGGTCATCTCCGAGGAGATCGGGCTCAAGCTCGAGAACGCCACCATCGACCTGCTGGGCAGTGCCCGGCGCGTGATCGCCACCAAGGACGACACCACGATCGTGGACGGTGCCGGCGCCGAAGACGAGGTGAAGGGCCGGATCGCGCAGATCAAGCGCGAGATCGAGGAGACCGACTCGGACTGGGACCGCGAGAAGCTCCAGGAGCGGCTGGCCAAGCTGGCCGGAGGCGTGGCCGTGGTGCGGGTGGGCGCTGCCACCGAGGTGGAGCTCAAGGAGAAGAAGCACCGGATCGAGGACGCACTGTCGGCCACCCGGGCCGCCATCGAAGAGGGCATCGTGGCCGGGGGCGGCGTCGCCCTCGTCCGCAGCCGGGCCGCGGTCGAGAAGCTCGCCAAGAGCCTCGACGGCGACGAGGCGACCGGTGCCCGCATCGTGGCGCACGCGCTCGACGAGCCGCTCAAGTGGATCGCCATCAACGCCGGGCTCGAAGGAGCGGTCGTGGTCCGCCAGGTCGAGAGCGAGACCGGGGCCATCGGCCTGAACGCGGCGACGGGGATCTTCGAGGACCTCGTCAAGGCGGGCGTCATCGATCCCGCCAAGGTCACCCGCTCTGCGCTGCAGAACGCGGCGTCGGTGGCCGCCCTGCTGCTCACCACCGAAGCGGTGGTGGCCGACAAGCCTGAGAAGTCCGACCCCGCCGCGGCAGCTGCGGCCATGGGTGGCATGGGCGGCGGCATGGGTGGCATGGGCGGTATGGGGATGATGTAGTCAGAGACGGACCCGCCCATCGGCGGGTACCAACTCCAACGAACGGCCGGGCCCTGGGCCCGGCCGTTCGTTGTCGTGGTGGCACCGGTAGCGTGCTCGTCGATGCAGGAATCCGCCGAGGCCGACGACCGGGCCCCCGAGGTCTTCCCCCCCTCGGGTCGCCAGGTCATCCCGCGTCCGGCCCGGGCCTACGCCGGGGCTCCCGCTCCGTGGGCGTCCCTGAGCCCGCAACGACGGTGCCGGATCGGCATCACCGCCGTGCGCGACGCCGTCGAGGCGCATCACCGGGGGCTCGAGGTGGCCGAGCGCGTGACGTTCGACGGTTTTCCCGACCCCGGTGCTCCCTCCGCCGTGTTGGTGCCGCTCTTCGAGCGCGACGGCGAGGCCATGGTGGTGCTCACCCGGCGCGCCGCCCACCTGCGCACCCACACCGGTGAGGTCAGCTTCCCCGGGGGCCGGCTCGACGCCGGGGAGACCCCCGAGGTCGGAGCCCTGCGCGAGGCGGCTGAAGAGGTCGGGCTGGACACCTCGACGGTGGAGGTGGTGGGGCGCCTCACCCCACTCGTGACCTTCTCCTCGAGTGCCCGCATCACGCCGGTCGTGGGCGTGCTCCCGGGCCCGCCTCACCTGGTGGCCAATCCCCACGAGGTGGAACACGTCTTCGACGTGTCGCTGGCGGAGCTGGCCGCCGCCGACGTGTTCCGTGAGGAGCGCTGGGTCGTGCCCGGCAGACCCATGCCGGTCGTGGACGCGGGCGAGGACGTCTCGTTCCCGGTGTGGTTCTTCGAGCTTCCCCACGACACCGTGTGGGGTGCCACCGCTCGCATGCTCGTCGAACTGCTGCGCCTCGTCCTCGACGTCTGAGGCCTGCCGAGCCCCGTTCCACCAGGCCGTTCGGGGCGCCACCGGCCACTGCGGCGCGCCGGGGACACGACGCCGCTTCCGGCGCGGGGCCGAGGGTGGTGGACGGTATCGTGGAGGAACGCCACGGGCGAGGCGGGTGCGACGACCGACGTGCAGGAGGCGGCAGGTGGCTGAGATCGAGATCGGCATCTACAAATCGGGACGCCGTGCCTATGGCTTCGATGACATCGCCATCGTCCCCAGCCGCCGGACGCGGGATCCCGAGGACGTCGACATCTCGTGGGAGATCGACGCCTTCCGCTTCGACCTGCCGCTCATGGCGGCCGCCATGGACGGCGTCGTGAGCCCGAAGACGGCTATCGAGATCGGTCGCCTGGGGGGCCTGGCCGTGCTCAACCTCGAAGGGTTGTGGACCCGCTACGAGGACCCCGAGCCCCTGCTCGAGGAGATCTCGAGGCTCGACGACGACAAGGCCACGGCCCGGATGCAACAGATGTACCTCGAACCCATCAATCCCGACCTCGTCACCGAGCGGATCCGCGAGATCAAGTCGGCCGGCGTGGTGTCGTGCGCGTCGGTGACCCCCCAGCGCACCACGGGCCTGGCGCCGGCCATCCTGGCGGGGGAGCTCGACATGCTCGTCATCCAGGGGACCGTCGTGTCGGCCGAGCATGTCTCGAAGACCGTCGAGCCGTTCAACCTGAAGAAGTTCATCCGCGCCTTCGACCTGCCCGTGATCGTGGGTGGCTGCGCCTCGTACCAGGCCGCCCTCCACCTCATGCGCACCGGCGCGGTGGGTGTGCTCGTCGGGGTGGGCCCGGGCAACGCCTGCACCACCCGGGGTGTCCTCGGACTGGGTGTACCCCAGGCCACCGCGATCGCGGATGTGGCCGGCGCCCGCATGCGGCACCTCGACGAGACTGGCGTCTACGTCCACGTCATCGCCGACGGGGGTATGAGCCGCGGTGGTGACATCGCCAAGGCCATCGCCTGCGGGGCCGATGCCGTGATGCTCGGCTCACCCTTGTCGTCGGCCGAGGAAGCCCCGGCCCGCGGGTTTCACTGGGGCATGGCCACGTTCCATCCCACGCTCCCCCGGGGCGCGCGCGTGCGCACGACGGTGCGGGGGTCGCTGCACGAGATCCTTCTCGGGCCCGCCCACGAGAACGACGGGCGCATGAACCTCTTCGGGGCCCTGCGTACCGCCATGGCCACGTGCGGCTACGAGACGGTCAAGGAATTCCAGAAGGCCGAGGTCATGGTGGCCCCCGCGTTGCAGACCGAGGGCAAGGCCCTGCAACGCTCCCAGGGAGTGGGGATGGGGCACTGAGCGACAGCCGGTCCCCCTCCTTCACACCCGACATCACCTTTCGCAGTGGCTGACGCCCCGGACACCGTCCTCGTCGTCGACTTCGGCGCCCAGTACGCCCAGCTCATCGCGCGCCGGGTGCGCGAAGCCCGGGTCTACTCGGAGATCGTCCGCTTCGACACCCCGGCATCGGAGCTGTTGGCCCGGCACCCCAAGGGGATCATCCTGTCGGGGGGACCCAAGTCCGTCTACGCGGACTGGGCGCCCGCCGTCGACCCTGCGGTGTACGAGTCAGGCGTCCCGATCCTCGGAATCTGTTACGGCGCCCAGCTGCTTACCCAGCAGCTCGGCGGCACCGTGGCGCGCACCGGTCGCGGCGAGTACGGCCGCACCACCCTGACGCGCACCGCCACGTCCCCGCTGTTCGCGGACTGGCCGCCGCAGGGCCCCGCCGACGTGTGGATGAGCCATGCCGACTCGATCACCGAGGTCCCCGCCGGCTTCGTGGCCAACGCATCGACGCCGGAAGCACCCGTAGCCGTCCTGAGCGACGCGCAACGCCAGATCTACGGGGTCCAGTTCCATCCCGAGGTCGTCCACACCGAACGGGGACAGGAGCTGCTGGAACGCTTTTTGTTCGACGTGTGTGGTGCCCGTCCTCTGTGGACGCATACCAACATCATCGAGTCGGCGGTCCAAGCGGTGCGCGCCCAGGTCGGCGACGCCCGCGTCCTGTGCGCCCTGTCGGGCGGGGTGGACTCGGCGGTGGCGGCCGCCCTCGTGCACCGGGCCATCGGCAACCAGCTCACGTGTGTGTTCGTCGACACGGGCCTCATGCGCACCGGCGAGGCCGACCAGGTGGAGGAGACGTTTCGGAGCCAGTTCCACATGGACCTGATCCACGTCAAAGCGGCGGACCGGTTCTTCGCCGTTCTCGCCGGTGTCACCGATCCCGAAGCCAAGCGCAAGGCCATCGGGGAGACGTTCATCCGCGTCTTCGAAGAAGTGGCGACCGATGTCGAGGACGCGCGCTTTCTCGTGCAGGGCACGCTGTACCCCGACATCATCGAGTCGGGCACCGGCGATGCCGCCACCATCAAGTCGCACCACAACGTGGGAGGACTGCCCGAGGATATGGCCTTCGCGCTGGTGGAGCCGCTGCGCCCGCTGTTCAAGGACGAGGTGCGGGCCGTGGGAGAGGAGCTGGGCTTGCCCGAGGAGATCGTCTGGCGCCAGCCGTTCCCCGGGCCCGGCCTGGCGGTGCGCATCATCGGAGAGGTCACGCCCGCGCGCGCCGAGATCCTGCGCGCCGCCGACGCCATCGTCACCGACGAGATCCGTCGCGCCGGGCTGTACCGGCAGCTGTGGCAGAGCTTTGCGGTGCTCCCCGCCGTCCGTACCGTGGGGGTCATGGGGGACGAGCGGACCTACGCCTATCCCATCGTCATCCGCGCCGTCACCTCCGACGACGCCATGACCGCCGATTGGGCCCGACTGCCCTACGAACTGCTCGAGCGCCTGTCCTCGCGCGTCATCAACGAGGTGGACGGCGTCAACCGGGTGGCCCTCGACATCACGTCGAAACCACCCGGCACCATTGAATGGGAGTGAGCGTGGCCGGCGCCCCGCTACCCCATCTCGGTGGGCTCGGTACCTTCGACGGAGTAGACGAGTTCGAGGACTTCCCCGCCGAGCCGTCGGGCGCCGACTCGCCCGCCCCGGCGCCACGCCGTCCCCGCTGGACCGACTCCCTGCCGAAGCCCGACGAATTGCTGGAGGGGCTCAACGGCCCCCAGCGCCGCGCCGTCATCCACCGGGGCAGCCCGCTGCTCGTGGTGGCAGGGGCAGGGTCGGGCAAGACCCGGGTGCTCACCCACCGCATCGCCCATCTCATCGCCACGGGCGACGCCACCCCGTGGGAGATCCTCGCCATCACCTTCACCAACAAGGCCGCCGACGAGATGCGTGATCGTCTGGCCGGCCTGATCGGACCCGTCGCCAAACGCATGTGGGTCTCGACCTTTCACGCCGCCTGTGTGCGGATTCTGCGCGCCCATGCCGACCGGCTCGGGTACCGGAAGTCCTTCACCATCTACGACGACACCGACTCCCGGCGTCTGGTCGAGCACATCCTGCGTGACCTGAACATCGATGCCAAGAAGCTCCCCGCCCGGGGTGTGCAGGCCGCCATCTCCGGGGCCAAGGCCGAGCTCGCCGGGGCCGCCGCCTACGCGCAGGGGGCCCGCTCGGTCTTCGAGCGTCGCATCGCGGATGTCTATCAGGAGTACGAGCAGCGACTCTTCGCCGCCTCGGCGATGGACTTCGACGACCTGTTGCTCCTCACCGTGAAGCTGTTTCAGAGTGCCCCCGATGTACTCGACGCCTACCGGACGCGTTTCAAGCACATCCTGGTCGACGAGTTCCAGGACACCAACCGGGCCCAGAACGAGATCGTGCTCATGCTGGCCGCCGAGCATCACAGTGTGTGCGTCGTGGGAGACAGCGACCAGTCGATCTTCGGTTGGCGCGGCGCCGACATCCGCAACATCTTCGAATTCGAAGAGGCGTTCCCCGATGCAGCGGTGATTCCCCTCGAGCAGAACTACCGCTCGACGAAGACGATCCTCGACGCCGCCAACGCCGTCATCGCCAACAACGTCACCCGTGTGCCCAAGGAGCTGTGGACCGAGGGCGAGACGGGCGGCCCCATCGTCCGCTACCGGGCCGAGGACGAGTACGACGAGGCGGCCTGGGTCGCCACCGAGATCGGCCGGCTGCGGGAGTTCGACGGCATCGACTACGGCGACGTGGCCGTGTTCTATCGCACCAACGCCCAGAGTCGGGCCTTGGAGGAGGAGCTCGTTCGGGCCGCCATCGCCTACAAGGTGGTGGGGGGCACCCGCTTCTACGACCGACGAGAGGTGAAGGACCTGCTCGCCTACGTGCGCCTGCTCGGCAACCCTTCCGACGAGGTGTCGGCCCGGCGCATCGTGAACGTGCCGCGTCGGGGCATCGGGGAGGCGTCGGTGGATCGCCTGGCCCAGTGGGCACGCGACCACCACTCCTCGTTCGTGGACGCGCTCGACCACGTGAGCGAGGCGGGCGTGACCGGAAAGGCGGTCAAGGGAGCGGCGGATCTCGCCGCCCTCCTCGACGAGCTGCGGCAGATGGTCGAGCGCGGGGCCGGTCCCGGTGTCATCGTGAAGACCGTGGCCGAGCGCACGGGGTATCGCGCCGCCCTCGAGGCCGAGGACACCATCGAAGCGCACAGCCGGATGGAGAACATCGCCGAGCTGGCGGGAGCGGCGGGGGAGTACGACAGCCTCGACGAGTTCCTGGAGTCGGTGGCCCTGGTGGCCGACAGTGACGAGCTCGATGCCGCCGATCGCCGGGTGTCGCTCATGACCCTGCACACCGCCAAGGGCCTGGAGTTCCCCGCCGTGTTCCTCGTCGGCCTCGAGGACGGGGTCTTCCCGCATCTACGCGCCCTCGAAGATCCCCTGCAGCTCGAGGAAGAGCGCCGCCTCTGCTACGTCGGGATCACCCGGGCCCGGAGACAGCTGTACCTGACCCACGCCTGGAGCCGGACGTTGTGGGGTTCGACGAGCCACGCCATCCCCAGCCGGTTCTTGTCCGAGCTTCCCGCCGACCTGGTGCGCGACGTGGGCTCGTCGTGGAACCGGCGACCCGACCCGCTGCGGGCCCCGTCGTGGTCGCGCCGGCGCGCCGGCATCGGAGGACCGGCCACCGAGGAATGGGAGGGCGTCGACGAACCCGACGGGGGTGATTTCGCCCAGGACTTCCACGATCCCGACCCGTGGGGCGACGCCGAGCCCGTCGCCCCTCGTCCGACCCCTCCGAGTCCTCCGGCCCGGCGCGCCGCGCCGAGCCCGACCGGTGCCCGGACGCCGGGGCGCAAGAGCCGCCTGCCCAAGATGGCGCAGTGGCGCAACGGCACCACGCCGGCGACGTGACGGCGGGGGGCGAGCACCACTCGCCGGGCCCCGCCGCCCAGCGCGACTGGGACGCGGCAACCTATGACCGCATCGCCGACCCCATGACCCGCTGGGGCGCGGAGGTGCTCGCCCGCCTCGATCTGCGCGGTGACGAGACGGTCCTCGACGCCGGGGCGGGAAGCGGTCGCGTCACCGAGATGCTGCTGGAGCGCCTGCCGGCGGGACGCGTCGTGGCTCTCGACGCCGCGCCCTCGATGCTCGTCGAGGCGCGCCGGCGCCTGGCGCGCTTCGGGGCCAAGGTGCGCTTCGTGGAGGGAGATCTGCTCGAGCTCTCGGCGTCCGCCCTCGGCGCCGACGCACCGGTCGACGCCGTGCTGTCGACCGCCACGTTCCACTGGGTGCTCGACCACGACCGGCTCTTCGCCAACCTGGCCGCCGTGATGCGCCCGGGGGCGGTGCTCGAGGCCCAGTGCGGGGCGGCCGGCAACATTGCCGGCCTGATCGAAGCGGTGGCCTCGACGGGGAGCCGTCGTTCGGGCCGGTGGCTCTACGCGACACCGGAGGACACCCGGGCCCGGTTGGAGAGGGCGGGCTTCGACAACGTGGAGGTGTGGACCCACCCCGAGCCCACCCGTCTCGAGGAAGGTCAAGAGCTCGAGACCTATCTCGAGACGGTGTGCCTCCGGACCCATGTGGCCGGGATGACGCCGGACGAGAAGGCCCGGTTCCTCCGGGAGGTGGCGGCGGCCATGCCCGAGCCCGTCATCGACTACGTGCGGCTCAACATCAGCGCCCGACGTCGCTCGTGACCCGGGACCGGCGCCGGGTTCAGCCCGGGAGCCGGCGCCACAGCGCGGCGGGCACCAGTTTCATGACCGCGAACACGAGCCGCAGCGGGCGCGGTGACCACACCACCGATGCCGAGCGCTCCATGCCCGCCACGATGTCGGCGGCCACCGCGTCCGGCGTGGTGGCGAAGGGGGCGGGGTCTCGCCCTTCGGTCATGCGGGTGGCCACCCAGCCGGGCCGGACGATCATGAGCGACGCCCCCGAACCCCGCAGGGCCTCGGCCATCCCCTGTGCGAACGCGTCGAGCCCGGCCTTGGACGCGCCGTAGACGTAGTTCGCCCGCCGCACCCGCACGCCCGCCACCGACGACAACACCACGACGCGGCCGTGACCCTGCTCGCGCAGCATCGTCGCGAACGCCGTCATGACGGCGGCCGGCCCCGTCGTGTTGGCGGTGAAGACGCGGGCCACGGCGTCGGGATCGTGCTCCACACTGGCCTGGTCACCGAGCACCCCGGCCGCCACCAGCACGAGGTCCACCTGGCCCAGGCGTGCCGACGCGTCGGCGACGACGGCGCCCACGCGACCCAGGTCGGTGACGTCGAGGGTCATGGTGTCGACCTCGATCGGGCCCAGGGTCTGGAGCTCCTTGGCCGCGGTGGCCAGCCCGATCTCGTCGCGACCCACGAGCACGATGCGAGTCAGACGGCGCGCCACCAGGGCGCGCATCACGGCCCGGGCGATGTCGGAGGTCCCGCCCACGACCACCGCGGTCTGGGGCATCCCCATGGCGTCGTTCACCGAAGCCCTCTCATCTGGTCGCGCTCATCTGGTCGCGCTCTGCTTGGCCTTGGGCGAGGACCGGGCGCGGCCCCGGCGAGCCCCCCGACGGGGGCGGGGCGACGACACCAGGCCGAGGCGCCGGGACAGATCCGAGACGAGCGTGCCCTCGGGGTCCACCCGGTCCCGAGTGGCGCGCCACTCCGACAGGCGTGGGTACATGGCCTCGAGCACGTCAGGACGCATGCGCGCGTCCTTGGCGAGATAGACGCGTCCACCGGCGCCGGCGACGGTCTCGTCGAGCGCATCGAGCATCGGGCTCAGGGCCGGGGAGCCGACGGGGAGGTCGATGGCGAGGGTCCACCCTGCCGTCGGGAACGACAGCGGTCCGGGGTCGGCGGGACCGAATCGCTTCAACACCGCCAGGAACGACGCCATGCGCCCCTCGCTCACACGCGTGAGCACGCCGCGCAAGGCATCCTCGGCACCGAAGGGCACGACGAACTGGTATTGGATGAAGCCCCGCGGCCCGTACATGCGGTTCCAGGCGCCGACCCCGTCGAGAGGGTGGAAGTAGGTCGAGATCGATTGCAGCTCGCCGGTTCGGGCCCGGGGAGCCTTGCGGAACCACAGCTCGTTGAACGCGGCGACCGTCACGGGGTTGCACAGCCCCGACGGCGGGGTCGCCGGCACCCGGACGCGCACCGCGGGGTCGAAGCGAAGCGCGTCTCGGCGTCGGGCCGCGGGGAGTTCCTCGAGTCGGGCGTGGTCGCCGCGCGTCAGCACGGCGCGACCCATCCGGGAGCCGCGCGACAACGTGTCGATCCAGGCCACCGAGTACCGGTACTCGCCGTCACGTTCGGCCATGCGGCCGATGCAATCGTCGAGATCCCGCGCCCGCTCGGTGTCCACCCGCATCGTGGCGGTTTCGACCGGGACCATCCGGAGGGTGGCGTCGACCACGATCCCGGTCAGGCCCATCCCTCCGGCGGTGGCCCAGAACAGGTCGGGGTCGCTCTCCGGAGACACTTCGAGGCGCCCCGCAGGCGTGGCGAGCGACAGGCGGGTGACGTAGGAGCAGAACGAGCCGTCCCGGTGGTGGTTCTTGCCGTGGATGTCGGCCGCGATGGCGCCCCCCACCGTGACGTACCGGGTCCCGGGGGTGGCCGGAACGAACCAGCCCCGCGGCACGAAGGCGCGCATGAGCGAGTCGAGGCTCACCCCCGCTCCGACCCGGACCAGGCCGGCGTCGAGATCGGATTCGAGCACGGTGTCGAGCCCGGTGATGTCGACGACGATTCCCCCCGCGCACTGCGCGGCGTCGCCATAGGAGCGCGCCAGGCCTCGGGCCACGACGCCGCGCCCGGCCGCAGCCGCCGCGGCCAGGGCCCGATCGACGTCCTCGGCGGTGCGCACCGGCACGACGTCGCACGCGCTGGCGGCGGTACGGCCCCACCCCGTCAGGGAACGTCGGGTGCCGTGGAGGCCGTCGGGGGTGGTGGCGGTGTTCGTCACGCGTAGATACCGACCGCCACGAGTGCCACCCAGACGATGCCGAGGAGTTGCAGCATGCGATCTCGGAGGGCCATCTCCTCGGGGGCGCCGCCCTGGCCGCTCGCAAAACGCAGCTCCACGTGCAAGATGGCGATGACGAACGGGACGATCGACAACTCGAACCAGATGGGGTGGTGGCCGCGTCCCACCTGGGCTGAGCGTTCGAAGGCCCACAGGCAGTACGCGCTCACGGTCACCGCCGCGGCCAGCAGCCGCACGGAGCGCAGGAATGCCTCGGGGTAGGCATTGAGCGTGGGGCGGTGCGCTCCGCGCAACTCGCCCAGCTCGCCGTACTCGGCGCTGCGCTTGCCCGTCACGATGAGCAACGAGCCGAACGACGACACGATGATGAACCAGTCCGACAGGGGGACACCGGTGGCGACCCCCCCGGCGATGGCCCGCAGCACGAACCCCGAAGAGACACAGGCCAGATCCACCACGGGCTCGTGCTTGAGCCGGACCGAGTACGCGGTGGTCACCGCCACGTACACGGCGATGACGAGCGCCAGGTGGCTCCCCGCCAGCCACCAGGCCAGGCCGATGGCCACGGCCATGAGGACGACGCCGACCGCGGCGGCGAGGGGTCCGGGCACGATCCCGGCGGCCACGGGGCGGAGGCGTTTGACAGGGTGATGCCGGTCCGCCTCGATGTCGAGGGTGTCGTTGAGGAAGTAGGTCCCCGACGCGGCCAGGCAGAAGACCCCGAACGCCCCCGCGGCGTGCGCGGCCACGGTGCCGTGGGACAGGACGCCGGCGGCGGCGGGCGCGGCGAAGACGAGAAGGTTCTTCACCCAGTGGCGGGGCCTGGCGACGCGCAGCAACCCCGACAACCGCGTCGAGGATGCCGCTCTGGGACGGGACGGCTCGGGCTGTCCCTCCCGTTGGCTGGTGACGGCGCGGACCATAGTTGTCGGGCCAACGGGCCGAGAGCACACGGGCTGCCACCCGCTAGTGGCCGAACCCGACGCTACCATGCGCCTCGCCCCTATCTTCGGCTGGGTAGGGCCCGTCTGGCGCCCTCTCGGGGCGAGGTGCCTACACTCGGTGCCCGATGAAGCGTCCTTACCGGGTCGTGGTGGCCAAGCCCGGGCTCGA
>Ga0116219_10003489_pt1 | contig 12412 bp, 10 predicted proteins | sample Sb_taG_4_FD_91019 | JGI IMG/M metagenome (GOLD analysis project Ga0116219, IMG submission 91019) | Peat soil microbial communities from Weissenstadt, Germany - Sb_50d_6_BS metaG | ecosystem: Environmental > Terrestrial > Soil > Wetlands > Peat | place: Germany: Weissenstadt | collected 2010-09-21
CACCTGCGTGCCGGCGAGACGGTCCTGGTCCACGCCGGAGCGAGTGGCGTCGGGATCGCCGCCATCCAGCTGGCCAAGCGGGCAGGTGCACGGGTCCTCGCCACTGCGTCCAGCGCCGATCGACTCGCCCGGCTCGGTGCGCTCGGACTCGACGACGGGATCGACTACACGACGGCGGACTTCGTCCAATCCGTGCGCGAGCTGACCGACGGCCGGGGTGCCGACGTCATCGTGGACTCGGTCGGCGGATCGACCCTCCAAGGAAGCCTCAGGTGCCTCGCCTACCGCGGGCGCTGCGTGACCCTCGGCGATGCCGGGCGGGAGGCCGGCATGCCGCTCGACATCTCGACCATGCGGGGCAACAACCAGACCCTCGTCGGGTACTTCCTCGGCGCCGAGATCTTTCTCAGCCGGCGGCCGCATGCGGTGATCGCCTCGCACCTGGAGGATGTCGCGGCGGGCAGGCTCCGGGTGGTGATCGACCGGCGGTACCCGCTGGAGCAGGCAGCCGAGGCGCACGCCTACATCGAGAGCCGCCGGGCCTTCGGACGGGTGCTGCTCATTCCCTGAGCCGGCGTCAGGCCGACGCCACGTGCAGCACGGCCGCCCCGGTGAGTCGGTCGCCGGCGAGATCGGCGAGGGCCTGGTCGGCATGGTCCAAGGGGTACGCCGTCGTGGTGGCAACCACCCCCATGCGCGTGGCCAGCGCCAGGAATTCCTCGCCGTCGCGCCGCGTGTTGGCGGTGACGCTGCGCACTTCGCGCTCGTAGAAGAGATGGTCCTGGTAGCGAAGTGAAGGGACGTCGCTGAGATGGATCCCGGCGATGACGAGGACGCCCCCTCGCTCGAGTGCCTGCAGGGCGACGGGCACGATCTCGCCGGCGGGAGCGAAGACGATGGCGGCGTCCAAGGGCACCGGAGGCTCGGCGTCGGCCGGGCCGGCCGAGGCCGCACCGAGGTCGAGTGCCAACTGTCGAGCCTCCTCGGATCGGGTCATGACATGGATCTCGGCACCCTCGTGCAACGCCACCTGGGCCGTCAGGTGGGCGGAGCCGCCGAACCCGTAGATCCCGAGGCGGCCGCCGGGGCGAAGGCGCGTCCGACGCAGGGAGCGGTACCCGATGATGCCCGCGCACAGCAGCGGTGCGGCCTGGTCGTCGGCAAGACCGTCGGGAATCCGGTACGCGTAACGCTCGTCGACGACCGCAGCCTCCGCGTACCCGCCGTCGAGGTCCCATCCCGTGAACGTCGCCTCGGGGCACAGGTTCTCGTCGCCGCGTCGGCAGAACTGGCACCGTCCACACGTGCGCGCCAGCCAGGCGATGCCGACCCGGTCGCCCACGGCGAAACGCGAGGCGTCGGCGCCCACCGCGTCGACGATGCCGACCACCTCGTGGCCGGGGACGACGTCGCGGCGATGCACGGGCAGGTCTCCTTCGGCGACGTGGAGATCGGTCCGGCACACGCCGCACGTCGACACCTGCACCCGGACCTGACCCGGTGCGGGCTGGGGTGGGTCGCGCTCGACCATCCGCACGGGGGTGCCGGCCAATGGACCGGGCGTGTGGACCTCCCATGCGCGCACGACCCATGGTCGCGCGTCGCGGGCGGCGGGGCGGACGGGACCCTCAGCGAGAACGGGCCAGAAGCCCTCGGACCTGACGGGCGATCTCCCGGTCTTCCCTGGCATGGACGACGAGCACGGCGGGAACGGCGTCGGAGCGCGACACCACCCGGTCGGCCGGGGCACCGTCGCCACCCTCGTTGCGGGCCTCGTCCAGCGCTATCCCGAGAAACGTGAGGCCCCCGCAGGTGTCCCGGCGCAGCCGGGACGATCCCTCTCCGGCGCCTCCGGTGAACACCAGCCCGTCGATACCACCCATGGCGGCGGCCATGGCGGCGACCCCGGCGCGCAATCGGTGCACGTAGACGTCGATTGCGAGCTGGCAGCGACCGTCGCCATGATCGGCGGCCGCCAGCACCTGGCGGAGATCGGCCGACACCCCCGACAGTCCCAACAGGCCCGAACGACGGTCCAGGGCGTCCTCGAGCTCGTCCACGGTCATCCGCTCATGGCGCAGGACCCACAGCAACACGCCCGGGTCGACGGTTCCCGACCGGGTGGCCATGACGAGACCCTCGAGCGGGGTGAAGCCCATGGTGGTGTCCACCGACCGACCGCCTGCCACCGCCGCCAGCGACGCGCCCGAGCCCAGGTGGGCCGTCACCAGCCGGAGCGAGCCTGGCGGGCTCCCGAGGACCTCGAGGGCCCGCCGGCTGGCCCAGGCATGGCTGAGGCCGTGGAACCCGAAGCGGCGTAACCCCCATCCTCGCCAGGCGTCCGGCAGGGCGTAGGTTGAGGCCTCGGGGGGCATGGTGGTGTGGAAGGCGGTGTCGAAGCACGCCACCTGGGGGAGGTCGGGCCACAGGGACCGCAGGCTGAGGATGGCGGCGATGGCGGCAGGATTGTGGAGCGGGGCCAGCTCGGCCAGGCGCTGGAGCCGGCCCTCGAGGATGTCCTCCACAAGCACGGGGCTCGTGAACTCGAGACCTCCGTGCACGACGCGGTGCCCGACGGCATCGACACCAGGGGCGTCCCGCACGGCTTGGGCCACCACGTCGCCGATCGCAGCCGACTCCGGCATGGGGAGCTCGGCGGTCATGAGCGACGCATCGTCGGCCTCGAGGACGCTGAGCTTCAGACTGCTCGACCCGGCGTTGACCACGAGGACTCGCACATCCCCACCATGCCAAGGAGGACACACCCATGCACGATCCGGCCCCCCCGTCTCCCGGCGTCTCCGGCCCGGGGGCTCCCGCCACAGCTGAGGAGCTCACGAGGCTGCACGCCTACTGGCGGGCGGCCAACTATCTCGCCGTCGGGCAGATCTACCTGCTCGACAACCCGCTCTTGCGTGAGCCGTTGCGCGTCGAGCACATCAAGCCGCGTCTGCTGGGGCACTGGGGAACGAGCCCGGGGCTCAATTTCCTCTACGCGCACCTCAACCGCGTGATCAACCGGCGCGACGCCAACCTCCTCTACATCTGCGGGCCCGGCCACGGCGGGCCCGCCATGGTGGCCAATGCCTGGCTGGAGGGGACCTACAGCGAGCTGTACTCCCACGTGTCGAGAGACGCCAGGGGCATGGCCCGGCTGTTCCGGCAATTCTCGTTCCCGGGGGGGATCCCCAGCCACGCCGCTCCCGACACCCCGGGCTCGATCAACGAGGGGGGTGAGCTGGGGTACGGGCTGGCGCACGCGTACGGGGCGGCCTTCGACAACCCTGACCTCGTCGTGGCCTGCGTCGTGGGCGACGGGGAGGCCGAGACGGGCGCCCTGGCGACGAGCTGGCATGCCAACAAGTTCCTCGACCCCGTCACCGACGGTGCGGTGCTGCCCATCCTCCACCTCAACGGCTACAAGATCGCCAATCCGACGGTGCTGGCCCGGATCCCCGAGGGGGAGCTGTCGGCACTGTTCACGGGGTACGGCTACCGACCGCGCGTGGTGGAGGGGGGTTTCGACGACGAGGACCCCATGCTCGTGCACCGGAGGATGGCGGACGCGCTCGAGGCCTGCTTCGACGAGATCGCCACCATCTGGGCAGAGGCTCGCTCGGGGACGGTCCGAGAGCGCCCGGCGTGGCCCATGATCGTCCTGCGGACCCCCAAAGGCTGGACGGGCCCGAAATTCGTCGACGGCATTCGTGTCCAGGGGACCTGGCGGGCCCATCAGGTGCCCCTCGCAGAGGTCCGGATCAACCCGGCGCACCTGGCCCAGCTCGAGGAGTGGATGCGCAGCTACCGGCCCGACGAGCTCTTCGACGAGGCGGGTCGTCCTGTGCCCGAGATCGCCGAGCTCGCCCCCCTCGGCGACCGTCGCATGAGCGCCTCGCCGCATGCCAACGGCGGGGTCCTGCTGCGCGACCTGGAGCTCCCCGACTGGAGCGCCTACGGCGCGGAGGTGAAGGCGCCGGGCACCACTTTGCGGGAGGCGACCAAGGTGCTCGGAACGTTCCTGCGCGACGTGATCAGGGAGAACCCCACGAACTTCCGCCTCTTCGGCCCCGACGAGACGGCCTCGAACCGCCTTCAGGACGTCTTCGAGGTCACCGACCGGGCGTGGATGGCGAAGACCGTCGAAGGGGACGACCACCTCGCCCCGGACGGGCGGGTCATGGAGGTGCTCTCCGAGCATCTCTGCCAGGGCTGGCTCGAGGGGTACCTCCTGACGGGCCGCCACGGGCTCTTCAACTGCTACGAGGCCTTCATCCACATCGTGGACTCCATGTTCAACCAGCACGCCAAGTGGCTCGAGTCGGCGCGCCACATACCCTGGCGCCGTTCGGTGGCGTCACTCACCTACCTGCTGTCGAGCCACGTGTGGCGCCAGGACCACAACGGCTTCTCCCACCAGGACCCGGGCTTCATCGATCTCGTGGTCAACAAGCAGGCCTCGGTGACCCGCGTCTACCTCCCCCCGGACACGAACTGCCTGTTGTCGGTGGCCGATCACTGCCTGCGCAGCCGCGACTACGTCAACGTCATCGTGGCCGGGAAGCAGCCCCAGTACGACTGGCTCTCCCCTGACGACGCCATGGTGCACTGCATGCGGGGACTCGGGGTCTGGGATTTCGCCTCGAACGACGCGGGATCGGTGCCCGACGTCGTCATGGCGTGCTGCGGCGACGTGCCCACCCTCGAGACCATGGCGGCGGTGGACATGCTCCGCCGCCACCTCCCCGACCTGCGGGTGCGTGTCGTCAACGTGGTCGACCTCATGCGGCTCCAGCCCGACTCCGAGCATCCCCACGGCATGACCGACCCCGAGTTCGACACCGTCTTCACCGTGGACCGCCCGGTGGTCTTCGCCTTCCACGGATATCCCTGGCTCATCCACCGCCTGACCTACCGCCGCGCCAACCATGCCAACCTCCACGTGCGTGGCTACAAGGAACAGGGCACGACCACCACGCCCTTCGACATGGTCATGCTCAACGACCTCGACCGCTTCCATCTCGTCATCGACGTGCTCGACCGTGTCCCTGGGCTCGAAGTGCCCTCGGCGGCCCTCCGTCAGCAGATGGTCGACGCCCGTCTCGAAGCACGGCGCTACACCCGCGAGCACGGCGAGGACGCGCCCGAGATCACCGACTGGTCCTGGCCGAGCTGAAACCACGGGACCGACGGCGGGGCGGCTACGTTCTCGGCGGTGGGGGTTCGAGCTGCGGTGTGGGACCTCGGAAGCAGCTCCTTCCATCTTCTTGTGTGTGAGGCGGGGCCCGGCGCCTCCCTCACCCCGGTGCTCCACCGGCGGGCCCTGCTCAACCTGGGCTTGAGCGTGGGAGCACGGGGGAGCATCCCCCGCGACCGGGTGGCGGCGTCGGTGGCGGCCGCCAAGCGCCTGCGGGCCGGCCTGGCCGAGTCCCGGGCTGAGATCGTCGTCGCCGTCGCCACCGCGGCGCTGCGCGACGCCGCCAACAGTGCCGAGGTGGTGGAGCGTCTGCAGCGGGTGGTCGGGACGACGGTGCGCGTCCTCGATGGGGAGGAGGAGGCGCGACTCTGCTTCATCGGCCAACGAGCGGGGGTGTGGACGGGCGAGGACCAGACGCTGGGGCTGGACCTCGGCGGGGGGAGCCTCGAGGCGGCGGTGGGGGACTCCGCGCAGCTGACGATGGCCACCAGTGCGGCCGTCGGTCCCGCTCGGCTCCGTGGCGAGCTCGGAACCGGTGACCCCCTGTCCGAGGCTGACCGCTTCGCGTTGCGGGCCAGGACGGCAGAGGCGATGGCGCCGATCGCCGGCGTCCTGGCCCGGTACCGGGGCGTCGCCGACAGGACCGTGGTGAGCGGGGGCACGGTGCGAGCGCTGGCCCGCCTGGCTACGGCGCGCGCTCGACGCCGCCCGTCGGCAGGTCCCGGTGAGGTCAACCAGGTGGAGCTCCCCGCGCGCCAGGTCGCAGAGCTTGCCGACCAGCTGGGGAGGCTCGACCTTCGCGCCCGATTGGGGCTTCCGGGGATGCAGGCGCGCCGGGCACCCCTGCTCCCGGTCGGCGCGGTGGTCCTGGCGACCGTGGCGGCGGAGCTCGGCGTGGGGCGGTTCGTGGTGAGCGAGTGGGGGCTGCGAGAGGGCGCGATCCTCGACGCCCTCCAACGTCGCTGAGCCAGCGCCCACGAGCGGGGCTCCTCGAACAGGAGACAGGCCAGCCCCGGTCCTGGTGAGGGACCGCGTTTCGGGCTCTGGGAGGGGTGGCCCCGGGGCCTAGGTCTTCTTGCCGAGGATCCTGCTCATCTTGGTGCCGCACGTGGGACAGGTCCCTTGCGCGGCCCGTCGCCCGTTGGCGAGCTCGACTTCCTGACCCTCGAACTGCCGCTTTTCACGGCATTTCACACAGTAACCCTCGTACGAAGCCACGCCCGTCCTCCTCACTGTGCGCCCCGCCAATGTCGGGTCGAAGCTATCCCCGTGCCTCCGGGCACACGCGGATGGTGGGTGCCGTGCCGGCAGGGGTCGGGAGCGGACTCCACCCCCGGAGGTCCCCGCCAACCTGGTCCGGGCCGGCCGCTGGCCGGCGCGGCGGGGGATTGTCACACTGGTCGGGCCCCGGGACAACTCGCCGGGGCGCACGCCACGCCGAGAAGGGGGCCCGCGTTGACCACGGGAACCGAGGAGCCCGTCATCGCCATCCTGGCCGAGGAGTGGGAGGCCATCGACACCCTGGCGTCGGGCTTCGGTGACCCCGAGTGGGACCTGCCCACCGAGTGTCCGGGGTGGACGGTGCGCGACGCGGTGTCGCATCTGATCGGCATCGAGCGCACGTTGCTCGGCGACCCGTCCCCGCCCCCGCTCGACGTGCTGCCCCCGCACGTCGGGAACGAGATCGGTGCCCGCAACGAGGCGTGGGTCGCACCACGGCGCTCGCGGCCCGGACCGACCGTTCTCGAGGAATTTCGCGCCGTCATGGCGCGCCGCCTGGCCGACCTGCGTTCGTCGCCCCCGGCTCGCTTCGACGAGGTCGGCCCGAGTCCTGTCGGCGAAGTCCCGTACCGCGAGTTCATGAACGTCCGGGTCATGGACTCCTGGGTGCACGAACAGGACATCCGCGTCGCCACGGGCCGCCCCGGACACGACTCGGGGCCGGCCGCGCAGCTTTCGTTGGATCGCCTGTGCTCAGCCATGCCCTTCGTCGTGGGCAAGCAGGCCGCAGCACCCGAGGGCGCGTCCGTGCGTTTCGAGTTGCGCGGGCCGTTGGCGCGGCGCATCGACGTGGTGGTCCGAGACGGCCGGGGGAAAACCGCGACGTCGCTGGACGGGCCGCCCACCGCCGTCCTCGACATGGAGGTGGAGGTGTTCTGGCGCCTGGCGTGCGGTCGGGTGGAGGGGTCGGCCGCCCGTGTCGCCGGGCTCGTGAACGGCGAAGGCGACACGGAGCTCGCGTCCCGCGTGCTCGACGCCATGTCGTTCATGATCTGAGGGGCATGATCTGAGGGGCATGATCTGAGGGGCATGATCTGAGGGGCATGATCTGAGGGGGCGCCACGGTCCGTGGCCGCTTCCCCGCGTGCGTGGTCCACGTCACGGGGGCTTGTAGACTCTGCCTTCCTTATGCGCGCCACCGCAGAGCCGGTCGAAGGAAACAGGGTCCGCCTGTCCGTCGTGGTCGACGAATCGGAGGTGGCCCAAGCACTCGACGCGACCGTCCGGCGCCTCGCCACCCAAGTGCGCGTGCCGGGCTTTCGTCCCGGCAAGGTGCCGCGCCAGGTCCTCGAGGCCCGCATCGGTGGTGCTAGTGCTCTTCGCCAGCAGGCTTTGAGTGACGCATTGCCCGATCTCTACGCGCGTGCCGTGGTGGATACCGAGCTCGATCCGATCGCCGCGCCGGAGATCGACATCAAGTCCGGAGAGGACGGCGGCCCGGTGACCTTCGACGCCGTCGTCGAGATCCGGCCCACGGTGTCCATCGCCGGGTACGGCGGGCTGCAGGTGACGTTGCCGGGTGTCGAGGCCACCGACGAGGAAGTGGAGGCTCAGATCGACCGGTTGCGAGAGCAGTCCGGAGAGCTCCGTGCGGTGAGCCGCGCCGCGCGCGACGGCGACCACGTCTCCATCGACCTCCACGGCACGCGCCCGCGTGGCGAGGACCTGCACGTCGAGGACTACCTCTACGAGATCGGCAGCGGCGAGCCTGTGGCCGGCCTCGACCAACAGCTGCGTGGGGCCAAGCCCGGGGACATCCTGCAATTCGCGGCGCCCGTGCCGGGCGAGGACGGCGAGCAGGAAGCCCAGATCCGGGTGCTCGTGAAAGACGTCAAGGAGAAGGTGCTCCCCGAGCCTTCCGACGCGTGGGCGGCCGAGGCCTCGGAATTCGACACGTTGGAGGCCCTGCGAGACGACGTGCGAGGTCGGTTGGGCCAGATCAAGGTGGTCCAGGCGCAACTCGCCATGCGCGAGCGCACCGTCGATGCCCTCATCGGGCTCGTCGCCGACGACCCACCCGAGGCGCTCGTCGAGGAAGAGGTACGCGAGCGCCTCCACGACCTCGGCCACCGGCTCGAGGCACGGCGCCTGACCGTCGAGCAGTTCCTGCAGGCGTCAGGGCGCGAGGAGGCCCAGCTGATCGGCGAGATCCGGGCCGACGCCACCCGCGCCGTGCGCCTGGACCTCGCCCTGCGGGCGCTCGCCGAGGCCGAAGACATCGAGGTGACAGACGAGGAGCTCGACGAGGCTGTGGGCGAGATGGCGCAGCAGGCCGGGACCACGGCCGCTGACCTGCGCCGCCGCCTCGATCGCGCAGGCAGGCTGCCCGCGGTACGCTCCGACAGGAGGAAGGCGAAGGCACTGACCTGGCTCTTCGACCACGTGGACCTGGTCGACGAGGACGGGAAACCGATGTCCAGGGACGTCTTGCACGTGGACGTCGCAGCGCAGGGAACAGGTGAAGCCGGATCAGGCGGGGAAGCGGGCACCGCCGACGCGGTCGAGCCCGGTGAGCGAGGGAGCGAGGACGTGCAGGGTGACGAAGGAACCACCGGGGAGGCAGAGTCGTGAGGGTGACCGCCGACGCGCAGGGGTATCTGGTGCCCACCGTCATCGAGCAGACCAGCCGTGGTGAGCGTGGATACGACCTCTACTCCCGACTGCTCAAAGAGCGCATCATCATCCTCGGGACCCCCATCGACGACACCGTGGCCAACCTGATCTGCGCCCAGATGCTCTTCCTGGAGTACGAGGAGCCCGACAAGGACATCCACCTCTACGTGAATTCACCCGGAGGGGACATCACCGCCCTCTTCGCCATCTACGACACCATGAAGTTCGTCAAGCCCGACGTGTCGACGTTCTGCTTCGGCCAGGCGGCCTCGGCGGCCGCCGTGCTGCTGGCGGCCGGTGCCCGTGGCAAGCGGTTCGCCCTGCCGCATGCCCGCATCCTCCTGCACCAACCCTGGGGTGGGGCGGCGGGCCAGGCGAGCGACATCGAGTTGCAGGCCAAGGAGATCATCCGGATGCGCGATCTCCTCAACTCCATGATCTCCGACGACACCGGTCAGGCCGTGGACAAGATCGCCCGGGACACCGACCGCGACTTCGTGATCACCGCCGACGAGGCCGTCACGTACGGGCTGATCGACGAGGTCATCACGACCCGGGACGCCGTGGGTGCCGCCGAAGCCGTTGGCGCGGCGTAGGCTCGTACAGGGACGAAGGGGGACACGGTGGCGAAGTTCGGCGACGGCGGGGACCTCGTGAAGTGCAGCTTCTGCGGCAAGTCCCAGAAGCAGGTCAAGAAGCTGATCGCCGGTCCGGGCGTCTACATCTGCGATGAGTGCATCGACCTCTGCAACGACATCATCGCCGAGGAGTTGGCCGAGACTCCCGAGTTCTCGTTCGAGGAGCTGCCCAAGCCCCGGGAGATCTTCGACTTCCTCAACGACTACGTGATCGGCCAGGAGTACGCCAAGAAGATCCTGTCCGTCGCCGTCTACAACCACTACAAGCGGGTCCAGGCCGGAGCACCCCAAGCGTCCGAGGTCGAGCTGGCCAAGTCCAACATCCTCCTGCTGGGACCGACCGGTTGCGGTAAGACACTGCTGGCCCAGACCCTCGCCCGCATGCTCAACGTGCCCTTCGCCATCGCGGACGCCACTGCACTGACCGAGGCCGGCTACGTCGGCGAGGACGTCGAGAACATCCTCCTCAAGCTGATCCAGGCGGCTGACTACGACGTCAAGCGGGCCGAGACGGGGATCATCTACATCGACGAGATCGACAAGATCGCCCGCAAGAGCGAGAACCCGTCGATCACCCGCGACGTCTCGGGTGAGGGAGTGCAGCAGGCGCTCCTCAAGATCCTCGAGGGCACCACCGCCTCGGTGCCCCCCCAGGGTGGGCGCAAGCACCCACACCAGGAATTCATCCAGATCGACACGACCAACATCCTGTTCATCTGCGGCGGCGCGTTCGCCGGGCTCGACAAGATCATCGAGAGCCGGATCGGTCGCAAGGGAATCGGGTTCCGGGCCGAGGTCCGTCGCAGCACCGAGGCTCGCGACAGCGAGGTTCTCCGTCACGTGTTGCCCGAGGACCTCATCAAGTTCGGGCTGATCCCCGAATTCATCGGTCGGCTCCCGGTGGTGGGCGCGGTGTCGAGCCTCGACAAGGAGGCGCTCATCCGGATCCTGGTGGAGCCCAAGAACGCCCTTGTGAAGCAGTACCGCCGGGGGTTCGAATTCGACGGCGTGGAGCTCGAGTTCGGTGACGATGCCCTCGAAGCCGTAGCCGAGCAGGCCTTGCTCCGGGGCACCGGTGCCCGCGGGCTGCGTGCCATCCTCGAGGAGGTGCTCCTCGAGGTGATGTACGACCTCCCGAGCCGCACCGACGTCGGCAAATGCGTCATCGACCGGGCTGTGGTGCTCGACCGCGTCCATCCGACGCTCGTGCCCCAGGGCGAGCCGGCCAACAAGGTGCGCACGCGCCGGGCCGCTTCCTGACAGGCTCGCATCCGGCGGTGCCCGCCCGCCCCGACGGCGACGCGTCGCGCCCCCAGGTCCGGGACATGGTGGCCTGGCTCGACGGCCACACCGACTACGAGCGTTCGATGCCCACGCGCGTCGGGGCACCGACGCTGGAGCGCATACGGGCGCTGTGCCACCTCCTCGGCGATCCGGAGCGCTCCTACCCCGTGGTGCACGTGACGGGCACCAACGGGAAGGGTTCGACGGCCAAGATCCTGACCGAGCTGTTCATGGCCTCGGGGCTGAGCGTCGGCACCTACACGAGCCCGAACCTGGTCCGGGTGAACGAGCGCCTGGCCCGCAACGGCGAGCCCATCGATGATGACGAGCTCGCCGAGGTGCTCGGCTCCCTGGCGCTGCTCGAGCCGCTGCTGGCCGAGCGGTCGACGCGCTTCGAGCTCCTGACGGCGGCGGCGTTCTCGTGGTTCGCCGATTGCCCGGTGGACGTCGCCGTGGTCGAAGTCGGCCTCGGGGGTCGCTGGGACGCCACCAACGTCGTCCAGCCCGACGTGGCCCTGGTCACCAACGTGAGCTACGACCACGTGGAGATCCTGGGCCCGACCCTGCGCGACATCGCCACCGAAAAGGCGGGCATCATCAAGCCGGGGTGCCGCCTGGTGGTGGGAGAGACCGATCCCGAGCTCCTCGGCGTCTTCCTCACCGTCGCCGAGGAGTGCGGCGCGGCGCAGACCTGGGTGCGCGGCGTCGAGTTCGGATGCACCCACAGCCAGGTGGCGGTGGGCGGCCGGCTCCTCGACCTCCGCACCCCCGGGGCCCACTACCCCGAGGTCTACCTGCCGTTGCACGGCGCCCATCAGGGTGACAACGCGGCCTGCGCCGTGGCCGCCGCCGAGGCCTTCTTCGGCGCCCCGCTCGCCCCCGAGGTGGTCGAACAGGCCCTGGGCGCGGTGCGCGTGCCCGGGCGGATGGAGATCGTCGGACGGTCCCCGGTCGTCGTCCTCGACGGAGCGCACAACGTGGCGGGAGCCCACGCGCTGGCCGAGGCCCTCGTGGCCGAGCTCGCCCCCGGCGACCAGACCATCGCCGTGATCGGGATGCTCCAGGGCCGGGACCCGAGTGCCATGCTCGAGGCGTTGCGCCCAGCCGGGGTGAGCACCGTCGTGGCGTGCACGGCACCGTCGCCGAGAGCTCTCCCGGCGCCGCAGATCGCCGAGGCGGCACGCGCCCTGGGCCTCCAGGCGCTCGCGGCCGACACCGTGGTCGACGCCCTGAACCTGGCGAGGTCGCGGCTCTCGCCGGCGGGGATGCTGGTGGTGACGGGCCCGCTGTACGTGGTCGCAGAGGTCCGTGCCGCGCTGCTGGGATCGACCGAATTCGCCGATCCCGATAGCCTCTCCGAGCCATGAACCGCAGCCTTGTGATCTGTAAGCCCGACGCCGTC
>Ga0116219_10003491_pt1 | contig 12407 bp, 10 predicted proteins | sample Sb_taG_4_FD_91019 | JGI IMG/M metagenome (GOLD analysis project Ga0116219, IMG submission 91019) | Peat soil microbial communities from Weissenstadt, Germany - Sb_50d_6_BS metaG | ecosystem: Environmental > Terrestrial > Soil > Wetlands > Peat | place: Germany: Weissenstadt | collected 2010-09-21
CACGGGCAGCTTGCCCCAGGGGATCACGGTGGGTCCGGACGGCGCGCTGTGGTTTGCCGAGGCTGGCACCAACAGAATCGGCCGGATCACCACCTCGGGGGGCTTAGCGGAGTCCGCATCCACGGGTCTCTTTCCCCGTGGAATTACGGTGGGACCGGATGGCGCGTTATGGTTTACGGAATTCGGCGGTGACAAGATCGGCCGGATCGCCACGATCGATGGACCCATTTCCGAGTTCCCGGTTCCTAACGGCGCCATCCAGCCCGAAGGGATTGTGGCGGGCCCGGACGCCGCCGTGTGGGTGGCTCTAAACGCCGGGGGCATCGACCGCGTCGTCCTGTCCCCGCCGAACACGACCAACTACATCATCACGACGGTCGCGGGGAATGGAAGCACGGTATCCTCCGGCGACGGCGGTCCGGCGACATCCGCAGGCATCAAGGTTGCCCGGGGTGTGGCGGTGGACCAACTTGGAAATCTTTACGTTACTGACGGCGAACCGATTTCGGGAGCGATTCGCAAAGTCGACGCCTACCCGCCCCACAACATCCACACCGTTGCGGGCGACGGCCAACAGGGGCTTCAAGGCAACCAGGTCGCTACGAGTGTGATGCTCAGTAATCCTTGGGGCGTGGCCGTGGATAATTCAGGCACCTTCTACATCGCCGAATCCGGGGGGCGTTGGGTGGATTCGGTAAGCGGGGGAATCATCAATGTCGTTAGCACGCAGTTGAACAGCCCCGACGGACTGGCGGTGAATAGCGCGGGTAGTGTATATGTTGCCGACTCGGGCAACTGCCGGATTGTCGAGTTGACTCCACCCAACTCCAACCCCACTCCCGTGGCCGGCTGGACCTGTGGCCACTCGGGGGATGGAACGGCTGCCAACGCCCAGCTTCTGTTTCCAGAAGGAGTCGGTGTGGATCAATCCGGAAACAACGTATACATCGCGGACACGGGCAACCACCAGATCCGTAAGGTGACGTCCGGCACAATTACCAGGGTGGCGGGAAGCGTGGACAGCAGCGGGACTCCCTTGAGTGGGTATTCGGGAGATACCGGGCCCGCCACCTCCGCCCGATTGGACGGCCCCACCGATGTCGCCGTGGACAGCGCCGGCAATCTGTACATAGCGGACTATTACAACGCCGTAATTCGCAAAGTTGACTTTAAATCGCAAAACATCTACACGATTGCCGGAGGCGGTAGCCCCTGCAGCGCCAGTCTTGACAACGTGGGGGATGGCTGTCCCGCCAAACAAGCAATACTCTCGTTTCCGTACCATCTGGCCGTGGACGCCGTCGGCGACATCTTCGTCGGCGATGCCGGAACTTATCGATTCCGCAAACTGACGCCTGTCCCGGTGATTCCAACTCCGACCAGTATCTTCGCGTATCCGGGCGGCACCACCGCTGGAGGACCTGCATTCATAGTGCTCGTGCATGGCCTCAATTATCTCGTGGGATCGAAGGTGCAATGGAACGGATCGGCGCTCCTGACGGCCTTTATGGACACTCAGGATTTGCTGGCAGTCGTCCCGGCGAACTTGACCGCGGGCAGCGCCAGCCTAACGGTGCTAAGCCCTGACGGGTCGGTGTCCAACGGTGTGAACTTCATGATCGCCGCTGCTCCGACCCCGGCCCCTGTCTCGATAACGGGCCTGAGCCCGAGTTCGACCGCGGCGGGAGGGCCGGCATTCACCCTGACCGTGAACGGAACGGGCTTCACAGTGGGCGCGGCTGTGCTCTTCGACGGCGCCTCGATGGCAACCGCATACGTGAGCGCGACTCAGCTCACGGCGGCGATTCCAGCCGCTGCCATCGCGTCGGCGCACACGGCGTCGGTCACCGTGTCGAATCCGCAGGGCGGCGTTTCTAACGCCGTAAACTTTGCAGTAGCCGCCGCAAACGGTCTAACGATAGTTACCCCTTCTCCGCTGGCGTCTGGCGTCGTGGGATCTTCATACGGGCAGGCGTTGTATGCGAGCGGTGGAGCAACGCCCTACAAGAGTTGGGCGGTGATTAACGGGAATCTCCCGCCTGGCATTTCGCTGATTACCTTTAAGGGCATCTGGATGCTGACGGGCAGGCCCACCACACAGGGCACCTTCTTCTTCGCGATGCGGGTGACCGATAATGCGGGCACAACCGCTACCAAGCAATTCAGCCTGACGGTCAACGGCGGGGGCGGAGCCCCGCCAGCCTAGGCTAGTCATCAAGGAGGTTCTCCGTATCAAATAAGGGCGTCTGCCCTAGGCAGCGCCGGAAAACCAAGGAGGAGCGCACATATGAAAACTCGCGCGTTGTGGAGGACATTTTCTTTGATACTTTCGAGCGTCGGCATTCTGCTAACGATCGTCGGATACTTCAGTTACTCGCAGGCACGCTCCCTGCTTAACAGCGGAGTCCCGGCGCGCGGGGTGGTTGCCGGTTATGAAAAGACGGTGTCGACCTCAAGCGACTCCACTGCGCCGAGCACTACGGAGACCACATACCGGGCCCGCGTTCGTTTTCAGACCAACACCGGGAGAGACGTGGAATTCCTGGCCGTGGGCTCGCCGTCGCCTGAGTACGCAGTGAACGCTGTGGTCCCGGTGATCTACAATCCGCAAAATCCTTCAAAGGCCATGCTTCAGAAGGATGCCTCGGAGGCGTCCAGCTTCGCCGGTGACATTGCCCCTGGCGGAATCACATTGCTCCTCGGAGTCTTGGCGTTTTTCATGCTGATTTTCGCCAACAAAAAACTTGCGTGGCTGCTCCGGAACGGACGTCGTATTAGCGCGGACTTTGTCCGCGTCGCCATCTATAACAGAGACGAATCCGAGCGTTACTATGTGGTCTGCCAATGGGTCGATCCGGATACGAATCAGACCCACCGATTCACGAGCGAGGCACTACACGCGGACCCGAGCGCGCTTGTCGCGGGCAAAAAGATCGAGGTTGTAATGGACCCGGCCAAACCGAAGCGGTACTTCGTCGATCTTGCGCCCATGCTGGCTCGCCGGCCCGCTTGATCCCGACGGGAATTCTCAGACCTTGTGGAGGAAACCATGCCAACTCGAAACGCACTTACTGGAACGCTTTTGATAGCCGCGGTGCTGCCGCTGATGGAAGGGCGTGCGGGGGCTCAAGCGGGCGAAGCGCGCTTCCCCGTCGCTCATTTTCATTTCGGAACCGTGTGTAGAGGATTTCTCTACGTCAGCTCGAATGGCGTGCGCTACGAGGTCGTGCAACCCGTGAAGGACAGGAACCACTCATTTCAAATTTCCCGTGGCGAGTTGACGGCCGTCCAGCCTTGGATTGTCGCGGGCCGAATGCAGAACATCGCCGAGATCAGAACCGCGCGGGCCGTTTATCACTTTGGACTGCTGCCGAGCGATGGCGAGGTCAATTCCGGAGGCGTATTCAATGCGAATTCCGCCGGGCCGGCGGCGACGTTGGTTGCGGCGCTCCAGAATCCCAGCGGAGGCTCAAGCCTCGCCGCAAAGCGTCCACCGGATGCCGCCTCGGCCGCCGGAGCCGGCCCGGCGGCAACCGCCGTACAGCCTGACGCCGTTTCCAGCGCCGATCCGCCGCCTCCACCCGCCGGAATGCTCGACGGAATTTACGTTGCCCTGGACATTCCCGACCAGAAGGTCCGGCGCCTGATTTTCAGCCCCGACGGCTGGGTGGTCAAAGATATTCCCCAGGAAACCATGATCGGATTCAATTTCACGGCTTATCGAAACTCTCCTACGCAGAACAGGCAGTTTATCGGCCGCTACCAGGTGGCCGGGGACACGATCAACATCGACTGGCAGGATTTTCGGGGACCGGCATTCGGACCGAACCGCGAGGTGGTGAAGCGGGACGAAGTGAACGCACATCCGGTTAGCTTGAACATCGCCTGGGACATTTTCATTCCCATGTGCCGCTGCACTGGCAAGAGGTTCTCTGGAAAATACAACTGGGGACAAAACCAGTATTTGCAGTTCTCTCCGGATGGTACGTTTCTCGATTACCGCGTTACCGACCAACTGATCGTACCCAGCCAGTTTTATGAGCATCCGCGAATCCAGCGCGGCACCTACTCGATTCAAAGCCAGACGCTGATTCTTACCTTCGCCGACGGCCACCGTGGAACGCGCACCTTCATTGCTCCCAAGGCGCAGGAGAAGGAACCCATATTCGACTGGATCGGTCTCGGATGGAAGCAACTCTACGAAGAGAACTACGAAATACGGTTGAGACAGGGGCAACGATGACGGGATGCACACGCCCCTCGGAAGCCGTCGACAACGCCGTAGCGCCAGCCGGTGCAGGATAGATGACGGATTTCAATTTGGGAGATCGGACGCCACGAGATACAACGTGCCTTACTTTGAGCAGGCAGGCCCCGAAACGTGCTGGTATGCCGCGGCCCGAATGATTTTCGCTTTTAGCCGGGAGGAGATGCCCCTAGTGTACACACCAAATTTTCTAATCCCGTTACCGCGACTGTGAGCGTATAGACGCCGGCGGGTAAGGATGGAAGCCTGTAGTTTCCGGTGGCTGTCGTTGCGGTCTTCGATTCCGCCCCGCTCGCGGCATTGGCGGCGATTACCGTCGCGTTCGGAACCACCGCGCCCTACGGATCTTTGACTTCGCATGTAACTGTCCCGCGATCGTTCTGGCGAGCATGGCCAGCGCCGATGCAAGCAAAACCAACCATGCGGAAGCGAGTCTCATAGTCAGACCTCCTTGGTACACCCCTCGGGCGAACCGAGCCTTTGGAGAAACATCATCACAGAAGGCGCAAGGGCAAGGGCGAATTGTGTCAGGCGTTGGCATTTTTTTGGGAGACTCTGTGGGGATGCGGCAGCTATCTTATACAATGGCTCCGAGGTTCCATGGATCGTCCAGACAAGGATGTGACGACGCTCCTTTTGGAATGGAGCGGCGGAAGCCGCGACGCATTGGACCGGCTAGCCCCCTTGGTCTACACCAAACTGCGGCAGTTGGCCGCCCGCGAGCTTCGGCGCGAAAATCCCGGCCACACCTTGCAGAGCACGGAACTGGTTCACGAAGCTTATCTCAAGTTGATTGACCAGAACCGGACCCAGTGGACAGACCGCGAACATTTCTTTGCCGTGGCATCGCAGATGATTCGCCGGATCCTGGTGAGCCATGCGAGGGCGCGCCGTTCGGCCAAACGCGGCGGCGGCAAGACGCTGCTGCTGCTGGACGAGACCATCGCCTTGAAGGAGCGGAAAGATGTGGACCTTGTGGCCTTGGATGACGCGCTGGAGAGCCTCTCGCAAATGGATCCACAGCAGGGCCGCATCATTGAGTTGCGTTTCTTCGGCGGCGTCTCAATCGAAGGAACGGCGCGGCTCTTGGGAATTTCCACTGCGACCGTGCACCGAGACTGGCGGCTGGCCAAGGCGTGGCTCTACCGCGAGCTGAGCAGGAGGGATCCCCAATGAACCGTGATCGTTGGGCGCAAGTCAAGCAAATCGTGAACGACTGCCTGGACCTGGAGCCTGCCAGCCGGGAGGCTCACCTCTACGAAGCCTGCGGCGGCGACGCGTCGCTTCTCGCTGAGGTGAAAAGTTTGCTCGATTCGGACCGAGACGCGGAGGATTTCATGGAAGTCCCGGCCTTGGAACGGCGGCAGGAAGAATCGCTGATTGGATGCCAGCTAGGAAATTATCGGGTTTGCGAAGCCATTGCCGAGGGAGGAATGGGCACGGTCTACCGGGCGGTCCGCGTCAACGATTTTGAAAAGCAGGTGGCCGTCAAGCTGGTGAAGCGCGGAATGGATACGGATTTCATTCTGCGGCGCTTCCGGCGCGAGCGGCAGATTCTCTCCGGCCTCGATCATCCCAATATTGCGTCGCTGCTGGATGGCGGTGCGGCTCCGGACGGGCGGCCTTACCTGGTGATGGAGTACATAGAGGGGATTCCGATCACCGATTATGCGGATCAACACAAACTCGCGATTCCGGAGCGGCTGGAGATGTTCCGGACCGTGTGCTCGGCCGTGCAATACGCGCATCAGAATCTCGTCGTTCACCGGGATTTGAAGCCCAGCAATATTCTGGTGACCGCCGGCGGGGTTCCGAAGCTGCTGGATTTTGGAATCGCGAAGCTTCTGGAACCCGATGCCGATTCTACGATGACTATGCAACGGCTGATGACGCCTGAATTCGCGAGTCCCGAACAGGCGCGCGGGCTGGCGGTGACTACCGCGACCGATATCTATTCGCTCGGGATGCTGCTGTACGTTTTGCTGACGGGCGAGCACCCATATCGGTTCACCACACACAATCCGGAGGAAATCGCGCGTGTGGTATGCGAAACCGAGCCGCGCAGGCCGAGCGCGGTGCGGCCGATTTCGCGGGATCTGGACAACATTGTTCTGAAATCGATTCATAAGGAACCGGCGCGCCGCTATGTCTCGGCTGAGCAGTTGTCCGAGGATATCCGGCGCTATCTGGCCGGCATGCCGGTATCGGCCCGGAAGGATACGGCTGCTTACCGCGCTTCTAAATTTCTGGGCCGCCACAAAGCGGCGTGTGTTGCGGGAGCACTGATTGCGATCTCGTTGATCGCCGGGCTCGGGGCCACGTTGTGGGAAGCGCGCGCCTCAGAAAGAGAACGGCAGATAGCGGAGCAGCGGCTCAAGGATGTCCGGGCGTTAGCCAGCTCCAACCTGTTTGAACTGCACGACTCGATCGCGCAATTGCCGGGCTCGGCGGCGGCGCGTAATCTGGTAATCCAGCGCGGGCTCACTTATCTCGACAAACTGCAAGCGCAGGATGCATCGGATCCCGAATTGATGCGCGAGGTGGCGGTGGGCTACGAGCGAATCGCCGGGTTGCAAGGGCGATTCACCGGCGCAGGCATTGGCGATTCCCAAGCCGCGCTGGCCAACTATCGGAAGGCCTTCGCACTGCGCTCAGCCTTGGTTATGCGCTTTCCAGGAAACCCCGCTGACGTTAAGGCTGAGATCGGATTGTCGCAGGGGTACGTCCAGTGTCTGTTGCAGACTGCCCATACCGAGGAGGCCCTGCAAGTCGCCAGTACCGCTCTGGATCTGGCAACGGATCTCAGGAATCGATATCCGCAGGATCCGGGCATTGCAGCGGTTGCAGCGGCGGCTCATCTACGTCTTGCCGGCGTGCAGGGCGGCGACGGTTCCTCGCCCAGCACGCGAGAGTTTCAGGAAGCCATAGCACACGATCAACGCGCCATGGACTTGGTTGCTCCGCTCGATCGCCCAGGCGTAAGCCCGGCGGTCCGCTCATTGATTGTTAGCGCCAAGCTCATACTCGCATTTCATCTTTACAAAGACAGGCAGATCCAAAAAGCGATCCGGATTTTTGACGACATCGTGTCGGCAAAAGGATCATCCCCGAGAATCCTTTTGAGTATCTATAACCAGCGTGGAAACTCTTTTGCCCGCGCGGGGGACCGCAAACGCGCACTCAGCGATTACCAAAACGCCCTTGCGCTTGCGAAAGCGGCCGCCCACGCGGATCCCACAAGTCTTGAAACTCAACTTGAAGTTGCAATCCTGACCGGCCTAATCGCCCATGAGGAGGCGCGCCTGGGCGAGCGGGAAAAATCCGACGCCGAGCTCGCCAAGGCTATTGAAAATGTCGAGCGATTGGCTGCAGCTAACCCCATCGAACTCTTCTACGGGAATATTTTCCTGGTCGGGTATTCATTTCAAGGCGAGAGCCTATCGGCCGCCGGGGATCAGGCTGGCGCGAGAGCTAAATACTCAAAGTCGCTAAAAACCGCGGAAGGCGCGGCGAGAAACGACCGATTCGATCTCGAGTCGCGGCTTACGATCGCCAAGATTCACGCAGCGCTCGGCATTCTCTGGGCGAGAAGCTCCGAGTATCGCGAGGCCCAGCGCGAGTTCGCCGCGTCCGAGCAACTTACCGGCGAGCTGCTCAAGGGACGTCCAGCGGATACCGATGCCCTCGATCTCTCCAGATTGCTGCGTCGATATTCTGAGAATCTCGAGGCCTGCGTTGAAGGTCAGCATTGCCAACCAGTAGAGCGTTTTCAATTGCCCACCCTGATTACGTAAGGCCCTCGTTGTGTCCCGACAGAGTTCGGAGATGGTTGGCCTCGACCAGGCTCCACGGGGACTGTAAATACTCGCCCCGCGATCCAGCGGGTGGCACTTCAACGAGTAGGGCGTTTGAATTGGGATAGGGGTGAGCCTCACGGCTCCTCCCCTCCCACACAACCGGACATGCGGGTCCGCATCCGGCGTTCGGCGGGTTAAGCGATGGGCTTCACAGTCAATCGCGGAATCCCGAGCGAGTCGAAGTAGGCATTGGGCAATGCGATGCTGCGCGTAGGCGAGTCGCCAGCCGCCAAGGACCATGATCGCTGCCCGCCGTTTGAGCGGCCAGGTCGCGTTCACAGCCCGATGGCGTAACTCGGCGAATCGCGCCGAGCCCCGCTTCCACTGTTTCCATATCGCAGACCGGAGTCTGCGCCGGAGCCACTGCTCAAGACCGGCCAACACCGATGGCGTTTCACACACTTCCCGAAATACCCGATCCATCCCCGTAGATAGCGGGATAGTTCCTTGGGTCATTCTTTCGATGCTCACACCTCGGTTCCGGCTCGTCAGTTCCCGTAGCATTGCTGGACCCTGGCCGTCTCGTTCCCTAATACGGTTAACGTGCCCGAACCCCATTCGGGGCAGTTCCGCGGGAGCGATAATCCTCCGGGAGCGCAGACAGGTGCAGCACCTTCGTCCGCGCGTGACCTGTTACCCTCAGCCAATCTCGGAAAGCAGTATAAGGTAGACTCCCTCTTTCCGGTACCGCTCCAGCCAAGGCGTATGGCAGCAATTTGCCAGTGTCACCAAGCGGAACTCCAGAGGCGCGGCGGACGGAGGTTCTTGCCAGGCCCGACGTTGGCGAAGGAATCCGAATCTCCTCTGATGGCTGCGACAGGGCATTGGACCAACCGTGTTGATAGCGAGAACTCAGCTAATTGGCACGGTAGATTTTGCCGCTCACGCGGAGTGCTTTGAAAACGAATAGAATCATGTCCGCTTCCCGACAAACCTGGGCGCGTCGACTGCGACGAACTAAGCGTTCCGCCACAATCGGCATGCGCGCCACCAGAAGATACGCAACTGGGTCGAGTTGCCGGGAACAGCATGGTATTCCGAAGCCAAGCGCCGGTCTCGCGGGTAGATGGCTACTGATCCGCCGGCTCGATTCTGAGCACGAGCCCATCGGCGGCGTCTCCTCCCGTGGAGTGCTCCGTGGCCACGTAGATGTAGCCGTCGGGGCCCTGCTGGACGTCACGAATGCGCTCATGCAACGGTACCAGCAGCCCCTCCCGCCGCTCGGCCTGCGAGGGCTGGTTGAAAGCCATTCGCACCAGTTGCTGCTGGGTGAGCGAGCCGATGAACAGGTTGTTCTTCCATTTCGGAAACTTGTCGCCCGTGTAAAAGATGATGCTGGACGGGCTGATCGAGGGCACCCAGAAAATCCGGGGATTGTCCATGCCGGGCCGCGCCCACGGCTCCTCGGAAACCAGCGTCCCGGTATAGTTGCGCCCGGTGGACACCAGCGGCCAGCCATAATTGTGGCCGGGGAGCAGAATGTTCACTTCGTCTCCCCCCATCGGGCCGATCTCGGCTTGCCACAACACGCCAGTTTCAGGATGAATCGCCAGGCCGTAGCCGTTGCGGTGACCATAGGTGAAGATTTCCGGTCTGGCCCCGGCGCGCCCCACGAAGGGATTGTCCGGGGGGACGGTACCGTCGTCGCGGAGGCGCAGAGTCTTTCCCGCGTCGTTGTCCAGCTTTTGCGCCTTCATACGGAGACTGTTGTCTTCGGTGCCGGTGCAGCACAGGCGGTCGCGGTCGCCGACGGTTACAAAGAGCGTGGCGTCCGGAGTGAAGTAGACTCTCCCTGCCAGATTGCCTCCGGTCTCCCACGCATCGGCGACAAAGATCTCCTGAACATCGGTGAGTTGTGTCCCGTTCAGACGTCCGCGCGCCACGGCCAGCGTGATTCCACGCTCGCCTCGCTTGGGATAGGAGACGTAGACCCAGCGATTCTGGGCGAAGTTTGGATGGAGCACGATGAAGTGCAACGCGTCTCCAGTTGCGCCTGAAGCCGAGGGCGAAGTCCACACCGGCTCCGGCAAAAGAACGCCATCGCGAATCATGCGCAGCTTGCCGTTGCGTTCGGTTACGAGAATGGTGCGCGCGTCGGGGAACGCCAAACCCCAGGGGTGGTAAAGTCCAGTGGCGACCGGGACCACACGGATTTTGCCGCCCTGCACATCGAGTATTTGGGGACCGTTGGCGATGGACGGCGTCTGCTGCGCACGGCTTGGGACGCCGCGGAACGCCAGCAGAACAACCAGCAACACAGGGGAGAAGCGCGCTCTATAGGTGATCATCCTGTTTGTTCACGCTACGCCGAAGGCTAGTTTTTGTCAAGCGTTCCGCGAATCTCGAAGGCTGCCCGGTTCACCGGGCCGGGCAGATCATCAGCGTATGGTTGCGGACCTGAAGGGCTTTCTTAGCCGCCATCGGCGCTGCCTGACCGGGCCGCATCAACGCGCGCACACGGAACTGAACGGCCAGAAAACGCCGGATTCCAGGGTCACCGAAGCATGCTCGATTCGCAGGCCGAAGGGGAACCGGATTTCGCTGGTGTCCATCAGCAATTCAGGCCCGTGCCAAGCGCCTTCCAGGCTCGCGAGAAATGGGACACGGTGTACACTCCAATCTTCAACATTATCGAGCGGCCCATGGCTCCGGCGCTGGTGATCCGGGTCGAGACCGATTGGTTTGTCCACGATACCGAGTTCCGATACGTTCTTCAGCCCGGCGAGACGATTTCCGCGTCGCATAACCTGCCGATCGGACAGCTGCTCTTCGTACCACGAGAGGAGATCACCTTGCGCGACGGCACGGAGGAGTAGATAGAGGCGAGAAGGCAATCCAGCGAGGCGTTCTTCCGCGAGAAGGCGGCCTCCAAGCTCGAGACCGCGTACGGACTGGAATACAGCCCGCACTATCTGCGCACGAGCCGCCAGCAGAAGGCGACTTCCGAAGCGCGTGGCAGCCGACGTCCCACCCAGCGGCACCACTCCTTAGGCGGCTCCAGGCAGCCTAGAACAGCGCGCGCGAACGATGCCATCACATCGATCCGGCTGATCCGCCTCGCCGTTGACTTCGAGCCTCTTGGACCATTTGAAAGTACCGGTGTGAAAGTTCGCGAATCCAGTCTCGTTCACGCCGTTTGATCGCGTCCGGCTGGATCAAATGCCGGCCAATGCCTATCGCCGCGGCTCCCGCGAGAATGAACTCGGTAGCGTTGTGTTGATTGACTCCGCCTGACGCGATCAAGGACACATGCGGGAACGGGGACTTAAGTGCCTTGATATAAATGGGACCGCTGAGCGCCGCGCACGGAAAGACTTTGACGAAGTCCGAACCAGCCTTCCAGGCCATCATGACTTCGGTAGGCGTCATCGCTCCGGGGAACACCATCGTCTCGTTTTTGACCGCGGAGTCGACCAGTTCCAGATCCAGTCCGGGACTGGTCAGGAATTTCGCGCCGACATCCAGGCTACGGCGTGCGACGTCCAGGTCTAAAACTGTGCCGGCGCCGACGACAAGTTTCGGGTTCGTTCGCGCTAGTTCGGAGATGACACCGTGGGCCCCAGGAACGGTCATGGTGACTTCCACGATGGGAATGCCGCTACTCGAAACCGCTTCCGCTGCAAATAGAGCGTCCTCAGTTGAAGAAACACGAATGGCGGGGATGATCCCAATCTCCTCAATGAGGCTCCGCATTTCTTCCTTATTCATCGGGTCGAATTCTTCCCAAAGCCGTGAGTCATGGCATCTGGCCTATCGATTCAGGGGAGGAGGCGTCTGGGGCGTCCGGATCTTGAGAATGATGATGTCCCCGAACCCATCTCGCAGGTAGAGTTTGTGTGAAGCGGCCGAACTTTGCATGAACTCGTGACCGACGAGCCAGAATCGGCGCTTCGCGCTGCCAGGAAAATCAGAAATCACATTCCCCAAGTCGCTTTTTGCATCGATGACATACTGGCCTTCTGGAGGGACGCGAAGGGTTATGCCACCTTGAAGGACCGTTGCGTGAATGTCACTTGTCAGTCCGTCCAAGTGAACCTCACCAACGTCATGCCCGACAATCAGCCGCGTATCGCGCGGAACTCTGATCCGGTATTGGAGATCAAAGTTTGTGGCGCTACCCAGCGGGGAGGGGGGAGGGAATCCCCTGTGCCTGGGAAAATCAGTGGTGATGACGAGCTCGGCGCCTTTACGCTCCATCGCGATTCGAACCCGATCCAGCGCCCGAAAGGCGTTCTCGCGCCCGGCAGAAGCGATTTCGGCTTTCGTCGATTTGACCGTGATCA
>Ga0116219_10003492_pt1 | contig 12406 bp, 7 predicted proteins | sample Sb_taG_4_FD_91019 | JGI IMG/M metagenome (GOLD analysis project Ga0116219, IMG submission 91019) | Peat soil microbial communities from Weissenstadt, Germany - Sb_50d_6_BS metaG | ecosystem: Environmental > Terrestrial > Soil > Wetlands > Peat | place: Germany: Weissenstadt | collected 2010-09-21
AGCTCCGCGCTCAGATGAGCGCGTTGCCGTCGGCGAAGCGAGAGCTGGTCATCGTCGAGGCCATTTCCGAGGCTCTTAAGGAGATGGGTGGCAAGTATGTTCTACCGTTTTGCTTCAAAAACGAGCACGGCACCCGTACTAGCCACTATCTAATTTTTGTTTCGAAGCACATTTTAGGTTACAATATAATGAAGGGGATTATGGGCGGCGAAAGCTCAAAATCGGAGCAGAATGTTCCATCATTTTCATATTGCGTTGCCGATAAAACAACGCCTCTCCTCTTTGAACTTGGTAGACCGCTAGATGATCTTCAAGGTATGCTGTTAGCGGATTTTGCTGGACGAACGTTGACCATGAATGAAGTGTTCGACAACCATCATGTAGGTCGCCCGTATCTGGAAAGGAATTACAAGGAGGCGTTGGCTATATTAGAAGCAAAGGGAAAAGTTGTCGCAGAGCCCCCGGCTGACAAGAGACGCAAGAATACGTTTGGGGACGCTGTGAGGGTAAGATTTCCGGCGAAAGCGAAGGGCAAATGAGCAAATCGAGCATCGAATGGACGGAAGCCACGTGGAACCCCGTCGCCGGATGCACCGTGATTTCGCCAGGCTGCACGAATTGCTATGCGATGCGTATGGCGGCGCGTCTGGCTGCCATGGGGCAGCAAAAATACGAGAACACCACGCGTATTTCTGGCGGGCGGGCCAAGTGGAACGGGCGCATAACGCTTGACGAGAATGCACTTGCGATCCCGCGCAAGTGGACCGTGGGTCGGATGATATTCGTCAACAGCATGTCGGACATCTTTCACGACGATGTGCCGCTTGGCTTTCTTAAGCAAGTTTTTGAGGTCATGCGGGATACGCCGCAGCACACCTATCAAGTGCTCACGAAACGAGCTGAGAATTTGGAGTCCCGCGCGAAAGAACTACCCTGGCCGGATAACATCTGGATGGGGGTTAGTGTCGAGAACGAGGATTACACTTGGCGCATCGATCATCTACGCCGAACGCCGGCAGCTACCAAATTTCTAAGCTTGGAGCCGCTGTTAGGGCCGCTCGCTTTCGCCACCGGCGATAGCCCAATCGATGCCGTCAAGATTGAGCCGACCGCGATCCGCGATCAATGCTTGCGTGCCGGAGTCGCATTTCATTTCAAACAATGGGGCGGCGTAAATAAGAAGCGTACGGGTAGAATTCTTGACGGTCGCGTTTGGAACGAATGGCCGGACGGACAGCGCAGCGGAACCCGTCCGAGTGAGCAAGCGAGTTTATTCTAGCGGTCATAGGCCGCTTTCAGGACAAATGGCGCGCCGAAGGCTGCGCCGCGATCCGCAGCCCTGACGGCGCGTTTTTGAAATTCGCCGAAGGAATGTTCAAGGCGGGGGCAGGGAAGGGCAGGGCGGCCGCGTAAGGGGCGAAGAGCTTTGATCCTGTCAAACCAACTCAGCTGACAGCACCTCGGCTTGCTGAAGCACGTTCTGAACCGCTGCATCCTGAAGGTCGGGCGGATAGCCGTATTTTCGGAGGATGCGCTTGACCCGCCTCCGAATGTCGGCGCGAGCTGACTCCCGGTGTGCCCAGTCCACTGTGATATTGCGGCGGATATCCTGCACCAGCTCATGGGCGATCACGCGCAAAGCAGGTTCACCCATCAAATCGCGGGCACTTTGGTTATCGGCCAGCGCGTCATAGAAGGCGATCTCGTCTTCACTGAGCCCGGTCTCCTCGCCGCGTGCGCGCGCACTGCGGATTTCCTGCGCCAGCTTGATCAACTCTTCCAACACCTCGACAGTCGTCACCGCATTGGTGTGATAGCGGGCAATCGCCGCCTCGAGCCGTTCGGAAAACGCCCTGGCCTGCACGACGTTGCGCTTGCCTTGCGAGTGAACCTGACCATTCAGCAGCTTCCGTAGTGCTTCGATCGCCAGATTCTTTTTATCAAGGTCGCGCATCTCGGCGAGGAATTCGTCGGACAGAACGGAAATATCAGGCCGGTCAAGCCCGGCGGCCGCCATGATGTCCACGATTTCGGTCGAGACTACGGCACGGCTGACAATCTGCTGAATGGCAAGCTCGCGGTCGGCAGCACTGCGGCCGCCGGCTGCGGTGGTCTTGATCAACGCGGCGCGCACGCCCTGGAAGAATCCGACCTCGTCCCGAATGCCTCGTGCGGCCTCGCTGGCCGCCGCCATGGCGTAGAGCTTGGACAAGAGGAGGACTGCATCGGCATAATGTTGGTGGGCGCGCTTTTTCTCGTCGGTGCCCTTCTTCGCTGCCGCCAGCTCCTGCTGCATGGTCAGCACCCAATCCATCGCCCCGGCCATGATCGTCAGGCGAAGCTGAGGCGTCGCGTCCGCAGCCAAGGCCGGACGATAATCAAAGCCATTGGGCAAACTGGGACGGAACATGTCTCGGACGATCTCGTAGCGCTCCAGCATCCCGTCGATGGCTTCTTGTTCGTCGATGCCGGTCTCCTCGCGGTCCGCCCCGGAATACTGACCGAGTGCTGCTTTCAAGTTCTGCGCGATGCCAATGTAGTCCACCACGAGGCCAGACGGCTTGTCGCGGAACACTCGATTGACGCGGGCGATCGCCTGCATCAGCCCGTGACCCTTCATCGGCTTGTCCACATACATCGTGTGCATAGGGGGCGCGTCAAAGCCGGTCAGCCACATGTCGCGGACGATTACCAGTTTGAGCGGGTCGTCCGGCTTCTTGGCGCGCTTCGCCAGCAATTCGCGGCGGGCCTTGGGCCGTTTGCCGATGTGGGGCTGCCATCCTTCAGGATCGGAAGCAGCGCCCGTCATGACGACCTTCAGTGCGCCTTGTTCGTCATCGTCGCTGTGCCAGCTCGGCCGAAGCTTCACGATCTCATTGTAGAGCGCCACACAGATGCGACGGCTCATGCACACGATCATGCCTTTGCCGTCGAGGGCTGCGAACCGAGCCTCGGCATGGGCAACCAAATCCGCCGCGACCAGAGCGAGGCGCTTTTCCGCTCCGACAACCGCTTCGACACTGCCGTATTTGCGGCTCAGGCGTTGTTCCTCGCCTTCCAACAAATCTTCGGTCAGCTCGGCAATTTCAGCGTCAATCTTCGGCTTCTCATCCTCGGGTAGCTCGATCCGCGCCAGCCGGCTTTCATAGTAGATCGGCACCGTGGCACCATCCGCGACGGCGCGGCTGATGTCGTAAACGTCGATGTAATCGCCGAAAATTGCCGGCGTGTTCACGTCGCCGTTTTCGATCGGCGTTCCTGTGAAGCCGATGAAGGACGCGTAGGGCAGGGCATCACGGAGGTATTTGGCGAAGCCGTAGGAAATCTCGCCGGTCTTCGCCTCGACCTTTGCCTTGAAGCCGTACTGGCTTCGGTGCGCCTCATCGGCGATCACCACCACGTTGCGGCGATCTGTCAGACGCGGGAAGTCCGTCTCGCCTTCCTTGGGCTGGAACTTCTGGATCGTCGTGAAGATCACTCCGCCGGAAGGCCGGTCGAGCAACTTCCGCAAATCGTCCCGGTCCTCGGCCTTCTGCGGCGTCTGACGCAGCAAATCTTTGCACATGCTGAAAGTGTTGAAGAGCTGTTCGTCTAGGTCATTCCTGTCCGTCAGCACCACCAAAGTGGGGTTCTCCATCGCGGGGTGCTTGATGACCTGGCCCGCATAGAACGACATCAACAGGCTCTTGCCTGAGCCTTGCGTGTGCCAGATAACTCCGATGCGACGGTCTCCCTGGGGGCTGGTTGCCTCGACCGTTTCCGTGACCGCAACGCGCACGGCGTGGAATTGGTGATAGCCGGCCATAATCTTGGCGAGCCCGCTGCCGGTCTCGCCAAAAACGATGAAGTCCTTCAGCAAAGCCAAGAGTCGGCGCTTTTCAAACACGCCCTTCAGCAAGATTTCCAGCTCGGCCATGCCCTTGACCAGCTCGTCCCCCTCAATCGTGCGCCAGGGCATGAAGCGCTCACGGTCAGCGGTCAGCGATCCAATCCGCGCACCTATACCGTCCGAAATCACCAATGCGACATTGCTGCGGAAGAGGGATGAGATTTGCGCCTTGTAGGTCTGAAGCTGGTTGAACGCCCCGTCCAACGTGGCGTTTTCGTCCCCGGCATTCTTCAGCTCGATCACGCCAATGGGTAAGCCGTTCACAAAGAGCACCACGTCGGGCCGCCGGGTGGCCTTGTGCTCAATGACGGTGAACTGATTGACCGCGAGCCAGTCGTTGGCATCGGGATCGTGGAAGTCGATAAGGCGCACATGGTCACCCCTGATCACACCATCGTCGCCATAAAACTCGACCGGAACCCCCTCGACTAAGAAGCGGTGCAGGCGGCGGTTTTCTTCGACCAGCCCCGGATACTCGACCTGCTTGATCCGCCGCAGCGCGTCGGCACGTGCCTCTTCGGGAATAGCAGGATTAAGCCGCGCGACGGACCGCGCTAGTCGCCCTATGAGCACCACATCGTCATAGCTGGACCGCTCCGGCGCTGCACTGTCCGGCGTAATCTCGGGTCCGGCCTTCACGCCATAGCCAAGCTCGGCCAGCCAGGCGAGCGCAGCTTCCTCAATATGGCTTTCGGTCATTGAACTCATGCGGCCGTTCCTTCGGACAGTGTCTCTGAGGCTTCGGCAGAAAGCGCCGCATTTAGCGCTTCGATATAAGCAGGGCGGTCCAACTGAAACAGGAATTGGCTGGGAGTTGCCTCGATCACTAAGCTGCCCACGTCGCGCGGCGCGTCGCCCGGCAACGCGACGCTCACGGTGAGTAACCCATCTTCATCGATATCAGCGGAGGTATAGCCGCACCACTTGTCGATCACCTCGTTCTGGACTGAGAAGCGCTCGTAGGGTTCACGGGTGCGGAGAAGGTTAAGCTCAGTTTCTCGATAAGCTTGGTGGAGAAATGCGACGATCGCGTCCGCAGAAAGAACGGCAGCACGACGATGATAAACGGATAGTTTCTCGATAAAGCCGTCCTTGCCATGGCTGACTGGTCCAGCGTCATTGCGAAGGTCGCCAAGTGTGGTCGTCAGCTTATGATGCTGCGAAACAAGTTTTTGAAACGCTGCGTTGCGCACATCGCTCAACTTCAAGGCACGCACGGCGGCGCTCATCCAGGCCCCGAATGACGGGGTTTCTTCTTTTGGCTTTATTTGAAGTGCGGGATTATCCAGTTCATCGACGATGATCTTACAAACAACCTCGACGACGCATTTTGCGGAGTCGATGCAGGCGTCGTTGTCCGCCGAAAAGCTTTTCTCCAATGCATCGAAGGTCTGTTGCAGCATCGGCGCGTCCTGCCAATGAGCACAGCATTCGCGAATGGCAGGATACCAATCTGGGCTCATGACGCTGCCTCAATCGTCTTTTCCGCGTCGCGTATGCGGATTTCACCTCAGGAATCCCCTCATTTCGCGAACGGCCTGACTTCGAGGCTTTTGGGCCCTCATAAGCGGCGAACGGAGGGCCCTAAGGTCCCACATTGAGCATGGTGCGACCTCTTTCTCGACAATTCGGATCCCCGAACTCGCGCTTCAGGACTCGTCATACGAGACTCGTCGCAGCGAAGCGCCAACCTCCAGTTGCATTTTGGCCCTCGAAAAAATGAGGGGATAGCTGAGGTTGCGGCCCATGATCCGGGAGACGAATACTTGGCTCAAGAAGCTCGCGGACGATCACCATCTCGGCGATCGACCCCACGCCTATAACGCGCTTTGCGCAGTGCTGCACGTCTTGCGCGACCGCCTCACGCCAGAACAAGCGGTTCATTTGGGAGCGCAACTGCCGACTCTGGTGCGGGGGATCTATTATGAAGGCTGGCGTCTCGCCGGCAAACCGACAAGCGAACGGCAGCCCGACGAATTCGCGAAGCGCGTGGCTGCCCAACTGCCCCCGCAGTTTCCGCGCGACGCGCTAAGCGCTGCGAAGGCCGTTTTTGACTTGCTGGGCAAGGAGCTCGATCCAGGGGAAACGATGAAGGTCACCCGCGAACTGCCGGTCCCGCTGCGCGCCTTGTGGCCCGACCTCACCCGTCCCTCAACCTCGCAACTCTAGCAGACGTGCGGAGCAGAAGAAGATGCCGATCGACGCCACAGAATTCGGCTCGATCACGGTCGACGGAAAGACCTACGAACACGACGTGATCATTCGTCTTTCCGGCAAGGTCGAGAAGCGGCGAAAGCGGCTTTCGAAAGAAAAGTATGGGACCTCTCACATCATATCAAAGGCGGAAGCCAAGTTCGTGTTCGAGGACGGTTGCGATCTTTTGATCGTGGGCGCCGGCCAGGATGGGAACGTGCGATTGTCTCCTGAGGCCAGCAAATATTTCGACGAGAAACACTGCCGGGTCCTCACGCAACCAACGCCTGAGGCCATTCGAGCCTTCAACGAATCTCACGGCGGAAAAATCGCGCTAATGCACGTGACCTGCTGACGCGGCGCCTCCGCTAGGCGGGGTGGTGTTTGCCGATGAGGCGGACCGTGCTCGCCTGCGCGCCTTTGTCGCCCTCTTCCTCGACGAAGACCACTTCCGAGCCGACGACCAGGCGGTCGAAGGCCCCGTCGAGAACGGCGTTGCGATGAAAATAGATTTCACCGCCGTCCGCCGCTTCGATGAATCCACAATCCTCGCCAGCGAGGAATTTTGTCACACGGCCGTGTTTATCCGCCACATGTTCTTTGACTTCACCGCGCATGTCCTGCTCAGCGCTTTCAATTTGGCGCACCGCCGCGTCAAAAACCTCCCTGATCGCGACCAGCGCATGCTCGCGCTCGGGCTTGTCGCCATGCGTCTTGTCGACGACCACCTCCTTATGCTCCGGCATTGCGATGCGAAGCTCGACCTTGAAAAGATCGCCGCTCCGGTGCCGGGTCTGCGGTCCGGCGACGACGACATGACAGCTCGTGATGCGAGGGCTGAACTTTTCGAGGCGGCGCACTTGCGTCGCGATCTCGGATCGAATCTCTTCCGACGCCTCATAGTGCCTGAAGGCGATCTCAACCGGCACTTGCATGTTGCTCCCCAAACCTGCGGGCCTTCGTTGCGCTTCTGATCGGCCATTGTTGGCCCCGATCACATAGATAGTGCTGCGGAGGCTTCGACGCCAGCGTGCCCGCGATGTTGATCGGCGCCGGCCTCCTCGGCTGCCGATTTCCCGAACAGAAGCATATCGGCGAGCGGCCCCGAGCGACGGTCGCCGTCGCCGCGCCTCGCGCTGCGAGCCATGACAGGAGAAAATGTTCGGCCGAGCGGACGTCACAGCGAGGCGAAGGTCGGCAGCCACCCGCCGGGCGGCGCCAAGGCAAGCCGGTCCGGCCGCTTCGAGGCGCGCCCTGAGACAAGGAATATCTCGCCCCGGTACGCCCATACGCGAAGGTCGGTCCAAAGACGCGTTCCATCGACTTCCATCCAGGGCTTCGCAACCCGTTTCTGGGCGACATAGCCTTCGCCGGCTCTCAGGAGACGGCGCAGCCGCACACGCCCTACTGCGGCGCTGTCAAGCAATCCGCGGCTCGCGAACCCGTGCATCGGCTTGAACACGAAGTCGCGTTTTCCTTGGGCAAGCATGTCCACATTGTCTGCGCGCAACACATGCGTCACGGGCACATGGGCGCTCAAGATTCGCCGCTCTTCGGCGTCGATCCCGTGGTTGCCGTCCCATTGAGGCAAGGATAGCCATTCCAATAGCCGTTTGTTGCTGCGCGTTACGTAGGTGAAAGGATTCGGGGCGGCGTAGACACTGCCTGACTGGTAGGCTTCTCGCAACGCGGCGAAGTCATCGGAGCGCCACAGGAAATCCGTCGAGCGGTTGATGATGAAGCTGACGGGCCGCTCTTCGAACGTCAGTCGCCGGCCATCCCAGCGTGTGTCTGCGGGATATCCGAGTTCGGCCTGCCACCCCCGCTTGCGCAGGAGATCGCGGAGCGACCGGAGTTCCCCCCGAAATTTGCCGTCGCGCAACGATTCGAAGTCATCGAGGATGAGAAGCAGACCCGTCGGGCGTTCTCCGAAGAATGCGATCGCCTCTCGTTCTACCAAGTCCCCGATGGTTTGGATGAACTCGGAAATCGTGGCGGGCGGCGCAATCCCTTTCTCCCGCTCCAATTCTGCTGCCTCGTAGAACAGGGCGTTGATGATCGCGGCATAGAGAAATCCCGAACCGTTATCGTTGAACTCGATGAGCTCGAAACCGCCCTCGGGCGGACAATGAAAGTCCCAGGCACTGAAAAAGCAAACCACGCAGCGCCTCGGCTGCGCAATCCCCGGCGCCTCCCGCCGCGCCGCCGCCTGCCAGGCCTCACCGCCGGTGACCCGGTCAAACACACGGATGAAGCCCGCTATTTCCGCGAGCACGGCGCCAGAGACGATCTGATGTCCCGGCGCAACCGAGAATTCCCCTGGCGTCTCGGGCATCCCAGCGGCCCGCAGCGCCGTGTAGAACCTTTCGCGGCGTGAGGACGCGAGCGTCAATCTCTCAATCTCTCTGCGGCAAGGGCGACAGGATTGGCAAATTCTGGCTCCACGAGGCCAGATTAGCAGCGGAGCCTGGTCCCTCGCCCACCACACGATTGCGCTCAAGCGTCAAAAATCCTTGTGGCTGTGAAGTTCAGGGACGGGAAAGCGCTTCGCCGGACCGTGGGACGACCAACCAGACTGCCTCCGCCTCGCAATTCGATATTGAGTGCAGCCGCTGGCCGGCCTCTGGTTGACGAAGCCAGTTCCATAGGCTCTCGTCGGCGACGGGTCTGTTCAGCCAGCGTTCAGTCGCGATCGGCCCTAGATCCTCGCCGACGAGCGCCGGCGGGCCGACGGAATCAAATTTATCGAATTGAACCCATGGCGTTTGCAGGGCCGAAGCGCCATGGGCGAATGGCGCCCGAGGGCGATTCGGTCAGCCTGGAAGACGGCAGATCGAAGCGATGCCGAAACCTTCGGCAGACGGGGCCGAGCCAAAGCCGGAGGAGGATGGCGCGCCACCGATCCTGCCTGAACGTGGAGCGGTGGCAGGCGTTCCCATAGCGCATCGCCGCATCAGCGACGCGCGCTCGCTGTCGGTCCTTAGCGACGCCTCGGCTCTGCGCTGGCGCTATGGCGAGCGGCTCGACGACGTCATCGAAAGCGCCTGCCGCCGATTCGCTGACCGCGCTGCGATCGCCGTCGATGGAGCGGACGTCTCCTTCCGCGAGCTCGACGCCCGCGCCAATCAGATGGCGCGATTCTTCATCGCAAGGGGCGTCAAGCCTGGCGATCGGGTCGCCGTGCTGCTCGACCGCGGGCTGGAGTCCTACGCCGCGCTCATCGCGCTGATGAAGGCGCGCGCGACCTATGTTCCGCTCGACGCCAATCACCCGGCTGAACGCATAGGCTACGTCCTCCGCGATGCATCCGCGTCGCTCGTCGTCTCCCATCTCAGAGTCGCCGACCGATTTACCGATTGTGCAGTTCGGCGACTCATCCTCGACAAGGAGCGAGAGGAGATCGCGGCGGCGAGCAGCGCGCCGCTCGGCGACCACGAGCGTAGCCCGCCGGCCGACGCGCTTTGCTACGTTCTTTACACTTCGGGCACGACAGGACATCCCAAAGGGGTCGCGGTCGCCCATCCCAGCATCTGCAATTTCGTGCGCGTGGCGGTCGAGTGCTACGGCTTCGGTCCCGGCGATCGCGTCTATCAGGGCATGTCCGTCGCCTTCGACTTCTCAGTCGAGGAGCTTTGGGTTCCGCTCGTCGCCGGCGCGACGCTCATTCCCAACACCGCGGCGACTAGCATTTTCGACGGGGAGCTCGCTGACTTCCTTGAGTCGCGGGATGTAACGTGCCTGTGCTGCGTGCCGACGCTGCTCGAGTCGATCGAGCGCGAGTTGCCGAAGCTCCGCATTGTGCTCATCGGCGGTGAAGCCTGTCCGCCGGCCCTCGTCAAGCGTTGGGGCCGGCCCGGGCGGGTCCTGCTCAACAGCTACGGCCCGACCGAGACGACTGTCACCGCCACGCTTGGGCGAATGACGCCGGACAGGTCGGTCACCATCGGCCGGCCGCTGCCGACCTACTCGGTCGTCATTCTCGATCCGATGCGCGACGAGGCGCTCGCCCGTGGCGAAACCGGCGAAATCGGCATAGGCGGAATCGGCGTCGCTGAGGGCTACCTCAATCGGCCTGAGTTGACCGCAGCGAGGTTCATCGAGGATTTTCTTGCGCTGCCAAACAATCCGTCTGGCCGCATTTACCGCACCGGCGATCTCGGACGGATCAACGAGGACGGCGAGATCGAATTTCTTGGCCGCATCGACACGCAGATCAAACTGCGCGGCCACCGCATCGAGCTGACCGAGATCGAATCGGTCTTGCTCGAAATCCCCGAAATCGCGCAGGTCGCCGCCACCACATTCGAGCCTGCACCCGGCGCGCCGGAACTCGTCGCCTATTATTCCGTCAAGCACGGCTCGGCCGCGCCGGAACCCGCGGCGATGGTCGCGCTCATGCGGGCGCTTTTGCCGGCCTACATGATCCCCGCTTACCTCGAGCGTCTGCCGTTCATTCCCGCCCTTGCCAGCGACAAGGCGGATCGGGACAAGCTGCCGCCGCCGAAGTCGCCACGAGTGCGCCTGAGCGAAAGCCATGCGCCGCCGACGACGCCAACCGAACGCTTGCTATGCCGCGCGCTCGAAGAGACGCTCGGCCTCAAGGAGGTCTCGATCGATGGCGATTTCTTCAACGAATATGGCGCGCATTCGTTGCTGATGGCGCGCTTTTGCGCCCGGATCCGCCAATTTTCTCCGGCGACGCTCGTCGCCATGCGCGACGTCTACGCCAATCCAAACATACGCCGCCTGGCGCTCGCGATCGACAGCGCCAAGCCGCCAGCCGCGCCCGCGAGGGACGTCGAGCCTGAGCATCGGCCTACCCTCTCCGCCTATTACGGCTGCGGCTTGGCGCAGATGGCCGTCTATCTCTTTGCCGGAGCGCTCGGCGTCTGGCTCCTGCAATTGAGCCTCGAATGGACTTACGCGGCGGTCCACTCTCCGCCCATGCTTTATGGACGAGCGCTCGCGGTCGTCTCGGCATGGTTCTTCGGCCACAACGCGCTCGCGGTCGCGGTGAAATGGTTGCTTCTCGGGCGCGCCCGGCGGCAAGTCATCGCGCTCTGGAGCCTCGCCTATCTCCGCTTTTGGGTCGTCAGGCTCGCCGTGCGTTCGGCGCCTGCCAACGCCTTCGCCGGCGGGCCGATTTTCAACGTCTATCTGCGCTTGCTGGGCGCCGGGATCGGCCGTAACGCGGTCGTCGCCTCGGCCCTGATTCCGATCGCCGCGGACCTCTTCCACGTGGGCGACGACGCCTTTGTCGCCAGGACCGTCGTCGCCACAGGCTACTGCGCCTTTGGCGGTCGCCTTCACCTGGGCGCCATTCGCATCGGCAGGAGCGCCTTTGTGGGGGAAGCGAGCGTGCTCGACACCGATGCCGTGATCGAAGACTTCGGCCAATTGGGCCACGCTTCCTCGCTCATGAGCGAGCAGCGCGTGCCCGAGGGCAAGCGCTACCACGGCACGCCGGCCGAGGAGACGACCACCAATTTCCGCTTGTCGGACGCGGCTCCGTGCTCGCCGGTCCGCCGCGCGGTTTTCGCCCTCGCGCAGCTTGCGCTTTCGCTCGCCGTCGCCGGCGCGTTCAGCGATGCGGCTCTCACCGAAGCGATCTCGCTGTGGGCGGCGCACGCGGGCGCGACCGCGCCGGCGCCGCTCGGCGCGATGCTTGCCGTGCTTCCGCCGGCGCTGACGACGTCCGCCGTCATCTCCCTTGCGGGCCTCGCCGCCTCGCTCGCCGCGGTCTATGCGATCCCGCGGGTCGCTCACCGCTTCCTCGAGCCCGGCCGGATTTATCCGCTCTACGGCTTTCACGACGCCATGCGGCGGATCGTCGAGACGGCCGGCAACTCGCCGTTCCTCAATCTCCTGTTCGGCGACAGCGTCTTCATCGATTCCTACCTGCGTTTCGTCGGCTGGCGGCTTGCCGCGGGCGAGCCTACCGGATCGAATTTCGGCAGCAGCCAGAGGCAGGATGACCCGTTCCTCTGCTCGGTCGGCGCCGGAACCGTCGCTTCGGACGGCCTATTTCTAGGCAACGTCGCAATGTCGAGCCACGCCTTCAAGCTTGGCGAATGCCGGATCGGCGGGCGCAATTTCCTCGGTACCGATGTCTATGTGCCACCAGGCGCGCGCATTGGTGAGAATTGTCTTCTGGCGACCAAAGTGATGGCGCCGATCGACGGACCTGTGCGTGAGAACGTGGGTCTACTCGGCTCTCCCGCGTTCGAGATTCCGCGCGCCGCCGCGCGCGACCTCGAGCTCCTAGCCAGGTTCGATCCCGCGGAGCGCCGCCGACGCCTCGAGCGAAAGACGCGTCGCAACCTG
>Ga0116219_10003496_pt1 | contig 12400 bp, 10 predicted proteins | sample Sb_taG_4_FD_91019 | JGI IMG/M metagenome (GOLD analysis project Ga0116219, IMG submission 91019) | Peat soil microbial communities from Weissenstadt, Germany - Sb_50d_6_BS metaG | ecosystem: Environmental > Terrestrial > Soil > Wetlands > Peat | place: Germany: Weissenstadt | collected 2010-09-21
CCGAGGCTCCCCCCCGGCTCCTGGAACCCGACGCTCGGCGCCCATCCCATGCGCTCGCGCCGCTTGCTCGGATCGAGGAGTTGGTGGAGCGCATGGTGCGAGCCGACCTGTGCTCGTTGCGGGGCATCGCTGCAAGCCCTTAGACTGCTCGATCCTATGACCACCGTCGGTGTCATCGGACTCGGTTATGTCGGCTTGCCGCTCGCGGTGGCGTTCGCGCGGGAGGGTTGCGATGTTGTGGCGGTTGACGTCGATTCGCGCAAGATCGAGGCGATCGCGGCAGGCGACTCCTATATCGAGGACGTACCCTCGGAGGGACTGCGGGAGGTCTCAGGGCGAATTCATGCGAGCACGCGCTACGCGCGGCTGGCCAAGGCGGACGCGGTGCTGATCTGTGTGCCCACGCCGCTGACACGTAACCGCGAGCCCGACCTGGGTCCTTTGATCGACTCCACGCGCGCGTTGGCGGAGGTGCTACAGGCCGGGCAGCTGGTTGTGCTCGAGTCCACGACTTACCCAGGTACGACCAGGGAGCGTGTGGCGCCGTTGTTGGAGGAGTCGGGCTTGGCGGCGGGCAGGGATTTTCATCTGGCGTTCTCGCCCGAGCGCGTGGATCCGGGCCGCACGGATTTCACGCTGCGCAACACACCGAAGGTCCTGGGCGGTTTGACGGAGGCATGCGCCGAGCGTGCCGAGGCTATCTACAGGCTCGTGTGCGATCACCTCGTGCGCGTCTCAACACCAGAGGCGGCGGAGCTGGCGAAGCTGCTGGAGAACATCTTCCGGTCGGTCAACATCGCGCTGGTCAACGAGCTGGCGATGTTGACCGACCGCATGGGCATCGATATCTGGGAGGTCATCGACGCCGCCTCCACCAAGCCCTACGGGTTCATGCGCTTCGAGCCCGGCCCTGGGATGGGCGGACACTGCCTTCCGGTGGACCCGTTTTATCTCTCCTGGCGTGCCAGGGAGTTCGACATGGCGACCGAGTTCATCGAGCTCTCCGGCAAGGTCAACCAGCAGATGCCCTACCACTGTGTCGCGAAGGTCGAGCGCGTCCTGAACGACGCCGGACTGCCCGTCAAGGGCGCGCGCATCGCGGTGCTCGGCGTCAGCTACAAGCCGGGGGTAGGCGATATTCGCGAGTCCCCCGCGCTCAAGATCATCACGCTGCTGCAGGCCCTCGGCGCCGACCTGCGCTACCACGACCCGCACGTGCCCTCGCTCGGAGAGTTTGACCTGGAAAGCCAGCCCCTGGAGGTAGCCCTCGAGGACGCCGAGCTCACGCTGATCGTCACGGCTCATCCAAGCGTCGACCACGACAGCATCGCCCAGGATGTGCGCCTGCTCGTCGATCTGCGCGGTGTCACCCGCGGTATGCAAGCCGAGAACGTCATCCGCCTATGAGCGTGTTGAGCCCCGACCCGCGTGCGCCGGGGTTGATGCTCGGGGAGGACGTGCAAATTGGCAGAGGTGTGTCATTTGGCGCGCATGTGGTCGTGCACGCGGGCACCGTTATCAGCGATGGTTGTGTGATCGAGGACCACGTCGTGCTGGGCAAGCGCCCGCGGTTGGCCCCCGGCTCCTCCGCGGCGGGCGAGGTCAGCCGCCTGGAGCTGGGCAAGGACGTGAAGGTCTGCTCTGGCGCGGTGGTCTTCGCTGGCGCCCACGTCGAAGAGGGGTCGATCCTCGGTGACCAGAGCTTCGTGCGCGAGCGCACGTGGATCGGCTCGGGCTCGGTGATCGGACGGGGCAGCGTGGTCGACAACGACGTCCGCGTGGGCGCCCGCGTGCGCGTGCAGACGAGCGTTTACCTGACCGCGGGCACGGTGATCGAGGACGACGTGTTCGTCGGTCCGGGCGCGACCACGACGAACGACGACACGATGGCGCGCCACAGCCCTGAGGATCCTTTGCGGGGCGCCACGCTGCGGCGCGCGTGCCGTGTGGGCGGTGGCACCGTGCTGACTCCCGGGGTGGAGATCGGCGAGGAGGCGTTCGTCGCCGCTGGCGCTGTCGTCACGCGTGATGTCCCCGCGCGGGCGGTGGTAATGGGCGTGCCCGCGCGGGTCGTGCGCGAGGTCCCGGACGAGGACCTCTTGGAGCGCTGGAGACCGGGATAGGCTCGGTTCGGATGTCGCGAATCATTGCTGCCGCTGCGCTGTGCCTTGCGATGCTTGCGGCCGGCTGCGGCGCGACGGCGAAGCCGACTCTCGAGCAACGCGCTGCGACCGCGCCGAACGCGAACTGCGCAGACGGCGAGGTCCCGGTCGAAATCCGGAGTCCCAGGAGTCCCTACGCGTTCATCGCTCCTGGCATCTGCGGACATTCCAGCCATATCGCGGTCGAGTTGCACAGGCTCCTCGGAGGGCGCTACGAATGTCATCCACACATGAGCTGGTTGCGCTGCTCGCTTTCGTCCCGAGCGGGAGCGCCCAAGGTCTACCGGCTGCCGTCCGGCTCGATGGAGCCGAGCTACACGGTCGGCGAGCTCGTTCTCGCCAGCGAGGGCGCACCGAGCGTCGGGGCTGTCGTGATCCTGCACCAGCCGGAAGGCGCCGAGGAAGAGCTGTGTGGGCCGTCTCGGCACGTCGTCAAGCCCGGCGGCGCCGCGTGCGCGCAGTCGATCCCCAGAGAGGACGTGAGCACCAGCTTGATTAAGCGGATCGTCGCCGGCCCGGGCGATGAGATCTACATCCGCGCAGGGCACGTGTACCGGAAGCCGGCAGGTCAGACGCGATTCGCCCGCGTGCAGGAGCCGTACATCAGAGCCTGTGGATCGAGCAATGAGTGCAACTTCCCGACGCCGATCTCGATCCCGGCAGGGGAATGGTTCATGCTCGGTGACAACCGTGGCGAATCCGACGACAGCCGCTTCTGGGGTCCGGTGCCGACGCGGTGGATCGTGGGCATAGTGAACGGCGTCGAGCTGCGCTGCAACTATCGCTACGTGCCCCCCACATACCACTGCCCGCGCGCCGCAGAGTAAGACACCGCGGCAGGACGTCCGCCCGTCTACACAGCCCCCCGCAGTGCCGCCACTACCTCCTCCACCTGCTCGCGTGTGAGTACCGGGCTCATGGGGATCGCCAGGTGTGTGCGCGCGGCCTGCTCAGTCCCGGGCAGCTCGACGCCGGCGCCCCAGGCCTGCATCGCCGCCTGGCGGTGGACCGGCGTGCGGTAGTAGGCCTTGTGGCCAATCCCTGCATTCTCAAAGGCACTTTCTAGGCGCTCCACCTGTGGGTGGCTGACCACGTAGAGGTGCCAGGCCGGCGCGGCCCCGTCCACCGGGCGTGGCGGTCCGACCAGTTCGCTCAGGCCGGCTTCCTCGTAGTGGCGCCCCGCCTGTCGGCGCCCCTCGGCCCAGCCGTCGAGGTGCGGCAGCTGCACGCGCAAGATCGCCGCCTGCAGCTCGTCTAAGCGAGAGTTGTAGCCGAGGAGCTCGTAGGTGACCTTGTCGTGAGAGCCGTGGAACCGCAGGGTGCGCGCCTGCTCGGCGACATCCGCGTCTGAGGTCGTGATCATGCCGCCGTCGCCGAACCCGCCCAGGTTCTTGGAGGGAAAGAACGAGAATGTCGCCGCGGCGCCCAGTGCGCCGGGACGGCCTTGGGGCGAGCGGGAGCCCGCCGCCTGGGCTGCGTCCTCGAGCACTGGCACCCCCAGCGCTTCGATCTCGGCTACCGGCGCCACGTTGCCGAAGAGGTGCACAGCGATCACGGCCTTCGTCCGTGGCGTCAGCGCGGCGCGCACGGTCTCGGCGGTCACGCAGTAGGTGTACGGGTCGATGTCGCAGAACACGGGCGTTGCGCCCATCGGAGGGATCGCCTCGGCGGAGGCGTAGAACGTGAATGACGGCACGATCACCTCGTCGCCCGGGCCGACGCCCATCGCGCGCAGCGCGATCGTGATTGCCTCGGTTCCGTTCGCCACTCCGATCGCGTGCTCCGCTCCGCAATAGGCGGCGAACTCCTGCTCGAAGGCCTTCACCTCTCCCCCCAAGATGTAGCGCTCGGACTGCAGCACCCGATCGATGGCCGCGCGCAGCTCCTCGCGCAGCGGGGCCAGTGGTGCGGACGTGTCGAACAGAGGCACCGCCATCGGGATGCTCCCCTTTAGCGGGGTGCGAGCAGCTCGAGGTCCGCGCGGGTCATCAGCCTGATCAGCTCCTCGAAGCTGGTTTGTGGCCGCCAGCCGAGGTCGCGCTCGGCCTTGGCGGGGTTGCCGATCAGGTGGTCGACCTCCGCGGGGCGCACAAACGCCGGGTCGATCGTCACGTACTGCTCGAAGTTGCCCAGCCCAGCCTCGTCGAACGCGACCTGGCAGCACTCCCGCACCGAGTGGGCCTCGTTCGTCGCGATCACGTAGTCCTCGGCTTTGTCGGACTGGAGCATCAGCCACATCGCTTCCACATAGTCCTTCGCATACCCCCAATCGCGCTCGGCGTCGAGGTTCCCCAGCCGCAGCTCTTTTCTCAATCCATGCTTGATCGCGGCGGCGTGCCAGGTGATCTTGCGGGTGACGAACTCGAGGCCCCGACGCTCTGACTCGTGGTTGAAAAGTATTCCCGAGGTCGCGTGCAGGTCGTAGGACTCGCGGTAGTTGACCGTGATGAAGTGCCCATAGGCCTTGGCCACGCCGTAAGGCGAGCGCGGATAGAAAGGTGTCGTCTCGGTCTGCGGCACCTCCAGTACCTTGCCGAACATCTCTGATGAGCTCGCCTGATAGAAGCGGGCCTCGGGACACACTTCGCGCATCGCCTCGAGCATCCGCGTCACGCCCACGCCGGTGAACTCGGCGGTCAGCGTCGGTTGGATCCAGGAGACCGCGACGAACGACATCGCGGCGAGGTTGTAGATCTCGGCTGGGCGCGAGGCACGCAGGGTGTCAACGAGCGAGCGCTGGTCGAGCAGATCGCCTTGGTGCAGCGTGATTCGATCGCGCAGGTGCTCGATACGGTCGAACTTCTCAGTCGAAGCGCGCCGCACCATGCCGTGTACGTCGTACCCCTTTTCGAGCAACAGCTCAGCCAGATAGGAGCCGTCCTGGCCGGTCACCCCGGTGATGAGCGCTGACTTTCTGTCGGTCATTGGCGAGAGCCTATAGAGCGTTGCCGACTCGATGGCGGCTCACCTGTGCGCCCCTATGAAGCGGGAATGGCAGAAGCCCCGGGCTGCACCGCACGCCCACGCAGCCACTCGACGGTCGCCGCGATCCCGTCCTCGACCTCGATCTTCGCCTCCCAGCCGAGCAGCTCCTTCGCCTTCTCAACCGAGGGCCAGCGGCGCGGCACGTCCACGGCGAACGTGGGCAGATGCTCCAGTGCAAACTCCTCGGGGTCCTCGCCGCAGGCCTCCCACACGATCCGCGCGATCTCGGCGACCGTCAACTCGCGCGCGGCGGAGATGTTGAAATCCTCGTTGAGGCCCGCCGGCGAGCTCATCGCGGTGACGATCCCGTCGGCAATGTCATCCACGTGAGTGAGCGTGCGGGTCTGCTCGCCCGAGCCGAAGATCTGAAGCGGACGCTGTCCTTTGAGCACCTTTGTGATCAGGTCCGGCACCGCATGGGCGATCCCGGGCTCCGCATCGGGCACCTCGCCCGGGCCGTACGCGTTGAAAGGACGGCAGATCGTGTACGGCAGCTCGTGCTCGTCGTGCGCCGCGCGGCAGTACACCTCGCCGGTGAGCTTTGAAAACCCGTAGGCCGACTCGGGGGTTGGGCAGTCCGGCAGGTGGGCCTCGGTCGTTGGGAACTCGGTCGCCCGCTCGAAGACCATCGAGGAGGAGACGTAGGTGAAGCGCTCCACTCGGAGCTCCAAGGCCGCGCGGATGACCGCGTTGTAGAGCGCGTTGTTCACTTCGGTCAGCGTGTGTGGGAGGCGGTGGAAGTTGGCGATCCCCCCGACGATCGCCGCGAGGTGGATCACGTGCGTGCAGCCCTCGGTCGCCGCACGGGCCTCCTGAGCCAGGCGCAGGTCGCCCGTGTGCACTTCGCAGCCCTCCCGCATCCACTGCGGCGCGGGACGCTGATCGGATACCCGCACCTCATGCGCGGGGTCGGCGAGCAGCCGTTTGACGACCGCGGCGCCAATCGTGCCTGCGCCGCCAGTCACGAGCACGCGGCTCATGCCGGCACCCATTTCTGACCCAGATGAGCCTCCCATGGGCACGCAGGGCAATTGAATCCCGCCCACCAAGGACGCAGTGAGCGTGGCCTGCTCTGCTGAGGAATCTTCGCTCGGTGAGTGATCGAGGACGCCGATCCAGCGCCATCATGTGAGCCTGGGCTCATGCGTTTGTGGCCCCGAGCGTGATCAGCTCGGAGGCGTAGGCGAACACCTGGGCCGCGCCCCAGCAGTTCCACGGGTCGACCACCAGGCAGTCGCCGGAGGACCGCTCGGCGATCACCGCGAGTGCGCGCGGGTCGCGGAACTCGGCGTGGTCGGCGGCCACCACAACCACCTCGGCGCCGTCGAGCGCCTGCTCGAGCGTAGGTGTCGGGGTCGGCACGTGCGGGTCGTGTACGGCGACGTCGGCCAGCTCGCGCTCGAGCAGGCGGATCAGCTTGTGCGCGAGCGAGTCGCGCTCGTCGTCGGTGTCGGCCTTGAACGTCAGCCCGAGCACGGCGACCTTGCGGTTGGCCAGCGTGCCCAGTCGCCGCTTGATCCCTTCGACGAGGAACAGCGGCACGGACTCGTTCACGCGCGAAACCGCGAGCAGCATTCCGGGCGCGACCGAGCGCTCCTCGGAGAAGGCGAAGTCCTTGCGCAGGCACGTCCCAGCGGTAAACCCTGGCTGGGCGATCCCCCCGCGAGGATAGTCGCGGTTGATCAGGTCGATCACCTCGAACACGTTCGCCGCGTAGCGCTCACAGTCCATCATCAACAGGTTTGGCAGCGCGAAGTGGGTGTACCTGAGGATGTTCGCCCAGATCTTCGCAAGCTCAGCCTGCACCGGGGTCGTCTGCGCGATCTGGGCGCCGAAGGCGGCAAACAGCTCCGCCACGACCTCTCCCGAGCGGGCGCCGACGCCGCCGATGATGCACGGCAGCGTGTCGATCTCCTCCAGGAACCTACCCGCGGCGATGCGCTCGGGGGCATGCGCCACGAACACGTCCTCGCCGATCGCAAAGCCGCGGTGCTTGGTGAGGTAGCCGGCGACGAATTCGGTGGTGCCAGGCGCGATGGTCGAGCGCAGGATCAGCGAGTGCCCCGGCGCGAGCACCCCCAGCAGGTCGTCGAGCGCCGAGCGGATATCGCGCATGTCGATCTCGATGTGCGAGAACGACGGCGTTCCGAGCGTGATGACGATGTGGCGCGCCTGCGCGGCGTCGGCCACGCGCTCGGACAGCGACAACCGACCGCTCGCGTGCACCCGGTCCAGCAGCTCCTGGGCGCCGGTCTCCTGAAAGGGCATCCGCCCTTCGCGCACCGCGCCCAGCCGGGCTGGGTCGTTGTCGACCCCAACCACTCGCAAGCCACGGTCGGCGAACGACAGGGCCAGTGGCAGCCCGACGCGACCGAGGCCGATGACGGAGACGTCGACGGTGCTCTGCGAGGCGTTCATCGAAGCCATGAGGTTAGCGGCGCCGGACCGGGGTTCGCCCTCCCCGCTGATAACACGGCTCAACCGCGATCGTCGCGCAGATGGCGCAGGTACTGGCGCAGGAAGCCAACGATGAAGCGGGGGTTGTAGCGGACGTAGCGTGGCCACAGGCGACGCGGTTCGCGCGATAGGCGGTAGGCCCACTCCAGGCCGTTGCGCTGCATCCAGCGCGGAGCCTGGGAGATGAGACCCGCGTGGAAGTCGAAAGCGGCGCCGACTCCGACCAGCAGCGGGGCCTGCAGGCGCGGGCGCATGCGCAGCATCCACTTCTCCTGCTTCGGCTGGCCGATACCGACCCACACGACCGCCGCGCCCGAGGAGTCGATGTCGGCGATCACGCGGTCCTCCTCCACCGGCGTCAGCTCCCGAAAGGGGGGCGAGTAGCCGCCGGCGATCCGCAACCCGGGGAAGCGCTCGCGCAGGCGCTCCTCCAGTAGTTGCAGCGCCTCGGGCGAGCGACCCCCGTAGAGATAGATCGACGTGCCAGCCCGTGCCGCACGCGCGCAGTAGCTTGCCATCAGGTCAGGGCCGTAGACGCGCGTGGCATCAGCGTGGCCAAGCGCGTGCAGCGCCCACACGAGCGGCTGGCCGTCGGGTACGGCGAGCGTCGCCCCGAGCACGGCAGCGAGCGTGTCGGGGTCCTCCTGGGCGGACATCACGAGGTTTACCGCCGCCGCCGTCATGTAGCCACGCCCGCCGTCGACGGCGATCAGAGCGTCCATCCAGTCCATCACCTGCTCGTAGTCGGATACCGCCAGTGGGATACCCAGGATCTCTGCGCACAGGGGCGTCGGGGACGATGAGGAGGAGAAGGAGTTGGTGGTCACGCGGGGCGAGGTCGCGGTGGCGCTGGGTGGCGGAGCGAGAGTCGGGCCGAGAATGCGTCCGGGGTGAGCCGGCCCACCCGAGAGCCTACCCGCGAGTAGTCAGCGGATACGCTGCCCGACCGTGTCGATCGACCCCGACTTCTGGACGCAACGCCGGGTGCTCGTCACCGGCCACACCGGTTTCAAGGGGGCATGGCTGTCGCTGTGGCTGCAGGCGCTGGGCGCGCGCGTGACCGGCCTGGCCCCCGGGCCGCCGACACAGCCGTCGCTGTACGAGCTGGCTGGGATCGGCGCAAGGATGAGCGGTGAGTCCGCGGTCGACGTGCGCGACGCCGAGGGGGTGCTGCAGGCGCTGGATGAGGCAAGTCCTGAGATCGTGCTGCATCTGGCTGCCCAGCCGATGGTCAGACGCTCGCTGCGTGACCCGGCGATGACCTATGCGGTCAACGTGATGGGCACGGTCAACGTGCTCGAGGCCGTGCGTCAGGCGGAGGGCGAGGTGCGGGCGGTGGTGGTCGTGACCTCGGACAAGTGCTATGAAAATACCGGCGAGGCGTCGCGGCTGTTCGTCGAGGAGGACCCGCTGGGGGGCGCAGATCCCTATTCGAGCTCGAAGGCGTGCGCCGAGCTTGTGACGGCGGCCTACCGCTCCTCGTTCTTTGCCGCGGATAAGGAATCCGGCCCGTCCGGGACTCGAATCGCGAGCGCGCGCGCGGGCAACGTGATCGGCGGCGGCGATTGGGGCGAGGACAGGCTGGTCGGAGACATCGTGCGCGCGGTGGGTGCGGGTGGGCCGGTGAGGGTACGCAATCCCAGGGCGGTGCGTCCATGGCAGCACGTGCTGAACCCGCTCAGTGGATATCTGTTGCTGGCGCAGGATCTATGGCGAGGAGACGAGGCCGCGCGGGCTTGGAACTTCGGCCCGCGCGCAGGCGACGAGCAAACGGTGGGCTGGATCGTCGAGCGACTGGGCGCACTGTGGGGCGGAGCGCTGAGCTGGGAGCTCGACGAGGGAGCCAACCCGCCCGAGGCCGGCTATCTGGCGCTGGACTCGAGCGCCGCTGAACGCCACCTCGGATGGCGCCCGAACTGGGACGTGGAGGAAGCGCTCAAGCGGGTCGTTGAATGGCACGAGGCGCAGCGCCGGGGCGAGGACATGCGGCGGACGAGTCTTGATCAGATCGCAGGATTCGCTTAACTCGGAAGCAGGATTCGCTTAACTCGCAATATTCATAATAATCTTCAGGGCTATGAGTCCGCTGACCTTGCGTCGCTACCGTGCCGAGCGTCTGTTGCGTCAGGAGTTCGAGGGGTTGCGTGGCCGGGTGATCGCAACGGTGCGGGGGCGGCTGCGGGAGAGCGGCGTGAGCCTCGACGGGAGCGATCTGGAGGCCTGTTACGCGCAGGCGTGGCAGGGTCTGTACACGGCAGTGCTGGATGGCGAGGAGATCGCCAACCCAACGGGTTGGCTGGCGCTCGTGACGTTTCGCCGCGCGATCGAGGAGCACCGCGCGCGCGGGCGCGTCCACCGCGGGGGGATCGATGGCGCGAGCATTCACCACGGGGCCGAGGGGCAGGAGTCGGATATGTATGCGGTGGCCTCGATCGACGGTGGCGAGGAGCGCGACTTCGCCGCGGAGCTGGACGATCGTATGCGGCTGCGCCAACTGTTTGAGGGGCTGCGCGGCCGGCTGAACGCGCGCGAGCAAGAGGCGGCCGCCCTCTGTTATCTGCAGGGCATGTCGCGCGCGGAGGCGGCCGCCCGGATGGGCGTGAGCGATACGGGCATGCGCAAGCTGATGGAGGGTCGTGGCCCCGGTCGCCCGGGAGTGGCGGGCAAGGTGGGCGAGCTGGTCGAGACGATCCGCGACGGAGGCTGGTGCGAGGAGCAGGGCTCGCTGATGCGCGGCCTGGCTTACGGCATCCTCGACCCCGACGGAGAGCGCTACCGGCTGGCGCTTATGCACCGCGGCGAATGTCCGGCCTGTCGTGCCTATGTCGTCTCTCTGCGCGGCCTGGCCGCGGTGCTGCCAGCGCCCGCGCTCATGCCGTGGGCGCTCGGCTTGGGCGCCGCGGCGGGGGCTGGGGCAGGAGCGCATGCGAGCACTGGTCATGCGGGCGCGGGCGTGAGTGCCGGCGGCGTGGGCGCCGGGGCGAGCGTGGGCACTGCGGGCGCCGGTAGTGCCGCCGGTGGCGGCTGGTTTCTCGCCGGGGGAGGGGTCGGCGCAAAGCTGGCTGTCGGCTGCCTGGTCGCGATGAGCGTCGGTGCGGGCTGCGTCGCGCTCAATGTAGTTCCCGTCGTCCCACGACACGCCGTCCATCGCCGTCATGTCGCGCGTGTATACAGCGGCGGGCCCGAGGCCAAGTATGCCCTCCTGAATTCGTCGATAGTGGGCGCTCAGTCCGTGCTAAACGCCACAGCGCCGACGCGCGGCGGGTCCTCGACTCGCGCCGGCGCAGCATCCGCGGCACTCCCCCCTCAGGCCAAGGCCAGCCGCGAGTTCGGGCCTGAGCAAGCCTTGGCTCCAGGTGGCTCTCGAGCGGTCGCCTCGACCGCAAGAACCGCCTCCACCGCTAGAACCGCCTCCGCCACGGGCTCGGCTTCCGCCGGCTTCGAGCGAGTCCCCACCACGGGGTCCTCCGGCGGCGGGTCAGCCCCTACCGGTACTACGGCTTCCACTGGCGGACAGGCGGCCACACATCCCTCCGCCGGGGGGCAGAGCGCAAGCCCGTCCGCCGCCCAGCGCGAGTTCGGGCTGGAATAGCCGCCGAGGCCGATCAGCCCTCGCTGGCGATGATCAGCCGCGCGGGAAGACCTTGGTGAGCCGGCCGAGCGCGAGCGGGTTGCCGCGCGGGCGCAGGCGGCCGGTGGCCATCGCGCGCAGGGGGTCCAGGCGCTGGCCGATGATGTCAACCCAGTCCTGGTAGGCGACGCGCAGGCGCAGGTCGGGGCTGAGTGCCTCGCCCGGCTCGACCGCGCTCGAGCCGTTGTTGACGGTCAGGTGCCAGGTGGGGATGTCGGGATCGGTGAACTCCCACTGGAAGGTGGTAGGGCGGCGCAGGCCGTGGTTGGGGTTGACCTGCCGGCGGATCGTGTCGAACAGCAGCGCGACCGTCTCGGGATCGCGCTTCGAAGGACCGTCACGCACGCCGATCACGCCGGCCTGCGCGAGCGTGCGCCCGCGCTGGGAGACCTCCAGCGGTGAGAGGCCGGACGGCAAGAGCGCCGGTCCGGGCAGGGTCTCCGCGGCGAGGCCGGCGGAGCGCAGCTTGGTCGTCATCGAGGTCAGGCCCTCGACGCCGACCTCGTCGTAGGTGGCGCCGAAGACGGTTATGTAGCTTTCGTCCCAGCCCGGCGGCATCAGCACCTGGGCGGTGTAGCGAGTGACGTCGCGCAGGATGCGCGCGACCGCCTTGGGAACGCCGACGGGGTCTTCGCGGCGCAGGTCGGAGAGGAGCTTGACGCCGAAGCCGATGTGGCGCTGCTCGTCGGCGGAGATGTTCGCCATGCCCTCGCGGAAGGCCGGCAGCTGGTCGCGTCGCTCCAGGTAGCTGCAGATGAAGTGCTGGCCGGGCTGGGCGAGGGACGCCTCGATCACGATGTGGTAGAGCGTCACCGCCGCCGCGAGCTGAGCGGGGGAGCGGTCGGCGCGCAGCTCGTCGGCCATCCGTTCCAGGCGCTCGAAGATCTTGCTCAGGCCCGGGGTGAGCTTGGGCCTGATCGCGTTCAGGCTGCTCGCCATGGAGCCGTCGCCGAGTCCGCAGACCTCGTGCACGAAGCGCTTGAAGAAGACCGCGTGGCGCGCCTCGTCGACCTGCTGGGTGGCAAGGAAGTACTTCTGCTCCTCCAACGGGGCCGCATCGATGTAAGGGGAGAGGGTGTCGGTGACCACGTCCTCGCCCCAGAAGAACAGCGAGTAGTTCCACAGCGCCGCCGTGCGCTCGAACTCGGTGAAGTCCTCGCGCCAC
>Ga0116219_10003498_pt1 | contig 12394 bp, 10 predicted proteins | sample Sb_taG_4_FD_91019 | JGI IMG/M metagenome (GOLD analysis project Ga0116219, IMG submission 91019) | Peat soil microbial communities from Weissenstadt, Germany - Sb_50d_6_BS metaG | ecosystem: Environmental > Terrestrial > Soil > Wetlands > Peat | place: Germany: Weissenstadt | collected 2010-09-21
AAAGGAGAGTGGAGCATGTTGAAATTAGTCAAGGCGTATGCGCTCGCCGCTCTGTTGACGCTTGCGCTTATCAGTTTCTTTGCACCGCGGGCGACCGCACAATTCAACGGAACGATTCAGGGAACAATTTTGAATTTTGAGGGCAAGCCCTTCGCTGACCTGCCCGTCAGTCTCAAAGGTGAACAGGGCGGCGTTAAGGAAACAAAGACTGACGCAGGCGGAAAATTCATCTTCACTAACCTCAGGGGAGGGAAATACACCCTCACCCTTCACCCTCCCGAGCTGCAACAGCCCTTTGAAGTGCAGGCTTCCGCTCAGAACTCCGGCCCGACCGACGTTAACTTGAGTTTCAAGGACATCCTCGAAAAGCAAAGTCCCGAGGCTGCCGCCGCACTCAAGAAGCGTCAGGAAGATCAGCAAAAGACCGTCGGCATGAAGGAACACTTCAATAACGGACTCGCCTTGCTCGATCAGGAACGCACCCTAAAGGGAGAACTCGCCAAAGTTCCCGCCGATCAGCGCGACCAGGCCAAGCAGAAAATCGTTGATCTCTCCGACAAAGCGATCGCCGAGTTCCAGGAAGCCAACAAGATTGCCCCGGAGAAGGATCCCAATCATCATCTCTTCTGGGCGCGCATGGGCGAATCCTACGATCTGGCCGGGCGAAACGATGATGCCATCAACGCCTACCAGCAAGCCGTCACTTTGAAGCCCGATAATGCGAGTTACTACAACAACCTCGGCAACGTGCTCGCGCGCGCCGGCAAAATCGACGATGCGCGCGTCGCTTACACCAAGAGTGCTGAGCTCGATCCCCCGAACGCCGGTTTTGCGTGGCGCAATTTCGGAATCAGCTTGTATCAGTCGAACCGTATGCAGGAGGGCGTCGAACCCCTCAAGAAGGCTACCGAAATCGATCCCAAGAATGCACAGTCCTGGTATCTTCTGGGCGCCTGCTTGGTTGCCTCTGCCGATTACAAGCAAGTGGGCGACAAAGTGGAAGTCACGTTAAAGCCTGGAACGATCGAGGCCTACCAGAAGGCTCTGGAGCTTGACCCCAACGGGACTTGGGGCAAGCAGGCAAAGGACGGGCTGGAACAGGTGAACCAGCTCACCGGCGGCATCGAAACCAGGGTCGGCAGCAAGAAAAAGAAGCCGTAATTCGGCGCTCTCGATCTAGACAGAAAGACCGGCTCTGCTCTCGCGGAGCCGGTTTTGTCTCAGTGGTTGCCTTCCACCGAAAGAGAAAACAATCCCCCAAATATCGAAGCAGCATCCCGCCGCGCGAAGCTGGGAAGCCCTCCCTCTGATTCTCCCGCGCCATCTCGCTTGGCTAAGAGTTCAACTGTGAGTCAGCGTGCCCGTGGTCTTCGTCCGGCGGAGTGCCCAGGCAAAGGCAGCCATCGAAGCGGGCAACAGGATAACCGCGAAAACGAGTAGCAAGAGCAGCGGCCTGCCGATTGCCAACAGGCTTGCACCATCCAACAGAACCGCGCGCATGGCATCCAGAGCATACGTGATGGGATTGATCCTGGCGATGAATTGCAGCCAGTTCGGAAGAATACTAACGGGGAACAGCATCCCCCCCACCACGCTGGAGATTCCCAGAAGAAACCACTTCGCAGGATTTCCGCGTTTGAAGAGCAGCAGGTAGGCTGCGGAGAGAACCCCTAAACCAGAAAAAGCCAGCAGCGTCGCGAGCAACACAACGATCACTCCCACCCAATTTGCTCTTCCCAGCGGAAAATGAAAAAGGGCCGCGCCCCAGCCGAGATATACAACGATGCGCAACGTCGTGGCCGCGAAGGGATAGACCGCGGATCCTGCCAGAATTACCGGCAGAGAAACCTGCGTAACCAGAAGTGGTTCCAGTGTCCCCGTGTCTCGAGCTTCCAGGAGGCTGCGATCGAAGCTGTCCAGCGCCGCATTGAGATAGTCGAAGAATATGAATCCCACCAGCGAGTAGGCGAAATACGTGTTTCCCTGCGGCAGCGCCTGGCGCAGCTCCGGCGAATCCACGAAGCGCGCCACATAGTAAAACAGCGCTACGCCAAACAACGCCTCTATGGCCTCTAAAATAAACGGGCTGCGGTAGGTGCTGGCGATCCGGAGGTCGCGCTGAAAAAAGAGAAGCAGATCACGAAGGGTGCGCATCATGCGGGGCGAGCCTCTACATCGGGAGGTACAGGGCGCCCCGTAAGCCGGAAGAACACCTGCTCCAGGGTGGAGGCCCCCGCCTTCGCGCGGAGCCCAGCGGGCGTATCAAACGCAATTAGCGCGCCCTCCTGCAGGATCGCCACGCGATCCGCGAGGAGCTCGATTTCCGGCAGAGAATGCGAGGCGAAAAGAATTGAAGTACCATGCGCGGCGAGGACTTCGGTTTTCAAAAAGCGGCGGAACTCCAACGCGGCGATCGCATCGAGGCTGCGCGTGGGTTCGTCGAGCAGCAGAACTTTGGGTTGATGAAGCAGCGCGCGTAAAAGGCTGAGCCGCTGGATGGTGCCGGAGGAAAGTAATCGTGTCTGGCGGTCCAGCGCTTCGCCCATCTGAAACTGCTCGCTGAGTGCCCGGGTGCGTTCCTCGATTGTGGCGTCGGAAAGATGGTTGAGCCGCCCGAAGAAACGCAGGTTCTGTCGCCCTGTCAGGCGCGAGTAAAACCCCAGATCGCGGCCCGCGTGGTAGCCGATTCGGCGGCGCACCGCAGCCGGGTTGCTCACCGCGTCATGCCCGTCGACCTGGGCGCGGCCACGAGTCGGGAGCAGCAGAGTCGCCAAAACCCGCAGCAGCGTTGTTTTCCCTGCGCCGTTCGCGCCGAGCAGGGCAACCGCCTCGCCCTCCGCCACCTCCAACGAAATGTCGCGCAACGCCGGGGAAGTGGGCGCGGTAAACGGCTGCAGAAACGCGCGCCAGCCGCTGTACGCCGGCGGAAACCACTTCTCAAGTGAATCAATTACTATGGCAGGGGCAGACACGCTTGATTTTATAACCTGTCTGCCGCAATTAGACAATCCGCCACGGGCCGTAGACGCCCCAGCGCGAATGGCTTGCAAAGGCATTCCCCGGTAAGATACTCGCGGAGCACTCAGATCGAGCCCGAATCACCCCGCCGTCCTCCCGGACACGTAGGGGCAGGAGAAGCACTGATGACGCAATTCGCCAGTCGCGTGGTCGTTCCCGAGTACGTCCTCGTGAGGCATCTTGACGGAGAATCCGTTCTGCTGAACCTGGAAACGGAAAAGTATTTCGGGTTGGACGCCTCGGGAACGCGCATGTGGGAGCTGCTCACGTCCTCCCCTAGCATTGACGTGGCTTTTGCCAGGCTAATCGAGGAATTCGAGGTGGAACCCGAAGTTTTGCGCACCCACCTCACCGAACTGTTGAGCCGGCTCCAGGAACATGGCCTGCTCAATATTGCGACCGACAATGTGGGAACCATTCCAGCGGTATAGAGCGCTGGATTCTGAAGCACGGAAGATGTTTCGGCGCGCCGCACTACTTCTTCCTCTGATCGGGGTATCTCTGCGCCTGCGCGGTTATGGGAGGACACAGGCGTGGTTGCAGGCCCGCTGGGAGCGCCGCAGCCAGCCCTTGCCGCAAACCGCCAACAGCAAGGACATCGTGGACAGCACTTGCCGCATGGTTCGCGCCGCCGTTCACTACGGCATGCCCAGCGCGAGCTGCCTCGAAGCATCACTCACCCTCTGGTATCTGTTGCGACTGCAGGGAATTTCCGCCAGCGTGCGCATTGGCGTCCGCAAGCACACGAACCTTTTCGAAGCGCATGCCTGGGTTGAGCACGAAGGCGCCGCCCTCAATCAGTTGGAAGAGGTCCACCGGCACTTTGCCCCATTCGACAGCAAATTCCACGTTCCACCGAATGAGCAGCCATGAGCGGGTTCTTTGGCGTTCTGTTGCCGGACGGAGCGCTATCTGGGAGCGAGTTTTCTTCCGTGTGAGGATGGCGGGTGTCGGCGCTGCGTTTGCTACGCGAGTAAGGTCTGGGCGCCTGAGCGGCGCTTTTGTCGGGCAAAAGTCCTCAGCAAGCATCTATCCTGCGAGTGGTTTCCCAAAGAAAAAAGCCCGGCCAGCGATCCACGCTAGCCGGGCCCGTTCGACGATATCCTTGTTGTTCATATGTTTGTCCGCTCCTAAATGTGGTGCGACTGCTTCTGCTCGGGGGCGGAAAGCTCCACGGTCAACGACATCTCGCTCCGGTTGCGCAACAAGCCCAGCTTCACTGTCTTCGCGTCTTTCTTCAGCATCAGCTTTTCGCGAAGCTCGCCGGCGCTTCGGATTCCCTCACCGTCCAAGCTGGTGATCACATCGCCGGCTTTCACCCCAGCCTTGGCGGCAGGAGAATTCTCGAATACATTGCGCACCAGGACTCCTTCGCCGTCCGGCGCGCCAAAGTACTTCCCGAAATCTCCTTCCAGGTCCTCCGCGTCAATGCCCAGCCGCGCGTGGCCTGAAACCAAAAAATTGAAATTGCGGAGACCCTCGATGGCGGGCAACTCCTGCAGATCCGGCATTTGGAACGCGAAGCTTCCCGGTGTTGGTGCCACCATGGCGTGGTGGTGCGCGGCTTCCGACTTGGCCAACGTCACCGTGATGGTCTGTTGGTGTCCATCTCGCCAAACCGATAATTGCGCCGCCCGCCCCGCCGGAATCTCGCGGATCATCCGCCGGAACTGCTCCGAGCCTTCCACCCGCTGTCCGTTGATCTCAGTGATGACGTCGTTCTCTTTTAAGCCCGCCTTTGCGGCGGGGCTGTCCGGCACAATCTTTCCGAGCAGCGCCCCCCGCTCCGCTGGCAATCTGAGTTCCTTCACCTTTTCCTGCGTGACTTCAGCCACGCCCACGCCGAGCCAGCTTCCTCCTCCGCCCAGCAAAACTTGGACGTCGTCATCGGAGGGAACTCCTTCGATCTCGATGACTTCGTCCGATTCCAAGCCCGGATCGTCCTGGTTGACGTAGATTTGCGTGTGCTTTTGCGATGTGCTGCCGGTCTCTTGTTTTTTAGCCGAAGCTCCTGGCAGGGCTAGCAGAGCGATGCTCATGACCCCCAGGCCGAGTACTGTCCAAAGATTTCGATTGTTCATGGTGGCGATTAGCTCCTCCGCCCATTTAGACGGAGGAAAAGCTAAACCGTCGCCCGAAGAGCGACCACACGAATGGCTCCATTCACTGTGCCCAGCCGAATGGGGGAGCCGCCGCGCCCCAGTCTTCCATGAAGCACTCTGGGCTGCACGGCTCCACGCATCACCACGGGAAGCTCCGAGGAGAAGCTCCCGTTCATGCAATGTGCTTCCAGATTTGCCGGGAGATTCGCCGGAATTGCCAGGAGCACCGAACCGTTGGTGGTCTCCGCAAGAGCCCCCTTGGAGTCCGCCGGGCGCTTTAGTTCGAGATACACATTGCCATTCGTCGTGTGGGCATGCACATCCCCACTGCCCTCGAAAACTTCGATATTGCCATTCACGGTATGCAGATCACCCACCGAATCGAGGTCCGTCACGCGCAGCGAGCCATTCACCGTATTTACGTGCGTTACCTGAGCGCGCCGCGGCACGTGCACCGTGTAGTCCACCGCCACTTCTACGCCCTCTTCCTGCGGGTAGCGCGTGGAAATGGAAAGCCCCCCGTCCGGGCGCGAGTCCACGTCAATCGAAACGCGGTCCAGGTTGGATTCCTTTTCCGTAGTCGTCTTCACAGCGCGCACTTCCACCACATCTTTGTCCCACGCCTCGATGCGGACCGTGCCATTCACATTATTGAGTTCCAGCGATCCTCCGGAACCCAAAGGATAGGTTTGCGCGAATTCGCGCGTGACGCCGAAACATCGCGGAGCCAGGAAACCCTTGACGGCCAACAGAACCAAGGCAGCGGGACGTACTGCGGAGCGATGCATGATAGACCCTCCTTCGCGAACCCAACCCGTTCACTTCCCCCAGGGCAACTACAAACTCTTCGTACCCACGCGCCACTGTCCGCGCCGCTCCTTAGTGGAGTTGAAAATTAAACGTCACCGTGGTGATGACGTCAACCTTTTTGTCACCCAACTGCCCCGGCCGCGCTCGCCATTGCCGGATCGCCGACGTTGCCGCATCTGCCAGCGCCGGTTCCCCTTCGATGATCTTGTCCACGCTCAGGCGGCCATCGGTGTTCACCCGGACCTGCATCCGCACCACACCCTGCAAGCCCGCCCGGCGCGCCAACTGCGGATATTCCGGCGCGGGACAGGTGATCAAACGCTTCTTGAACTCTTCCGCATCTTCACGCATGCCACCCATGAACTTGCTCTCCAGCCAATCGATCCATTGATCGATCCAATCGACTTTGGCCTCAGCAATTGTCCCGGTAGATGCCGGCGACTCTGTTGCCTCTGCTCCCCTGGGAAACCCAATGCTGACGAGACGCTGTTTCTCCTCATCCACCATGGATTGCCGCAGTGTTGTTTCCTTGTCCAGGTACTGCAGCCGGATCTTGCCTGCCGCCGTGTGCAGCTTGAGCACCGCCCCGCCTCCGTTCAACGTCCCGTAAGCGTGCAATGAACCCTCGGGCCGAGTCTGCAGATTCAACGGGAGAGACGGGTCCGCCTCGATGCGCTGTGCTCCGCCGTTGTCCACCGTCGCGTCGATCGTCGCCATGATATTCCGCGGCAAAAATACGACGATGTCGCCCGTGCTCGAGGAGAGCTGCGAAGCGCCTGGCAGCCGCACAGGATGTTTCGGGTCGGGTGAATCTGGCGCAATCCAAGCCGTGATCGTGCCGTTTCCCGTGGCCGCGCGCAGTGTGTTCGCCACGCGCGTCAGGCAGATGCTGCCGCCGCTCGTTTCCACTTCCATAGGCCCTGTTACGTACATCATGCGAATCCCACCGCCGGCCGTCTGCGCGCGCACCGATCCGTGCACTTCCCCAAAATCGATCTGGCCGCCGCCCGTACGCACGCTCACATAGGAACCCGCTTCGCCAACGGCGATGTTTCCGCCTTCCGTCTCCAGATGCGCTTCGCCCCCAATTTGACCGGCGCGAATGTGGCCCCCCCCGGAGCGCAGCTTGGCGCTGCCTGCGATATTGCCGGCTTGAATATGGCCTCCGGCCGTAAATGCATCCAGGTCGCCCGCGACATCCAACACAGTGATATGCCCGCCCTGGGTTTCCAGCTTGGCCGCGTAGCGCTCCGCGGAAACCGTCTGGTACTGCGTGAATCCCAGACGTCCCGTGCGGATATTGCCGCCCTGCGTTTCCAACTGAACGCGCCCGGCCAGATCTGGCGTTTCAATGTCACCGGCTCCGGTGCTCACCTCTACTCCGAAATTTGCCGGCACGCTGACTTGGAATTGCACCCAGTATTGCGCGTTGCGGTTGATCATCGAACGCAGTTGCGGGAGTCGCCCCACTAGGGAAACGCCGTTTGGCGTTTCTTTTGCCGTCAAAACATATTTTTGCAGCAGTGCATGCGCCAGCGGTTCCGAAGCGTCCGTTTCAATATGCACCGTGTAATGGACCACGGGAGTCGCGGTCGCGGGCAGGGCCTGGATGCGCACCGAACCCAGGTCGGCGGTCAGCATAAGCATCCCACGATCACTCGTAGTGATGTCTCCGGAGCGGTCCGCCGACGCATGCGGCGGCACATTTTCTCCCGCGTGAGCCGGCGACACCATGGCCAGTGCAGCGATTACTAGAGTAAGTGTGAGAAATAGCAGTGGTTCTGACTGGCGCTGGCGGGAACGAATCGAACTTTGCCAATTCATTCGCATGTGATAATCCCGGTTAGCAATCACGCGCTGAAAACTCACTGTTCGCTGCGCTCGTTGATTTCCCGCAGTGCCGTCGAACTGCGCAGCCGCACATACCGGCTGGGGTCTTTACGCTGCAGGTCTTCCAGGGCGCGAATCACGTTCGCCAGCGATTCGTCCGGCGGAAGACCGGGGGCCCTTGGCGCCGTCGTTGCATGCTCCGGCGCATCGAGATCGCCTGGCATCGGCAGCGCTTCGGAATCCGGTTTCGTGGTATCCAGAGAGCGCACCAACAAATTCACGGCTTCGACCCGCACGCCGGGATTGGAATCCTGCTGTAGCGACTCAAGCAAAGTCTCGCGCACCAGCTGGTCTGAAGCCGAATCGCGCAGAGACTCCAGCGCTTTCAATCTCACCGCGGGATTCCGGTCCTTCCGTGCCGCGGTCAGCAGGGCGCTGCGCACCTGCACGTCTTTGGCGCGCAACTTCAACACTTCCAGGCAATCCAGCCGCACGCCGGAATCAAAGCGCTCGCCGTTCTCCACAACGTACGTCAGCACCTGTCGCACATCCATATCATCCAGATTTCCCGTCAGCACCACGGGTTGCTCCGCACTCAACTGCAGGCGGACATTCTGCGATCCGGATCCCATGGAAGGAGTCAGGTTCACACCCGCAACGACCATCTTGGCGAGTTGCTCTTGGGTGAGTCGTGGCCCTGGCCGCACATTCACCGCTTGGTCCAGCGCGTTCGCGTCATCCCGCCCAGTGAAGAACTGCGTCGACTCCACGCCAACCACAAGTCCAATCAGCACCATCAGCGCGCCGCTCCATGCCGGGTGCAACGCCATCCACCTGCGTAACCACATGAAAGCGGGTGCCCGCTCTTTCACGGAAGGCGTCGCCAAGTCGTCAAGCTTTTCGTAGAGTTCACTCCGGCATTGCGCCAGCAGCACGCTGGCACTGTCCATGCTGTCAGCTGCCTGCGGCATCGATCCAAGCGCTTCCTGGAAAGCGCGTTCCTCGGCGAGTTGCTCTCGGCAGTCCTCGCAAGCCGCCAAATGTGCATCGATGGCCGCCCGCTCCTGAGCGTTCACTTCATCGCACGCGTAGAACACCAGCAGCGGCGTAATCTCAGCGCAAGTTCTCATCGGGCCAGCGGCGCTCATCGCAGTTCTCCCAGTTCGCTGCGCAATTTGCGCGTTGCGCGGAAGAGCGAGTTCTTCACGGTCTCTTCGCTGGTGCCAAGAGCGGCGCCGATAGCGCGCAGCTTGAGTCCCTGGTAGTGCTTCATTTCAAACACGATGCGTTCCCGGGGCGAGAGCCGCGTCATCGCAGTCGCAAGCCTGGCGCGGATTTCCTGGCCAACCAAATGCTTTTCGGGATCGAGCGCGGGGCGATGCTCCCTCTGCCGCTCGAAGAAATCCGTTATGCCTTCCTCATATTGCCCAGCATGCAGTTCCGGCGCCTGATCCTCGGGGCGGGCCTGCCGCCGGCGCAATTGGTCCAGGCAAACATTGGTCACGATGCGATACAGCCAGGTATAGAAACTGCACTCAAAGCGGAATCGATGGAGGTTTTTGTAGACTTTCAGGAAGGCTTCCTGATAAACGTCCCGGGCGTCCTCGGTGCGCTTCATCAAGTTGAGCGCCAGCCGCAGCACGTCCCGATCATAGCGGCGAACCAGTTCCTCGAAAGCAGCGCGATTGCCAACTTGCGCTTCCTGAACCAGGGTGCGCTCGTCGAGGTTGGCCAAAGAGGTCACCGTGGCCAGGGCAGCTTCGGAATTGCTGGTCCGGCCGGCATCATCCGCAAAAGCCAAGGTCCAACGGGGTAGCGGCATATTCGCTTTCTCTTTGCCGAACTTGGTGTAGCCAACTCTACAAAAAGAGCTTATTCTCCGGGGCTCTCCCGCAGACCAGTCCACACCACCGATAACCAATTTGGACGCATTCTACGATGTTACGTAAGCAAAGATCACCAGCCGACTGTTCACGTTCGTGTGGCTACCTCTTTGGATGCGCCCAAGCGCCGCCCGTTGCCCTGACAATCTACCCCTCGGCGGCCCTCTCTCCCGGCCGCAGCCGCCATGCCACCAGCGGCCACGCCAGCAGAACTACCATTGCCGTCAATACGATGTAGCCCTGGCTCCGGTAAAAGACGTCAGGCTGCCCGGTCAGTTCCAATCCGGCCCCCGGCAGGGCTGTACACACAATTACAAGAAACCATCCCAACAGGTTGAAGCGCGCCACCCAACGAATCCCAAACACCCAAAACGTCAGCAGGATCAAATGCAAAAGGAATTGCTTCAAGAAATCCGCCGGAGAGCCCCAGTTCGTGACCATTGCTGCGGCCATCGCGAAGAACAGCAGTAACCGCAACCAGCGTACCCTTAGTTCAGCGCCGATAAACGCCGCTGCAACTGCCAGGACTCCCGTAAACAACAAGCCGCGATAAACCGCCCCGCCGATCACCCCCGCTGCCGGCACCAGCGCGTCAAACGAAGTGCCGAAGCTGTTGGACACAGCGCGCTGCAAAGTAGGCCACCACAACGACGCCGCGCTCAGAAACCGCTGCACCCCAATCAGCACCACTGACCCTCCCAATCCAATCCAGAACGCATCCCGGTAATAATTCGCTGGCATGCCCAGCCACGTGGGAACCCGCTCTTCGCCGAACGCCCGCGCGGCAAAGTACCACGCCAGCCCAAAGAAAAAGACCAGGATTCCCCCCAAAAACGCCGTCACGATGAACTGGCGCACCACAATGCCAGCCAGGAATATCTTCCAAGGATAAGCCGTCGAGTATCCCGCAAGTGTTTCCGGGATTCCCTTGCCTAGAAAGAATAGGCAAAGATAGAAAGCTGGGCCGACGAGTCCCCAAATCATCAGGCGCCGCCACGGTACGTGGAGATTGGATTGAATACGGGACCTCTTGAAATACACGATCACGACGACGATCGCCAGACCCACCACGACGGCAGCCCGGGCAACGTTAAACAGAGTCCGTGGTAAGGACTGCTCATCCTGATTGCGCTCGAACTCGTCGGGGATTTTGATGTACGTCCGGTAATCGGCTGGCTCGTCCCCGAGAATATGCAAATCCATGCGAGCGTAGGCATGATCCGCGGCATCCTTCCCAGCGGCGGTCTGGGGATCCAGCGGGACATTCTGCTGCCACGTGAGCAGGTGATCCGTCCGGTTCGGCCGCTTGTCGGAATTCGATTCCACAAGTTTCCAGCCGCTCAGGTCAATCTGCTTTTTCTCGCGCAGAAAACCTTCCGCGATGGCCACCGCGTCTTCTTTGCCTAGCGTCGCTCCTTTCGCTGCCTCCGGCAGTGTGTGCCAGAACCCATGCAGTGACCCGTCCGGCTTCAGCGTGACCGCGAACTCCTCGGCTTGCGAATTCCGGAAATACCGCACTCGCCACAACGCTCCCGGAACTCGCTCCGCATAGATCTTGTTGATCTCCGCGATGGGCATCCGGCGCCGCAGGTATTCATTGCTGATGGGGTTCGTGGTGTCGACGAATAGCGCCCCCTTGCGAAAACTGTTGGGGTCCAGACCATGTTCGCGTAGAACGGCGTCCGCTTTCTTGACTGCTGTGCGGCTGTTTGTCGAAAGCTTCAGATAGTCTCCGATACTTTCATTCTTGATGCGCCATGCCAGCAGCCCGCCAACCAGCACACACAGCGCCAGAAAACCAATCGCTCCCGCGGTCAGTGGAGTGTAGCGCCGCGCCGCCAGTCGCACTTCCTCGGTTGCGTGACGATGTGCCAGGTCGATCTCCGGCGCAGCCTCCGCGCGATTCAGCAGATCGTCCACCGGCTCAAATTTCCCTCGTAGCAAATAGCTGATGCCGGACCACGCCAGTGGAGCGACCGCTGCCAGCCCCACAACCACGCCAGAAATCTTGAAATAGAGATTATCGGAGCGGATCAGCAGCAAACCGACCAGCGAAGCATCCACCGTGTAATGCCAGATTAATGTCGCCACGATGCCCCACCGCAGCATCACGATTCCCGCAACAATTCCGATGAGTCCCACTTCGATCCCGCGTATATATCCCGGTTCCTGCGGATAATTGCTATGCAGAAACCCCCAGAAAAATGCCGGCAAGACGACTGCCAGGAATCGCGACCCCGTCAACTTGTGCAGAAAGGGAATCGCGAATAGACGGAACAAGAACTCCTCACTCGTCGCCGCCGTTACGCCGATCGCCACTCCTGCGATCCAGGGTAGTGACGTGTTAAAGGCCTCCGAGTAATTCGTATCTTGCGGCGCCCACACGCCAATCCGGCTACCCAACATGTAAAACGCGACAATAAACCCGATATGCGCCGCTGCCAGTGACAATCCGACCACCGATGAGCAGAAGAACTCCTTCGACAACAGGCCTCTTCGGCTGAACGTGTGGTAAAGCCGCAATCGTTCTGGCTGCGCGGAGCGATATAAGGGCTCTCCGCCCGGCAATACCAAAGTCACCATAAGCGCCGTCACAATCGCTGATGCCAGGATGATTACGATTCGCAGCGTCACGAAGCTTGCATAGGACTCGTTCGTGTCATACCCTGCGCGGTAGGAATCCCATTGGTTGAACTGCATCAGGAAAAACAGCGCCGCCACGAACAGCCCAATTTTTATCGCGGCGCCCCA
>Ga0116219_10003500_pt1 | contig 12390 bp, 13 predicted proteins | sample Sb_taG_4_FD_91019 | JGI IMG/M metagenome (GOLD analysis project Ga0116219, IMG submission 91019) | Peat soil microbial communities from Weissenstadt, Germany - Sb_50d_6_BS metaG | ecosystem: Environmental > Terrestrial > Soil > Wetlands > Peat | place: Germany: Weissenstadt | collected 2010-09-21
CGGGCACGATACCACTCTCTATCTTCTGCTGGGAGATTGGTTCGCGTGGGTGGCTCTGGCGATCTTACTTTTTACGCTGGTGCAGCTCTGCCGGTTACCGTCCCGACCGCCGATCGTATCGCGGACCACAGCGAACTCATGAACGCTACAGTTTAGATGCGCACGATCAACGCTGCTAGTGAAAGCGAAACAGCAGCCCCGAGGAGAATCCTATGGAATCGACGAGTTGCGAGGGCAGAGCGCTCGACCCAACGAAAGCTTTGCCATAATCGATGGAACCGCGGAAGCTGAAGCCATGCGCCACGCGAACTTCCAGCCCTGCCGCAAAGTTCACGGCAAATCCGCTCTCCGCATCGAGTCGCGAGAGGGTCAACACTGGCCCAGTCGTACTGAACGTCGCATGCGAATGAGCAAGACCGAAAAGGACATCGGCGAAAGGAGTCACACGCGTCCGGTTGCGAAAAGCGACTTCGGGCCCCGCGGTGAAGCGGAACAAGCTCGGATCGATGTCGGTACCTTGCCCCACCTTGGCGCACGGTGGCTGACTGCAGCGGCCGGGAACGTAATCAAGCACAAAATGGTTGCTGCTAAAGTGAGCGTCAAACAGTCCCACGATTCCAAAATACCGGTTCAGATTGCGCACTCCTCCGATGTTGATTCCATACCCGTTCTCGTCGTAGTCCAAGCCAAACCCGGTGATGTGCGGAGCGAAGTGAAAGTTGTGATTGTTGGTCTCGATTGAAGAATAGCCGGCAAACATCCCCCACTTGGGCGAGGAATCGGATGCTCCGTGAGTAGCCGTACCAGCACGATTGGGAGGCGCTTGATCCGCGGCAGTAGATGGCTGGGCTTGCGCGCTGGTTTGCGCGTCAGACAAAGAAGTTGCTGGTGCCGCTTCCTGCGCGAAACTGGCAGACGCAATCAATAGCATGACGATGAGCGTGAAGATTTGCTTTACCTGGCTTGGGGCCAAAGGTAGAAAGGCCACCGGGTTTGTGACGGTGCAAACAATGCGATGGGGCATTGTGGACGGCTCCTGTCAAGGCTCGTACGAGGTTCGAGTCCTCCGTTTTTGCGTGGCGCATTGTGAGAGAATCTCCCTCACGAGCCCTGATGCAGACTTTGCCGAAGGCTGGCTGCTTAAATCCTGACGGATGGCAGACTTTTGGCAACCATTTCTGACGGTTTTATGACGACCGAAACAATACAGCTCATTTCGTTCGACGACGTTCGAGTCGAACCTCACACCTGCGAGGTTTTCAAGGCGGGTGCTCCCGTTCAGCTTGAGCCGAAGGGCCTCAGGCTATTGATGTTCTTGATCGAGAACCGGGAGAGGCTGGTGGAAAAAGCCGAAATCCTTGATGTCGTTTGGAAAGACACAATCGTCAGCGAATATGCGCTCACGGGGGCCATAGCAAAACTTCGCAAGGCGATCGGCGACGACACAAAAACACCCAAATATATCCAGACGGTGCATACACGCGGGTATCGTTTCATCGCAGCCGTGGAGCTCAGACAGGCTGCTGGAACAAAAGGGCAAGGAGAAAAAGCAGCCGCCGCTAAAGCGCTTGAAGGTGACGCCCCAGAGGCAATCCCACACGCCCAGGCCATGGCTGCGGGCAACGCGGCGGCACCGAGAAACATTCTTCGGCGGCCGTCCCTACGCTCGTTCGCACTGGTCAGCATATTGGGCGTGCTGGCGATCGGAGCGCGCCTGCTTTGGAATGCCTCCGGTCACACCACACGACCGGTTCCGTCGGGAGCAACCAGTTCACTCGCGGTGCTGCCCTTCCAGCCACTCTCCGCAGGTGGAGGCGAGGAGTATCTCGGGGCAGGAATAGCGGATGCGTTGACTGCCAAGCTCAGCAGCAATGCGGCGTTTAGGATTCGGCCGCGAAGCACGGCGTCGGAATATGCCGTCCCGCAGATGGATTTATTGGCCTTCGGTCGTGCTTCAAAAGTCGATTATGTGATCGGGGGGAAAAGTCAGAGCCAGGGCGACCGCCTCCATGTAACCGCGCAACTCATTCGTGTTCGCGACGGCGGTTCGGTCTGGTCAGCGGCCTTCGATGAAAAGATGACGAGCATTCTGCACGTGCAAGACTCCATCTGCGAACAAGTCGAAGCCGCTCTGAGCCGCGAATTAGGCGGCCAGGAACGCCTGCGGCAGGCAAGGCGTTACACCGACGATCCGGAAGCCTACCTGGCTTTTCTCAAAGGGCACTACTTCATGAACAAAGCTACGAAGGAAGGCCTGGTCAAAGGTGTCGAGTATTTCCAGGAGGCCATTAACCGCGACCCACAATATGCGATGGCCTACGCCGGGCTCGCGGACTGTTATCGCAAAATGGATGGGCTGGGAGTGGCTCCCGCAGAATTCGTCCCCAAAAGCAGGGCTGCCGTCATGAAAGCGTTGGAGCTTGACGACACGGTAGCTTATGCGCACTCGATGATGGGATTGATCGCCTATAAGTACGATTGGGACTTCGACAAAGCCAACCGCGAGTACAAACGCGCACAAGAACTCGATCCGACGCTGGTGCATCAGTGGTACGGCTCCTATCTGCAAGTGCTCAACCGAATCCCCGAGGCGGAAATCGAATTCAAGCGGTTTGCGGATTTCCAGCCCTTGCTCCTCTCTGGTAATACCGCCTACGGCCAATACCTTTTCCTGACGCGACAGTATAGCCGGGCAGTCGAGCAAATCCGTCAGACGCTGGAAATGGACGCAAACTACTCTCCGGCGCGAGAGACGCTCGGGTTGATTTACCAGCAACAGGGACGAACAGACGACGCGCTCGCGGAGTTTCAATCCGCCATCACTCTTTCGCATGGTCAAAATGGATTGGGATCGCTCGGATACATTTACGCCGAGCGAGGCAGAGCAGGCGATGCGCACAATGTACTTCGATTGTTAACTCAACGATCGCGTGACGGCTACATATCGCCTTACCAATCGGCTCTGGTATTTGCCGGCCTTGGTCAAAACGACCAAGCCTTGGAATATCTGAAGAAAGCCTACGCCGAACAATCGTTGTCGGCGCCATTCTTGCGATTCGATCCTCGGCTGGCCAGGATTAGAGAGGAACCACGCTTCCAGGAATTTGTCCGCAGTATTGGACTTTCGTTTTAGGCCATGCGCTGCTCCCGTCGCTGGGTGCCCGGTCCTCTGGGGATTGGTCTGAATCGCGGCACGCGCTCACACCGGTTCACTGCCAAAATTTGATCGACCTCTTCTGCTCGGGGAATCGATGGAACGTCAAAGCCTTACTGTCCGCGCAGCGCGTGGAAGATTTGCACCAATGAGCTGTGCGCGAAAGGCGCTGGCGCCAAAGTTAGAATCAACATGACCAGTCCAAAACCGGCAATCCATCGCCGCACGCCCGTCACTCCCGGCCACTCCGCGACCATCGGATGCCGCATCCCGCTGATCCGCAGCAAAATCGCCCAGATCAGCCAACCCGCCCAGAAATAAAGAGCCATCGGAATGAGCGCAAGGATTGTCAGCCGCGAAACCAGCTTGTGCGCCCGCGGAGCGAGCGAAAACACAATGTGTCCGCCGTCAAGCTGCCCGCCCGGCAGAAGATTGAGCGCAGTCGCGAACATCCCAACCCAGGCCGCAATCGCGCAGGGATGGAAATAGATCGAGTGCAAAGATGACGCAGAGGCCTTGAGCTGCCCGAGCGGAAGTACGTACCAGGCCAATCGAAAAATCAGCGGGTATCCCAGTTGAATATCCGGGCTCGCCATGGTCGGCGACATCACTTTGGAAAGTGGCAACGCCAATATCAGCACCGTTACGGCTATGACGAATCCCGCAATTGGCCCTGCAATTCCTATGTCAAACAGCGCCGCGCGGGAACGAATCGGAGAGCGAATCCGAATGAACGCGCCCAAAGTTCCGATCAACGTGGGCGCCGGAATGAAGAACGGCAATGTCGCATTCACGCCGTAGTAACGGCAACACAAGTAGTGCCCCATCTCGTGCGCCAGAAGAATCAGCATCAGCGTGGACGCAAACGGTAAACCCAGCAGCAGCCGCGACGGTTCAGCCAGCGTCCAGCGCACGGGGAAAAAAGGCCCGTCATCATCATTCAATGAAAAAGCGGGCTGGTCGTGCTGGAAATTAAATTCCATCCGCGCGCCCACAACCAGGGTCGTGAACACCGTCGCCAGCAGCAGCACGATGTGCAGCCAGTAGCGTTGCTTCGGAGGTTGCACCACGAACACTTCAACCGGACGGTAATAGTCAGTAGTCGAAGAAGAAACTGGGGGAAGAAATTCAGGCATCAGGATTCCGCGCTGTCAGGGTTTGAGCAAGTCGCGGCTGCGAGACCGCATCTCCATCGTACGCGAGCAACCGAGTCTCAGTCGATGGCCTGCAACTCCTTGCCCGGCTTGAAACGGACCGCCTTCCCCGGCGGAATAGAAACCTCGGCGCCAGTGCGCGGGTTGCGCCCGATGCCGGTCTTGCGCGGCCTGACGTTAAACACGCCAAACCCGCGCAGTTCAATTCGATCGCCCTTGGCGAGCGATCGTTTCATGCTGCCGAACACGGTTTCCACCGCGAGTTCGGCTTTGGTTTTTGTGATTCCGGTCTTGTTGACCACTTCGTTGATGATATCAAGCTTGATCACGGGCGGCTCCCCCAGGCGATGGAGTCAGTAAAGTTGCACCAAGTGATTGATGCTAAGGGAGATATGTGAGATTGTCAACGGGAGTTATCTCTTCAGTCAAATGAGTAAAACCGGCCCCAGGCCTCAGGCGACAGAAAACTACAAGAACTTCTAAAGCCCGAAGCCTAAAGCCTGCAGCCTAAAGCCTGCAGCCTGCCACCTAACTCCGCGCGTTCTCGCCTTCCTTATACATGTACTTGATCGAGGGTTTGTAAATCATCAGGTTGGGCGAACCGTTGCAGGTCACTTTAAGGCAGCTTTTGTCGTACCACTCGATGACCCCGTGAATTTCCTCGCCATCGCGAAGCACGATCACCATCGGAGTTCTCGCCTGCATCTGTTTCTGATAATAGAAGTTTTCGGCATTGGTCTGCTCGGGCGGTGCCGCCTTGCGGACACTGCCATTGCGGTCATTGCGGTCCCCCGAACGCTCGGGGCGATCGCGACGCTCTCCCACGGGTAAAGACGAATGGTTGTGTTCGTTACGGCTTAACGATGGGCGAATCAGTTTCCGGTTGGCAAAACTTTCGGTTTCGATCGTTCGCTGATCCGGTATGGAATCAACCGCATCTTTCATAGCCATAGCACCACCTGTTCGACACGCTTTTTGCGCTGGCCACAACCGGCGCGACTGTGATTGTGGATCTTGAAGGCGTGAACTTTCCACTACCCTAGCACAGGAACTGGAGAGATGACAATCCTCAACTTATACGCTCCAGCCGCAGCCCCTTCGTCAGAAAAACTAAGTAAAGTAGTAGTTCGTTTTCTGGTATACATTGTTGCGCAAGCGTTGCGTCCCCCAGACAAGCGCACGATGGTGGCGAGAATTGACGAAGACATGACGTTTTATTGACAACTCCCGCCGCGTGGGAAGCTAGTCTTTCGGCGCAGATCGGAAGTATCGCGGCTTTCGGTCCGACATCCGCGTTGAGAGCAATTGCCGGATGTTTAGCCTCGCTTACTCCGGTTGGAATAGCCGTGCGGAGCATTTTTCCACTTTTCCGCAAACTTTTTCAACCGCAGCTTGACACTTGGTAAAGTTCCGTCAATTTTGTTGAACTGCCGTACCTTCTGTGTTTAGCTTGGTTGGGCACCGCCTTGCATGTTAAAGGTAGCATTTATGAGGGGATCCCTTAAGTCTTGGCTATCCCGTGTAACCGCCGCTCTAGTCGGGGTTTGTCTCGCCGGTGGCACTGCGGTCGGCGCTGACAATCCGCACTACGTTATGACCAATGATGACGTGGGTGGCCTGTTTGCTTCTGGTGTTACTTTCTACACCGTGGGAACCGGCGGCCTGCTGACCGTGAAAAAACGAGTGGCGACCAGCGGCAAAGGCATTGGGGGCGGCTATTTCGCTGCGAACCGGGTGAGCGTCCTCGACAGCACGAATGCGGAGTGCGTCTACGCTTCTGACGCCGCCACCGGTGATATTACAGGAATCGTCGTCAAGACTCTGAAAATTGGCGGCAGCGCCAACGGCTCCAAGAATGACACCGGCGCCTCCAACGGCATCGGCCTGGCGATGAACAGCCAGTACCTGTATGCCAGCTTCACCGACTCGAGCAACATCGGAACGTTTCAGGCGAAGCCCGGCTGCAAACTGAAGTTCGTGAGTGACATCACGGTGGGCGGCTTGCAGGGCGGAATTGTCGACGGAATGGTCATCCACGGAAACACGATGGTCACGACCTACGGCGATGGTTCCATCGAATCCTTCAACATTTCGGCGGGCGCGCCGGTAGCGAATGGCGACGAGCAGAATTCCACCGGCTCACGCGGTGGCAACGTTTATCCCAACGGCATCGACATCACGAAAGATGGCCACTACGCCATCTTCGGCGATACGGCGACCTCGACCATCGTGGAAGTTTCCGATATTTCTTCGGGCAAGTTGACGCCCACAGTGGTCTATCATTTGGGCGACGCCATCAGCGCCAGTAACATTCTGCTGAGCCCGGACGAGACGCTGCTCTACGTCAGCAACACGCAGGGGGATCGGGTCACGGCGGCATTTTTTGACGCGAGCACGGGAGTAGTTTCGAAGGGCTGCGTCTCCGGCCACCTGAAGGGCTACGTGACGGGTTGGTCGTACCTGGCGTCGTTGGCGCTGGAGAATACCACAGGGACGGGCGGGACGGTGTACGTAGCGGAGTTCGGCGCGCCGTCTTCGATTGGCGAGATTGAAGTGAAATCGTCCGGCGGGAAGTGTAGCTTGACGGAAACTTCCAAATCACCGGTCTCTGACCCCAACAGTCCGGGATTGCTGTCCATCGGAGCGTTTCCACCCCGGCCGTTTTGATACGAGGGAAAGTGTTTCAACGTTTGCCAGATTCAGGAAGATATAAGGAGTTGACTATGCGCTCTGTTTGCAGATATTCACTTGCCATCCTTCTGTGTGGGTTTTCCTTCCTGCGCCTTGAGGCGCAGTGTCCCAAGCGTCCTGACGCCGGCACCGTGGTTAAGGATCCCCTGGCCGTCAACAGTGTAAACGGCGTTCTTACCGCCGACTTTACCATGCGGCACTCGGTTGACAACGGTGGATACAATCACTACTGCATAAACTACGACACCGACAAAGGAGAAGTCGAGGCTCCGACGTTGCGCCTCCACCAGGGAGACCGTCTGATCCTGAACCTCAAAGACCGCATCGAGAGCGACGGCGATGACTCAGCAGGGATGGAGGCGATGGACATGTCCAACACGCCCACCTGCGGCGACACCGGAACGCCGACCCTGTCTTCCACCAACATGCACTTCCACGGCCTGAATGTTCCGCCGTCCTGCCATCAGGATGACGTGCTTACAACATTGCTTCAACCTGGAAAGCCGCCTTTTCAATTCAACATGCAAATTCCAAAGGATGAGCCACCCGGGCTGTATTGGTACCACCCGCATGTGCATGGGTTTGTCGAGTTCCAGGTGAATGGCGGTGCCGCAGGAGCGCTGATTGTCGAGGGCATGGACAAGGTGCGTCCCGAGGTCACTGGGCTTACCGAGCGTGTGTTCGTCATCCGTCAGCAATACCTGGTTCCATGGGTGCCAGGGCCCTATCAACTTACAATTAACTACCAGGACGCGGCGTCGCCCAGTCTTCCTTCCCCTGTCATCAACATGAAGCCCAACGAAAAGCAGTTCTGGCGGGTCGTCAACGCCACCATCCAGGATTTCATGCCTTTGCAGGTCTGGTTCAACGGCAAACCGCAGCCACTGCAACTGATTGCTCTCGACGGCTATCCCCTCGCCAAACCTCGAAATCAGGACACCGTTTTGGTGCCTCCCGCCGGGCGCGCCGAGTTTATCGTGCAGGCTCCTCCTCAAAACAACGAGGCAATTTTCATTTCGCTGGGTTATTCAACCGGTCCGACTGGCAACCCTGATCTCGAACAGCAACTGGCCCGGATCGACGTCAGCAACGACGCCGATGAAGCCAGTACGCCTCAAGCCCCAGTTCAAGCAAAAGAGGCTCCGCAAGCGGCGAAGTCCGACGACGCCGAACCCGCGCCTTCCATCACCATTAGCAGCCTAAAATTTTCGGGATTGCGCAACCTGAAGCCCACCGCTCAGCGGAAAGTTTACTTCTCCGAAGAGTTTGGTGGCACCAACGGACCCATTCAGTTCTACATCACGGTCGACGGACAAAAGCAAAAGATTTTCGAGCCCAACGAGAAGCCCGCCATCACCACTCACATCGGCGCCGTGGAAGACTGGACCATCGAAAACCACGCGCTTGAGACCCATGACTTCCACATCCACCAGATCCATTTCATGCTCCTCGAAGTGGACGGCAAGCCGGTCAAGGATCAGGATCTCCGCGACACCTATGAGATTCCTTTCTGGGAAGGGCCGGGTCATCCCTACCACAGCATCAAGGCTCGTTTTGATTTTCGTGGTGCCATCGCAGGTACTTTTGTGTTTCACTGTCATATCCTGCTGCACGAGGATATGGGCATGATGCACAAAATTTTGGTCCTGCCCAAGGACGCTCCAGATCCAAATTAAGATGCTGCCAACCCCGAGGAGGTGCAGGGCTGATGCGAAAGAGGATTCTGCTTGTCTTGGCAACCGCGCTTTTGTTCGTCGCGGGATACTTCGCGGGAAATAGAAACGCCACCGTCGCTTATGCCGGCACCCAGGGCACCGTTCCCAAATCCTATGGTCGCCTGGTTACAGCCATCGCGGATCAGATCGGAACCGGCCTGATTTTCGAGGACGCCCAAGGCGTAATCCGCTTCGTCAGCGTCACCGGCATGAAAGAAGGCGAATTAGCCCGCTACGACCAGACTCCCACCCACGGCGGCGTTCCCAAGTCCTACGGCCGCCTCGTAACCGCAGTCGTGAACTCCGAGGGCACCGGCCTGATTTTCGAGGACAGCGAAGGCGTGATCCGCTTCGTCACCATCACCGGCAAGAATGAAGGAGAACTAACCCGCAACTGACAACACAAGAACTGCGAACTGCCCAGCTCACGCTTTCGAACCACCCGCAGCCGCCGCCCGGTGCTCGCAACTCGTCGTGTTAATGCAGGAATCCCGCAGCCTAAGCCGCTCCACCGGTTTCCCGCCCACAATGTGACACTCGACAATCTCCTCCACGTCCGCCAGCGTCACCCCGCCATACCAAATTCCCTCCGGATAAACCACCAGATTCGGACCATGCTCACACTGATCCAGGCAACCCGCCTGATTCGCCCGCACCCTGCCTTTCAGTCCGCGTTCCGCCAGCTTCTGCTTGAACAGTTTCTGCAGCTCCGCCTTCGCCTCCGGATCGCAACATCCCCGTGGATGCCCCGCCGGCCGCTGGTTCCCGCAAATGAAAATGTGCCTCTCGAACTTCGCCATCAAGAAAATGTACAGGATTTGGTCAAACCGTGCCGGCAGGAGCCAGCGAAAAAGACGCTCTTTTCGACCACATCCCGCCCTGATCGCTACTCAAGAGCAAGACTTCGTTAGCCACACACCGGATCGGCAACTGCGAACGGAGGGACTCGTCCACAGCGCCTAATGTCTCGATGTTCACCTTGTCGGCCACGGTCAGATGCGGAATTATGTCAGCAAAAGCTCCGCCATACGGTTCGCACATGGGCCACCTTTTCACCAGGGCCCGGATCATTTGTACAAACCTTTCTGATTTGTCCGGATGCAAATAGGCGGTTGCCGAAAACCGGCGAACCTCCGTGAACGCAAATGGAAACGCCTCAATCGCAGCGCAAACCTCTCTCAGAGCCTCGATTTCGCCTGCAAGCGCCTCCGCCGGACGAAAGGGATAAAGCAGAGTGACGTGTGCGGGAACCCCCAGACGCGCTGCCGCATCGTATTGCAGGCGCAACTGGCCAACCATCCCTTCAACCTCGGGGATGGGTACAACAATCGCCGATTCATTTCCCATGTGCTGATGTTATTCGATGGGGGCCAGATGTGTATCGAGAAAGGTGTAGGAAAGGCGCTTCGCAGATTCCTGTTCGCAGATAAACAGGAGCTCAGTCCTTCAGCGGCACCATCGCCTGCTCGCCCCGGCAGAACGTCGCCACATGCTGCAATTCGCCATTCGGCTGTTTCAGCAGCATTACCGGACCGTAACAGAAAACCGCATGACCGCTTTCCGCCATGTACCAGATCCCGCTCGTGCGCGTCTTCTGCGCCGCCAGATGATCAACCGGCACACGCGGAGGCGCAGCCAGCTTGGCGCCGGGCAGAGACAACGACAGTAACAATGTTGCCAGAATCTTCATCTACGTCACAGAAACCTGGGTTACAAAAGCTAGGTCACAACTGGTCACACGAACTAGGGTCACAGAAAACCAAAAATTCAGATTGTCTTTATGATCCGGCGCCCGTCCACAATGTCCGCAATTCCCAACGGCGGCTTCGGCGGCAGAGCCTGCCGGCCTTTGCCTGCACTGTGGCTGCTCTGAGCGTTTCCACCGGGTGCGTTCTGGGTCAAAGGAGCCTGGTTCATCGGAGCCTGGTTCATCGGAGCTTGGTTCATCGGTACTTGGGTCAAAGGAGCCGGGCCCGATGACGGGTTCGCAGGACTCGTCTGCGCGCCAGCCCCAGCCTTCGCCTGCGCCTGCGCGTCGGCATATTTCTTTTGAATGATCTTACCTTTAAGGTTGCTCAGTTCCGTGCTGTCGCCCAGCAAAGACCGGATCAGCCAGCGCTGCGACGAAATCGTCCGATCCTGCTCCACCGCCAGCAGGCACATCAGGCCATACGAAAACAGGAACAACACCACCAGAATCGGCAGCAGCGTGTGCTTGCGCTTGGGTTTAACCTCGGGCAACGCCTGCGGAACCGCAACCACAACCTCTTGCGTCCAGCTCAACAATGGATACCCCGATCTACGCCCCAAGGCAGCGGGCACAAGGAGAAATGCAGCTAGACCACCATAGCCAGGATATTCCGCAAGCTACTGAAAATAAAACACGTACAACGAATTCCCAACCCCAGACAGCCCTCCTAAGATGCAACCCGCTGCACATTATAGGTAACCAGAACGCGTGACCATCGTGCCTTGCTACGTCAGCAGTCATTCTGGCCAGCCCACCACGCTGTCAGTGAGGCCCCGAAGTCCTCGGCAAGGCCAAGGACTCCCAACGAAGGATCTCTGTACTCAGGCTGGCGTGGAAACGATTGTGTGGGGACGGGTCTCCGACGCGTCCAGCGGAGCAAAGCTCTGCCGCCCCGACACGCCATACCAGCCCCGGCCACAAAAGCGCACCAGACAAGAATCGTTTCACATGCCGCGGCCCGCAATCTGGGCTACAATCGGTACCGCCCTAGAAGGCAAGAACGAGAACCGGGAACTCCCCCACCCCGCGGAGGAAGCAACATGCGAAACAACACACCACTGCTCCTGTTGCTCACAGCGTTCACCCTAGTTTCCGGATTTCCCGCCATCGCTGCTCCCGTCCTTGCATCCGCTGCCGGGCAAGTGCTCTACAGTTTCTGCTCCCTCACCAACTGCCCGGACGGCAACCGTCCCTCTGGGAGCCTGATTCTCGACTCCGCGGGTAACTTATATGGCACAACCGCCTTCGGCGGTGATTTTCCGAACTGCGGGGGCGGCGACACGGGCTGCGGCGTTATCTTCCAGTTGACGCCGGGCGCGAACGACACGTGGACCGAAACGGTGTTATACAGTTTCTGCTCTCAAACCAACTGCGCCGACGGGGAAATCCCGACCGGCGGGCTGATCTCGGATGCGTCCGGAAACTTGTATGGTGCCACCTCCGACGGCGGGACTGCCACAGAGTGCAGCACTTACGGATGTGGCACGGTATTTGAGTTGTCGCCCGGCGCTAACGGCGTCTGGACTGAGACCGTCCTTTATAGCTTCACCGGGAAAGACGGCTACGCCCCACAGGGTGGCGTTACATTGGGTGCCAACGGCAATCTCTATGGCACGACGGTATTCGGTGGCGTTTCCTACGGATCGGGCTGCGGTCTGGACGGATGCGGTACGGTATTTCAGCTGGCTCCCGGCGGTAACGGCACCTGGACGGAGACCATGCTGTACAGTTTCTGCTCGGCCAGCGGGTGCACGGACGGGTCCGGCCCTACTGGACGCCTGATCTTCGGCAAGGCTGGAAACCTGTATGGGACGACCCAAGGAGGCGGCATCAACGACATGGGCACGGTCTTCGAGTTGAGCCCCGACAAGAACGGCACCTGGAAAGAGAAGGTTCTCCACAGCTTCAACAACAACGGCACAGACG
>Ga0116219_10003503_pt1 | contig 12385 bp, 12 predicted proteins | sample Sb_taG_4_FD_91019 | JGI IMG/M metagenome (GOLD analysis project Ga0116219, IMG submission 91019) | Peat soil microbial communities from Weissenstadt, Germany - Sb_50d_6_BS metaG | ecosystem: Environmental > Terrestrial > Soil > Wetlands > Peat | place: Germany: Weissenstadt | collected 2010-09-21
CAGGGCCCGGCCGGTCTGCTCCAGCAGGTCCAGGGCGTGCCGCAGCGACAGCCGTCCGGTCCGCTTCAGCACCGAGTTGAGTGGCTCGCCGTTGACCAGCTCCATCACCAGGTAGGCGGTGCGCCCCTCGCCGTCCAGCTGGCTTTCGCCGTAGTCATGGACCTGGGCGATCCCCGGGTGATTGAGCATCGCGGTGGTGCGCGCCTCGGCCCGGAACCGCTCGATGAACTCGGGGTCCTGGGAGAACTCCTGTTTGAGCACCTTGACCGCGACGCGCCGGCCCAGCCGGTTGTCCACGGCCTCCCACACCTGGCCCATGCCGCCGGTGGCGATCAGGCGTTGCAGGCGGTACCGGCCGGACAGCGTCACCCCAACTCGCGGGCTCATGGTTCTCCCTGTAGCGCTGCCTCGATCACGGCCCGTCCGATCGGCGCGGCGAGTGCACCACCGGTGGCGGACAGCCGGTCTCCCCCGTTCTCCACCAGCACCGCAACGGCGACCTTCGGCGCATCCGCCGGCGCGAAGGCGATGTACCACGCGTGCGGCGGAGTGTTGCGCGGATCGGTGCCATGCTCTGCGGTACCAGTCTTGGATGCGATCTGCACGCCGGGAATGGCCCCTTTCTGCTGTGCGACCTTCTCGGCGCCGACCATCAGCTCTGTTAGCTTAGCGGCGACCTGCGGCGACACCGCGCGGCGCTGCTGGTAGGGGGTGGTGGTGCTGATATTCGCCAGGTCCGGCCCCTTGAGACTGCCGACCAGGTAGGGCTGCATCGTCACGCCGTCGTTGGCGATCGTCGCCGCGATCTCGGCGTTCTGCAGCGGGGTCAGGGCGACGTCCTTCTGGCCGATGCTCGACATGCCCAGTGCGGCGGCGTCCGGGATGATCCCGGCCGTTGACTCGGCTACCTGCAGTGGAATCACGCTCGGGGTGCTGTCGAGGCCGAACGAGTGCGCCGTGCTGCGCAGCGCGTCGGCCCCCGTGAGCAGGCCGAGCTGGACAAAAGCAGTGTTGCACGACAGCGCGAACGCCTGCTTGAGGGACACCGTCGGCTCGTTGCCGCACGTCGTGCCGCCGTAGTTCTCCAACGTGGCGGTGCTGCCGGGCAGCGGAATGGAGGCCGCGGCCGTCAACTGCTCGGTGTCGGTGGCGCCGGCCTGCAGTGCCGCCGCGGTGGTGACCACCTTGAAAGTGGAACCGGGCGGATAGGTTTCGGCGATGGCGCGGTTGGTCACCGGGTTGTCCGGGTCGTCGCGCAGCCGCTGCCAGGCCTGGGCCTGCACTTCCGGATCGTGCGACGAGAGCAGGTTCGGGTCGTAGGACGGCGACGACACCATCGCCAGGATCTTGCCGGTGGCGGGCTCGAGGGCGACGACGGCTCCCTTACACGGCTTCGCGCCGCACCCCTGCTGCACGGCGTCCCATGCGGCCTGCTGAACCCGGGGGTTGATCGTGGTGTCGACGTTGCCGCCGCGCGGGTCACGACCGGTGAAGAAGTCGGCGAGCCGACGCCCGAACAGCCGCTCGTCGGAGCCGTTGAGCAGCGGGTCCTCCGCGCGCTCGAGGCCCGAGCTGGAATAGCGCAGCGAGTAGAAGCCCGTGAGCGGCGCGTACACCGCCGGGTCGGGGTAGACGCGCAGGAAACGGAAGCGGTTGTCGGTGGCCACCGAATAGGCCAGAAGCTGACCGCCCGCGACGATCTGGCCGCGCTGCCGCGAATACTCGTCGAGCAGGACGCGCTGGTTGCGCGGGTCGGCTCGCAGGCCGTCAGCGGCGAACACCTGCGTCATCGTGGCGTTGAGCAACAGGAGCACGATCAACGCCATCACGGTCACCGAGATCCGGCGGAGAGAGGCGTTCATACCCGCTCGATCACCTCGGTCTTGGCCCCCGCGATCGACGACCGGTTGCGCGCCCGGGTGCGCAACGGACGTCGGGCACTGTGCGAGATCCGCACCAGGACGGCCAGCAGCACATAGTTCGCCAGCAACGACGACCCGCCGTAGGACATCCACGGCGTGGTCAGCCCGGTCAGGGGAATCAGCTGCGTCACACCGCCGACGACGATGAACAGCTGAATGGCAAGCGTCGACGCCAGACCTGCGGCCAGCAGCTTGCCGAAGCTGTCGCGGGTCGCGATCGCCGTGCGCAGGCCCCGCAGGATGACGATCGTGTAGAGCATCAGGATGCTGGCCAGCCCGACCAGCCCCAGCTCCTCACCGAATGCCGCGATGATGAAGTCGGTCGACGCGGCCGGCACGGTGTCAGGTTGGCCGTTGCCGAGGCCGGTGCCGAAGATGCCGCCGGTGGCAAAGCTGAAGAGCGACTGCACGACCTGGTAGCCGTTGCCGTCGGGGTCGGCGAACGGGTCCCACCACGTCTGTACGCGGACACGGACGTGCGCGAACATGAAGTACGCCGCAACGCTTCCCAGGGCGAACAGCACCAAACCGATGACGACCCAGCTGAAGCGCTGAGTGGCGAGATAAACCACCACCAGAAACGACGCGTAGAGCAGCAGCGACGTGCCGAGGTCCTTCTCGAAGGCCATCACGCCGACCGAGATCGCCCAGGCCGCCAACAGCGGTGCGAGATCTCGCGGGCGGGGCAGTGTCAGGCCCATGAAGTGCTTGCCGGCGCTGGTGAACAGCCGGCGCTTGGCGATCAGCACCGCCGAGAAGAAGATCAGCAGCAGGATCTTCGAGAACTCGGCGGGCTGAATCGAAAAGCCGGGGAAGCGAATCCAGATTTTCGCGCCGTTCTGCTCGGACAGTGATGCGGGCAGGAGCGCGGGGATCGCCAGCAGGCCCAGGCCCGTGGCCCCACAGATATAGCCGTAGCGCGCCAGTTGCCGGTGGTCTCTGAGCAACGTAACCACGAGCGCGAACGCGGCAACGCCGATGATGGTCCAGAGCATCTGCTGGGTTGCGCTGGGATGGTGGCGCCCGCTCAAGCGGTTGGTGACGAGGTCGAGCCGGTGGATCATCACCAGGCCAAGTCCGTTGAGCAAGGCCACAATCGGGAGCAGCAGCGGGTCGGTGTAGGGGGCGAAACGCCTGATGGCCAGGTGAGCGCTCGCGAAGACGGTCAGGAAGATCAGGCCGAAGGCGGCCAGTTTCCAATGCAGGCCGCGCTCCTGGTTGGCTTCCACGATGAGCAATGCGGCGACGGTGATCAGCGAGGCAAAGCACAAAAGCAGCAGTTCGGCGTTACGCCGAGTCGGCAGCGGAGGCGTGACCGCCACCGGCGGCTGAAGCTGTGTGGTCATGCCACCGCTCGGCAGTCGACGCCCGGCTGAGGTGCGGGCGGCGCCAGTGCGGGCGCAGACGCCGGAGTCGTTGTGGCAGAGGTGGCGGGACCGGCGCCGCTGGGCGGGTTGGCGGCCGACGGGGTTCCGCTGGTTGATTGACCCGAAGGAGGGGCAGAAGGGGGGCTGGTGGTCGACGGCGATGTGGTGACGCCTGGTCCGGGTGTCCCGTTGGTGGTGGCGGGAGCCGGTGAGCCGGGCGGGGAGGTCGCCCGCGGCGGCGGGCAGGGCGGCAGCAGCGAGTTGCTCGACAGTTCCCGCAGCTGCGCGATCGCATTGTCCAGGGTTCCGGCGGGAAGACCGGCCTGGACCTGAGCGCGGGCCGCGGGGCGCAGATCCTGCAGTTGCATCAGATGGCAGTTGAGTCGACCGCCGGCGTCCTTGGAGCTGATCACCGACAGGTTGTTGCGGGCGTCGAGGCAGCCCACGAAATACGGCTCGTGCAACGACATGCCCAGCAGTGATCCCTGGATGCCGCGCAGGATCGACACCATGCCGTTGTCTTCGGCGACGTAGTAGTTGCTGCGGATGATCGCCCGGCCGATGGCCAGGCCCGCCAACACCAGCAGGACCACCAGCGTGACGACGATCGCCATCCGCCGCCGCGACCACCCGGGCCGGCTTGACGGTTCCTCTTGCGGCACAACGCGTTTGGCCACCTCTTCGCGCGGTCTGATCGCCGAAGCGCGGCCGGCGGAGGTGTTGGGCAGGGTCATTTGGTCGTCTTCACCCGATACCGCGCCGGCGAGGATCGGCTGGGTTTGGCCATAGTCGTAGTCGACGACGTCGGCGACCACGACCGTGACGTTGTCGGGGCCACCGCCGCGCAGCGCCAACTCGATGAGGCGGTAGGCGGCCTCGGCCACGTCGGGGATCTGCAGCGCCTCGAGGATGGTTTCGTCGCTCACCGGGTCGGAGAGGCCGTCGGAGCAAAGCAGGTAACGGTCACCGGCGCGCGCTTCGCGCATGGTCAAGGTGGGCTCGACCTCGTGGCCCGTCAGCGCCCGCATGATCAACGACCGCTGCGGGTGGCTGTGCGCCTCTTCACGGGTGATCCGGCCTTCGTCGACCAAGGTCTGCACGAAGGTGTCGTCCTTGGTGATCTGCGTCAGCTCCCCGTCGCGCATCAGATAGCCGCGCGAGTCGCCGATGTGCACCAATCCAATCCGGTCGCCGGCGAACAGGATCGCGGTGAGTGTGGTGCCCATCCCTTCGAGCTCGGGCTCGGCTTCGACCTGTGCGGCGATGGCCACGTTGCCGGCACGGACCGCGGCGTCGAGCTTGGCGAGCAGGTCGCCGCCGGGTTCGTCGTCATCGAGATGGGCCAGCGCGGCGATCACCAGCTGGGAGGCCACCTCGCCGGCCGCGTGCCCGCCCATGCCGTCGGCCAGGGCCAGCAGCCGCGCGCCGGCGTACACAGAGTCTTCGTTGTTGGCGCGTACCAGGCCGCGATCGCTGCGTGCGGCGTAACGCAAGACCAGGCTCACGGGCGCAACTCAATTGCCGTTTTGCCGATCCGGACCGGCGTCCCTATGGGAACTCGTACCGCAGTCGTCACCTTCGCCCTGTCGAGGTAAGTGCCGTTGGTCGATCCTAGATCCTCGACGTACCATTCCAAACCGCGCTGAGACAGCCGTGCGTGTCGCGTCGAGGCGTAGTCGTCGGTCAGCACCACGGTCGAGTCGTCAGCTCGCCCGATCAATACCGGCTGCCCGCTGAGCGTGATGCGCGCGCCTGCCAGCGACCCTTCGGTCACCACGAGGTAGCGGGCGGCGTGCCGGCGTTGGCGCGAGGACAGCAGCGTGCTGCGCAACGTCAGGCCGCGGCGCACCATGACGGCCCCGGTGGGCGCGTAGATGTCCGTCCTCAAGATCCGTAGCACGGACCAGATGAAGACCCACAGCAACATGAGAAACCCGGCACGCGTCAGTTGCAGCACTAGTCCCTGCATCTGGCGTCCTTTCGGTCCTGGCAGCATCCCTGGCGCCCGTGACACCGACCACATCGGCAACGTCACGATACGTGGACGGCGGTCTACAGGGGGCGAAGCACGGCAGCGTTGAGCCCGTGGGTTAGTGGATCCGGACGATGATCTCCGAGTGGCCCAAGCGGATCACGTCGCCGTCGGCCAGCTGCCACTCCTGAACCGGAGCGTTGTTGACGGTGGTCCCGTTAGTCGAGTTGAGGTCGGTCAGCAGCGCGACCTGCCCGTCCCAGCGGATCTCAAGGTGACGGCGTGACACGCCGGTGTCGGGCAACCGGAACTGGGCGTCTTGCCCGCGACCGACGATGTTGGATCCGTCGCGCAACTGGTAGGTCCGGCCGCTGCCGTCGTCAAGCTGCAGGGTGACGGTCGTGCCGGGCGACCCGTAGCCGCCCTGGCCGTAACCGCCGTACCCGCCCGCCGGCTGGCCATAGTCGGCCGGCTGTCCGTAGTCGGCGGGCTGTCCGTAGTCGTAGTCTCGGTTGGCGGTCTCGGCGTACCCGCCGCCCGGAGCGGCGTACCCGCCCTGGACGGGTTCGGCGTACTGGGTGTAGTCGCCTTGGCCGTAGTCCGGGCGTCCGTATCCCCCGCCTTGCTGGTAGCCCTGGTCGTACCCACCGCCTTGCTCCGGGTAAGCGGGTCGCTGTTCTGGCGGGGCCGGGGGGGTCGGGGGGGTATAGCCACCCTCGTGCTGGGGGGCCGGTCCGCGACCGTAGTCGCCGTATCCGCTGTAGGCCTGCGAGCCACCGCCGGGCTGCCCGCCCCCGGGAGGACCGTAACCGCCGCCTTGGCGATAGCCCGGGTCATAGCCCTGCCCGCCTTGTGGTGCGCCATAGACCGGCTGGGCGCCGGGACGCTGCTCAAAGGGCGGTGGATAGCCGCCTTGTCCTTGTTCGGGGTAGCCGCGCTGGTCTTGGTGACCGCCCTGCTCCGCGTAGCCACGTTGCTCGGGGTAGCCGCCTTGTTCGGGGTAGCCGCGCTGTTCGGGGTAGCCGCCCTGGCCCTGATAGCCACCCTGGTGTTCGGGATAGCCGCCCTGTTCGGGGTAGCCGCCCTGGTCGGGTTGGCGGGGCGGCGGGTACCCCTGCTGGGGCGGGTAGCCGCCCTGCTCTTGCGGGTAGCCGCCCTGTGGCTCCGGAGTGCCGCGCGGATCGTCTTGCGGACGCCCGTGGCGGTCGTCGTAGTACTCCTCACCGGGCCGCCCCGCCCCCGGACCCCCGCGGTAGCTCGAGTTATCAGTCATTGCTACTCCTCGTTCTGCGCCGAACGCATGATTTGATTGTGGCCGGACGGGGTCCGCGACCGTCGGGCGGGGCTGTACATCGGGGTTGACAGCACCACGGGCGCGGTACTGGCCGGTATACAGTTCCGACGATTGCTCGAACCGGACGACCACCTCACCATACGTTTGCCACCCCCGTTCGTAGATGTAGTCAGTCAAGTACCTGGAAAAAGCGCCCGACGTGAGATCCGTGTCGGCAACCACCTTCTCGAAGTCGTGCATACCGAGGGTAATGATGTATTCGTTGGGGACCAAAAGACGATTTCCGCCCTGCGTTCGCACACCGTCCTCAGCTTCCCGGCGTAACAGGTCCTCGATCTCCTGCGGGACGATCGAACCCCCGAACATTCGGGCAAACGCATTGTCGACCGTCGCCTCGAGCCTGCGCTCGATGCGCGCGACGAGCCCCCGTTGGCTACCCATGTTCTAACGCTCGCCCGCATGTGCCGTGGGATATCGCCGGCGCAAGGCAAATGGGGTGCCCGCGTGTCGTCTCACCTGAGCATGGTATCGGGCCACCGCGAGTCGGCGGCACCGTGGGAACTCTGAGAATCGCATCGGCGCAGCTCAGAGCCACCTGGGGCCCGCACACCGCGAGGGCAAGGCCCGCCGGCGCGATTGGGGAATGCGGCCATTAAAGTGATATGGTCCTTCGGTTATTTCCCCGGGCGAGTGGCGGAATGGCAGACGCGCTGGCTTCAGGTGCCAGTGTCCTTCGGGACGTGGGGGTTCAAGTCCCCCTTCGCCCACTTCGTGCGATGTGGTCGATGACCGCGAAAGACTGCGGAGCCCCCAAAGCCTGAACCCTCCCGATAGGACGGCCATCCCGTGTCGCCCCGAGTTACTCGCGACTGAAGACGGGCTGCCGCTTCTCCATGAACGCCATGATGCCCTCGACCTGGTCGGGACTGCCGAGCGTCGCATGAAAAGCGGCGCGTTCGTCGCGGAATGACTCCTCTAGCGTCTTGTCATCGCTCGTCACCAGACACCGAAGCATCGACGCTACGGAACACCGCGGCATCGCCGCTAGTTCGTCCGCTAGGTCAATTGCCTTCTGCTTCAGCTCGGCGTTGGGCCAGACCTCGGTGACAAGCCCGAGGCGCAACGCCTCGGGGCCAGACACAGTTTTGGCGCGAAGGATCAGATCGACTGCTCGATCGCGGCCGATGCGCCGCGCCAACCGCGCGCTCCCGCCCCACGCCGGGACGGTGCCAAGGTGCAGTTCCGGCAGACCGATACGCGCGCCCTCCAGCGCAGCGACACGGAAGTGGCAGGCGAGCGGGAGCTCGAGCCCGCCTCCCAGGCAGTTGCCGAAGAGTGTCGCGATCCACGGTTTGTCCATGTTCTCGATTGCCGCCAGCACCCGCAGACGCTGGTCGAGAATCACGTCGATCCGTCCGGGATCGCCTAGTGCGCCGGCGAGTTCCTTGAGGTCCATGCCGACTGAGAAGTTCCTGTCCCCGGCGGCAGTGATGACGATGGCGCGAATCGCCGCGTCGCAAGCGATCGTGGTGACGAGCGACTCGAGCGCGTCCATGAACGCAAAGGACATGCGGTTGTGCGGAGCGTCATCGATGGTGACGATCGCGACCGCGCCGCGGCGCTCGTACGCAAGGCACTTGTCACTCATTCCGGACAACATACCGGAGGTTGCCGCGCGCGACGCCCCGTTAATCCTTTGCGCCGGACGCCTTCCCCGCCGATGAGACCCCGTCTGCACCGAAGCTGATGACTTCGCCCCGATTGATGGATACCCAGTCGCGAGCCTCCACATAAGGGCGGAAGGTCTCGACGATCAGCCGCTCGTCGTCACGGGTCTTCGGCCGCTGGAGCTCGTAGAGGTGAGGGAACTCCGTCCAGGCGACGACGGCGTCCCAGAGCCGACGGGCCGCCTCCCCGGTGGGCGGATCGATGAGGACCGGCCCGAAGAGGCACTGCCCGTCGGGAAAGAACATCGTCGGCACCCCGTAGCCGCTGGCGCCGACCACCCGCTGGTGCTCGGCCATCACCTCGTCACTGGTGGTGGGATCGGCGATCGCCTGGTCGACGAGCCCCGGGTCGAAGCCCAGTTCCTCGAGGAGGTGCCGGGCGACGGCCTTCTCGTGCGGCTTGTGTCCGTCGACGTGCAGAGCCCGGCCGGCCCGGCCGTACCAGGCGTCGAGGTCGGCCATCGACCTCCGGCGCAGTAGGGCCCCGATGCGCATCATCGACCAGCCGTAGGACCACTCCCGCTCCCAGGGGTGCTTCTTGCCCTCCTCGCGGTTGATCTCCTCGAGGCTGAAGAAGCGCCAGTTCACCGTGAGCCCGGTCAGGTCGCGCACCTCGCGGATCCACAGCGACGTCTGGTACGCGTAGGGGCACATGATGTCGAAGTGGAAGTCGACGGACTCGGGGCGACTAGTCACATCGTGAACCTGAGGTTGCGGGCGGCCCGCTCGCCGAGCTGAGCGTCGCCATTCCACTTGATCGCGCCGGAGTCGATCGCGACCTGGGGATCGATGCGCCCGCAGGCGAGCTGGATGAACGTCGTCGAGTCGGTCATGATCTCGACGTCGGGGCTCTCCAGGCGGTCGACCTGCTTGGCCCGGCCGTCGACGAGGACGTCGAGCTCGCGAACGATCGGTCCCGTGAGTTGGAACGCGATGCTCTTCCCGTCGGGCAGGCCCACCTTCTTGCCGACGATGTAGCCCAGCGAGCTCTCCACCTCGGCCAGCGCGATCTCGGCGGCGACGCCGGTGTCGTCGGTCACCCGGGCGAGCGGGGTCGTGATGTCGCGCTCGTGGACCCAGAAGTCGAAGACCCGGATGGCGAGGAACCGCCCGTAGGTCCCAGGGCCCGTCGGCATCCACGAGGGGCGCTCGAGATCCCCGCTCGAGAGCGAGGCCAGATCCTGCCGACGGCGGTCGTAGGTCGCCCGGACCCGTTCGACGAAGGCCGCGCTGTCGAGACCGGCGGTCTCGCGCAGGTAGTCGCCTGCCCGGTCGAAGGGCGGCGGCGTCTGGGTGTCCTCAGGCAGCCAGCCGGCCATCACCGCCTCCATGCTGGTGACGTGATCGACCACGTCACGGACCTTCCAGTCCGGGCAGAGGGATTGCACCCGCCACTCGGCCTCGCCCAAGTCGGCGCAGAGGGCCTCCATCGAGGAGTAGCACCCCTGGAGCGCGCTACGGATCTCCTCGAGGCTCCTCATCGCCCACCCGCCGCCGCGCCTGCAGTCGTCATCCCAAGTATCCTAGGTGGCGAGGTTGCGGAATCCGAGGGCGCTTCTGCGGAGGCTTCGAGTCGGCCGTTGATGGATTCGTGGGTTCGTCCGAGGCGTGGTGGTCGAAGAAGGTGAGGGTCAACCTCACCGAAACGACGAATTTGCCCACCGGGACGCCTCTCACCTGAGGTGCACTCAATTACGAAGAGCCAGAATGCGGTTGGATCCGCGTAATCGCTACTTGGTCGATTAATGATCGAGTTTGCGGCCGAACGGCCGGCGCTGCGTTCGGCGCCCAGCCTCAACTCGTCGGCTGCGTCTGCAGCCACCGCTGGATGTCGGCGGTGACGGGGTCGGTGATGCCGTCGAATTCGGGATGTTTCTTGAGCACGGTGACAACCATGGAGCAAGCCGGAACGATGCGCTTGCCCTCATCCCGAGCCGCGTTCAGCGCCTCCTCGACAAGAATGGTTGCCAAGCCGCGTCCGCCGTACGCGGGATCGATCTCGGTGTGGTAATAAACGCGCTGGTTGTCGCGGTCGGTGTATTCGGCGAGTCCGACGGTCTCGCCCCCGACGGCGATGGTGTATCTGCGCGCCTCCGCTGTCACGGTGGTTTCTGCGCCGCTCTTATCGGTCGCCATCTGGGCTCCCCTTTCTCTCCGGTACTGGTCGAGGCCGCAGCCGGCTTCGAGGTTGCTCACCGCCCACCTTCCCTCGCGAGACAACCGCGTTCAATGGTGCGGCCGTACTCCGGCCGGCTTACCTGCCCGGTGGCCGCAGCGCCTTCATGGCCAGCCGCATGACGGGTTCGGGAAACTCTTGGCGCTGGTCGTATCGAGCGCGACCGGGCGGATCACCGATTCGGCGAACTCGTGCGCGCCGGGCCAGGTCGTGTTGTGCCGCCGTCGGTGTTTCAGGTCGAACGTCATGGGTGCGCCTTCAGGTCGACAGACCGAGTTTTCGGCGACTACCCCGCGGACCGAGTGAGCAAACTGCCGCCGCGTCGTCAGGCGGCCGATCGGGGCCCGAGTTGCGCGGTCGGCAGGTGCAACACCACCGCGGCGACCGGAACGGCGTCGTCTTCGTGACGCGCCAGCAGCGCCGCGTTCTCGGGCAGCTGGCGAGAGTTGATCTCGCCGTCGGCGATCTGTCGCAGGATGGCGTGGGCCCGTGCGAGCTGCTCCCGCTTCCGGTACTGGCCACCCGGCAGTTTGACGCCGGCCCAGACGCCGTATTCCTCGCGGTGGGCGATCGCGTGTTCGGCGCAGCGGCGCTGTTGCGCGAGGGGGCAGTGGCGCAGGCATTGGATCCGCGCCTCGGTGGCCGACCGCTCGTAGGCGCGCGCCTTCGCCGCTCCATCGGCGTCGTCGTCGTCGGGGTAGCCGAACCATAGCTCCGGATTGACTACGCAAGGGTGTCCCATGTCGGTCTCCTCGTCGGGCTTGAAACGTAGGCAAAATCGTATACAGATCCAGCCCGCTAGCGCAAGAGAAACGTGACGAGAACGTATATCCCCAGGATGGTCCATGGGCCTGTGTAATATCCGGCCCATGGCCGGAGCGTGCGGTGAGCCGTGAAACGGCCGGGGCGGCCATTCGCGCGTTGCGCGAATCACGCGATTGGTCACTAGCAGAACTCGCCGCCGCGACCGGCGTCAGCGTCATGGGGCTGAGTTTTCTGGAGCGCGGCGCCCGCAAGCCGCACAAAAGCACAGTTCAGAAGGTCGAGAACGGACTCGGACTGCCGCCGGGCACCTACTCCCGGCTGCTGGTGGCCGCCGATCCGGCGGCCGAGTTGGCGCGACTCCTCGCCGCACAGTCCCCCGCCGCCATCCCCGCGAGACGAACCGGCCCGGTCGTGGTTGATCGTCACAGCGACACCGAAGTGCTGGAGGCTTACGCCGAAGCGCAACTGGATGCCCTCAAATCCGTCATCGATCGGCTGCCGGCGACAACATCAAACGAATATGAGACGTATATTTTGTCTGTGATCGCGCAGTGCGTGAAGGCCGAGATGCTGGCCGCCAGCTCATGGCGGGTGGCCGTCAACGCCGGCGCCGCCTCGACGGGCCGCCTGATGGAGCATTTGCGGGAGCTCGAGGCGACGCGCCAGACCCTGCTCAAGCGGATGCCCGCCAGCTTGAGCGCGCGCTTCGACCGGGCCTGCGCGCAGTCGTCGTTGCCCGAAACGATCGTCGCGGCACTGGTCGGTGTCGGCGTCGACGAGGTCTGGGACATCCGCAACAGCGGGGTCATTCCCGTGGGGGCGCTCCCCCGCGTGCGCGCCTTCGCCGAGGCGGTCGAATCGGCGAGCCGAGAGGGGGCGCAGTGATGGACGACGAGGTCGAAGTGCTGAGCCGGGCTCATCGCCTGTTCGCCGGTAGCCCTCGGCGCCCGACGGTGTACCCAGGCACCGAACATTTCGATGGCCTGTTGCGGCGAGCCGCCGGACTTAATCCTGATGTCGCACAAGGCTACTGGCTCGCAGCCGACCACAGCAGGCGGCGACTCCTCGCGGCGGTGCGCACCGACGACGCGGCCACCGACGTCATCGCGAGCGCCGACCGGGATCGGGCGCACGCCCGCCGGCTCACCGGGAGCGTCCTCGA
>Ga0116219_10003506_pt1 | contig 12380 bp, 7 predicted proteins | sample Sb_taG_4_FD_91019 | JGI IMG/M metagenome (GOLD analysis project Ga0116219, IMG submission 91019) | Peat soil microbial communities from Weissenstadt, Germany - Sb_50d_6_BS metaG | ecosystem: Environmental > Terrestrial > Soil > Wetlands > Peat | place: Germany: Weissenstadt | collected 2010-09-21
CGGTATCCCAGTTGATGACCAGGGATCGCAGGACCGGGGCATAGCATACCAGGACCAGCAGGCTAAACCAGGCAAACGCGGCCCAGCTGATTTTGCGGGGAATCTCTAAAGCCGTAGCCATGGGTATCGTTCTCGGAACATCATATCAATCCCCGGTCTTACCAGATGCGGAGAGGCACGTCACCCGGAGCGAATCCCAGGCCTGCCGTGGCTGTATAGATGACGCGGCTGTCAAAACGAGCGCAGACGAACCGTCGCATAGATCAATATGACCGAGACGAACTGAAAAGCCGCTGTCGCCTGGATCCAGCGGGACGGCGAGATATCCAGTTTGGGATCATTCTGCAAGCGGATCTGAACAAGCGCTGCCACCAGCGCCACCAAAACGAATAATGTCGCGTTATAGGTACGGGACAAGAACCAGCCAGTGACGAGGAAGCCGAGTAGAGCCGAACGAAGCGAGGTCACCAAACCAGCCAGAGCAGGATCCTCCGAGCTTTTGACGGCGATTCCCGCCATACGATGCAAGCTCAACAGGGCCGTCATGATGAGGGCCAGCCAGAAGAAGTATCCAAAAAGACCCAACTCGGCAAAACAGAGCACAAAGGAATTGTGGGCAGTAAGATCGCTGTGCTCCTCGAAGTGCTTGTAGCCGACTCCAAACACCGGGTTCGTCTTCAGCAAGCCGATTCCGGTGCCCCACGCCATCACGCGGCCTTCCTGCAGAGAGATTTCACGCCCGCCCCCGAACTGCATAGCGAACATCAGGAACACCATCACGGCCGCCAGCAAGAACGACTGCAGAGTCCCGAAGCGTGACGACACCAGCCCAAATGCGATTGCCGCCAGACCCAAAACAGTGCCTCGCGAGCCTGTCAGGTAGGTGGCATACAACATGATTGCCGCGGGCACACCCAACGCGATCAGATTGGTCACAATATTGTTTTTCCTGTAAAAGGCTCCCATCAATGCTATGCAGACCACCAGGAATTGACCGAAATCATTCGGATCGCTGAGCACCCCGAATGCGCGGATGCGCCGGTAGATCTTAAACCCTTCTCCCATGTGCTCATAGATCAATTGGTCCCCCATAAAGCCGGTATGGTACGCCAGAATGCCCTGTAGGGCCATGACGACCCCGCAGGCGGCCATTACGCCGCAGAACAACCGGATGCGCCAAGCGGTAAAGACATTGACCTTGATCAGGAAGTACATGCAAACCACGACGCTGAACTCGGTAAAGGCGTTCAGCGATGCGTGGAACATGAGCTTGGAGAGCGTCGACATGACGATGGCAAACCACAGGCCGATCATGAGGTAATCCTGCGGCGACTGCAGCGCCCCACTTCGCATGACAAAAGAGAGCGCCGAAATGGCCACCGCGGGGAAAAGGATCATCTGCTGGATGTGGTAAGGCGCCAGCGTCGGAAACAAATCAGCCGGCGAAAAGTACCACAACACGAGGCTAAGCAGACAAAGGATCAGGCCCATATTTCCATCTTCGATCGAGATTCCCCGGCGGGCGGCGGAACGCCAATGCGGCCGCCAGCAGGCTTTCGCGGAACAGCTGCAGCGCACGGGATCCCGTAATCCATCGGGAAGTGAATATTTCCATTTTACGTTAAAAGGACATGGCGCGGCGGTGCCAGGGTTTCGGGATTAGTTCCTCGATAGATTCGATAATACCTCGCCCCGGGGTGGCGGCGCCAGCAAGACACGGCGTGCGTCCTGGCCGGTCAGGGACGCGGCTCCGCCGGCAAGGTCCGGCTGCCGCCGATCTGTTAAAATTGGCAGGTCATGCCGGTCAATTCAGAGGCGACGGACGCTTCCTGCATCTCCCTTGCTGTCGAGACGTTTCCCAAGCCGGAGAGTGCGGAAGAGCTCTATCTGGATCTGTTAAAAAAAACGCTCACGCGGGCGTTGGTCGCACGGCCGTTCGAGCGGCAGACGCTGCGTCCTTCGCGTCCTCTGCTCCGCCGGTTCTACCGTTTTTTGCAGCCGCAGTTAGCCGCCAGAAATTACGAGCTGGTGCGGCTGCTGCGTTCCGATGCCCACCAATACGTCGAGAGCGGCAATGAGACGAAGACTCGCGCGGAAGACGCGGAAACGATGCTCGGCACCAGGCAGCTCGACAACATGCAGGCCTGCATCGAGGACGCGATCCGGCGGAACGTGCCGGGCGATCTACTGGAGGCCGGCGTGTGGAGAGGCGGCATGACGATCTTGATGCGCGGCGTGCTGAAGGCGTACGGCGACCGCAAGAGAGCGGTCTGGGTGGCAGACTCGTTCGCGGGGCTGCCGACGCCGGATACGCGGGTCGAAACTTACGAAGACTGGAGAGGCGGCGAGATGGCGGTCTCGCTGGAGGATGTCCGGCAGAATTTCGGCCGCTACGGGCTGCTCGACGACCAGGTGCGCTTTTTGAAAGGATTCTTCAACGAAACGCTGCCGGGGGCGCCCATCGCGCAGCTAGCGGTCCTGAGGGCCGACGCGGACCTGTATGAATCAACGCGGGATGTGCTCGATCACCTGTACTCGAAACTGTCTATCGGCGGATATGCGATCTTCGATGATTATGTGAACCTCCCGGATTGCCGGAAGGCCATTGACGAGTACAGAGACCAGCACGAAATTACCGATCCCATCCAGCACATCGACGAACGCGCTGTTTTTTGGCATCGGACGAGGTGACGCCATAATTGCCCGAAGGCCATTGACTTTACAGTCAGACGTGGCTAGAATCGCATGATCACCAGGTGAGCATGACCAGACTCAAATTCTATTCGGGAGTGGCGACGATCAGTTGTGCGACTCTGATGCTCCAGATTCTTCAATCACGGATTCTTTCGGTGATCACATGGTACCATCTGGCGTTTTTCGCAGTCAGTATTGCCATGTTTGGCCTGACCACCGGTGCGATCTACGTGCACAAGCGGTTCCCCTCGTCGTGTGATTCCATTTCACTCGAACTTTCGCGCCTCTCCCGCCTATTCGCGATAGCCGTTCCCGTGTCCCTGGGTATACAATGCAGTCTCGTTCTGACCTACAGCAGGTCCTTTACCATGCTTGTGACCTGGGCGCTTCTGGGATTGGCGCTGGCCCTGCCTTACTTCTTTGCCGGCGCCATCGTGAGCCTGGCGTTGACGCGCAGCCCCTTTTCGGTCTCGATTACGTATGGTTTCGACCTGATGGGGGCGGCCGGCGGATGTCTTCTCGTCCTGGCGCTACTCAACCTGACGGACGGCCCGTCGGCGGTCGTCTGGACTGCATGCCTCGGCGCGGCGGCGGCCATTCTCTTCAGCGAATCCCGGGGCTTGGCCCGGTCGCCGCGGCCATCGGTTTGGAGTTCTAATCTGTTCCTGCTGGCCGTTCTGATCGGGTTCGCGACCCTGAACGGCGGCACGCTGCACGGTCTGCAGCCAGTTCTTGTGAAGGACGCCGTGGACCACCGCAGCAGCGACATCGATTACGAGCAATGGAATTCCTTCTCTCGCATTCGCGTCTATCCGCCGAGCGTCGGCGAGCCCACTTTGTGGGGGCGGTCGCCCCGGTGGCCCGGGAATTTCACGATCTCCCAGCGAGGAATGAACATCGATGGAAGCGCCAGTTCCAGTATGTACGAGTTTCCCGGGCTGCCGGCCGCGGCGGATTTCTTGCGGTATGATGTGACCAATTTGGCGCATTGCCTGCCCGGACACGTGCAGACCGCGGTAATCGGAGTTGGCGGAGGCCGCGACGTGCTGGCAGCCAAGGCTTACGGCGCCGCAAACGTGAGCGGCGTCGAATTGAATCCGATATTCGTCAAGCTTCTCACGACCCATCCGGTGTACTCCAAATACGCCGGGCTGCAGTCACTCTCCGGTGTGGAGTTGATTGCCGATGAGGGCCGCAGTTGGTTCTCTCGCACTTCCAAGAAGTTCGACCTCATCCAGATGAGCCTGGTCGACACCTGGGCGTCCACTGGCGCCGGCGCATTCACTCTGAGTGAGAATGGCCTCTACACGGTCGAAGCCTGGTGCTTGTTTCTGTCGCACCTGAATCCGGGGGGAGTGTTTACCGTAAGCCGGTGGTATGCCCCTGGCGACGTCAATGAGACAGGCCGCATGATCAGTCTCGCCGCCGCCAGTCTGCTCCAGCTAGGGAAGACGGACCCCTCCCGCCATGTGTACGTCGCCAGCATGGATCGCATTGCGACCCTGGTGCTTTCCATTGATCCTATCACTCCCGAGCAGTTGCGCCTGCTCGACCACACGGTCGAGGAGTTAGGCTTTACCAGGCTGCTCAGCCCCGACGGCAGCCCGTCCCCGGTGCTGACCGCGATCTCCCGGTCCCCTACCCGTCTGGAGCTGGAGCGCAACACATCGTCTTACGTTCTGGACCTGACACCGCCCACCGATAACCGCCCCTTCTTTTTCAATATGCTGCCGCTCGGCAGGTTGAACGCCTCGACGGTCAAGGCGATTCGCAACAAGACCGGCGTCGGCAGCGGTAACTTGATAGCTGTCCTCACGTTGCTCGTGATCTTCCTGGTTTCGCTTGTGCTCGTGATATGCGCTGTCGTATTTCCGCTCAAGTCGTCGATTCACAAGGTCGGACAGCGCCTGGTATGGTCCGGAACGGGGTACTTCTTCCTGATCGGTGTCGGTTTCATGCTCACAGAGATGGGCTTGCTGCAGCGCATGTCGGTTTTCCTGGGCCATCCCGTCTATTCATTGGCTGTCACGCTTTTCAGCCTCATTCTCTCGACCGGGCTGGGAAGTTTCCTGACGTCGATCATGCCGCTGAACCGGCGCGTACGGCTAGCGGTGTGGTCCGGTCTGACGGCCGCCGTTCTTTTGTGCTTACCGCTAATCCTTTCCAGAATCCTCACCAACTACGCGGACGGCATTGTGCCCCGTGCTTTGTCGTGTCTGGCAGCTATCGTGCCGGTAGGTATCCTCCTGGGGTTCGGATTTCCGTCCGGCATGCGACTGGTGAATGCTATAGATGCGCGCCCAACACCCTGGTTTTGGGGCATCAACGGGGCCGCAGGAGTATTAGGGGGTTCGCTATCTATTATGATCAGCCTGGCGAATGGTATCAATACGACGTTCATCATTAGCGCCGTGTGCTACGGTGCCCTCGCTCCCCTCGCTTCGATCGGGCTTTTTGCGGCAAACCCCGCGCCAAGAAGTGAATTCCAGACTTTGGCAGCCTGCGCGGAAGAGTGAGCAGAGTGTGAAACTCTCTGATTGCCGGAAGGCCATTGAGGAGTACATCCGCAGGCTCGAGACGAGCGTTGCCTCCGTTCATTTCGGACTTTTTCGATGCTACAGCATTTAGGCGCTCCTTTCAAGAAACTGGCGGCTTGGCTGTGGCTCCACCCCGTCCTTGTTGCCTGTCTCGCCATCACCGTCAGTGCCTGTTGCAAGATCGCGCGACTCACCTCCCGTGAACTCTGGCTCGACGAAACCTACACGGCGTTCGTCGCGACCCTTCCATTTCCCGAGGTCCTTCGGCACACCGCGGGTGACATGCACCCGCCGCTGTATTGGGTGCTGGTGTGGGCCTGGGCCCGGCTCGTGGGTGACGGGCCTGCGCAGCTCAGGCTTCTCTCCGCCCTGCTGAGCCTCTGCGCCTCGTTTGGAATGCTCATTGTGGGCCGGCGATTCATGGGCGCCCGCGCAGGCTGCCTGGCCGCGATCCTCTTTGCCTTCTCACCCATGCTGTTTGTTTATTCCCTGGAAGTACGCATGTACATGATGGCGATCCTTGTCGTCGTCTGCCTTCTTACCTTGCATCAGATTGTGGTTGTCGACAAGCACAATACGATCTGGTGGCTGATTGCTTATGCGTCGCTGGCCGCGGCCTTATTCTACGTTCATTACGGCGGCTTGTTCGTCGTGGCGGGGCTCTTCGCCGACTGGTTGTTTGCCACGCGTTTTGCGCGGCGCCAGCTCGTGCGCATGGGAGCGGCGGGGATCCTATTCGCCGCACTCATCTCTCCGTGGATCCCGACTGTTTTGAGCCAACGGGCTAACAAGATCGAGCTAGACCGTGTGCTCGTCGCCAGCTATAGTAATCCCGAATCCCTGACGTTTGGCTCCCGGCCCGAGACCCTTCGCCCGTCCGGCCGGGTAGCCGCTGGGATTCTGCTCAAAGGCCTGGCAGCGGCAATCGGCTGCTATCCGGCAAAATCACCGGTGCTGTTAGGGGTGGCGGCAATCCCGCTGGTCATCCTGATTGCCGGCGCCGGACTCCTTTTCATGAAGAATGACGAGGTCTGCCGGCTGTTCGCGCTCATTGGGTTATTCGTATTAATGGGAGTACTTGTGTTTCATCTGTACTCAACTCGCAACATCCTGTACATCGTGCCGGCCCTTATACTGGCTTTTGCACAGGTTATCAGGCGCTGGGCAGATGCGAAGGTCTTTCGGCCGGCTTGCGTGGCGGTCTGCGCGCTGACTCTTGGTGTTTATGCGGCCGGCTTCCTCCGTCAGACCATAATCTCTCACCCACACCCCTGGCAGGAAACCGTCAGCACAATTCAAAAGGGATATCAACCCGGGGACACCGTTATTTTTGACGCTCAGTACGGCCAGGTGCCATTCGACTATTTTGCCCGGCAAGCTCGCTTTCAACCGGAGGAAGTGGGATTTCCCGGCTCCATGTACCAATGGTGGAAGAGCCAGCCCTTTAAAGGTTGGGGCGGGCCAGTGGTGACGAAGCCTGATCTGGATCAATTCGTTTCGGGCCTGAGAAGCGGTGCGCCGAGGAGCCTGTGGCTGATACTATTCGAGACCTACTACTACGACCCGAGCGATGCATTGGGTGCAGCCTTAAGTCGATTGGGAAAAACAGCCGAACTCCCGACCGGCAGAGAACAGGACTCGGGAGCGGCGCCCGACGAGAGTATGCCCCGCCTGATTCGCATCCGGCTCGAGTAACTCAAGTGCGCAGATGCCAGTGCCGGAGTACGCCGCCCGCTAAAGCACGGAGAGCGTTGTACAAGATCTGGCGAGTGACTCTCCAGTCGAGAAAATCGACGTCGAAGAACTCCAGCGGTGGGCGGTAGGCGCGCCACCACTGGCCCCAGGTAGTCAGTCCCGCGTTCAGATACTGCCCGAAGGCCGGCGCGTCGCGTTGCAAGGTAACATGGCGGAAATCGAACCGGGTGGCGTCGATGGGCGCCGGGGTCTTGCCAATCAGGTCCAGATAATGGAGCCAGCCGACGTCGACGCCGGTGTAGATGGAGCAATCGCCGGTCCCGCTGACACGGGGATTGACTTCAATCAGCCGGACACGGCCGTCACGCGCATCCCGTTTGACTTCGATCTCGCACAAGCCGACATAGCCAATCTCCCGCAGAAAACGATCGCTGAGGCCGGAGATCTCCTCGTCTACCACGGGTTCCACAATGCTCGCGGATCCGAATTGAATCGGGTAAGACCGCAGCTCACGAACCACACAGTAGCCGAGCCGTTCGCCGCTGGTCCCATAGACCGACAGATAGCAGAACTTGGCGTCGTCGGCGCCAACTATGACCTCCTGCACAATCGCTTTCGGCCGGAGCGGCTCCGCGTGCCGATAAAGAGCCCGCAGCTCCCCGGCCGTATCGGCGGTCGCAACCTTTTTGCCATGCAGCGGATTCTCCTCCGGCAGTGTCTCCCATTCGCGGTGGGTAAGGGGCTTCAGGAGGCAGGGGAAGCGCGCCTCGCCGCAGAACTTATCCAGACCCTCTCCGGCTTCAATATATGAAGTAAGCGGGCACGGAAAGCCGGCTTTGGCAGCCAATGCGTACTGCTGCTCCTTGGTCACCAGTTTGGCCTGCACCGCGACCGATGCGGGGGAGAAAGTGTAATCCGCCTGCAAATCATTGGCATGACGGCCAAGCGCGGAAACGAAGATATCGGCAGCGGGGATAATTACCGGCCTCGATCCCAGGTTTCGCGAGAGGGACCGCATAAAGGCGGCCCATTCGGCCGGCTCGGAGTCGGGATTGGGGCAGAGGTAGGATTTCCCATATCTGGAGCGAAAGCCCGCGTTGCCGGCGAAGCAATCGACGCCGATGGCGCGAACGCCACGGCGTTCGAGATCCCGCATCAAATTCAGTCCTGTCTGGAATACGCTGCAAACCACTACGGGCGGCCAGTCCGGTTCTGCTCGTTGCGGCGCTGTCGGCAAAGTGGTACACGTGACTCGGGCTCCTCGTCCAAGCCAGCCTCCTCCGCATATTCTAACCAAATTCGTGAAGGTGACCGATTGCGGCGCAGGCATTCAGCGCGCCCGCGGTTTTTTCCGGAGCGACTGAAGTGCGCCATTCGCGCGCAGCAGCAGGTACTCGGTCTCTCTCGCCAGCCGCCACATAAGCCGTTTCGGTGCGGACCAGTGGTAATACTCCGAGATCAAGTATCTCTCACTCTCGAGAAAGTAGCGGAACTCGACGGCGAGCGACTTGGGCATCGAATGGCCCGCATTGTGTGCGCATTTCGCCGATGGCGATGCGATCACGCGCCAGTTCTTCTTTTGCAAGCGCTCTGCCAGAATCAACTCTTCTTCAAACAGAAACGTGTTCTCATCGAGCCCGCCGATGTCCAAAAAAGCGGCCGTTTTGATCATCATGCACGAGCCTGCAACGCTATAAACCTCTTCGCCGTCTTTCACCGTCGCGGGAAAGTAGTGCCTGTCCAAAGCGCAGTTCAAGATTGGCTTCATCAACGTCCGAAATAGCGGGAGCTTCCTGAGCGCTCCGTAGATCACGAACTTCTGGAAGGCCTTCGGACGCCTTCGGTACGACCTGTTTTCAACGCCGACCACCGCCGGCGCGGTGCAGCCCGCCACCGCATCGGCGCACAGATTGTCGTACATCCGCCGCAGGCAACCGGGAGAAGGCCGGGCGTCCGGGTTCAGGAACACGACGTACGAGCATCGATCCTGGATCAGGCGCCGCGCACCGATATTATTTCCCTTTGCAAACCCGAGGTTCGCTCCGGTCTCGATCACGTCGATGCCCGGAAACCGTTTCCGCACCAGTGCAGCCGTTCCGTCAACCGACTGATTATCGACCACGATGACGCGCAGCGGGAGCCCACAGTCGTGCCCGGCTGTGGATTGAAGTGCACCGGAGATGTATTTTGCAGAATTATAAGTGAGAATGCAAACGCCAACCGAATCCGACATCCGATCTCCTCAAGGCGTGCATGCCGATCGAGCCTGCATCAGTATATGTATAGTATCGATTGTGACAGATATCGATACCATGATACGTGCCTACACCGCACCTGGCTGAAATGCAATCCGTGGGTTGTGTTTGACCGCGCCAGATACGGGCGGGGTCCACACGCCGGGCCGGTTACCGAAAGAAGATGCCGCTCAGAACGGCGTTGCTGGCCGTATTGGTGATGCGGGCTACCACGTGGCCGCTCACGTTCCACACCAGGTACTCGCCGGCGGTGAAAGCGGTCACCGTCCGCGTGTCCAGCACGTGGTTGCCAGCATCCAGGATGTCGACACGCTCGCTGCGCCCGCCGTCCCAGTCCAACAGATACAGCGCCACCTGGTGGGTATTGGTATCGTTGAAATTCAGATCGACGGTGAAAAAGCCGCCGGTGTACCAGCAGGCGGCGATGCGGCCCGTGGTCGACGAGGCCTTCTGCAACGCACGCACGTCGCTGGTGGGTGAGATCCACGTATAGGCTGTGTTGCCGGCGGGAGTCACCGTCACGTACGAAGGATAGTTGACGGTGTCATTGATGACATTGGAGCCATCGGCCCCATACACGCCCTTCCAGGCGCCGGCGGTTGTCGCGTCGGTCTTCACGTAGGTGGCGGCCGTGCCGCTCGACGGCGGAGGAGCCACGGTCCCACTGCCGAAGAAGATGCCGCTCACAACGGCGTTGCTGGCCGTATTGGTGATGCGGACTACCACGTGGCCGCTCACGTTCCACACCAGGTACTGGCCCGCGGTGAAAGCGGTCACCGTCCGCGTGTCCAGCACGTTGTTGTTGGTATCAAGAATGTCCACACGCTCGCTGCGTCCGCCGTCCCAGTCCAACAGATACAGCGCCAGCGCGTGGGTGTTGGCATCGTTGAAACTCAGATCGATGGTGAAATAGCCGCCCGTATACCAGCAGGCGGCGATGCGGTCCGTCGTTGACTAGGCCTTCTGCAAAGCCCTGGTGTCGCTGGTGGGCGAGATCCAGGTGTAAGAAGCGTTGCCGGAGGGAGTCACCGTCACGTAAGACGGATAGTTGGCCGTGTCATTGATGACGTTATAGCCATCGGCCCCATACACGCTCTTCCAGGTGCCGGCGGTCGCAGTGTCGGTCTTCACGTAGCTGGCGGCGCCGCCGCTCGACGGCGGAGGAGCCACGGTCCCACTGCCGAAGAAGATTCCGCTGACAACGGCGTTGCTGGCCGTATTGGAGATGCGGACTACCACGTGGCCGCTCACGTTCCACACCAGGTACCGGCCCGCGGTGAAAGCGGTCACCGCCCGCGTGTCCAGCACGTTGTTGTTGGTATCAAGAATGTCCACACGCTCGCTGCGTCCGCCGTCCCAGTCCAAGAGATACAGCGCCAGCGCGTGGGTGTTGGTATCGTTGAAACTCAGATCGATGGTGAAAAAGCCTCCTGTATACCAGCAGGCGGCGATACGATTGGTTGTTGACGAGGCCTGCTGCAACGCCCGGGTGTCGCTGGTGGGTGAGATCCAAGTGTAGGAGGCATTCCCGGAGGGAGTTACTGTCACGTAAGACGGATAGTTGACGGTGTCATTGATGACGTTGTAGCCGTCGGCCCCATACACGCTCTTCCACGTGCCGGCGGTCGTCGTGTCGGTTTTCACGTAACTGGCGGCGCCGCCGCTCGACGGCGGAGGGGGAGGCGGAGGCGGAGGCGTCACGGTGGTCCCACCGCCAAAGAAGATCCCGCTCACGACGGCGTTGCTGCCTGTATTGGTGATGCGCACCACCACGTGGCCGCTCACGTTCCACACCAGGTACTCGCCCGCGGTGAAAGCGGTCACCGTACGCGTGTCCAGCACGTTGTTGCTGGTGTCCAGAATGTCGACACGCTCGCTGCGCCCGCCGTCCCAATCCAACAGATACAGCGCTAGCGCGTGGGTGTTGGTATCGTTGAAATTCAGATCGACGGTGAAAAAGCCGCCCGTATACCAGCAGGCGGCGATGCGGTCGGTGGTGGACGAGGCCTTCTGCAATGCCCGGGTGTCGCTGGTGGAAGAGACCCAGGAATAAGAGGCGTTTCCGGAGGGAGTTACCGTCACGTAAGACGGATAACTGGCGGTGTCATTGATGACGTTAGCGCCGTCGGCCCCATAAACACCCTTCCACGTGCCGGCGGTCGTCGTGTCGGTCTTCACATATGTGGCAGCGCCGCTGCTCGACGGAGGCGGGGGAGGCGGAGGAGCCACGGCGGTCCCAGTGCCAAAGAAGATCCCGCTCAGCACGGCGTTGCTGCCGGTATTAGTGATACGCACCACCACGTGGCCGCTCACGTTCCACACCAGGTACTCGCCCGCGGTGAAAGCGCTCACCGTCCGGGTGTCGAATAAGCTGTTGTTGGCATCCAGAATGTCTACTCGCTCGCTGCGGTTTCCGTCCCAATCCAAGAAATACAACGCCAACTGGTGCGTGTTGCTGTCGTTGAACTTCAGATCGATGGTGATCAAACTACTCGTATACCAGCAGGCGGCGATGCGATCGGTTGTCGACGAGGCCTTCTGCAACGCCCGCGCGTCGCTGGTGGAAGGGACCCACGTATAGGGCGAATTCCCGGAGGGAGTCACTGCCACATAAGAAGGATAGTTCAGAGTGTCGTTGATGACGTTATAGCCATCGGCGCCATACACGCCCTTCCAGGTGCCGGCGGCCGTCGTGTCCGTCTTCACGTAGCTGACGGTGCCGCCGGTTGGCGGCGGCGGCGGAGTCCCACCGCCAAAGAAGATCCCGCTCAGCACGGCAGTGCGGCTCGAGTCGCTGGTGATGCGCACCACCACGTGGCCGCTCACGTTCCACACCAGGTACTCGCCGTTGGCGAAATTGCCCGCGGACCGGGTGTCCAGCACGTTGTTGGCGGCGTCCAGGATATCCACGTGCTCGCTGCGCCCGCCCTCCCAATCCAAGAGATAAAGCGACAACTGGTGCGTGTTCGCATCGCCGAAGCTCAGATCGACGGTAAAAGAATTAACCGCGAACCAGCAGGCGGCGATGCGGTCCGTCGCCGACGACGGGATCTGCAAACCGCGCGCATCAAAGGTGGAAGAGACCCACGTATAGGGCGACTGCCCGTAGGGCGTCACCACCACGTAAGAAGGATAGCTGGCGCTGTCGCCGATGACGTTGTAGCCATCGGCCCCATACGCGCCCTTCCAGGAGCCGGAG
>Ga0116219_10003520_pt1 | contig 12353 bp, 9 predicted proteins | sample Sb_taG_4_FD_91019 | JGI IMG/M metagenome (GOLD analysis project Ga0116219, IMG submission 91019) | Peat soil microbial communities from Weissenstadt, Germany - Sb_50d_6_BS metaG | ecosystem: Environmental > Terrestrial > Soil > Wetlands > Peat | place: Germany: Weissenstadt | collected 2010-09-21
TCGAAGTGTTCCCGGTCGAGATCGTGGTCGGCCCGGTCGCGTCGATGACGCCGCCGCCCAGGGCGTAAAGTCCGATCGACCCATCGCCGGCGGTCGTCAAGACGCTCGCGCCGTTCAGCGTCACGAGCCCGCCGGTGTCGGCCTGCACGCCCGGCGCTGAGGCGCCGTGGGTGATGATCGACGCGCCGTCGGCAGTGATGGTCGACCCGCCGCCGGAAGCGTAGAGCCCGATCGAGCCATTTCCGGACGTGGTGACGCTCGGCGCGTCCGGCGCGGTGATGTTCCCGCCATTGCTGGCGTAGAAGCCGAACGCATTCCCCCCTGATGTTGTGACCGTCGTCGCCGCGAGATTGATTTGCGAACCCGCGCCATCGGCGTTGACGCCAAACGCGCTGAGGCCCGTTGCAGTCGAGGTCGTCCCCAAGGTCGAGATCGTGGTCGGCCCTGTTGCGTTGATGACGCCACCCCCCTCGGCGTAAAGCCCAATCGAGCCATTGCCGGCCGTGTTCAGCACGTTCGCGCCGCTGAGCGCCGCCGACGATCCTGCTCCGTTCACGACCACAGCAGGCGCGTCGCTTCCCGTCGTGGATACGCTGTCTCCCAGGAGATTCGCCGTCCCCCCGTCCTCCACCAGAACGCCAAGGCCCTGCACTCCCGAGGCAATCAATGTGTCGTTGGTCAGGGTGGCGGTGGCGCCCCCGGCGACCCACACATCGACCGGTTGGACGCCGGCCACATCGACATTGCCCAGAGTTGTAATCGTCGTTCCCGTCGCCGAAATTGACGAGCCGGAAGCGAGCGCGGCCACACCGAACGACCCGTCGCCGTGTGTGGTCACACTCCCCCCGCTGAGAACGACGCTGCCGCCTGAGGCGCTCACGGCGCCGGGGGCGTCGAGCCCCCTCGTGACGATCGAAGGGTCGTTGATGGTGATTGTCGACCCTGTGCCCGAGGCAAAGACCCCAATCGAGTCACTGCCGGTCGTGGTAATCTTCACAGGAACCGACGACCCGACCACGCCTGCCGTGATCGCCCCGCCATCGGTGGCGTAGAATCCGTAGGAACTGCCTCCCGACGTCGTGATCCTCACGGGCACGAGCAAATTGATCTGCGAACCCCCGGTCGTGCCCGCGCCGTCGCTCCAGGCGCCGTAAGAGTTGTTGGCGTGGTTCGCCGTGATGCTGACCGCGCTCGAGGCGTCGATGACGCCGTTATCGAAAGCGAAGAGTCCGACGATGTTGCCGGGAGAAACCGGAATCCGCGTGGTGGGACTATACGCGCCGGAAGCGGTGCACGTGTCTCCGGTAAGGGCGAACACGTGATTCCCTGGGGCATTCAACGCGCAGTCCGCCCGCGCGCTTGGCGCGGCGGCAAGCGCCAGTAGCACGGCTGCCGTGGTCGGAAATAGCCGTCGCCGCTGGCGCGCGTCGATCATCCAAAGACGCCCGCAAAGCGCGCCAGACTTGGATGAGCCCGCGCGGGCGGGTTTACCTGACGACCTTTGGCAAAGTCGCCTTCGCACGGCCAATCGAAGCCAAATTCGGCCAATTCAGGTGCTTGCCCCTTCATCCCGCCGTCCCGGAGGCGCGTTTTTCGCTTCGTATTCAAGGTCGCCCCGAAGATACGAATCGATTGTGCGGCAGACGACTTCGCACCGCAAGCCCTCGCTTGGTCTGCCGCCCAGCGCAAACAGAGACCGCGCGAAACCCGTGGCTCAAAGGGCCCCCCGAGCGCGACCGCGGGCAAGAGCCGCCCGCAATGAACGGCGAGCGCGCGCACTCCCGATGCGCGCCGGGCCGCGACTTTGCCTTGGACCCGCCGAGCCTTGGACCCGCCGACTTACGGCTGCTGCTTCGGCTGCCCGATTCTGCTCTTGGACGCGCGGTCGCCCGCGGCGGTCGCATCGGCTTCGCACATATACGCGCCTTGCTTGGTCGTGCCGTAGCCGCGCGTGCCTGCGTAGTGATAGACGTGAGACTTGGTGTTGACCCAGACCACAGTATCGGAGGGGCAGCGCGTCTTGGCTTGGGCCTCGGTGGCGGACTGGCCTGCGCCGGTAGCGGCGGCAGCCGTGTGCACAGGGGCGGGCTTCGGCTGGTAAGTCTGCACGGGGGCAGGCGCGGGGGCGGGCGCAGGCGCAGGCGCCGCGGCGGGAGCGGGGGCGGGCGCAGGCGCCGCGGCGGGAGCGGGCGCGGGCGCAGGCGCAGGAGCCGCAGCGGGAGCGGGCGCAGGCGAAGGCGCTGCGGCGGGAGTGGCGGCGCCCTCTTTCTGCGTGCGGCATTGCGACAGGAACTGCGGCCACGTCATGCCGTTGGTCGTGTTGTTCGCCTTGGCGGCCTTCCATTCGTCGCCGCATTGCTTCATGACGCTCGGCGCTTGCTGCGCTTGGGCGGCGCCAGTCGCGGCCAGAGCGAGGGCGCCGGCGAAGAAAAGGGCTGAAAGCGCAACCCTGATAGAGGTGCTGATCATTGCTAATTCCTTCGATGCGGGCGCCCCAGCTGGTTCGGCGGCTCCCTCCCAGCCCGACGATCCGCCGAGCTTATTCCTCCTCATGCCGCTGTTCCACTGAACCCGGCACGAACCTTTTATAATTATGATCTGGGCTCGCCGGTCAAGGGTTGGCTCGGCGCTTGACCGGCCGTTCGCTTTCCCGCCATCGTCAAGTGCCCGAGAGCCGCGCCAGGGCGAGAATCGTCGTCTGGCTGAGATCTCCCTCCGCGTCGAGCGACGCCCACCCTCTCTCGCCGAGGGGCGCCGCTTTCTGGCGGGTCGCAACATCAGCGTCGGCGTCCGAAGCGTCGGCGCGCCGAGAGGCGATGCGCGCGAGGCGCGTCGCGAGCGGGGCGTCGAGGAAAAGTCCGGCGAAGGCGGCGCCCGCCTCGACTGCCGCGTCGGCAGCGGCGTTGCGTTCCGCCGCTGTCGCGAAGGTCGCGTCAAGCACGACTGCCTGTCCCGCCCGAAGCGCAACCCTGGCCTTCTCGATGACCCGCCGATAGGCGTCGCGCGTGACGTCCTGGGCATACGCCGAGGCCGGCAAATGGACCGTCTCCTCGACGGCGAACATCGCCTTGCGCTCCAGGTCGCTGCGCAGCCATAGCGCGCCGGGCGCCTTGCCTAGCCGCGGCGCGAGCGCGCCGGCGAGCGTGCTTTTGCCGACGCCGGAGAGCCCGCCGACTGCGACGAGCCGGGGCGGGTGATAGCGAAGAAACTCGACCGCCCGAGCGAAATAGCCCCGTGCGAGCGCGCGCGCTTCGTCGCGCTTCGCGCCCTCGAGCCGCTCGGCGCCGGCCGCCTCGACCTTCGCCCGGATCGCGGCGCGCAGGCTTAGGAAAAGCGGCAGCGCGGCGAGGCCCGACATCGCCTCCGGCGGCTCCGGGGCGAGATAGCGGTTGAAGAGCCGATTGGCGGAAGCGCGCAAGCCGCGCTCCTCCAGATCCATCAGCAAAAAGGCAAGATCATAGAGCACGTCGCCGCTCCCGACCTCGTCGGAAAACTCGACCGCATCGAACAAAGTCGGCTCGCCGTCGAGCATGACAATGTTGCGCAGGTGCAGATCGCCATGACAGCGGCGCGTGAAACCAGCCTCGCCGCGCTTGAGGAGGACCGGCCGCACGATCGCGAAAGCGAGCCGCGAATCGACGGTGAGCCTGCGGGCCGTCGCCGCATCGAAAAGATCGGGCCGCTCGGCGAAAGCGGCGTCATTCTGCTCGATGTAAGTCTCGAGGGCATGCGCGGAGCGCGCCGCGTCCCGCAACGGCGCGCGGGCGTGGGAGCGGCGGATCGCGAGCGCCAACTTGTCGACTATAGCCTCCGAGACGCCGTCCCGCTCTGCGACGCGGTCGAGCGTCGCATTCTCGTCGAATCGCCGCATGTGGGTGAGCCATTCGACGATTTCGCCCCTGCCCCCGATCTCGAGCGTGTCGCCTTTGCGAGTAATGGGCAGCGCCGCCAGGTAAACGCCTGGCGCGTCGGCGCGATTGACCTCGATCTCCGCCTCGCAAGCGCGGCGCCGCTTGTCGAGCGTCGACAGATCCATGAACGGGAACTTGACCGCCCGCTTGACCTTGTAAGCGCCGGGACCGGCGAGAAACACGACCGCATTGGCGGTGTCGACCCGGACGACAGGCTCGCTCAAGCCGTGTGTTTTGGGATCGGCGAGAAAGCGGAAAACCGCCTCCTGGGATTCGGCGGGATCGTTGGATAGGGCAGAACTCATGGGTCGTCCGCCGGCATGGCGCCCCCGCATCAAGGGAAGGCCCGATCTCGCGCATCCTTCCGGGCAAAGAGGGACGCTCGCCAGCCGCAGTGTCAAGCGCTGTTGTTTGGTTTGGCGGGGCGAACCCGTGTTTGCATGATCGGGACGTCGCGACCCGCCAAGCTTGGGCGCGATCAGACCTATCTGAAGATGGCAAGAGACAATTTCGGCCTTTGCGGCTAGACCGGAACTGCCGGCGCGGGTCCCGGCGCGTCTTGCCACCGACCAGAGTCAGCCACGCAATACCCATCAGCTCGTCGCGCGCGCCTCGACTGCCGGATCAGGTCATCATGTCCCCCATTGAAAACCACCCCTTCGATACGCTCCAAGTGGGCGAAGAGGAGCGCCTCGTCCATGTGCTGACCAAAGAGGATTTCTCACTGCTTGCGACCCAGGCGGCGACGTTCGGCGCCGGCGTCGTCGATCCGACGGTCGTGGCGAGCCCCGCCTACAGCGCCGATGCCGCGCAGAGCGGTTGGGCGAGCGCGCTGATGTGCGCCCTCATTGCGGGCCGTCTACCGGGGGCCGGCTCCAAGCTGATCCGGCAAACCATCGAAGCCTCCGCCGCCGTCGCGCCCGGAGACGTCCTGACGATCGTGGCGAAGGTGATGGCCAAGGCGCTCAAGGGGCGGCGCGTCACGATTGAAGTGCGAGCCACCAATCAGCGCGGCGAGCAGGCGATGGCCGCCTCGGCGGAGATCGTCGCGCCGAAAAAGACGATCGCCGCTGAACCGCCGGACGAATATTTTGACCTTATCCGGGAAAAGGGACGGCGCTACAAAATTCTGATCGAACGCACGCGCGATCTCAGGGCCCTCAAGACGGCGGTCGTGCACCCGGTCGACGAAGCCTCGCTCTTGGGCGCGATCGAGGCGGCGCGCGAGGATTTGATGGAGCCCGTGCTCGTCGGTCCGGAGGCGAAAATCCGTCGCGCCGCCGACGCGGCCGAAATCGATATCGACGGCTATCCAATTGTTTCGACCGAACATAGCCACGCCGCCGCCGAGAGGGCGGTCGCTATGGCCCGGGCGGGCGAGGTCGAAGCCCTGATGAAGGGCGCGCTGCACACGGACGAATTGATGCAAGCCGTCGTCGCCACAGAGACAGGCTTGCGCACCGCGCGGCGCATCAGCCATGTCTTCGCCATCGACGCGCCCGCCTACCCGCGCGCCCTGTTCATCACCGACGCGGCGGTTAACATCTATCCAACGCTCCCCGACAAGCGCGACATCGTGCAGAACGCCATCGAGCTCGTCCTGGCGCTCGGCATCGCCACGCCCCGGGTCGCGATCCTTTCTGCGGTCGAGACGGTCTCGCCCGAGATCCGCTCGACGATCGATGCGGCGGCGCTGTGCAAGATGGCCGATCGCGGCCAGATCGTCGGCGGCATACTTGATGGACCGCTCGGGTTCGACAGTGCGGTTTCGCTGGAGGCGGCGCGAACCAAGGGAATTGTTTCGCCCGTCGCCGGCCAGGCGAACATTCTCGTCGTTCCGGACCTCGAGGCGGGCAACATGCTGGCCAAGCAGCTCACCTATTTCGCGGAAGCGGAGATGGCCGGCATCGTGCTCGGGACGCGCGTGCCGATCATGCTCACGAGCCGCGCCGACAACACGCTCGCCCGGCTCGGCTCCTGCGCGATCGCGCTGATCCTCGCGCGGCATCGTGAGACGCGGACCCCGTGACGGGGCGCCAACCGGCGCTGGTCGCAAAAGCGTCGCATGCGTCGTCGAACATTTCGCCCACGCCGCGGTTTCAGCGCGGCCCGTCGGCAACCAGGGGAAGCCAACGACAATGACCGCGGAAAAGCGAAGTCCCGCCAGCAAGTTCCAGAAGCGCGTCAACGCCGAGATCCAGGACAACCTCGACGAGGACATCGAACTCGAGCTCGAGGACGACCAGCTCGCAGACCTGCTTAGTGAAACCGAACATCTTCAGATTCACGATACGCTGCCGCGGCGGCTCTATTTCAAGGAGCTGTTGCGCTTGCAGCGCGAGCTCATCAAGCTTCAGGACTGGGTCGTCGCCAAGAAGCTCAAGCTGGTTGTCATCTTCGAAGGGCGGGACGCGGCGGGTAAGGGCGGCGTCATCAAGCGGGTCACGCAGCGTCTCAACCCGCGCGTCTGCCGCGCCGTGGCGCTGCCGGCGCCAAGCGAGCGCGAGCGGAGCCAGTGGTACTTCCAGCGCTACGTCCCGCATCTGCCGGCCGGCGGCGAGATCGTGCTGTTCGACCGCAGCTGGTACAACCGCGCCGGCGTCGAACGCGTTATGGGCTTCTGCACCGACGAGGAATACGAGGACTTCTTCCAGTCCGTGCCGGCGTTCGAGCGACTGCTGGTGCGCTCTGGCATCATCCTGGTCAAATACTGGTTCTCGATCACCGACGACGAACAGAACCTGCGCTTTTTGATGCGCATCAACGATCCGCTCAAGCAGTGGAAGCTCTCGCCCATGGACCTCGAGTCGCGGCGGCGCTGGGAGTTCTACACCAAGGCCAAAGAGGCCATGCTCGAGCGCACCCATATCCCCGAGGCGCCGTGGTGGGTGGTCGAGGCGGTCGATAAGAAGCGCGCTCGCCTCAACTGCATGGCCCATCTTCTGACCCGCGTTCCTTACGAGGAAGTCCCGCACGAAAAGCCGGTCCTGCCGGCGCGCGTGCACAACCCCGAGTACCATCGCATGCCAACCCCGCCCGAGATCATCGTGCCGGACCACTACGCCAGCATCGTGCCGGAAGACGTGAAATAGCGGGCGGCGGCGAAGACCAGTCGCGAGAGGGTCCAAAACGCTAGAACGACGCGGATCACGGCCGCTCTCAAGAAGGCGGCTTGCTCACGAGGAGGCCGCCGCGATCGCCGACCATGCCTCGACGCGGGCGACGCAGCTTTGCGATCGCCGACGCCACGAAACGAGCTTCGATATTGAACGCGTCGTAATCTGACGCACGAGAACCGGTCCAGGGCGAGGGCGCGCGTCGTCAGGCGACGGCGACGTCCGTCTGCGAAAAGTCATCGCCCTTGAACAAGAGCGGCTCGCGGCGCGCTCGGGCGAGCGCGTAGGCGAAGCAGTCGCCGTAGTTCAGGCCAGCGGGATGGCCGCTGCCTTTTCCGAAGTCGCGATAGGCCGCGCGGGCGATCTCGGCCTGCTCGCGGTCGACCGGCTCAACGATGATCCCCGCCGCAGCGACGGCGTCGTCGAAACGGCGGCTGGCGATTGGGCTCTTGGCGGCGTCGATGACGATCGCGGCTTCGACGTAATTCGCAGCCGACATGCGCTTCGGCTCGCGCGTGTCGCTCAGCGCGAGAAAGAAGCGATCGGCGCCGGGCTCCTCCCGAACGAGCGCGACGAGAGCGGACGCATCGACGATCATTTCGGCAGGCCGCGCTCATCGTAAAGCAGATCGCCGTGCTCTATCGAGAGGTAAGGTTCCTTCATGTGCTTGCGGCAATCCGCCGCAATCGCCTTGAGTTTTTGATAGAGAGCCACGTCGAAGCCTGCGGTCTGCTCGATGCGCGCAAGACGCTCCCGCAGCGCCGTGGTCACCGCCTCGGTCAGCGTCTCGCCGGTGAGTTTCGCCAGGCGCTCCGCGAGCGCATGGGCCTCCGGGTTCTTGATGTTGAGGGACATTTCCACCTCGAACCGTCTCTATTTCTACCCTAGACGAAAGCGGCGTTTCCGCCAAGCAGCCAAAGATCGACGCAGGGGAGGCGGGTCCGCCGATTGTCAGGTAATGGAGCGAGAAGTCGCAACAGCCGGCGATTTTCGAGGAAACGACGAACGGGTCGCAAGTCTCCGAATGACAAGAGGCCCGCCGCGAATGCGGCGCTGAACCGCGATAGAGCTCAAATCTCGATTTCGCGCCCGATTTCCACGACCTGGTCGCAGGGCAGTTCGAGATAGTCGCTGATCCGCGCGGCGTTGCGACCCAAAGCGGCGAACAGCGCCTCCTGCCAGCGCGGCATGCCCTTGCCGTCCTCGCGCGGCACGATGGTTTCGCTGCCGACATAGAAGGTCACGTCGTCGAGGTCGATTTCGGCGCCCTTCGCCCTGCATTCCGCGAGGATTTCCGGAATGTCGGGATGCTCCATGAAGCCGCGCCGCGCTTCGGCCCGCCAGAACTTGTCGTCGACGCGCGCGACGCTGAGCCGCTCCTCGGAGTCGGTCCACGGCACGGAGAGCACGGTCAAGGTCAGCGCCAGCACGGTCTCGTGCAACGCGCGGTTCTGGCGCACATGCCAGACCATCACCGGCGGCGTCTGATCCTTGGCGCGGGTGAAAAAGACCGCCGAACCCGGCACGCGCGCGATCTTGCCCGAATGCAGCTGCTCGACCATCGCGGTCAGCGGCGTCTGCTCCGCAACGACCCGATCGTGGACCGCGGCGGCGCCGCGGTGCCAGATCCACATCACGCCGTAGACGATGGAAGCGAGCAACAGCGGGACCCAGCCGCCGTCCATCACCTTGGCCATGTTGGCGGCGAAGAAACTGAAGTCGATGATGATGAACAGGGCCGCGACCGCCCCCGCCGCCCAGACTGGCCAGTTCCAGATTTCGCGCATGGCGATGAACAGAAGCACGCTCGTCATCAGCATCGTCGCCGAGACCGCGACGCCGTATGCGGCGGCAAGATTGTCGGACTTGCCGAAGCCGATCGTGAGGCCAAGGGTCACGATCATCAAAAGCCAGTTCACCGTGCCGACATAGATCTGGCCGTAGCCTTCCTCCGAGGTCTGCCTGATGGTCATGCGCGGCAGCCAGCCGAGCTGGATCGCCTGACGCGTCATGGAATAGGCGCCGGTGATGATCGACTGGCTGGCGATGACGGTCGCGACTGTCGCGAGCACGATCAGCGGCGTCAGAAACGGCGCCGGACAGAGCCGAAAGAAGATGTTGCCGTCGGTTGGCGCGCCCGCGAGCACGATCGCCGCCTGGCCGGCGTAGTTGAGGATGAGCGCCGGAAAGACGATGGCGCTCCAGGACAGGCGGATCGGCCCGGGGCCGAAATGCCCCATGTCGGCGTAGAGCGCCTCGGCGCCGGTGACGCACAGGAACACGCCGCCGAGCACGAGAAAGCCCTGCATGCCGCCCCGCACCAGATAGTCGAGGCCGTAGAGCGGATTGATCGCAACATAGACCGCTGGATGCTGCACAATGCCGTAAAGGCCGAGCGCTGCGATGATCAGAAACCAAGCCAGCATGATCGGGCCGAATGCGCGGCCGATCGCCGCTGTGCCGAACGGCTGCACAGCGAACAGCGCGAGCAGGATTACGGTCGCGGCCGGCAACACATACGCCGTCAACGCCGGCGCGATTTGTTCCACGCCTTCGAGCGCGGAGAGCACCGAGATCGCCGGCGTGATCGCGCCGTCGCCATAAATGAGCGCCGCGCCGAACAATCCGACCGCGATGATGATCGGCCGCTGATGCGCCTTGACGCCGAGCAGCGTCATCAATGCGATGATGCCGCCTTCGCCGTCGTTATCCACGCGCATCGCGAAACTGACATATTTGACGGTGGTGATGAGGAAGAGGGTCCAGAGAATGAGCGACAGGGCGCCGAGCGTGGCTGACGGATCGGGATGCGACCCGGTGTAGTCGAGCACGGTTTTCAGCGTGTAGAGCGGGCTCGTGCCGATGTCGCCAAACACCACGCCGAGAGCGGCCAGGCTGGTCGCCGCCAATCGCCCGTTCGACTGCGGTACGGCGCTTGATGCTTCGCTCGACATTTCGCTCTCCCTTCGGCCCGCCATCGGGTTGGCCAGCGCCGGCGCGGCCCCGCGCGATAACGGATAGAGCGCCAGTGAAACAGATTGTTGACGCCTGCGGGCGCCGCGCGATTCGGCGAACATTCCCCAGCGTCACGCGGTGACTCTCAAGGTAGAGCGTCACCACCTGTCAATGTTAACAAATTTCATCGGCGCCGCTCGAGCGGTTCGATAGAATTCGACCAATTTTTTTTCGCGCCCGCCAAGGCGGCGCTCGCAATAGTGTCCCCATCCAGATTGGCGGACATACCATGCTCTCTCGGCTCTTTGGCTTCGCTACCGCGGCAGTAATCTTTGGCTTCGCGTGGAATACCTTTGGGCAGGCGTCCGAGCAGGGCCTTCCCCGGGCAACTTGGACGCCGGTCGGCGGCGAAGTCTCGATTCCCTACGGCTGGGTCGACTTCTGCGGTCGCCATGCCGAAGAGTGCGCGCTCGGCAAGCTCAAGCCGATCGACGTGCGCCTGACCCGGCAGACCTGGAAGACCCTCAGCGATGTCAACGACATGGTCAACAACGCCATCGAACCGATCAGCAACCTCGACCATTGGGGAACGACGCTCGACCATTGGGACTATCCCATCGACGGCAAGGGCGACTGCAAGATTTACGCGCTTTTCAAGCGCAAGCTGCTCATCGAGCGCGGCTTCCCGCGCCAGGCGCTGTTGATGACGATCGTCCGAGATCTCAACGGCGAAGGCCATGCGGTCCTCACCGTCAAGACCGACCGAGGCGACTTCGTGCTCGACAACCTGTCTGAAGACGTCCGCCCGTGGAGCGCCACCGGCTACCAGTTCTATAAGCGCCAGGCTCAGGACGACCCGAACGTGTGGCTCAGTCTCGGCGGCGTGACCGGGACCGAGCCGGGGCCTGCCGCGGCGAACTGAAGAGCTTTCGCCTGCAATCCGCGGGACCACTTCTCCTAACTTTCACACGATTGCCCCGCCGAGACCGACAGTGAACGCTCCGAACTGGCCCCCCGCAGAATCAGGATCGACGTTGAAGCCGAATCCCCACGGATCCCCATCCTGGCTCTGTTTTATATTCCACGCGGTAAAATTATTGCTAGAGTTAAGCCAAGTATTCGCCATCCATGTCTGGTCTGCCAAGCGGGTCTGAAGGAGCATGGAGCATACCCGGCCGGACCCGTAGACGCCGACGGAATACGTCGGTCTTCCAGGCATGGTGGCAGCCAAACCACTTCGTACGCCCTTGAAGTATTCAGAAATATTTGCAGCTACTTGCGAGACACTCGCATCGAAATCCACCGCAAAATAAATTGTACTGTTGATTGGTTGGCCAATTTTCTGCGCCATATTACTCGCAGCTGCCCCGTCCGCTTGTCCTTGACTTAACGAAAAGAATCCGTAGTGATCTCCATTCGATTCCCAAACCGCAACAATTGACATACCACTACCTGAAATCAGACGAGCCTCTGACGGCGTTAGATTTTTCGATGCCGAATGTGAATAATACCGGATAATGAATTTTATGCCCGCTGCTTTCGCCTTGGCCAGAATATGACTGCAGTCTTCAGACGCGTCAAATCCGAGTTTTGACCCGTTCGCAGGCGTCTGGCCTCCTCCCGGGGATGGGCTATCTTGAGGCTGTTGACCACCGGGTCGATTGGGGCCAGGTTGATTGGCGGCGTCCAAAACACCCGGCGCGAACCAGACAGTAACTGTGAACGTCCCTTCGCCGTCAGGAGCGCTCGCGACACTAAGCGGAGGGGGATCATTTCGATGGTAGTCTCGAATAACTGTCGCCAATTCGTCAGCCGGAACGTGAGTCTCAACAACAGGGTTTTTCGTATCGCTAGCCATTGAATTCTCCGTCGCTCTACATGAAACACCGCGATTGTCCCAAGTTTGCCTTCCTCGTACTCAGGAGAAAAGCGATGAATTGTCTAATAGCTAACTTGAGTTTCCACTAGGCGTCCCGGAGATTGCTCGTATCTTGATCAGCGGTGGGAAAGAATTTCGACGCGAGAGGTGCAACTTGAGTTTGCCCATCAGACGCTCGGAGAAAATATACGGTCTCTGTCTTGTCCTTCCCGCTTGCAAAGCGTTGATGTGGAATAGGCGACTGATTGTCCGCAGGCTCGTCGCTATTTCAAGTGGGTGAATTGGCCAGGACATCTCCGGCGATGAGGTAGACGATGGCTTTGAGATTTCGCTTGGTTCGGTAGCCTTTGGCTTTGCGCTTGGCGGCCTGGACGTTGCCGTTGATGGCCTCGAGGACGCCGTTGGAAAGGCCGGTGGCGATCGATCTGAGAATGCCCTCGGCCTTGGCCATGATCGTCTTGGCCAATCGCTTCATCGGGCCGAGATCGCAGA
>Ga0116219_10003524_pt1 | contig 12333 bp, 7 predicted proteins | sample Sb_taG_4_FD_91019 | JGI IMG/M metagenome (GOLD analysis project Ga0116219, IMG submission 91019) | Peat soil microbial communities from Weissenstadt, Germany - Sb_50d_6_BS metaG | ecosystem: Environmental > Terrestrial > Soil > Wetlands > Peat | place: Germany: Weissenstadt | collected 2010-09-21
GCAGCCGAGCGAGTAGATGTCGGATCGATGGTCAGCCTCGCGTCCGAGGTGGACCTCGGGTGCGGTGTAGTGAGGGGTCCCGACGGAGCTGCCCGCCTCGGTCAGGTCACTCGCGGCGAGCGCGCGGCTGACGCCGAAGTCGCCGAGACGGACATGCTCGGCGCCTGGAGCGCCAGACACGAACACGTTGGCCGGCTTGACGTCACGGTGGATCAACCCGTGGGAATGGGCCGCGTCGAGGGCCGCGGCCAGTTGCTGGGTGATCCTTGCCGCGAGGCTCGGGTGAAGCGGACTTTGCGAGGCCAGGAGCGAGCGCAGGTCCATCCCGTCCACGTATTCCATGCAGATGTACAGCAACCCGTCGCGCTCACCCGCGTCATAGACGGTCACCACGTGCGAGTTGGCCGCGATCGCCGTGTGCGTCGCCTCGCGCTCGAATCGCTTGCGGTAAGCGGGATCGCCGGCGAGCTTCGGGGCGATGATCTTCAGCGCCTCCGGGCGGCCGAGCTTGAGGTGCGTGACGCGATAGACGATCCCCATCGCACCGCGCCCCAGCTCGCGGTCGATACGACGGTCGGCGAACACGTCGCCGGCCACCAGCTCGGCCCGAGCGACCTGCAGGTGCTCGCGCTCTGGTCCCGTTGGGGTACGCTCGGCCTGTTCGAGAGGTGCTCGCGCCGCGATCCGTGTGGTTTCGTCGGCGGTGCTCCCGACGCGGGCGATGCGCGTGGTCTCCGCGGCGGTATCGCCGTGGCGGGCGATACGGGTCGGCTGATCCTCCTCGGGCGGCTTGCGCTCGTCGCTCACGGCGACGCTCCGACGCGCGGTGGAATCCCCGCGCGGCGCCGTGCAGCGTGCCCGCGGCCGTTGCGAGGCATAGCTCGATCTGCCACAGTCCAGGACATGCCTCCGCTGGCCGGGACCGGCTCGCAGCTCATGTGCGCGATGGGTGCGGCGCCGTCGGCGCTGACGATCGCGCCCGGGCCGCCGCACGTGCTGATGGCACCGACTGGGGTGCCGGTGGCGACGATCAACGACCACCTTCCGATCGCGAATGTCCCGTCGTTCGGGATGTGCGTGAGCCCCGCCAACCCGGCTGTGCAGGCGGCCGAGGGACCGGCTCCATGCGTGCCGATCATCCCGGCGCCGTGGGCGCCGCCGACCGGGGTCCTGATCGACGGTGTCCCCGCGATCGGCATCGGGGCCACGTGCATGTGCCAGTGGGCCGGCACGATCACGGTGCTGGCGGCGCCGGTCACGACCGTCGTCACCGTTCCCTGAGCTTCGCTCACGACTCGCTCCCGCCGGGGGGCTCGACCTCCAGCTGAACGTCTTCGCTGCCAAACGCGATCACATCGCCGAGCTGAAGCTCGACGGGCTCGTGGATGCGATCCCCGTTGACGAACGTTCCGTTGCGCGAGTCGGCGTCCTCGATCGTGAGTCGCTCCCCGTCGACGCGCAGCATCGCATGGTGGCGCGAGACGTCCGACTGCTCGAGCTGGATGCCCTCGCCCGGGCCGCGACCGATCGTGATCGCTCCGTCAGAGACGTTCGACGCCGCGCCCTTCGCGAACTTCGAGATCGAGCGCAGGCGGAACCGAAGGATTGGCGGGCTGATCGTCGTCTGCGAGGTCGCGTCGGCGATGTCGAGCCTGGCGGGCTCGTCGCCCACCTCCTCGCGCTCGTGCATACGCGGGCCGAACCGCGTCCGGAGGTCTACCGCAGGCACCTCGTCAAGGCTTCGCACGAGCGCGAGCGGCGCAAGGTATCGCGCCGGCCCCTGCGGGGCCACCGCGAGCGGCTGCCCGTCCGCATCGGGCCACAGCACGCCGCGGGTGGCCGTTCGCGCTGGCACGAGCCAGAAGTCGCCGCGGGCATAGTGGCCCGCGGCGGGATCGAACTGAATCTGGATGCCGTCCTCGAGCTCATACCACCTGCCCGAGGCGTCGGAGACTGGGATCCCCTGGCCGGCTGCCGGGTCCTCAGGCCGCTGGTCCCAGCGGCGCAAGAGCGGGTGCAGCGACGCGTCGAAGACGAGTGGCTGCTCGTCGGTGGCGGCGAGTGTCACTTGCCGGCTCGCGGCCGTGACCTTCTCGACCTTCATCAGCGGCGGCGGGTCACCCACCGGAGCCCAGCGGTCGTCGACGAGCTCGACCCAGTCCTGTTCCTGCAGGCCAGTGCGCGGGTCTCGCCCCAGGCTCGTCAGCGTGGCCGTGTACGGGTCGCCATCGCCGGTGAGGTCCGCGAGGCCGAACTCGACACTGCCGTTGTCACGCGACCACTTGAATGTGGCCTCCTTACCGCTGCCGGGAGCGTGGATCTCGATCCGGTAGAGCTGGTTCTCGACGCCACGATAGGCCGCCGCCACGGGCGAGGCCGTCGGTGCCTCCTCGGGGTCGGTGGTGACGCGTGCGCGTGCGGCCATCCGCGGCAGGCGCTCGGGATCGGCGTTGTGGTGGTGGAAGTGATCGATGATTCGCTCGCGGTCGAGCTCGGTGAGGTCGACGTCGGAGCCGGGCAGGTGCGTGGCCAGCTGTGGACGCCAGCGGACCTGGCGGCGTCGTGTCGTGTCGGGTGTGTCGAACCCGAGCGCCGGGTCCAGCAGCTCCGGCGCCTGGATCGCGCTGATCGCCTGCTCCCACACGACCAGGTACACGACGAACGGAGCCGCGCGCGTGTGGCCGATCTGGGTTGGCTCGTCGTCGGGCCTGGGGGCCTCGCAACGCAGTCCGTACACGTAGTAATGGCCGGGGCCGAGCTCGACCGCTGCGCACTTCTCGCCGCTGGCGTCGGGGATCGGCGTGACCTCGAAGCCCGCACGGTGACGTGGAGCGGCGAACGGCCCGAGCAGGTCGGTTGTCAGCCGGCGCAGGTAGTCGAGCACGATCGCGTTCTGCTCGTTCAACTCGGCGTCCAGCAGGAACCTGCCCTGCTGTGCGAGTACCCCGGAGTACTGACCGTACCGATTGTCGAAAACGCGAGAGAAGTCGCCGTACACGAAATGCCTCCAGATCTAGGTCGCAAAGCGGATGCCGATGTCAGTGCCTGCCGGCGCGAACTCGCGCAGCCGCCTGCGCAGGTCTGCGACTGCCAGCGCCTGCCACATGTCGTGGTAGACGCCGAGCTCGCCCTCGTCGGCGGCACCGTGAATGAGCTCGGTCGCGGCACCTGTTGCCAAGCGGGCGTACGCCCGCTCGCCGAAGACGACAGAGTCGAAGCGTGGCTCGACGCGTGCGGTCTCGCGCGCAAGGGCACGCGCGCGCTCGGACGCCTCGATCGTGCCGCGCCGAACCTCCTCCTCGACGGCTTCGCGCACCTTGTCCGGCTGGCAGCCGGTGCGACGCGGCGTCTCGGACTCCGGTGCGATGTAGGAGAAGCGGACCGATCCAGTCTGTCTGCGCTCGCACCGCAGCGGCCCGTTGAGGATCGAGCTCTCGATCAGCCTCACGTCGTGGACGTCGGTACTGCCGAGCACGGTGGCGCGCTCGAGCGTCAGGGACGCGAAAGCGCGCTCTCCATCCACCCCTGTCAGCGCGCGTCCGCGCAGTCGCGAGGCCGCGAGCACCGAGTCGGCGACCGACAACGCGACCGGGTCGAACCCGAGCTCCGGAGGGTCGACCTCGATCCTGCCGAGGACCGAGGACGAGATCGAGATCGGGCACGGCAGCGCCCGCACCACGAGGCTCGGAGCGAGGTCGTGCCGGGCCTGGAGCTGCTCGTCACCCACGGCAGGGACGAGCGTGCAGTGGCGGATGCTGACGTGTCCCAGCAGGCCGTCGAGCTCGAGTGGGTGGCCTGCGATCCAGATCCCGTCGAGCGTCAGCGAGGGCAGCTCGGCGGGTGGCGCGGATGCGCGGACCGGCGGTGGTTTGGCCTTCGCGCCGCGCCCCCGCCTCTGCTCGGGTGGTTCGTGCTCGCGGCCTCTGACCAGCAGCCGGTCGGGACGGTCGCCTCGATCCTCGAGCGGTATCAGCACCGGCCGGCATCCCTGCGCCGCCTGTAGCACGAGCTGCTCGCCGGGCGACAGCTCGATCTGAAGCGGCTCCGCGTATACGCCGTCGTGTCCGATCTCGATCACGGCTGCGGGCGACGCGGTCCCCTTGCGCTTCGCGGCCGTCCAGGCGTCGAGCGCCGCGCGAATACTCCGGTGTTGTCCCGCGGAGGTCCCGACCGCGTACACGGTCGCGTTGGCGGGCGTGGGTGACAGGGGGCGCTCGTAGCTGCCGCCGCCGATCCCACCGACCGTCAGCCGGGAGTAGCTGACCTCGATGCCCTCCTGGGGCGGGTGACGCGAAGGGAACGCGATCCGTCCACGCTCCGGGTCGATCGCGACGCGCCCAGGTGGCACCCGGTGCCTCCAGCCCGCGAGGTCGGCGACCACGATCTCCTCGCGGGGGACCGGCTCGCCGGCGCGGTAGACGCAGATGCTCCGTCCAGGTCCGTAGTAGTCAGCGGTTCGCCGCGCGAGCGCGCCGCGGCTGATCGGCACCGGCACGTCGAGGTCGAGCACGGGCGCCGCCCCGGGGGCTCGAGGCGCGGGCGAGACAGCGAGCGCCGTGTCTCGCCCGAGCGGATCGAAGCAGTAGCGGCTATCGCCGGAATGGACCCTCGCCGGCGCGCGCTGGACCCCGTCCGCGACCAGCCGCCAAAGCCACACCGCGACGCCCCCCGGGACGGTGCCACCGGGGGTGCGGTGCGAGGACAGCCGGCGCACGTCGGCCAGTGGGGCGGCGCGCGACAGCGGCGTGTCGAGGACGTCGAGCGCGTCGCCGTCGCGCATGTCGATCGACCGTCTGTGGCCGATCGTCGGGAACCGGATCGACTGGGTCGCGAGCGTCGTGTTGGTGAGCTCGAGCGCGCGCGCCGGCCACCCCGTCGCGTCGAACGCGAGCTGCTCGAGCACCGAGAACGAGCCCTTGCGGCGCCGGTCGGCGATTGCGTCGGCGACCTCGCGCCGGCGCCAGGTCGCGTTCGTTCCCGCAGCGGCAAAATCGCCGCCGGATGCCGGCACCGGCCCGAGGTCGAGCCCGACGAGCTGGGCGAAGTACGGGACGAGATCGTCCTCGCAGGTCTCGATGAACCAGTTCTGGTAGAGCTGGTCGATGTCCGCGGTGAGCTGGTCGACCTGCGTACCGATCGCCCGCAGGAGCGTGCGCAGCGGCGATCCGAGCGTCGCGTCCCGCGTGCGATAGATCGCCGGCAGCAGGTTGTAGAGGCCGTCGAGCTCGTACATCGCATCGGGGGCGCTCATACGGTCGCCTCCCGCAGCAGCAGCGTGTCGGGCACCGAAGCGGACAGGAACGCGACCCCGTCGGGAACGAGCGTGCCGGCGTTCGGCGCTGCCGACCCCCACAGGGAAGCAGCCGTCGAGGGCGCCAGCATGCCGGCGCCGGGCGCGCTCAGCAGCCCCGGGAGGTTGATCGCGAGGTGGGTCGCGGTCGCGCCGCTCGGCACCAACGCGAGCCCGGTCACGGCGAACGAGCGCACCGTGGGCACGGTGTGCGCGGCTGAGATCAGATCGGCTTCGACGACGCCCCGCCCGAGCGCCCGGTTGGCGTACCCGAACGCTGCCAGGAGCGCTGCACGGACCGCGTCGGCGACCGCGTCCCACGCGACTGAGGGGTCGTGCGCGACGATGGCGGCAAGCACGATCATGTACAGGTCTGCCGGCAGGACGGTCACCCGCATGGCCGGATCGGCGGCTGCCTGGACGGCCGCGGTCAGACCTTCGAGCGCCGTCCCGGACGGATCCAGCGGCACCGGGTCGGGGCCGGCGACCGTGACGAGGATGCCTTCGCCGCGCCCGTCGCTTGCGCTCCGCGCGGTCGCCTTTGCGACCCCGGCCCACGACAGCGCCAGGTCTGCATAGTCGCTCACGGACACCAGCCGACCCAGCCCACGCATCCCGAGTGGGGCGGCCGCGCGCACATCCTCAGGCTTTGCGCCGCCGGCGCCGCCGGTCGCCCGCAGGGGGTTGGTGACGCTCAGCAGCGCGCTCGGACGGCTCAGGAGCTGCGTGACCTGGTTGGCCGCCACGTTCCCCTGACTTCCGTCGCCGACGCGGTAGGTGGCCCTGATGTTGCCGTTGCCGGCTGGGAGCGGGCTCGCGAACGTGATCGTCGCGCGCCCCGTCGGGTCGGTGCCGGTGATGAACGATCGCGCGGGCGCCGAGCCGCCCAGCCGTGGCACCTGCTCGTAGGAGACTCCATCGACGGTGACCGACAGCGTCGTCGCGCTGCCGCTCGCCGTCGGCGCCGGGTCGCAGAGCAGTGGTTTGCTCGACAACGTGAATGTCTGACGAGCTTGGGCGGGGTCGCCGCTGCCCAGGATGTCGGTGATCGTCGCGCCCTGGCGGGCGCTGACGACGTTGCCGTAGATCTTGACCGACGAGCGCTCGTACGAATACGCGAGCGGGGCCGCGAGTATCAGCGTCGTGTAAGGCGTGTCGCCGACCGGCGCGTCGGGTCCGGTGTGCAGCTGCAGCACCATCGCGAGCTCGCCCGCGGGAGCGGTGGCGCCGTTGGGAAGGTCTGTGCGAGTGCCGGTGATCGCTATCACGCGCCCGGCCTCCATGCCGGCGATCAAGCTGGAGAGCTCGATCGAGCTTCCCGCGACGTCGTCGGTGACGGGCACGGACCGCAGCTGCAACGCCGCGGGCTGGCCCTGGATGGTGATCTGGCGCAGCGCCGATTGATACAGGTCCGTCGGCGCCAGCCACGCCTTGTCGAGCGTCAGCTGCGTGACCTGGCCGGTCATCCCGTAGGCGCACGCCGCGACCGTGTCGGTCGACTTGACCGTCGCGACGACGGGCGGCTGAGAGGCACCGGTGGGGTCGGTCCGTTCGATCACCACCGGCGTGTCGGCGAGGATCCCCGGGTAGAGGCGGTCAAGCGCCAGCACGTTGGGGTCAGCGGGCGCTAGCGGAGTCTCGAGCGTGATCGTGAGGTCGAGTGCGCCGGGCTCGGCGCCCTGCGGCGCCGACCACGCGATCGAGAGGCGGTGGATCCCGACCTGGGCGTGGATCGGGGTTTGGACGGTCGGGTCCCACGTGTACGACGGCGGTGGAGCCGATCCATCCTCGACCGTGAACGTCACGGCGCCAGTCTGGTCGAGCGTCGCGTTCACTTTCAGTTCCGGCGACCCCTCGGTGCATCCGAACGTGAGCACCCGAGCCCGCTTGTCGGCGGTGATCGCGAAGGCGGTCGTGCTCGCTGAGCTCCACGGGCCGCTGCCGGTGATCTCGACCGTCCCCGAAGTCTGCTTGGTGGCGTCCTCGTAGGCGAGGCTGACGGTCGGCGTGTCGTGGCCGCGCAGGAAGCTGGGGGGCCACGAAGGCGGGTTGCGCAGACCGAGCGCCTGCGCCGCGTTGTGCAGGGCGCCGCCGGCGTCGATCGCCGTCATCGACAGGGTGACCTTCTGCGTGTTCGCGATCGGCCAGTCCTCGCTGCCGGTCGGCTTGCCGGTGGCGTCGAAGATCTGCTGCGGTGGCGCCTGGGCGCCGAATGGGGCTGCCTGGACCTGGCACACGGACGCGCCGGTGACCTGTTGTGGGCCGATCGTCGAGCGCGAGAGCGCCCCGTAGAGCGTTGGCGCGATCGCTGGTTGCAGCGCCGAGAGGACGCGCGTCGTGCTGTCCGCCGCCGATCCGAACACGGCCGGCGGGCGGCGTTCCAGCTGGTTGGGCGAGCTGGGGATCGCGGGTGGCGTCCTGGCGAGGCTGGGCAGCAGCGCATCGACCGCTTCGTCGATTCCGCTCGCGCTCGGCGGCGGCGGCCCGGTGGCGGCGACGCTTGGCTGCAGCGCGACCGTGGTCTGGTTGGCGACGGGGTCGACGGTGGCGCCGGCGACGGTCACCGGCGTCGGTTCGGACGCTCCGTGGAGATGCAGGAGGATCACCTGGTTGGGCTGCGGTTTCGCGGTGGTGCCCGCGATCACGATCGAGGTGAGCGCGGCCGCGCCGGCGCTCGGGAGCGTCAACGGCGCTGAGCGCTTGGGGGCCAGCAGCCCCCAGCTCGGACGCGCGGTCAGGACGTCGGTGGTCTGGAACGTCTGCGGCTGCTCGCCGGTGGCGGGCACGGACTGCGTGAGCAGCCCCGCCTGGAGCACCACGGCTGTGTCGGTCGGATCGGGCTGGAGCTGAAAGGCGACGCTGGTCGTCGCGGCGATGCTGGGTTCTGGCGCGTGGCCGAGCAGGCCGGCGAGCGCCAGGATCGACCCTGGTTCGGTCGCGCTCGAGATGTATCCCTCATCCGCGATCCGGTCCAGGTAGAAGCCGATCACGTCGGCTGCCGTGGCCCACGCGTCCAGCAGCGCGATCGTCGGGTCGTCGGGCTCGCGATCCTTGAGCGCCAGCGGCGGCCCGTTGGTTCCGGCGCCGCTCGTCAGCGCGACGATCAGCCGCTCGAGCAGCTCGGCGCGCCGTGCAGATGCTCGCGGTGGGCCGAGCGCGCTCATCGGCCCCCCTCGAGCGCGATAAGCGCATAGCCGTGGGACGGCTTCGTCGGGTCGTTGTCCATGCGCGGGAGCTCGAGCGCCCCGATCGGCAGTGATTCCGCCACGGCCGTCCCGCTCGTGGGTGCGGGCTCGCCCGCGAACCCGAAGCGGGTCAGCGTCACGGACTCCACGCCCGCGAGCGCCTGGACCGCGGCGATCACAGGGCTCGAGTAGACGCTCTGCCCGAACCCGAGGTTGGCGGGATTGAAGACGGCGGGCGTGCCGTCGGCGAGCCAGCCGCTCGAAAGCGTGGTCGCGAGTGTCGCGGCGATCACGCGGCGGATCGCGGTGTGCGCCAGCGAGACCTCCATCTCGATCACCAGCGGCCTGTAGCTGGGGCCGGAAACCGTTACCAGGTGGCCGATCCTGCGGGCCTCCTCGAGTGTGCGCCGGACGGCCGCGAGCAACTCCGCGGAGGGATCATCGCCGAGCGAGGGCCCGACCGCGACCTCGACCACCGTCTGCGAGCCGGTGAACCTGAGCTCGGCGGCCGCGCGCCCGACACCGGGCACCGCCGCCGCCACGGCGGCGTAGTCCGCAGCGCTCAGCGCCCGCCGCTGGCCGTCCAGGAACGAGCCCGGGATCGCGAGCTTGGCTGTGGCGCTGTCCTGCGGATCGATCCCGCCACTGACCGCCAGCGGGTTGCGAACGGACTTGATCGCGCCGAGCAGCACGCTGGCGGAGCCCGCCGGGGCTCCCGGACCAGACGGCGAGCCGACCCAGACGACCGCGTTCACCGCCTCGGCGACCGCATTGCCGGTGCTGCCGTTGCCGACCCGGTAGGTCGCGGTCACGGCCGCGCCGGGGTCGGGCGGGCAGCTGATCCGCAGCGTCGCGATGCCCTGGTCGTCGACGTCCGCGACCACCGCCCGCTCGCTCGGCGCGACGCCGACGAGGTCGAGCGCCGGCGACCAGGTGCGCGCATCGATCCCGGCCCCCTGCGTGAGCTGTAGGAACGGAAGCGCCGCGCGCGGATCCTGCGCGAGCGACGTGGCCGCCGGACCCCACGTGCCGGGGTGGTCGGGGTGCAGCGCGTCGGCGAGCTCGCGGCCCCAGTCCTCGTCGAGCTCGTGCAGCAGCGGCGCCTGGAGCGGCCCGCTCGCCTGCGCCAGCCGTGCCAGCACGTCGGCTCGTCGGGTCCGCTCGGCGAGCATGCGGCCACCTCGTGCCAGCAACTCCCCCAGTCCGAGCGCCTGCTGGACCGGGTCCTCATCGGCGCGGTCTTCCAGCCCGACTGCGTCGAGCTCGTCCGAGCCGAACTGTGCGCGCAGCGCCGCCAGCTGCTCCGCCGCGAGCGGCCTGCCCTGCTCGGCCTGCACTCGCCAGCGCTCGAGCTCCTCGCGCCAGGCGCCGTACATGCCGCGCAGCCGGTGCGCCTGCTGCACAGCGACCGCACCTGGATCCGGGAACGGGGTCGAGAAGCTGAGGCCGGGCTGGCTCAGCGTCGGGTTGCTGAGATCGAGCGGCTCCTTGACCTCGCGTCCGTGCGCCACCAGCACGACGTTGCCGCTTGCCTGCGCGCAGTCGCGGCCTGCGGCCTTGACGCCCAGATCGAAGCGCAGAGCGTCCGCGCCGGCCCAGCGGATCTCGACCAGCGGCTGTTCGTAGAGCTCGTCGTAGAGCGAACGCACCTCGGTCAGCCGGACGGCCTGGCGGTGCGTCGGGTCGGCCGGTCCGAGCCCCGCGGTCGCCGGATCGGCGGTCTCCTCGAGGATCAGCACGTCGCCGACTCGCAGCCGCAGTGTCCGCTTGTGCCTGGCGCCCGCTGCCCGCTGCTGACTCTCACCGCTGGCCAGCTCGCCGTCGACGAGCACCGCCTGCGTCGCCCCGGTGACGAGGTGGCTGTCGGACTCTCCCCAGCTCCACAGCTTGATCGCGGTGTGGGCCGGGCGCAGGTGTACGTCGGCCTTCTCGGGACTCGCGGGATCCGGCAGCGCGCTGTACTGCTGACAGCTCGCCAGCAGCGGGTCGGCGGCGTCGATCACCGGTGAGGCGCCGTCGAGCGATGCTCCGACCGCGGCGAAGCGAACCTGGTCGGTGGGCAGCGTCAGCGGCGAGCTCACCTCGAGACACACCCACGTGCGTGCGGCGCAGCCGTCGTGGACGCGGTAGTCCACGAGGCGGGCGTGGCGCTTGACCGAGACGCGCATCCGCGCGGTCTGCAGATACGCCTCGGTCGCGACCGCGTCCTCGTAGTAGCTGAGGTCGTCGCCGACGTAGGCGAGCAGCTCGACGAGCGCGATCCAGATGTCCGGCTCATGGCGCTCGGCCCAGTCTGGGATCGTGACCGCCATCCGACTCAGCATCAGCTGGGTCAGGCCGGCGAAGTCTCGCCCCAGGTAGGAGATCCCGTCGTCGACCGCCGGCGCCCCTGGGGGACCACTGGCGATCGCCGGCAACGGCGCGTCGATGTCGAAGACGAATCGCGCCTGCGCGTAACGGGGGTCCATGTCGCGGTACGGGGCCCAGCCCGGACGTCCGTCGGGCATCCGCTCGACGACCCTCAGCCGGTAGGCGCCGGCGGTGCCGGGCCGGTCGAGGTCGACGACGAGGCGATCCTCCAGCTCGCGGTCCTCGTGCGTCGCGCGCCTGACGTGCGTCGCGCGCACCGCTCGCGCCCCGGGCGGCCCCTCGATCCGGATGTTCCCGTGCTCCAGCCCGCGCGGGGTGTGCTCGAGGAAGTAGACGAGCAACTGCCGACCGTGCTCGCACACCTCCACGCCGTCGACGCCGTTACGCCGCCGCTCGCGGATCTTGCGTCGCCGGTCCTCACCGTCGACGACGAGGTCGCCCCACTGCAGCTGCGGGCTCACGTCGGCCCTGCCACGGTCAGCGTTGTCGTGGTCGCCTGCCCGGTCGCGAGCACGACATACGCGAGGCTGACGGTCAGCGTGGATTCGACCGCGGTCACCTCGAGCGAGCTCAACGAGATCACGTCGCCGAGCCAGCGCTGGATCGCGGCGCTGATCGTGATGTTCAGCGCCGCGGCGAGCTCCGGCGAGTTGGGGCCGAACAGGTCGTCGCCGACCCCGCAGCCGAGCTCTGGCTGGTTGACGCGCTCGCCGGGCCGGGTGAGCAGCAGCTGCAGCAGCATCTGCTCGACGTGGTCGTCGTAGCTCGCCGTCTTGGTGCGCCCGCGATCGTCTAGCTGATAGGGGAAGGCTAGGTTGACCATCGTGCTCACGAGACGGTGAAGTTGGGTGCGGTGACCGTGAACTGGTCGGTGTTGATCGTCACCGTCGGAGCGGTGATCACGATGCCGGCGGGCGTCAGCGCGATCGAGGTGGTGCCGGCGCCGCTCTGGATCAACACGCTTCCGGGGATCGGGTACTCGATCGGCACGTCGCAGATCGAGATGCCGCTCGTCGCGGTCTCCAAGGTGATCACGGTGTTCGTCGGCGGTACAGCGGTCGCGGCGCTCGCCATCGGCGGCACTTCCAGCTGCTCTCCCCACCAGCATCCGACCCAGATCGGCTGATTGGGATCGCCGCGCTCGAACTCGACCCACACGTTCGCGCCGATCCGTGGGCGCACGTAGGTCCCCATCATGAGATCGGTCACGGGCACGCACGGCATCGCCCAGTTGGAGAGCACGATCCCGGGCACGCTGACGAGTAGCCGACCCTGGCCATAGGGATCGGTGTTGTCGATCACGGTGCCGCGGAACTTGCCGTAGTGGCGCTTGACGCCAACCGCGTCCGGGTCGCTGAGCGCCGCGGAGCTCGGGCTTGCGGCCGGCTCGAAGGCGTAGGTCGATTCGGTGGAGGCGTCGGTCGTCGTTTCGGCCATCGGTTCCTCTCAGCTGGTTGGGGACGCGGGGAGCGAGGTGGCGAGGCTGGC
>Ga0116219_10003536_pt1 | contig 12302 bp, 6 predicted proteins | sample Sb_taG_4_FD_91019 | JGI IMG/M metagenome (GOLD analysis project Ga0116219, IMG submission 91019) | Peat soil microbial communities from Weissenstadt, Germany - Sb_50d_6_BS metaG | ecosystem: Environmental > Terrestrial > Soil > Wetlands > Peat | place: Germany: Weissenstadt | collected 2010-09-21
CGTCCTGCAGAGAATCGGCGATCTTCGGCTTCAGCGTCTCGGGGTCGTGCTGGGCCAGCGCCTCCTCGGTCGGCACGACCACCGCCAGCAGGTAGGGCTGTGCGCTGTTGCCGTAGACATAGATCTGGCGGACCAACGGGCTGTTGCCGAACACCGCCTCCAGCTTCGCCAGGGTGACGAACTCGCCCTGCGCCAGCTTGAGCACGTTGTTGCGGCGGTCGACGTACACCAGCCGTTCGGGAGCGACCTCGGCGAAGACGTCGCCGGTCCGGTAGTAGCCGTCGTCGTCGAACACGTCGGCGGTGGTTTCGGCCCGCTTGTAGTAGCCGGGGAACATGTTCTCAGTCCGCAGCAGCAGCTCGCCGCGCGGATGCGGCCGGTCGGTGCGGAAGTAGCCCAGGTCGGGAACGTCGACCAGCTTGTAGTCGATGACCGGCGGACGCTGGATTTCCCCGTCGGACAACACCATTCCTGCCTCGGTGGAGCCGTAGCCGTCCAGCAGGTGCATCTCGAGCAGGGCCTCGACCCAGTTCCTCAACTCCGGGGAGGTGGGGGCCGAGCCGGTCATCGCGAAGATGAACCGCCCGCCCAGCAGGTACTGGCGCTGTTCGTCCAACACCTCGGCTTCCACCGCTTGGCGGTCGGTGTCTTCGGACATCCGCCGCTCGACCTGGCGCTGGAACTCGCCGAACAGCGTCTCCCAGATGCGCGGGACGAAGTTCAGCTCGGTGGGCCGCACCAGCTCGAGGTCCTCGAGCAGCTTCGATAGGTCACTGCGGGCCGCGAAGTATGCGGTGCCGCCGTTCCCGAGGGTGCCGTAGAGGATTCCGCGCCCCATGACGTGGCTCATCGGCATGAAGTTGAGGGTGATCGACGCGGCGCTTTCCCCGAACCAGTTTCTGCTGCCGCGGCGCCACATCTTGCCGACGTTGCTCTGCGGGTACATCGCACCCTTCGGCGCACCGGTGCTGCCGGAGGTGTAGATCAGCAGGGCCAGCGGGTCGTCCTCCTCGGGAGCCGCGACCGGCGTCCGTGGCAGCGACTTGCCGCGCTGGAGGGCGTCGGCCAGGGTCTCGATCGCGACCTTGACGGGGACCCCTGCGTCGGCCAGCCGCGAGCGGGCAGCTTCGAAGGCCTCGCGCTCGTCGTCGACCTCGGGGTGGTAGTCGAACACCAGGAGCTTTTCGGGCGTCTGCGCGCTCAGGATCAACTCGATCGCGTCGGGCAGCTGGTCCACGCTGGCGGCGAAGACGGTCGGCTCGGTCTCGGCCATGATCGGCTGCAGCTGAGTGAGCGCCGCGCTGGTCTGCAGCGGAACCGACACCGCGCCGATCTGACCCAGCGCCATGTCGATGGTCGCGTAGCCGACGCTGTTGAAGCCCAGCACGCACGCCCGGTCGCCGGCCTTGAGCGAGTCGGCGGTCAGGGCACGCGCCAGCGCGCCGACGCGTTCGCCCAGCTCGCGGTAGGTGACGGTCTCGAAGCGGCGGAGGGTCTCCAGCGTGGTTCGCCCGGTCGCGGGGTCTTTGACGAACTCCACCGCCCGCTGGCCCAGCGCCGGACGTTCCGCGTAGCCCTCCAGCACGGTCCGGATGATCTGCGGAAGTCGGAGCCCCGGCTGTTCGAGAGACGCGGTGATGGCCGGGTCGGGCCTGGCGGCGGCGAACTGGGGGTCGTTGGCGGTCAGGTCGTCGATGCGGCGGGCCAGCCGCTCGTCGTGGTTGATGGTTGACATAAAGAGTTCCCCTCAAAATGAAAGATAATGGTCCGTGCCGCAGCGCTGACAGATAGAACGTTAGCTAAAGTAACTTTATTTCTACATAGTGATGCCCGGCCGCGTCGTTGTGAGATTGCCCACGACAGGCGCGGGCGTCCGGGTCTAGAGGTCGCTCAGAATCCCGCCGAGGATGCCGAGTCCCTCGGCCAGCAACTCGTCGCTGATGGTCAGCGGTGGCAGCAGCCGGATGACGTTGCCGAACATCCCACAGGTCAACACGATGACCCCGGCCGCGTGGGCCGCCTTGGACCACTGCTTGGCCAGTTCCGCGTCCGGGTCGGCGGACCCCGACTGCACCAGTTCGATGGCAATCATGGCGCCCCGACCACGCACGTCGCCGATCCGGTCGTCACCGGCTTGCATGCGCAACAGCGGTTCGGTGATGAGTCGCTCCATCTCCCGGGCCCGCTCGACGAGGCCGTCGTTCTCGATCGTTTCGATGGTGGCCAGCGCCGCCGCACAGGCAATCGGGTTTCCGCCGAAGGTGCCGCCCAAACCGCCGGCGTGGGACGCATCCATGATTTCGGCGCGGCCGGTGACCGCCGACAGCGGCAATCCGTCCGCGATGCCCTTGGCGGTGCAGATCAGGTCGGGCTCGATGCCCTCGTGCTCGCAGGCGAACATCGCGCCGGTGCGCGCGAACCCGGTCTGCACCTCGTCGGCGATGAACACCACGCCGTTGTCGCGGCACCAGTCCACCAGAGTCGGCAGGAAACCCTCCGCCGGAACGATGAACCCGCCCTCGCCGGCAATCGGCTCGATGATGACCGCGGCCAGATTGTCGGCGCCGACCTGGCTGTCGATCTCGGTGATGGCCCGGGCGGCGGCCTTCTCGCCGTCGGTGGCCAGTTCCTTGTCGATGAGGCCGTCCCGGTAGGGGTAGGACAGCGGCGCCCGGTAGATCTCGGGCGCGAACGGGCCGAAACCGCTCTTGTACGGCATCGACTTGGCGGTGAGCGCCATCGCCAGGTTGGTGCGGCCGTGGTAGGCGTGGTTGAAAGCCACCACCGCGGGCTTGCGCGTGTACGAGCGCGCCACCTTGACGGCGTTCTCGACCGCCTCCGCGCCGGAATTGAAGAGGACCGAGCGCTTCTCGCCGGAGCCGGGGGTGATCCGGTTGAGCTCCTCGGCGACGGCGACGTACTGCTCGTACGGAGTAACCATGAAGCAGGTGTGGGTGAACTCGGCAACCTGCGCGCGCACCGCCTCGACGACCCGCGGCGACGAATTGCCGATCGTGGTGACGGCGATGCCGGAAGCCAGGTCGATGAGCCGGTTCCCGTCGACGTCCTCGACTATGCCGCCGCCGGCGCGGGCCACGAACACCGGCACGGAGACGTTGACGCCGCCGGAGACCGCCGCGGCCTGGCGCTTGGTCAGTTCGAGCGACGCGGGACCGGGGATTTCGGTGACCAGTTGGCGGCTTTGCTCGAGGCTGGCCACGACATCCTCCTCACCGCGGCGCGGCTGTCACGTCGCGTTTCAAGCCTAGCGGCCGGCCGCGACCCGCGGCCTGACAGACTGAACGGGCAGACTGGACCCGATACCGGGTCGACACGAAAAGACGGGTCGCTGGGAAAGACAGGTCGATGAATAGCTTGGTCGTGTTCTTGCCGTTCGTGCTCATCATGGGCGGCTTCATGTACTTGCAGTCGCGCCGCCAGCGGCGGTCCATGCAGGCCACCATCGACCTGCACGAGTCGCTGCGGCCCGGCGACCGGGTGCACACCACGTCGGGCCTGCAGGCCACGGTCGCCGCGATCACCGAGGACACCGTCGATCTCGAGATCTCGCCCGGCGTGGTGACGACCTGGATGAAGCTGGCGATCCGCGACAAGATCCTGTCCGACGACGACGCTGAAGACGGTGCCGACGCCGACGACAGCGAGGTCATCCAGGATTCCTGACGTACGCGTGCGCGAAGGCCACGCGAAGGGACACGTAGGCTCTGTGTGGCTCTGTCGGGCTTTCTGTCGGGCTTAAGACCGATTCTCGAGGAGAAGGAACGTGGCATCGTCTTCCGCGCCGGTGCACCCTGCCCGCTACCTGTCGGTTTTCTTGTTGTTGCTCGTCGGCGTCTACCTGCTCGTTTTCCTCACGGGAGACAAGCGGGCCGCTCCCAAACTCGGCATCGACCTGCAGGGCGGCACCCGCGTCACGCTGACCGCCCGCACCCCCGACGGCTCGGCCCCCAGCCGGGAGGCGTTGGCGCAGGCCCAGCAGATCATCAGCGCGCGGGTCAACGGGCTCGGGGTGTCCGGCTCGGAGGTCGTCGTCGACGGCGACAACCTGGTCATCACCGTGCCCGGGAATGACGGGAACCAGGCCCGCAACCTCGGACAGACCGCCCGGCTCTTCATCCGGCCGGTGATCCAGGCGGTGCCGGCGCAGACCCTCCAGCCCAAGCCCCCACGCCAGCCCGCCGGAACGCCGCCCGGCGCTCCCGGCGCGCCGGGCGAACCCGGCTTAGCCCCGCCCGGCCAGCCAGCGCCCCCCGGCCAGCCCGTGCCACCGGCCCAACCGGCGCCCCCCGCCGCGCCGGCTCCGCCCGGGCAGCCCGCGCCGCAACCGCGCCCATACCCGCAGGACCCGCCGCCGACACCGAGCCCCGCGCCGACACCGCCACCCGGGGCGCCGGCACCGCCGCCCGGGGTTCCGGCGGGAGAGGCGCCGCCGCCCATCCAGCCGCCCGATCCGCGCAAGGATCTCGCCGAGCGCATCGCCGAAGAGAAGAACCTGCGCCAGAGCACCCGCCAGGGCGTGCAATACCTCGCCTTGCAATTCATGGCGACCCAGTGCGATAAGGACGACATCCTCGCCGGCAACGACGACCCCACCCTGCCCCTGGTCACCTGCTCGACCGACCACAAGGCGGCCTACCTGCTCGCGCCGTCGATCATCAGCGGCGACCAGATCGAGAACGCCGGCTCGTCCATGAACCAGCGTGGCATCGGTTACGTCGTCGACCTGCAGTTCAAGCCCGCGGCAGCGAATGTCTGGGCAGACTTCACCGCCGCCCACGTGGGTGAGCAGACCGCCTTCACCCTGGACTCGCAGGTCGTCAGCGCACCGCGCATCAACGAGGCGATCCCGGGCGGCCGGACCCAGATCAGCGGCGGCGACCCGCCGTTCAACGCCGCCACGGCGCGCCAGCTGGCCAACGTCCTCAAGTACGGATCGCTGCCGCTGTCGTTCGAATCCTCGGAGGCGCAGACGGTTTCGGCGACGCTGGGGTTGACGTCACTGAAGGCCGGTCTCATCGCCGGCGCGATCGGCCTGCTGCTGGTGCTGCTGTATTCGTTGGCGTATTACCGGTTGCTCGGGTTGCTGACGGCGTTGTCCCTCATCGCTTCCGGCTCAATGATTTTCGCGATCCTGGTGCTGCTGGGCCGGTACATCAACTACACCCTGGACCTGGCCGGCATCGCGGGTCTGATCATCGGTATCGGCACCACCGCCGACTCGTTTGTGGTGTTCTTCGAACGCATCAAAGACGAGATCCGCGAAGGCCGTTCGTTCCGCTCGGCGGTGCCGCGCGGCTGGGTGCGGGCGCGCAAGACGATCGTGTCGGGCAACGCCGTGACCTTCCTGGCCGCCGCGGTGCTGTACTTCCTTGCGATCGGTCAGGTGAAGGGATTCGCTTTCACCCTGGGGCTCACCACGATCCTCGACCTGGTGGTGGTGTTCCTGGTGACCTGGCCGCTGTTGTACCTGGCGTCGAAGTCCCCGATTCTGGCAAAGCCGGCGTACAACGGCCTGGGGGCCGTCCAGCAGGTCGCCCGCGAACGCCGGGCTGCGTCAGTCGTCAAGACGGGACGGGGATAGCGCAATGGCTTCCAAAGGGGCCTCCAAAGCGACGGAAACCGAAGCGACCTCGGGCGCGGTTGAGTTGGCTGACAGCGGGCAACCGCGCCGCAGCTTCCTCTCGCGGCTCTACACCGGCACCGGCGCGTTCGAGGTGGTCGGGCGGCGCCGCCGGTGGTACGGCGTCAGCGGGGCGATCGTCGCAGTCGCGATCGTCAGCATTCTGTTGCGGGGCTTCACGTTCGGGATCGACTTCAAGGGCGGCACCACGGTGTCGTTCCCGCGCGGCAGCACCCAGACGGCGCAGGTGTCCGAAGTCTTCCGCACGACTCTGGGCAAGGACCCGGAATCGGTCGTCATCGTCGGCAACGGCGCGTCGGCGACGGTGCAGATCCGCTCCGAAGCGCTGACCAACGACCAGACGGCGAAGCTGCGCACCGCGCTGTTCGATGCTTTCCAGCCGAAGGGCGCCGACGGAAAGCCCAGTAAGCAGGCGATCAGCGACTCGGCGGTCTCCGAGACGTGGGGCGGCCAGATCACCAAGAAGGCCTTGATCGCGCTGGTGATATTCCTGGCCCTGGTCAGCCTGTACATCACGGTGCGCTATGAGCGCTACATGGCCATCTCGGCGCTGACCACCATGGTTTTCGACCTGACGGTCACCGCGGGCGTGTACTCGCTCGTCGGCTTCGAGGTCAGCCCGGCGACCGTCATCGGGCTGCTGACGATCCTCGGTTTCTCCCTCTATGACACGGTGATCGTCTTCGACAAGGTCGAGGAGAACACCCACGGCTTCCAGCACACCACCCGGCGCACGTTCGCCGAGCAGGCCAACCTGGCGATCAACCAGACGTTCATGCGCTCGATCAACACCAGCTTGATCTCTGTGCTGCCGGTGCTGGCGCTCATGGTGGTGGCGGTGTGGTTGCTCGGTGTCGGCACGCTGAAGGACCTGGCGCTGGTGCAGCTGGTCGGCATCCTGGTGGGCACCTACTCCTCGATCTTCTTCGCCACTCCGCTGCTGGTCACCATGCGGGAACACACCGAGCTGGTGCGCACGCACACCCGCCGGGTGCTGCGACGGCGCAGCCCCGGCTCACGGGCGGCCGATCAAACGGGAACTGAACCGGCCTCCGACGACAGCGATGCCGAAACCGCGGACGAGGCGGCGTCCGCCGCCCCCGGCCCCGAAGAAGCTGAGGTCCCCGACGTCTCTGAGGCGCCCGGCAAGGCGGCACCGAGCAAGCCGGCCCCCGGTGCGCGTCCTGTGCGGCCCACCGGCAGCCGGCGTCCGACCGGCAAGCGAAACGCCGGCCGGCGGTAGTTCCGATGGCCATCCGGATCGGCCGGCCGGGCCTGAGGGGGTGGGGGAGCGTCGGTGTGGCGGTGGCGCTCGCGGCGACTTTCGCGCTCACGTCGTGTTCCGGCAGCGCCGCCAATCAGGTCGATTACGTGGTCGACGGGCCGCTGCTCACCTACAACGCCAACACCGTCGTCGGCGCCGCATCGGCCGGGGCGCAGGCGTTCGCCCGCACGCTGACCGGCTTCTTCTATCACGGCCCCGACGGACAGGTCGTTCCCGACCGTGACTTCGGCACCGTCTCGGTCGTCGGCGGTGCGCCGTTGGTGCTCGACTACCAGATCGCCGACAACGCCGTCTACTCCGACGGCAAGCCGGTGACCTGCGACGACCTGGTGCTCACCTGGGCCGCTCAATCGGGCCGGTTTCCCGACTTCGCCGCGGCCAGCCAGGCGGGCTACGTCGACATCGCCAACGTCGAGTGCCTGCCGGGGCAGAAGAGGGCCCGGGTGTCGTTCATCCCGGACCGCAGCGTCGTCGACTACACCCAGCTGTTCTCGGCGACCTCGATGATGCCGTCGCACGTCATCGCCGATCGGTTGAACGTCGACGTGACCGCGGCGCTGCTCAGCAACAACGGCCCCTTGGTGCAACAGATCGCCAAGCTGTGGAACACGGTCTGGGACCTCAAGCCCGGCCTCAAACCTGACGAAGCTTCGAAGCTTTTCCCGTCGTCGGGGCCGTACCGGATCGAGTCGATCGTCGACCGCGGCGGAGTGGTGCTCGTCGCCAACGACCGCTGGTGGGGTCCCAAGGCGATCACCAAACGGATCACCGTGTGGCCGCAGGGGCCCGACATCCAGGACCGGGTCAACAGCCGCAGCGTCGACGTCGTCGACGTCGCCGCCGGATCCGGGGGCGCGCTCGCCACGCCGGACAACTACGACCGCAGCGATTACCCCTCGGCCGGCATCGAGCAGCTGATCTTCGCCCTGCAGGGGCCGCTGGCGCAGCCCAAGGCCCGGCGCGCGGTCGCGCTGTGTGCGCCGCGTGACGCCATCGCGCACGACGCCGGCGTCCCCATCGCCAACTCGCGCCTCGACCCCGCCACCGACGACGCCGTCACCGCGGCCGACGGCGCAGCCCAGGCCGGCCAGTTCGCCAAGGCCGATCCCGCCGCCGCGCGCGATGCGCTGGGTGGTGCGCCGCTGGCGGTGCGGATCGGCTATCAGGGGCCCAATGCGCGGCTGGCGGTCACCGTCGGGACCATCACCAAATCGTGCACCGCAGCCGGTATCGCCGTCTCGAGCGTCACCCTGGACTCGTCGGGGCCGCAGGCGCTCAAGGACGGGAAGATCGACATGTTGCTGGCGAGCACCGGCGGAGCCACCGGCAGTGGGTCCACCGGATCGTCGGCGATGGATGCGTACGACCTGCACAGCGGGAACGGCAACAACCTCTCCGGCTATTCGAATCCCCAGGTGGACGGCATTATCACGGCCCTGGCGGTGTCGGCCGACCCCGCCGAGCGCGCGAGGCTGCTGGGAGAGGCCGCCCCGGTACTGTGGGGCGATATGCCGACTTTGCCCGTGTACCGACAGCAGCGCACGCTGCTGATGTCGAAGAAGATGTATGCGGTGAGCAAGAACCCGACGCGGTGGGGCGCGGGCTGGAACATGGATCGATGGGCCCTAATGCAATGAGGCTGCAGTGACACCTGTCGGCGAGACCACTCCGGTGGCCGGCCTGATCGCGTCGCTCACCCGGGTTGTGGCGGACTTCCCGAAGCCGGGCGTCGTGTTCAAGGACCTCACCCCGTTGTTCGCCGATCCGCAGGCGATGACGGCGATGGTCGACGCGCTGGTTCCCATAGCGTCCGGCGCCGACCTGTTGGCCGGCATCGACTCCCGCGGTTTCCTGGTGGCGGCGGCCGTGGCCGGTCGGCTGTGCACCGGTGTGCTGGCCATCCGCAAGGGCGGCAAGCTGCCGCCGCCGGTGTACAGCGTGGAATACGAGCTCGAGTACGGCAGTGCCGCGTTGGAAATCCCGGCCGAGGGCGTAGACCTGCATGGCCGCAACGTCGTGGTCATCGACGACGTGCTGGCCACCGGCGGCACCCTGGCCGCGGCTTCCCGGTTGCTGGAACGCGCCGGGGCGCGCGTGACCGCGGCGGCAGTGGTCATCGAACTCACCGCCCTGGGTGGTCGGGAGGCGCTCGCGCCATTGCGGGTGCTCAGCCTGAGCACGGCCTGATCCACGGTGACTTGTAGGCGAGCGACGAGCCTGCCTACACTCCCGCCGTGCAGGCGCAAATTCGTGTCGATACCGCCGGCGTGCAAGCGACGGCTGGGGTTGGTCTGCCATTTAATCCGGTCACCCACGTGTAGCGATGTCCGCGCTAGCAGGATTTCCCGGCCTTTCGCAGCTGTTGACGTGGCCCACAGAACATCTCACGGACACGGCCGACCACTGGGAGGCCGTCGGCGGGCGCAGCTACGCAGTCACCAACCAGATCTGGCGAGATGCGCAATCGATCGATTGGCGCGGCGAAGCCGCCGATGCATTACGCACCACGGCCCACGCCGACATGCTGACGACCAGCGCGGTAGCCGACCAGTTGCATGATGCGGCCCGGGTGGCCCGTAGCGGGGCTTCGGACCTGTACGCGGCGCGCTCGCGCGTCCGCTACGCGGTGGAGGACGCCCGTGCGGCGGGGTTCCAAGTAGGTGATGACCTGTCGATCACCACTTCAGCGGTGGATCCCCCAGCCCAATGGGCCGCTCGCGAAGCGCAGGCGCAGGATTTGCCGGTGATATTCGGCGGCGCGCCGCCCAACTGGTGGGCCTCGATCAGCAGGTGGCCGGCAAGGTCACCGCAGCCGAAAGCAAATTCACCCCACGGTGAACGAGCCTCGCCGATACGCGGATCCACTGTGGGCTACCCCGCTCTGAAGCGCTTGACGCCGGCGTTTTCCGTCACCCGCCCGGGACGAAAGCACAGACCATCCCTTAAAGCCCCTCAGTGACCGCTAGCGGGTGAGGACCTTCCTTGGCGCAGAGCACCCGGGCGCGACCGAGTTTGGCGATATCCTCAGATGAAGAGCGGAGGTGACCAACGTGGCTGACGACCAAGGCACAACGCGGGCTCTCGACGCGCCCGCGGAGTCGCCGCCTGTCGCCGACCGGGTGTTGGGGCCGGTCAGCGAGACGCCCGAGCCGCCAACCGAGACTCTGAAGACCTCCAGCAGCGCCTCGCGTCGGGTCCGCGCCCGCCTCGCCCGGCGGATGACCGCCCAGCGCAGCACCCTCAATCCGGTGCTCGAGCCGCTGGTGGCGGTGCACCGCGAGATCTACCCCAAGGCGAACCTGTCGATGCTGCAGCGGGCATTCGAGGTCGCCGACCAGCGGCACGCCACTCAGTTTCGCCATTCCGGTGATCCGTACATCACCCACCCGCTGGCCGTCGCGAACATCCTCGCCGAACTGGGCATGGACACCACCACTTTGGTGGCCGCGCTGTTGCACGACACCGTCGAGGACACTGGTTACACGATCGAAGCGCTCTCCGAGGAATTCGGCGAAGAGGTGGGTCACCTCGTCGACGGCGTGACCAAGCTGGACCGGGTGGTGCTCGGCACCGCCGCCGAGGGCGAGACCATCCGCAAGATGATCACCGCGATGGCCCGCGATCCCCGCGTGCTGGTGATCAAGGTCGCCGACCGGCTGCACAACATGCGCACCATGCGCTTCCTGCCGCCGGAGAAGCAGGCGCGCAAAGCCCGTGAGACCCTGGAAGTCATTGCGCCCCTTGCGCATCGGCTCGGCATGGCGAGCGTCAAGTGGGAGCTGGAAGACCTGTCGTTCGCGATCCTGCACCCCAAGAAGTACGACGAGATCGTCCGGCTCGTCGCCGGCCGCGCGCCGTCCCGGGACACCTATCTGGCCAAGGTCCGGACCGAGATCGTCAACACGCTGAACGCGTCGAAGATCAAGGCGACCGTCGAGGGCCGCCCCAAGCACTACTGGTCGATCTATCAGAAGATGATCGTCAAGGGGCGGGACTTCGACGACATCCACGACCTGGTCGGCATCCGCATCCTGTGCGACGAGATCCGGGACTGCTACGCCGCTGTGGGCGTGGTGCATTCGCTGTGGCAGCCGATGGCGGGACGGTTCAAGGACTACATCGCCCAGCCGAGGTACAGCGTGTACCAGTCGTTGCATACCACGGTGGTGGGGCCGGAAGGCAAGCCGCTCGAAGTGCAGATCCGCACCCGCGACATGCACCGCACGGCCGAATACGGCATCGCCGCGCACTGGTGCTACAAGGAGGCCAAGGGCCGCAACGGACTTCCGCATCCCCATGCCGCCGCGGAGATCGACGACATGGCCTGGATGCGGCAGCTACTCGACTGGCAACGGGAGGCCGCCGACCCGGGCGAATTCCTGGAATCGTTGCGTTACGACCTTGCGGTCCAAGAGATCTTCGTCTTCACGCCCAAGGGTGACGTCATCACCCTGCCGGCCGGGTCGACGCCGGTGGACTTCGCCTACGCGGTGCACACCGAGGTCGGTCACCGCTGCATCGGCGCCAGGGTCAACGGTCGGCTGGTGGCGCTGGAACGCAAGCTGGAAAACGGCGAAGTCGTCGAGGTTTTCACGTCCAAGGCGCTCAACGCCGGGCCGTCGCGGGACTGGCAACAGTTCGTGGTGTCGCCGCGCGCCAAGGCGAAGATTCGCCAGTGGTTCGCCAAGGAGCGCCGCGAGGAGGCGCTGGAGGCCGGCAAGGATGCGATGGCCCGCGAGGTGCGCCGGGTCGGACTTCCGTTGCAGCGCTTGATGAATGCCGAATCCTTGGCGGCGGTGGCCCGCGAGCTGCATTACGCCGACGTGTCCGCGCTCTACACCGCGATCGGTGAGGGGCACGTGTCGGCCAAGCACACGGTGCAGCGGCTGCTGGCCGAGCTCGGCGGAATCGACCAGGCCGAAGAGGAACTCGCCGAGCGGTCGACGCCCACGACCATGCTGCGGCGACCCCGCAGCAGCGACGACGTCGGGGTGTCGGTCCCCGGCGCCGCGGGCGTGCTGACCAAGCTGGCCAAATGCTGCACGCCGGTCCCCGGCGACCAGATCATGGGCTTCGTCACCCGCGGCGGCGGGGTGAGCGTGCACCGCACCGACTGCACCAACGCCGCGTCACTGCAGCAGCAGGCCGAGCGCATCATCGAGGTGCATTGGGCGCCGTCGCCGTCGTCGGTGTTTCTGGTGGCCATTCAGGTCGAGGCGCTCGACCGGCACCGTCTGCTGTCGGACATCACGCGCGTGCTGGCCGACGAGAAGGTGAACATCCTGTCGGCGTCGGTCACCACCTCGGGTGACCGCGTGGCCGTCAGCCGGTTCACCTTCGAGATGGGCGCCCCTA
>Ga0116219_10003537_pt1 | contig 12301 bp, 8 predicted proteins | sample Sb_taG_4_FD_91019 | JGI IMG/M metagenome (GOLD analysis project Ga0116219, IMG submission 91019) | Peat soil microbial communities from Weissenstadt, Germany - Sb_50d_6_BS metaG | ecosystem: Environmental > Terrestrial > Soil > Wetlands > Peat | place: Germany: Weissenstadt | collected 2010-09-21
CCAACCAGGTGAAAGACTGTCTTGCCAAGATCAATGCCGATTGTGTGAATCTCCATGGGACGCCTCCTGTTCTCCCCTTATACCTCCGTGGAGGTTAAGGCGGCGGACCATGCCAGTAGTAACACCGCTTGGAATCGCCAACAACAACCGCGGATCCTTCACTGCGTTCAGGATGATAGCGGTTCTGCAGGGTGCATTGTGTGCGGAGGTTTGTGCTGATTTGTGCTAACGATGTGGACTTCCTGGACATCCAGGGCATTGAGAACATTGCAGCATCAGTGACTCACGTGTTTTCAAAAGCCGTTTGAGTCGTGCCCTTTCAAAATACATCCAGTCGACGCACAACCTCACTACGGCTGCTACCGCGCGCTTTGTGACACAAGCTGGTTCGGGTTCGACTGCGGCTGCGACCCGCTGGGCGGCGCGGATTGCGGCTGCGCCTGCGAGGGCTGTCCACTCGCCGGCTGCGAAGCAGGTGGCGCAGACGCGCCGCTGTTCGGGCTCGCGGGCGCGGACTGGCTGCTCGCCGGCGGGCCGCTCTGCTGCTCGTCGGGATTGGCGCCGGGCGTATCGTCCGGATGCGATTTGGGGAACTGCACCGGGCGCATGACGCCGGTATTTTGCGTGTCGGTTGGCAGTTGTTCGCCGGGATTGCGCAGCGATGGCGGCGCAGCCGGTGCTTGTTTATCCGGATCGGTCTGTACGTCGCCCTCATGAACGACGCGCGTGTTCGACGAGGCCATTTGCGGCGAGCCGCTGGCCATCATGATTGGCGTGACTACATCCTTGTCGTAGACCTCCATCGTCTCGCCCGGCTTGGCGATCTCGACCTTGATGACCCGGTTGCCATTGATGCGCACAAACGTCACTTCCTCTGGCGGAGTGCCGTAGATCCAGATCTCTACCGGCATCTGCCCTTCCATCTCGCGCGATTTGACGCGCGGCCGCCCTTTGGCGAAGAGCACCATGTCGGTGCTCATTCCCACCCACACTTTGTGGTTGAGAATGGCCTCTTTCAAGGGCGCAGGCAGCGTATCGGTAAATGCCTGGACTGGCGTTTTGACGTCGAAGGAGATCAGCGGGGAGAGCAGTGCTTTGACCTGCTCCGGAGTCACCTCGGGAACATAGTCGGCAAAGGCGAGAGTGACGCGCGCACCCGCCGGATCGCCTGATTGATCCAGCATCGTGGGATCCATATCCGGGTCGTCCATAGGCCCACCCATACCGATCTGGACGTGGCGCAGGAAACGGTGCTTCGCATCGGGTCCGCCGTCGAGATCAAAGATGATTTTCGATTTGTCGACCCTGAGATTTGTGATCACCACGCGCTGACCGGGCTTGGCGGAAAGCCCCTGGTCTACCACCATGTTCAAGTAGCTTTCACCGGCCGGCTCGAGCTTGCCGTTGGCCGCCAGCATCAAGCCCTTGTGGCCGCGCGGGAACGGACGCATGGCAAATCCCTGCTCCGACATCAGTGCCCGGATCAGCATAAGCCGTGTCTTTGGGTCGAGCTCCTGCTTGGGCAAATCCACATGCGTCGGCACGATCTGCTGGTATTGGTGTTCGACCGGCCCATTCGAGGCCACTCCGCCCTTGCCGTTGGTATCGATAGTGATGACCTGCGCAGCCAGGGTTCCCCCCGCCAGCATGGCCGCCAGCACGAACCCGGCCGATGCGCACAGCGGCCGGACCGGCCGCTCGGTCTTTCGATTTGGGCGATGAATCTGACCTGATCTTTGGAGCGGAAAATGCAGCTTCATGGGAGCCTCCCACGCCTGCGAACACCGTTACGCAAACGTTAGCTCCATTCACTCAGAAAGGCAAATCGACCCCTGAGATGCCCGCAAAGCGGCTAATTTGTGTCCTCGATTCCCCGCTCCGTCTTTTCCGGCTGGGGCTCTGGAGTTTGAATTTGCACCAGGGGAGGAGCGGCAGGCGCAGTCTGCCCCATGGCGGCCTCATGCTGCGCGCGCGCCGCCGCATCCAGATCGACCGGAATGCCTCCCGGCACAATGACCGGAGCGTTGTGCTGGTAGTTCAACTCGCGCGTGATGCGAAACAGGAACGGCAAAGCCGCCAGAAGAACGATGCAGGCGAGCCAGCTGCCGTCGAGGCCGAAGCCGTCGCCGGTGAGCCAGAAGGATCCCATGGGCTCGCCCTGCACCACGGGCGAATGGCTGCTGACGCCGCTCACCGCAAGCCCGAAGATCAGGGCGCGGCTGGCCTTCCAGCCGAAGTTCAGGCCCCAGCTCAGCCACAGGGCGCGTGTCCGCAAATAGGCGACAGAGAGCAGAAAGCTGAAGGCCAGGGCCACGGCGAAGCTGGCATGGCTGGCGCCCGGCGTGAGTGCTTGCAGGATGGCGTAGATGAAGGCAAAACCCAGTGTGGCGCCTGCCGGTCCCACTGCGTCGATGAAGCGCTGGAACGCATAGCCACGAAAAGCCACCTCTTCAGCCAAGGTGGCGAGAGCAAAAAATACTACATCTGCGACCAGCCAGCCCCAGTCTGAGCGGGTCGTCGAGAATGCGATCGCGATGCCGCCGAAGACCATCATGGGCACTACGCATACCAGCGCGATGGCCCAGCCGGTCGCCAATCCCATTCCTGCCTCGCGTTGCCAGCCCCGGCGCCATGGAAATCCCTGAGCGCCGATGGGATCAACCTGGTTGTCGAGCCAGAGGCCCATGCCCGCGTAACCGACTACAAGCAGAAACACCAGCATGGCCTGCCCGACCAGCGGCTGCCAGGCATCGCGAACCAGGCCTTGCGCTCCATGGGCGGCGATGGATTTCGCCAGAAAGAAGTAAAGGAATGCGGCGAGGAACTGCATGTAGGCGCGCAGACGGGAGCCTGCGTAACCGGGTTTGCTCATGCGCACCTCCGGGCTCGGCTATGGTCATCTGCCACGGAGAGATGCGGCGCGCATGGACTGCCGCGCGGGTTCGTTTGCTGTTCCGTCATTGCAATCGTTTGAACTTTCCTGGCAGGCGTGCGCGATTCCGACAAGTCAGCCTTGCTCGTAGAACTGGGCGATATTGCGAAATTTCTGCTGGCGCGATGCGACAAGGGCGTCAACGGGCGTGGCCAGCAACTCGGCCAGGTGCTTTTTGAGCACCGTTCCCAGCAGCCCGGTGCCGGCCTCGCGGTCGCTGTGAATGCCGTCTGGCGGTTCGGCAATGATTTCATCCACGCAACCCAGCGCCGCAACTTCGGGAGCAGAGATGCGCATGGCTTCCGCGGCCAATTGCTTGTGCGCCGCGTCGCGCCACATGATCGCCGCACAGGATTCAGGAGTGATGACAAAGTAGAGCGCATTTTCAAGAATGAGCACGCGATCAGCGACGGCCAGCGCCAGGGCTCCGCCTGAGCCGCCCTCGCCGCTGATTACGGAAATGGTAGGCACGCGCAGCCGCGCCATCTCTCGCAGGTTGCGCGCAATGGCCTCGGCCTGGCCGCGTTCTTCAGCGCCCACTCCGGGAAACGCGCCGGGCAGATCGATGAAGCTGATAACCGGCCGACCGAATTTTTCCGCGAGCTTCATGGCGCGCAGCGCCTTGCGATATCCCTCGGGATGCGGCATGCCGAAATTCCGCCGCACGCGCTCTTTTGTCGAGCCTCCTTTGCGGTTGCCGATCACCATCACTTCATCGGCACCCAGCCGCGCCATGCCGCACACCACGGCCTCGTCGTCGCCATAGGCGCGATCCCCGTGAATCTCGCTGAAATCCGTGAAGATCCGTTCGATCAATTCCATGGGGTACGGGCGCTGCGGATGCCGTGCCCGCTCAATTCGGTCCCACGCCGGCGAAACGCGCTGCACCTGGGGAGAAACCTCTGTTTGTTCTTCGCTCATCAATGTGCGGCGCAGTCGGGGGCAGTCGCGCCGGCCCTCCTGTCGATTCTACAAGGAAAGCAGGGAGAAAGCAGGAATCAGGGAATAGAGAGTAGACCGGCTTCCTGCTCCCTACTGGCTACTCTCTACTTCTCTTTTCCCTGCTTTTATGGAAAGGTCGGCTGCTGTAGCGTTGGCAGCGACGGCGGATGGCTTACCCGGTAGGCGCCCCAGGCAGCGAACGCGGCGCCCGCAGCAATGCTGACGATGATGAACACCTTTGCGGCGGTGGGCATTCGCATTCGCGAGTTGCTGTACACGGCTTTGGCCTGCTCGGTGGTGAGCGGCTGCCCGGTGACCTGGCTGAGCTTGTCCATGAGCACGTCGACGGACTGATCGAAGCCCTGATCGCGATGCTTCTGCGTGCCAAATTTCAGTCGCAAGGTTTCAAGGGCCGGGCAAAGCTTCCGTGTTAATTCACCGATTTCTAGTGCCCTCCATCGACGTGCACGGCTCGCTGCGTGGCCAGGCGGCTGATCTTCTCGGTTTCCTTTACCATCTCGTGCACTGCAAAGCCTTTTTCCGCCAGCGCGCCGGTGGGGCAAGCTTGAATGCATTTGCCGCACGAGGTACAGTTGTGCGCCTTTCCCCAGTCGTCATTCAGGTCGCTGACGATTCGCGAGTAAATTCCGCGCCCGCCGATCTCCCACACGTTGGCTCCCTCGATCTCGGCGCATACTCGCACGCAGCGCGTACAAAGGATGCAGCGGTTGTGATCGAGAACAAACCGCGGATGCGTCATGTCGATCGGGAGCCGCGGATTGTTGTAGGCATAGCGCACGTGCGTGATCTCGAGATCCTGCGCCAGCGACTGCAGCTCGCAGTGCCCGTTGGAGACACACGATGAGCAGATGTGGTTGCGTTCGACCAGGAGCAGTTCGACCGCCATGCGCCGGTAGAGCCTGAGCTTGGCGGAATCGGTGACAATCGACATGCCCTCCTGCATGGGAGTGGTGCAGGCCGGCAGCAGGCGATCGGTTCCGGCAAGCTCGACAACGCAGACCCGGCAGGCGCCCACCGCGCTGAGCCCTTTGAGATAACAGAGCGACGGAATTTCTCTACTGTTGGCGCGCGCCACTTCCAGGATGGTTTGCCCCTCCTGGGCGGTGATCAATTCGCCATCGATGCGGACCGAAATGGTTTTGTTCGGCAACTTGGCGCTCCTTTCCTCTCGCTCACCGCGCGGTGACCGTACTTCTCAAATCGCAGCGCAGGCAGCGGCGGCACTCTTCCAGGGCCTCCTGCGGGCTCAGTCCGGCAACAACTTCCTCTTTCGACTGAACTCGCTTGTCTGCTGGCATGGGGCGTGCCGCGTGGCGCCGGCTGAGCCGCGGCTCCGGAGGCGCCTGGCTGCCGTATTCGAATGCCGGGAACAGCTTTTCCCAGCGGCGCTCTCCCGTGAGGCGCTCGTCAATATTCATGGCCGCCTGCTTGCCACATCCCATGGCGTTGGAGACGTTCGATGCACCGGTGATCACGTCGCCGCCGGCATAAAAATTGGGCCGGCTGGTTTCAAACGTGTACCGGTCCACGATGATGGTTCCCGACTCTTTCAACTCGAGTCCCGAGGCGCGGCAGAAATCCTGGTCGAAGGTTTCGCCCACCGCCAGAATCACGCTGTCGCACTCAAAGCGCTGCACCTCGTCAGTGGGGATCGGCTTTCTGCGGCCTGACTTGTCGTACTCGCCCAGGTGGGTTTTGACGACCTCGATCGCCTTCACATTGCCTTTGGCATCACCCAGGATGCGGTGCGGCGCAGCGAGAAAGACGAAGCGCACGCCTTCTTCTTCGGCGGCCTGAATCTCTTCGTCAATGGCGGGCATGTCTTTGCGCTCGCGGCGATAGAGGATCATGGGCTGTGCGCCCATGCGCAGCACGGTGCGCGCCGAATCAATGGCCGCGTTGCCGCCGCCGATGATTGCCACTCGCGAGCCCACGATGATCTCGTCTTGCCGCGCAACGGCTTCAAGGAACTGCAATGCCGGATACACGCCCTTCAACTCGGTGCCTGCAAGGTAGAGCCAGGATTCCTTCCAGGTTCCGATCGCGATAAAGATGGCGTCGAATTGATCGGCGAGATCGTTCAATGGAAGATCGACGCCGACGCGCGTGTTGAAGCGCATCTTCACGCCGGCAGCTTCGATGAGATCGAGCTCGCGGCGCAGCACTGATTTGGGCAGCCGGTACTCCGGGATGGCGAAGCGTAACATGCCTCCCGCTTCGCTGTGTTCATCGAAGACGGTCACGTCGTGGCCGAGCATGGCCAGGTAAAAGGCCGCTGTGAGGCCGGTGGGTCCGGCGCCAGCTACTGCTACCTTGTGGCCGGTTGCGGGCAGCTTGCGCGCCAGGATCCGTTCAACCATTGGCGCAAAGCGGTCAGATTGATAGATCGCGTCTGCAATAAAGCGGTGCACCTCGCGCATGTTCAACGGCTCATCAAATGACTGGCGCCGGCAGCGGTTATCGCACGGATGCTGGCACACACGGCCTGTCGATGCAGGCAAGGGATTGTCGAGAATCACCGAAACAAAGGCATCCTCCACCTTGCCTTCAAGGAAGAGAGTCAGGAACCGCGGAATATTCATGTGCAGCGGGCAACTGTTTTCGCATGGCGAGAACGTGAGCTCCTGGCAAACGCCGGCGCGGCAGCGATGGGCCACGATGTGATCCTCATACTCCTCGCGGAAATGCCGCATCGTGGTCAGCACCGGATTGGGCGCCGACTGCCCAAGCCCGCAGAGCGAGCACTCGCGCACCATGCGGCACAGCTCGTCGAGCCGCTCCAGCAACTCGTGGGTTCCGTCGCCTTTCGTCACCGCTTTGAGAACGCGCAAAGCTTTGTCGAGCCCCACGCGGCATGGCACGCATTTGCCACAGCACTCCGGGTGCGTGAATTCGATGAAGTACCGGGCAACATCGACCATGCAGTTGTCTTCATCCATCACCACCATGCCGCCGGAGCCCATGATGGAGCCGAGATGCGCCAGGCTCTCATAGTCCACCGCCGTGTCGAGCATCGTGGCTGGGATACATCCGCCGGATGGACCGCCGGTTTGCACGGCTTTGATCTTGCGGCCGTTGATGGGGCCTTCGCCGACGTCATAGATGAAGCTTTTGAGTGGCGTACCCAGCGGCATTTCAACCAGGCCGGTGTTGTGAATCTTGCCCACCAGCGAAAACACTTTGGTTCCGGGGCTCTTGGCGCTGCCGGTCTCGCAAAACCATGCCGGACCGCGCATGACGATGGGCGCGATGTTGTACCAGGTCTCGACGTTATTGATGTTGGTGGGTTTGCCGTAGAGCCCTTTTTGCGCGGGATACGGCGGGCGGGGATGAGGCCGGCCCGGATGGCCTTCGAGCGAGGCGATCATGGCCGTCTCCTCGCCGCAAACGAAGGCTCCCGCGCCCTGCACAATCTGAATATCGAAATTGAATCCGCGGCCCAGAATATTGGGCCCAAGCACGCCGTATTCCCGCGCCTGTTCGAGGGCGCGCTTGAGCCGGCTTACCGCCAGCGGATACTCGGCGCGCACGTAGACGATGCCATCGGTTGCGCCCATGGCGTAAGCACCGATGATCATGCCTTCAAGAAGCGAATGCGGATCGCCTTCAATCTCGTTGCGGTTCATGAAGGCGCCGGGATCACCTTCGTCGGCGTTGCAGATGATGTACTTGGTGTCGGTCTTGGCCTTGGCCAGAAAATCCCACTTGTTTCCGGTGAGGAAGCCTGCGCCGCCGCGGCCCCGCAGCCGCGCAGCTTTTACCTGCTCAATCACAGACTCGGGACGCCCGTCGATGAGCACTTTGTAAAGCGCCTGGTAACCGCCGACGCCGATGTATTCTTCGATGTCTGAAGGGTTGATCAGGCCGCAGTTGCGCAGCACCATCTTCTTCTGGCCCCTGAAGAAGGGAATCGCATTCCACAGTGGAATCTCCGGGTATCCCTGGCCATAACGAACGTGCCCGGTGATGTGGTCCCACTCCTCAATCTTGCAGAAGATGAGCTCCGATGGCATGACGCCGGAAGAGACGCTTTCGAGGATCCGCGCTGCATCGTTCGACTGCACGCGCGAAAGCACAACCATCGGAAAACCCGGCAGACGAACGCTCACCAGCGGTTCCTGGAAGCAGCAGCCGAAGCAGCCCACACCGGCCAGCATGACCTCGAGGCCGCTGTGATCAATAGCCGAATACAAGGCGTGGTACACCTCTTCGGCGTCGTTGCCCTGGCCGCAGGTTCCCATGCTCACCGTGATGCGAGGAATGGCGGGCGTCAGCTTGGCAAGACCTTCTTCACGGACCGCGTTGAAGATACCGATGTCCTGAATGCGCGGCATCATTTCCTCCCCTGGTTCAGGGCTTTCACTTCCCGCTGCAAGGTTCGTTCATTCACATGGCTCAGGATGTGGTGATTCACTTCGACCACCGGGGCAAGCGCGCATTGGCCAAAACAGGCCACGGTGCGGATGGTGAATTTGTTGTCCATCGTGGTCAGCGCCAGCTTGTCGGTTTCCTTGGTCTCGCCCGATTCGTGCTCGCTCAGTCCCAAGTCAAGGCAGAGTTTTTCCAGCAGAATGCGCGAGCCGCGGGTATGACAAGCCGTTCCGCGGCAAACGCAAATCACGTTGTCGCCTTGTGGATCGAGATTGAAAAGCGAATAAAAGGTCGTCGTGCCGAAGACCGTGGAAGGAGAGATGCCGGTTCTCTCAGCGATGTAGCGCAGCGCGGCCATCGAAAGAAATTTGTGCGCGTTGGCCGATTGAACATCTTCCAGGATGCCCAGCAGCGCCCCCGGCCGGTTGGCATGCTTCGCGATCACCTGGTCGATCACCAGGCGCTCGTGCGCGTCAAGCACTTCATGAGCAACTTCATTGGCGACACTCGGCATGATCCCTCCCTGCCCGGTTCAGCGCGAAGTGGTTGCGCCGACCCTGGCGCACGGGGACGGACCCTCAGGGAGAAGGAGCATCAACAAGAAGAAAAATCCGCGCGATTCTTGCGCCGCGTGCCGCTGAAAAAGGGCTCTGTTCTCTGATGGCACACAACAACGTCACGGACTTCTTCCCAGAGAAGGTCCGTTCGAAGTGTGCTCCTTCGATGGCCAAATGAGGTGTGCCTGAGGTCACAGAAGACTGTGATGATAGGACGCTTAGACAAGACACAGAACCGCGCCGACTCCGCTCGCAACGCGCGGCGTATCCCTCCCGTTCACGCCTGAACGGCCTTTTTCGCCTACGCGGCCGAAAGCTAGGCTGCTTTTGTCGCGAGTAGCGGCCGCGGGTCAAACACGACCCTGAGCGAACGGATCTTTCCTTGATCCACGTGATACCAGCTAGCCACCAGAATCTTGGCTCCGGACATCGTTACATCATTAAAAATGCAAACATCAGTAGAATCGGAGAACACTTTCTTGACGTCATACTTCAGGCGCATGCGCGTCATGTCCTGGAAATATGCTTCGGCTCCCTGCCGGGATCCGAGAACGCCCTCGAATGATAGATCGTCGTTCACATAAGTGCGCGCCCGATCAAAATCTTCCTCGTTCAGAGCTTTCACAAACGCGAGAACCGTCTCGCGCGGGTTTTCTGTCGCTGCCATTTTCATCACTCGTCGATCTTCCAAGGTTGTTTCGATGCTTTCACCGCTCAGTGGTTTCCTTTGTTTGAAGGAAAGAACAGGTGACCCATCTGCCGGTCGATGGCGGCAGGTTCTGACTAGGCTTGCGGTTCGCGTGCGTTCGCCTTTGCCTCTTCTGGTTCCATTTCCCGCGCGACTGTTTCCTGCTCGCCCACGTCAGCAAGCGGACCGAGCAACACATCAATGCGATAACCCGCGGCTTCAGCGGATTTGAGGGCCGCGGCCACGGTCCTGCTCAGCTCTTCGACCGCCGCGCGGCTTGGTGAAGTCTCACGCGCCAGCCGCAGCAGCGAGGGCATCAGCAGCCACCAGAGCAGCTCCTCGTAGACCTCGCGGATCAGGTAGAAGTGGCCCTCCGACCCATGCACGCCGCAGAGCCAGCGAACGTCGGGATCGAGCCAGAGCGCCGGCGCCAGCACCACCTTGTCGGACTCAGGTTGCGACGCTGCCGGTTCAGGCTTCCCTTCCCGGGGCGCGGAAACGCGAGCTTGGGCATCGGATGGTTCGGGCTTTCTGTCGCGGATCTCAGAAGCGAGACCTGGGGCCCTCGCGTGAGTGGTTGGAGTGGGCTCGGGTTGATCGGGTTCTTTGCCCACCCCGGCTCCAGCCAGCAACAGTACCTTCATCCGCGCCGCAACGCGCCAGGCTTCCTCGCCCTCAAAATCGAGCGCGGCAAACGAACGCGCAAATGGCTCACGCAGCCGCAGCCGGTCGAACAAATCGAGAGCCGTGCGCTCCGACTCTTCCGGATCGATCGATTCCGCGAGAAGCTCAAGGATGCACCACGCGACCACCGGACCCCATACCTTGGTAGCCACCATTCCCGGGCTGGCGCTGGGCAGCATACGGCGGGCGGCAGCGGTCCACGACCGGGGAAAGAGCGCCTCGAGTTCGGGCATGCGCATGGCCGCGCGAAGGTGCTGCGTAAACGCCCGTGACTGCGCCTCCGGATCCGCAGGACCCTCGCCGCGCGTTGGCAGATTTTCCCTCTTCCGCCGCGCCGAATACTCCGCTTGCGCCTCGCTCAAAAATGTCCTGCCCAGAACCCAGGCGCCTTTCAGGAACTCGCTCCGCTGCCGCTCCATGGCCTTGCTATCACCGGAAAGCACCATGGGATGATCGACCTTGGCATGCTCGACCAGGTCACCGAAATGGCGCACCAGGCCGGGATCAAGGAACTGCCGCAGCGCATCGTGGACGGGGCTAAGTTCAAGGTTGACGAGTTCGTCGCCGATGTCCGGCACGCCGCGCCCGTTCAGCCAGTCAGCCAGCCGGTCCCAGGGCTGCTCTGCCGTGGGCTTCAGCTCGCGCCAATCGAGAAACACATGACACTGATACGCGTTGAGATTGACGGTGAGGCCGCGATCAAGCAGATCCGTTGCCCGTCGCAAAAACTCCAGCCCAGTCAGCGAGTCGCGCCACGCCACCACCGCGCCACGGTCTCCGCTCATTCCCAGACCTTCGGCCAGCCGTAGTTGGCGAAGCCGGCCTGAGCCCTTGTCGGCATAGGCCACAGAGAAATCAATCGTCCCGTGCGCGTTGGCAAAGCGGTTGTGATAAATCACCAGCGCCCGCTCGCTGCCGGAGCGGTTTGAGTACGCGAAGACGTCCTCATTCACCGAGCCTTGGGAATTGAAGAAGTCATAAAGTAGAAAGTTGCCGCTCTCGGCAAACAGCCATCGGCGCTTGAGCAGCGGCGCGATCTCGCGCTCATGCCGCTCCACCAGCCAGTGGTCGGGATTCTCTTCGTAGCGCGGCCAGCGGTATTCCATTCCATACTTCTCGGTGAACCCCTCAATCTGCCCGTGCCCAAACATCGGCAAGCCGGGCAGCGTGGACATCATGACCGTGACGCCGAAACATTTGTCGCCCTTACCGAACTGGTCAATTGCCGTGCGCTCATCGGGATTGCTCATGAAGTTCACGTAGCGCTTCATGATGTCAGGATCGAACTCAAGCGTGTTTTTCAGCACCGAGCGGTACTTGGCGTTGTCTTCGTCGCGCAGCATGATCATGAACGCGCTGTTGTATACGCGATGCATGCCCAGCGTGCGAACGAAATAGCCTTCCATCAGCCAGAAGGCCTCCGCGAGCAGCAGCGTGCCGGGAACTTCGGCGGCCACGCGATCGACCACCTCGCGCCAGAACTCGTGCGGCATGGCGCGATCGAAGTCGGCCTGGCTCATCCCGAACTCAGCGCGCGACGGGATGGCGCCGCTCGATCCCGGCCCCGGAAACCACAGCCTGTGGAAGTGCCGCTTGGCCAGGGTCATTGCCGCGTCGAAACGAATCACCGGAAACAGCCGCGCCACTTGCAGAATGGTCTGGATCACCTGCTCGCGCACAGTGGGATTCAGATAATCGAGCTGCGCCGTGTCATTCCATGGAAAACTGGTGCCATCGTTGCCGTGGTAAATGTAGCGCGTCTCGCCCGATCCTTTATCGCGGCGGCGAAAGACGACGGCGGCATCGGACTGCTCGTAATAATGATCTTCAATCTTGATCTCCACGCGCCCATCGGGCGAGAGATCCGGACCGTTGAAGCTGTACGCCGGATACGGCGAATCCCATCGGGAGATGAACCACTCGGGGTGCTCGATGACCCACGGTGAATCAATGCCCATGTGGTTCGGCACCATGTCGCTGGCCAGGCGAAGGCCGTGCCGGTACGAGCGGTCGCGCAGGTTAATGTAGGCTGCTTCGCCGCCGAGGTCGTCGGCAATGCGGTAGTCGTAGAGCGAGTAGGCTGAGGCCACGGCGTCGCGATTGCCG
>Ga0116219_10003539_pt1 | contig 12297 bp, 10 predicted proteins | sample Sb_taG_4_FD_91019 | JGI IMG/M metagenome (GOLD analysis project Ga0116219, IMG submission 91019) | Peat soil microbial communities from Weissenstadt, Germany - Sb_50d_6_BS metaG | ecosystem: Environmental > Terrestrial > Soil > Wetlands > Peat | place: Germany: Weissenstadt | collected 2010-09-21
GCGCCTGGATCCGGGGCGGCGTCTCAACAAGCTACTATGCGCTCTTTCACTTCCTGCTTGACGAACTTGCGCGGCCGTGACGGCGATCGTCACCAGCGCCCAGCGGAAGGCCCGCTCGATGAACACGAGCTCTTCCCCCTTCAGGTTTTTCCCGTCATCTATGCCCGAAAGGGGTCGCCTCAATTTGCGGAAGATCAACGATTGGGTTTGCGCCCGCAATCCGGATTCGCGGAGCGGCCTCGACCCCATCGACAGATTCTTGACTTTTCAGAAAGCCATGATGCGCTGGCTGTTCGCCGGCCAACCGAGAGCCGGAACGGTCGAAAAAGGCGAGACGTCACATTGTCACTTGCCGAACAGCCGGTGATCGCTCGCGGCTCGCCCTGTTCGCCGCCCACGGGCAAGCGTCAGTGATGGGAGTGGACTGACAATTTATGTTGCGGCAAGACGAGGACGTTGCCTTGAGACTTGCTCACCGAGATACGCGTATCGCCGGCACTTGAGCCTGGATTTGACCCATGAGTGACGGGGCGACGCCCTCATTGAGCCGGCGCAGGCTTCTTGAACTCGTAGGAGCGAGCGTCGGCGGATCCGCGACCTATCAGTTCATGACTCGGCTTGGGTTCGCGTCGGAATCGCCATACCGGGGCCCGATCAAGCTCGAGGGCGATCCTAAGGGGGCTTCGATCATCATCCTGGGGGCTGGCCTCGCCGGAATGACGGCGGCGATCGAGCTTAGGCGCGCGGGCTGCAAGATCAACATCCTCGAATACAACCTTCGTCCCGGCGGAAGGAACTGGACGCTCCGGGGCGGCGACGTCACCACGGAACTCGGCGGAGCGACCCAACATTGCGAGTTCGACGCGGGCCTTTACATCAATCCGGGGCCGTGGCGCATTCCCTATCATCATCACGCGATTTTGGATTACTGTCGTCGATTCGGGGTGACGCTCGAGCCCTTCATCCAGCTCAATCACAACGCATTCCTGCATTCCGCCACAGCGTTCGACGGCAAGCCGCAGCGCATTCGAGACATCAAGGCCGATTTCGAAGGCGGGGTCTCCGAACTTTTGGCCAAGGCGACGCGAAAGGGCGCGCTTGACGAGGCGGTGTCGAAGGAGGACCGGGAAATTCTCCTCGAGGCGCTGCGCTCCCTTGGCGCGCTCGACAAGGACTTCCGCTATCGGGCCGGCGAAGCCTCCGCTGCGTATCGCGGCTACGCCAAAGATCCCGGAGGCGGCGTCGAGGCGGCGCCGATCAATGGCGACCCTATTGGGCTGCACGACATTTTGACTTCGCGCCTGTGGCGGGGCTTGCAGAATTTCCTGCTCTACGACTTTCAGACCACCATGTTCCAGCCGGTCGGCGGCATGGGTAGGATCGGCGAGGCGTTCGCGCGGCAAATCCCCAATGGCATCCGATACGGCGCGAAAGTCATTGGCGTCACGCAGAACGAGACCGGCGTGACCGTCGCGTTCGAGGACCTCGTCGCCAGCGGGGCCGTCCAGGAAGTGAGGGCCGACTGGTGCGTGTGCACTCTGCCGCTCACCATTCTGAGCCAGATCCCCCTCAACGTTTCCGCGCGCATGAAAGCTGCGATCGACGCGGTCCCCTACGCCTCCGCGGTGAAGTTCGGATTGCAGTTCTCGCGCCGGTTTTGGGAGGAGGACGAGCATATATTCGGTGGGATCACCTACACAGATCTTCCCATCCGCCAGATTTCCTATCCGTGCACGGGTCTTAACGCCGGCGGCAAGGGCGTGCTGCTTGGAGGCTACACGTTCGACGGACCGAACTCGTACGAGTTTACCGCGATGGCGCCGGCCGAGAGGGTCAAGCGCGCGGTCGATTTTGGCGCCCAGATCCACCCGCAATATCGCACAGAGTTCGAGAACGGCGTTTCGGTCGCCTGGAGCCGCGTCCCGTTCACGCTGGGCTGTGCGGGCGACTGGTCGGACGAAGCGCGAAGCGCGCACTACAACGACCTCTGTCAGATCGATGGCCGGATCGTGTTGGCTGGCGAACACGCCTCTTACATCCCGGCGTGGCAGGAGGGCGCCATCCTGTCCGCTCTCGACGCGATCCAGCGTCTGCACAAGCGGATTATCGCGTCATGACCGAAACGAACAGCACACGGTCGCGCTCGCGCCGCAATCGACATGCAATGCGGAAATGCATCGAGCGCATCGCCTGGGCGCTCGTCGCTGCGGGGGCCGTCGCCGCGCCTGTCCTGGCCGATGAGCTTTCGTCGAAGACTCCCGCCATGAGCCGCGGGTGGGAATTCGCCGAGCGAGGCGGAGCGGACCTTTTAAATAACGTATGCGCCGCCTGTCACCAGCCCGACGCGAAAGGCGCGATCCGCGCCGCGGCCTATCCGTCGCTCGCCGCGGACACAAAACTGGCGTCGACCGACTTCTTGCTGGCCGTGCTGTTGGACGGACTGCGCGGTATGCCGCCGGTCGGAAGCATGATGAGCGACGAGCAGGTCGCCGACGTCGTCAACTACGTCCGCACTCATTTCGGCAACAGCTACGCCGGCGCCGTTTCGGCTGCGGAGGTTTCTGCAGCGAGACGGAGCACGAAATCGGCGCCGTAGCTTCCTCTTACCGTTCAAACTGAAACGCGCTACCCTTGCCCGCGACAATCCCCTAACGAGGCGCCGATAATGTCAGAGAGAACCGGATACGACGTGCTGCTACGCGGCGGTCGCGTCATATGTCCGGCTTCGGGCATCGACGGAATCCGCGATGTCGCCGTTCGCAGCGGCCGCATCGCCGCAATCGGGCCTTCGATCCTTCCGAGCAGCGCAGCGGAGACGGTCGACGTATCCGGCAAGCTCGTGCTGCCGGGCCTCATCGACACGCATGCCCATGTCTACCAATATGTGACCGGCCGGTTCGGCCTGAACGCCGACCTGGTCGGCGTGCGCTCGGGCGTAACGACAGTCGTCGACCAGGGCGGTCCGTCCTGCATGACCTTGCCGGGCTTCCGGCACTTCGTCGCCGAAACGGCCGAGACGCGCACTTACGCGTTCCTCTCCGCCTATCTGGTCGGCGGCCTCGAAGGTCATTTCTATCCGAACCTCTATAGTCCAGCCGGGGTCGATATCGATGCGACCGTGGCCTCGGCGAACGCCAACAAGGACATCGTCCGCGGCATCAAGGGACACGCGGAGATCGGCGGCTTCGCCCGCTGGGGCATCCGCGTCATGGAGATGGCGGCCGAGATCGGGCGCCGGACCGATCTCCCGCTCTATGTTCATTTTGGAACGCTGTGGGGCCTGCCGGACAGCGGGCCAACGGCGAGGACGCGGATACGATTCTCGAACGCGTCATTCCGCTCTTGAAACCCGGCGACGTGCTTGCGCATCCCTTCACCCGCCACCCCGGCGGGTTCGTCAACCGGGAGGGCGAGGTCCATCGCGTCATCAAGGCGGCGCTGGACAAGGGATTGAAAGTCGATGTCGGCCACGGCAGCCATTTCTCCTATCGGCTGGCCCGCAAGGCGCTCGACGCCGGCGTGATCCCCCATACGCTCGGCGCCGACATGCACGGCTACAACACGGATGTGCCCCCGCCGCCCGGCGCCCCGCGCCAGCACGCCGACGACGAAAACCACCCCTTCAAGGGTCAGGCCCGCTTCAGCCTCACCCAGGCGATGAGCTCGATGATGGCGCTCGGCCTGTCGCTCGAGGCGGTCGTGCCGATGGTGACGCGCAACGCCGCCGAGATGCTCGGCCTCACCGATCGCATCGGCGCGCTGACGCCGGGGTTCGCCGCCGACGTCACGGTGCTGCACGACGATCGCGGGCGCTTCCTGCTGCGCGACAACGAAGACACCCAGGTCGTGGCCGAGCGGCTGCTGCGTCCGGCCTTCTGCCTGCGCGCCGGCCGGCGCTTCGATGCCGATTCGCCGATTCTGCCGCAGGCTCAAGCGGCGTGAGTCTCGCCGCCGAAGCGTCCGCGCCGCAGCAAGTCTGGGCCTCGCTCGATCAGGCCCGGCGCAACGCGGCTTATGACAACAACGCAGCGGTCGTGGGCAGCGCCGCGCTGATTGAGGCCCGCAACGCGGCCTCCGCCAAGTATCGTAAGGCCCATCCGCGCGGTCTGGACATCCCCTATGGGCCGGGCGCGCGTACGGCGTTCGATCTCTACCCGGCGTCCTCAGCGCGGGCGCCTTGCCTCGTTTTCAACCATGGCGGCTATTGGCAGCGCAATTCCCGCGAGCTCTTCGCCGCCTACGCCGAAGGACTGGCGCTGGCCGGCTGGTCGGTCGCGATGCCGGGCTATACGCTCGCGCCGCAAGCGAGCCTGACGACGATCGTGGGAGAAATCGGCGCAGCGCTCGACTGGCTCGCCGATCATGGGCCGGCGCATGGCGTCGCGGGCCCCGTCGTACTTGCCGGATGGTCCGCCGGCGCGCAGCTGGCGGTGCTGCATCTCGGGCATCGGCTGGTCGCGGCGGGCCTCGCCATTTCCGGCGTCTACGATCTGAGGCCCTTGCGTGACACCGCCCTCAATGACCCGCTGAAGCTCAGCGACGAGGAGATCGCGACGCTGTCGCCTCTGCGGTCGCCGCCGGCGCTAAAGCCCCTCGCCATTGCCTACGGGACCTGCGAGCTGCCCGCGCTCGTTCATGATTCCCGTGAGCTCCATGCGTTGCGCTCCGCAGCTCATGCGCCGGGCCCTCTGCTGCCGGTCGCCGGCGCGGATCACTTCACCATAATCGAGGAGCTGCGCCGCCCGGGCGGTGAGCTTGTCCGCGCCGCGCAACGCCTGATCGAGGACGTCACGCATTGACCGACGCGTGCGAGCCCGAAGCGCCCCAGGGCGTCGGCGCGCGGTTGCCGCGCAAGGAGGACGAGCGCCTCATGCGCGGCCTCGGGCAATATGTCGGCGACATTCGCCTGCCCGGCATGCAGGATGTGGCTTTCGTCCGCAGCCCGCTCGCGCACGCCCGCATTCGCGGCATCGATATTCCCGAGGCTGTTCGGGACCGGGTGTTCACGGCGGCGGATCTGGACGGCGTCAAGGCGATCCGGGCGGTGTCGGGGTTGCCTGGCTTCCAGGTCTCCGAGCAACCGTCGCTGGCGACAGGCAAGGTGCGCCATGTCGGCGAGCTGATCGCCATGTGCGTTGCGCCTTCGCGCGCTCAAGCCGAGGACATCGCGGCGAGCGTAACTCTGGATCTCGACGAGCTTCCGGCCGTCCACGACATGCGCGCGGCGCGTCAACCGGGCGCGGCCCTCGTTCACGAGCATTGGGGCGACAACGTCTTTCTTGAGACCGCGGTCGACACCGGGATCGCGACGGCCTTCGATGCGCCGATCAAGGTCACGCGCACGATCTCGACGGGTCGCCAGTGCATGGCGCCGATCGAGGGGCGCGGCTGCGTCGCCGTCATCGACCACCGCGCCGACCAGCTCGTTCTCCACACCGCGAGCCAAATGCCCCATATCGTCCGCTCCGGCCTCGCCGAATGCCTCGGCCTGGAAGAAGGCCGCGTCCGCATCGTCTCACCCGACGTCGGCGGCGGCTTCGGCTACAAGGCCATTCTGCTCGCCGAGGAAATCTGCCTCGGCTGGCTCGCGCTTCGTCGCCGCCACGCCGTTCGCTGGCTCGAAGACCGCCGCGAGCACCTGACCGCCAACGCCAACTGCCGCGAGCACCATTACGAGATCACCGTCTATGCCGAGCGCGACGGGCGGCTGCGAGGCGTCGACTGCGAGGCGATCGTCGATTCCGGCGCCTATTCGGCCTATCCCTTCTCCGCTTGTCTGGAAGCAGCGCAAGTCGCGAGCATCCTGCCCGGCCCCTACGATTTTCCGGCCTATCGTTGCCGGACCTGGTCGGTCGCGACCAACAAATGTCCGATCCTGCCCTATCGCGGCGTCGCCAGGACGGGCGTCTGCTTCGCATTGGAGCTGGCGCTCGACGCGGTCGCCTCGGCGGCCGGGCGCAAGCCTGAGGCGGTGCGGTTCAAGAATCTCGTCCGGCCCGAACAGATGCCGTTCGACAACATCACGCGGAAGCACTTCGACAGCGGCGACTATCCTCGGGCGCTGGCGCGCGCTTTAAAGACGATCGACGCCGATGCAGTGCGCGCCCGCCAAAGAAAAGGCGAGCCGGACGGGCGCCGAGTTGGGCTCGGCCTCGCGATCTATTGCGAGCAGGCGGCGCATGGCACGTCGGTCTATGCCGGCTGGGGCATCCCAATGGTTCCCGGCCGTGAACAGGCGAGCGCGCGAATGACGCCGGACGGGGGCCTCGAACTGCGCGTCGGCGTCCATTCGCACGGCCAGGGTCTCGAAACGACGCTGGCTCAAGTCGCGCATGAAATCCTCGGCGTTCCCGTGGCGCGGATCCGGGTGGTCCTCGGCGATACCGCAATGACGCCCTATTCGACGGGGACCTGGGGCTCTCGCGCGATGGTGATGGCCGGCGGCGCGGTCGCCGCCGCCTGCCGCGAGCTCGCCGATCGAGCGACGCGCATCGGCGCCCATCTCCTCCAGGCCCGTCCGGAAGACGCGCGCTTCGAGAACGGGCGGGTGCGTGGTCCGGCGGGTGAAGTCTCGCTGCCGGCGATCGCGCGGACCTGGTATCGGCGCCCGCAGGATCTCCCCGCAGACGTCGATGCAGGCGGCCTCGAAGCGACCAGCGGCTATGCGCCCGCACGCGATTCCGGCACGTTCAGCTACGCGGCCCACGCGGCCGTCGTAGCCGTCGACGTCGATCTCGGCGAGGTCGAGATCCTCGACTATGTCATCGTCGAGGACGGCGGCGTCCTCATCAATCCGCTCATCGTCGACGGCCAGATCCTTGGCGGCCTCGCGCAGGGGATCGGGACCGCGCTCTTTGAGGAAATGCTGTTCGACGCCGCCGGTCAGCCGCAAGCCTCGACCTTCGCCGACTACCTTCTGCCCGGCGCGCCGGAGACGCCGGCGGCGCGCATCGTCCATATGGAGACCGCCTCGCCCTATACGGAGTTCGGCGTGAAGGGCATCGGCGAAGGAGGCGCCATCGCCCCGCCCGCCGCGATCGCCAACGCCGTCAACAACGCGCTCAGGCCGCTCGGCGTCGAACTCCGACATTCCCCGCTGACGCCACGGCGCATCGTAGAAGCCGTCCTCGACGCCCGCTCGAAACCGAGCCGACCGAACGCCGCCTCATGAAGCCGGCGCGCTTCGCCATGGAAAGGCCGCGCGATCTCGCCGCCGCGCTGTCGATGATCGCCGGGGCCCACGGCACGACAAAGATCATGGCCGGTGGGCAATCGCTCGGACCCATGCTCAATCTGCGGCTCATCGAGCCGGAGCGTGTTGTCGACATCTCCGGGGTGCCGGAACTGCGGCGGATCGAGCGAGCGGACGGCTGCCTCGTCATCGGCGCCTGCGTGACCCACGCTGATATCGAGGACGGCCGGGTCCCCGATATCGCGAATGGCATGATGGCCCGCGTCGCCGCCGGCATCGCCTACCGGGCCGTGCGCAACCGCGGCACGATCGGGGGGAGCCTCGCGTATGCCGATCCGGCGGCGGACTGGGTTTCCGCTCTCTCTGCGCTGGGCGCGGAAGTCGAGGTCGCCTCGCGCGCGCGAAAGGGCCGACGCGTCGCGCTTGGCGAATTCGTGCTCGGCGCCCTCGACGTCGCACTGGCGCACGACGAGCTTGTCACCGCCGTCCGCGTCCCGGCGCTGCCGCCCTCGGCGCGGTGGGGCTACGTCAAGCATTGCCGCAAGGTCGGCGAATTCGCCGACGCGATCGGCGCGGTCGTGATCGATGCGGAGGGGGGCTACGGGCGCGCCGTCATCGGCGCCGTCGAGGCGGCGCCGGTCGTGATCGAGGATGCGCGCATCCTGTTCGGCGGCGCCATCGGCCCGTCGTTCGCCTCGCGTTTCGACGCGTCCGCCGCCGACGCGGCGCTGGCCGCAGCCGGCATGAGCGACTCCGTCGACCGTCACGTCCATGTCACGGTGCTGCGACGCGCGATAGCCCAGGCGAGCGACGGGCGGGCGAAGGTCCAGGACGCGGCATGACCGCGCAAGGCCCGACCATGCTGTTGTCGCTCAGCGTCAACGGCCGCGCGGTCTCGGCGGAGGTCGAGCCTCGTCTGCATCTCGCCGATTTCCTGCGCGAGGAGCTGAACCTCACCGGAACGCATCTGGGATGCGAGCAAGGGGTCTGCGGGGCCTGTACGCTTCTCCTCGATGGCGAGCCGGTCCGCTCGTGTCTCACCTTTGCCGGCGCCTGCGGCGGCGCCGACGTCACCACGATCGAGGGCCTCGATAAGGATGAGATCGCGATCGAATTGCGCGCGGCCTTCAACCGGGAACACGCGGTGCAGTGCGGATTCTGCACGCCGGGAATGCTCATCTCCGCTCGCGATCTCGTGCTGCGCCTTGCGGAGCCGGATGAGCGGCGCATCCGGTCGGGCCTCAGCGGCAATCTGTGCCGCTGCACAGGCTATGTCGGCATCGTCCAGGCGGTTAGAAGCGTCATCGCCGCGCGCCGCGGACGCGGACTCGCCCCGATCGCCGCCGATCCCAAGCGCGGATTGGGTCCGGTCGGCGCGCGGATCGGGTCCGGCCTGGCCGCAGATGGCGCTTCCGCGCCGAAGACCCTCGCGCCGCGCGTTCCCCCGCCGACGGTGAAGCTCGCCGCGCCCTTCACGCCTGCGCACAGTTTCGAGCAGAGTTTCATAGTTCGATGCTCCCCGGCCGAGGCATTCGCCGCTTTTGGCCGCATCCGGGAGATCGCGGATTGCATTCCCGGAGCGTTCGTCGACGGCGAGCCGGCACCGGACCGGGTCGAGGGCGGCATTCACGTCAGGCTCGGGCCGATCGCCCCGGTGTTCCGCGGGGCGGCTCTCGTCGAACGGGTCGATGAAAAACTCGAAGGACGAATCCTAGGGACAGGCGCGGACGCCGGAGAGCGCTCGACCGTGCAAGGTGAGATTCGCTATCGCATTGTGAGCGGGGAAAAGCCGGGGACCGCCCGCGTGGAGCTTGCGATCGGCTACGCCGTCAAAGGCGCGCTCGCCCAATTCGCGAGGCCGGCTCTTGTGCGAAACCTCGCAGGCCGAATGATCGCCGAGTTCTCTCGCAACCTCGAAGCCCGGTTGACAGGCCGATCAAGCGAGGCCCCGCCGAGTGAGATCAATCTTCCGCGCCTTGTCCTCGCTTCGCTTAGCGCCAGGTTGGCGAGGTGGGCAAAAAGGCTGCTTGCCCGGCTCAGGCCCGCCGGCGGCGACTAGCGGCTGGAGCTGACAGCGTTGCCGATCTCCTCGAGGCGTCCCATCTGGCGCGCGATCAGGCGCTCGACTTTGGCGATGTCGGCCGGCGAAGGCGCGGCGCCGGGGTTCCGCAGACGACGCCATCGCACCGCGCTCGGCGAGGATGTATTTGCGCACTGCGGGGCCGAGCGCCGGCTGTTCAGGTCGCAGAGGATGCACCCATGTGCTTCGCCGCGTCTTCGCCAAGCGCAACGTAACCGCCACCAGCTCGACCATGCGCCAAAACCCATGACTTCCGTGTTGGAGGATGCGCCGGCCCGAAGGCCATAATGAAGCGGGCGCCGCCGCCTGGGCGATCCTCGACCCGGACGCTGCCGTCATGCAATTCGACAATCCGCTTGACGAGCGCAAGCCCGATTCCGACCCCGTCACGACGCGGATCGGCGCGCCAAAACCGGGTGAATATCGCCTCTTTATACCGATCGGGGATTCCGGGCCCCTGATCCTCTACGGCAATGGTACCGTCCGCCGAGATGGTCACGGCGACCGTCGAGTCCTGCGGCGAGGCCTTGAGCGCGTTGTCGACGACATTGCGCAGCGCGATATCGAGAAGATCCGCCTGGCCTGAGATGACGACCTTCTCTTGAGGGGCCTCGAATTCGAGGGTCTGTGCGCGCTGCACCGCAACCGACGCCAATTCCTCGCACACCTTTCGACTCACAGCGCTCAGATCGACCGGCCGGCGCGCGGCGAGCATCGCGTCCTCTGCCTGCGCAAATCGCAGAAGCTGATTGACGAGCCCTCCAAGCGTATCAAGCTCGGCGATGATCTGCTGGGCCGCGGCCGTCGCCGGCAGGTCGGAAACCTGAAGCCGCAGGACGGCAAGCGGGGTGCGCAATTCATGCGCCACGTCCGCGGTGAATTGCTTTTGACTGAAGAACGATGCCTCCAGGCGTTGGAGCATCGCGTTGATGGCGACCACCACATCGACCATCTCGCGCGGCAGGCCTTGGATTGACAAAGGCTGCAGCGGCCGTCCGGCGCGAACGTCTCGGCCCAGCGCCTCCGCCTGGCTTGCGACCCGGCTTAACGGCCGCAGGGTTCGGCGCACGGTGAAGAACGCGGCGAGCGTCATTAGCGGCACGATGACGCCGACCGGCACGACGACGTGATCAATGAGCTCAGTTTCGATCACGCTTCTCCATTGCCAAGCGGGATCGCCGACCATCGCAATTTGGATCCATAGCTTTCGGGCGCCGATTGGGGTGAGGTCCGAGATCATCCAATGGTCGCCCCCGCCCGTGGCGCCGGGAAGGCTGCCGAGGTCGAAGAAGCCTTCGGCGATCGAGCCTTCGTCCGGCGCGCCCTCTCCCTTGGCGAAATCCTTCGGCAACGGGGGAAGAATCGACGAATTGACTTCGTTCACGACCTTGAGCCCGCCCAAAGGAAGGTCTTCGAGCACGCGGAACCCGTAATTCGCGGGATAGGACGAAAACGGGGCTTCCGGGGCCGGGTCGCGCCCCTTGGCTATTGCCGCGCTAATCGCCGCCAACTCGGCCCGCAGCGTCGACTGACGAATGTTGGGTACATCCAGCATGTATTTGGCGAAGTAAAAGCAGAACAGCGCAGCGCTGACCGTCAGAGCCGTTATGATGAGGCGAGAGGCAAGCCGCCGCGACATCGTCGGCGCCTTCCGGATATTCAGCATTGCGGGCGTTCCGCGAGCAAGTAGCCGAGACCGCGCATGGTGGTAATTCCAATCGTCGCTCCCTGCGCTTCCAGCCGGCGTCTGAGGCGCGAGATTGTCGCTTCGATGGCGTTCGGCGTCACGTCGACGTCGAACGAATAGATCGCCTCCTCGAGTCGCTCACGGGGAATGATGCGCCCACGGCTGCGAAAGAGGGCCGCCAGCACTTCAAATTCGCGGCGCGCGATTTCGACCGGTTCCCCGTTTATCTTCAGGGACAACGCTGAGACATCAAGAGCGACGTTGCCGAGCTCCATCGCCGAGTGGACAGTCTGTTTTGGCCGACGCAGGATCGCCCGAATGCGGGCAAGCAGCTCCTCGGACGAAAAAGGCTTTACGATATAGTCGTCCGCACCCTGGTCCAGCGCTTCCACGCGATGAGTGACGTCGTCGCGCGCGGTTTCGATCAGGACAGGGACCGATTTTCCCTTCTTGCGCAGCGCTCGGAGAACCTCGATGCCGTTGCCGTCGGGCAAAGTAAGATCGAGCACGACGAGATCGTACGGGACGACTTCCAGCGCCCCCATCGCTTCGTCGACGGTCTTCACCGGATCGACGACGAACAGGTTTTCTCTCAGCCGCTTAACAATTAGCGCTGCGACCTTCTCATTGTCTTCGACGATCAGAATTCGCATTGTGTCGTCTTTGGCGCGCCCGGCTCGCGTGAGACCGCCCACGCTCACCCGCTCAACGCCTTCATCCGTTTCCTTGCGCCTGTTGGCCGTCAAGCGCCTTGACTTCGATCAACGGCCCTTTGGGGCGTTTTCGCGAGTTCGGACACACGGGCCGGCAGGAGTCCGATCAGTCTCGGGATTAAGGTCGCGAGGCCGGCGCGAAGCGTCATTCGCCGCGGCAGATCGAGCGTGGCGGCCATCGCGTCAGTTGTCCGTCTGGGCGATGACGTCTTGTTTCAGATAATTGCATGCGGCGACGAGATGATGCCCACCCCCATATGGGGCGCTTACGCAAGAGCATATCGTCGCATCCGGCCGCACCAGCGCGATTGCGGCCGCGATGATCTCTCCGCGGCGCGCCTCGTCGAGGACTTGCTCCAGGATGTCGATCACCACCGGGTCGGCGCGAATCGAGGAGCGGATTCGTTCGCGATTCAGGCTCATGACCTCGCTCATGTCTTTCCGTACCTTGCGGCTAGAGGCTCCCGCGCCCTCGCCTCGCCCTTGTTGGTTGAGGCACAGGGACGCGGAACGCCTGTCTTTTTCCCTTGTTCAGTCGTTAGCCCAACTTCCATTTTTTAGGGGCGATTTTTGACGGTGGGGCAGGTGCGGTCCGTGGCAAGCCTTTGAAATTGCTTGGGGGAGC
>Ga0116219_10003541_pt1 | contig 12295 bp, 15 predicted proteins | sample Sb_taG_4_FD_91019 | JGI IMG/M metagenome (GOLD analysis project Ga0116219, IMG submission 91019) | Peat soil microbial communities from Weissenstadt, Germany - Sb_50d_6_BS metaG | ecosystem: Environmental > Terrestrial > Soil > Wetlands > Peat | place: Germany: Weissenstadt | collected 2010-09-21
GGGGTCCACGAGCCGGACTTCACGGGCACGGATTCGGTCATTGATCCGGTGCTCAGTTGTGGTTTCAGCGACGATGCGTCATCACACCTCTCACTCGGGCCGCGGTCCTTCCGCAAGCCAATCCGTGGAGGCGGGGCCGACCCGCGGGCGATGCCCGCGCCCGAAGGGCGATCGACCTGGCGCACGGTGCTCCCCGCTTCCGCGGGTGGTGGCCAGGTGGAGGCCTCTCAGTGGAGGCCCCGCTTCCAAGTAGTCAAGGAACATACAGTACCAGCATGAGCAGCCTTTGGACACCGTCGGGCGAGCATTTCCCCAACGAAGGGGGAGACGATGCCGCCCCGCCACGCTTCACCCCCACCGGCGACAGCGACGTCACGGATCCGTCGAACGAGGCCTTCCAAGCCGAGGCACAGGCGGAGGTCGACGCCATGCGCGCCCAGCTGGCCAACACGCCGGCCGAGGTCGTGGTGGCCAACCACTGCTACGGGCTCTTCGAGCTGTCCGCCATCTACCTCTCGCAGACACCCCCGATGCTGTTCCAGGCCCGGCTGGCCATCGACGGCCTGGGCTACCTGCTCGACGGCCTCCGCGGCCGCCTCGGGGAGGCGGAGCCATCCCTGCACGAGTCCCTCTCCCAGCTCCGGCTGGCCTTCGTGCGCCTGGAAGGTGCCGAGCAGTCGGGCCCCGAGAACGCCACCGACACGGGCCCGGCCTCCGGCGGATCCGCCGGCTAGCGACTACCGCTCGGGCAGCCGGGCCCGGGCCGCGGCAGCCAGCCCCTCGACGGTCCGGCCGATGAACGAGCCCAGCTGGCGGCGGTAGAGCCAACCGGTGCCGGGCACCATGGCCCGGAAGGTCGCGCGCCACCGGATGGACGTGCCACCCTCGGTGGGAGTGAGCGTGACGACCGCCCGGTAGTCGCGCAGGGGCAGGCCCGCCTCGAGCTCGTAGGCGAAGACCTCACCGGGCCTGCGCTCGACGACCCGCTCGCGACTCTTGATCCGCCCCGTCGTGAACAGGCGCACCGCGCCGAGGCCCTCAGGGGTGCCGTCCCCGGGCTCGACGAGCTCGAACGAGCCGAGGGGCGACCACTCGGGCCAGGTCGAGCCGTCGGCCAGGAGGTCGTAGACGGCGGCCGCGGCCGCCGTGGTCGTCGCCGTCCGGTCGATCACCTGCTGCGCCACGGGCTGCCTCCCTCTGTTCCGCCGCTGCCGTCGGCCGGTAATGTACCATTTGGTACATGCCAGGACAATCAGCGAGGGAGCAGTTGCTCGACGCGGTGATCGAGCACTTCACCGCCGACGGGCTGGCCGACCAGAGCCTCCGCCGCGTCGCCGAGGCGGTCGGGACGAGCCACCGGATGCTCCTGTACCACTTCGGCTCCAAGGACGGCCTGCTGCTCGAGGTCGCCCGCGAGGTGGAGGCGCGCACCAAGACCGCGTTCGCCGCCATCGGCGAGGACGCCGGCGGTGGGACCGACGAGCTGGTGCGCCGGATGTGGGCCCACGTGTCCGACCCTGCGCTCGCCGGCTTCGAGCGTCTGTTCTTCGCGCTCTATGGGCGGGCGCTCCAGGGCGACGAGCCCGCGGTCCCCTTGCTCAAGGACGACCTGGAGAGCTGGCTCGAGGCGAACGTGGCCATGGCGGCGACGGTCGGCGTGCCCGCCGATGTGGCCCGGGTCCACGCCAGGCTCGGGCTGGCGGTCACGCGCGGCCTCCTGCTCGACCTGCTCGCCACCGGCGACCGCGCCGGCGCCGACGCGGCCCTCGAGGTGTTCGCCCGGCGTTACGCCGGGCGCTGGTGGGAGCCCGAGGGGGCGTCGACCGTCACGAGCGACCGCGCCTCGTAGAGGCCGCCGTGGCCCGGGCCCACCGTGAACGTCACCTCGGCGCCCACCTGAATGCGGCGGCTCGCGTCGGCGATCGCGGTGGCATGGAACCCGTAGGAGGCACCGCCGTCCTCCGTCACCGTGCCGAGGCCGCGTGCGGGGTCGAACGAGGCGACGCGCCCGTGACGGGGGGCGGCGGGCGGGACGGGGCCGGCCACGTCAGTGGACGATCTTGGAAAGCGGGATCTCCAGGATGTCGCTGGCGCCCTGGTCGCGCAGCGCCGGGATGAGGATGTTGATGTCCGACTTGGCGACGACGGCCTCCAGGGCGGAGGCGCCGCCGCCGGAGAGCTCCGAGATCGTCGGGGCGCGCATGGAGGGCAGGACGGCGAGGACGGCATCGAGGTTCTCGGCCGCGACGTTGAGCTTGACGAGCACCTTGCCCCGCGCCTCGAGCGTGCCCTGCAGCAGGGTGAGGATCTGGCCCATGGCGTGGCGCTTCTCGGGGTCGGCCGCCGCCGTCGGGTTGGCGATGAGCTCGGTGTGCGACACGAGCAGCGTCTCGATCACGCGGAGCCCTGCCGCGCGCAGTGCGCTGCCGGTCTCGGTCATGTCGACGACGGCGTCGGCGATGTCGGGCACCTTGGCCTCCGTCGCGCCGTAAGAGAGCGCGATGTCGGCGTCGATGCCGTGCGCGGCGAGCGCCTTGCGAGTGAGCTCGGGGTACTCGGTGCTGACGCGCAGGCGGCCGGGGCGGTCGGCCACGGCAGCGGCCAGCTCAGCCAGCGAGTGGGCAGGCGAGTCGGCGCCGACGGCGAGCACGATCCGGGCCGGGTTGGAGGTGGCCTTGGAGTAGGCGAGCTCGCCGAGGGACACCACCTCGCTCCCCCGCTCCTCGATGCAGTCGCGTCCCGTGATGCCGAGGTCGAAGAGCCCCTCGGCCACGTAGACGGGGATCTCCTGGGGCCGCAGGATCCGCACCTCGCTGATGCGGGGGTCCCCGATGCTGGCGCGGTAGGCGACGTCCGAGGCGCGGTTGACGGCCAAGTCGGCATCCTCGAACAGCTGCATGGTGGCGCGTTCGAGCGAGCCCTTGGGCAGGACGAGGCGGAGCATGGGGGTAGATCTTCGCAGACCGGCGGTGGTGGCCGTGCCTGGGGTGTGCCGTCGGCCGTGCCCGTGCGGCAAGCTGTGCCCGTGCCCCCGCCCTACGACGTCTTCAATTTCTTGAACCTGCTCGGCATCGAGATACCGCACGAGGGCAATGACGAGGGCCCGATCGCCCGGCTCACTGTCACCCACGACCTGATTGCCGGGACCGGCTTCCTATGGGCGCCCGTGGTCATCACCCTGGCCGACGCCCTGTGTGCCTTCGGGGTCAACCACCACTGGCCCGAGGGCGCCAAGGGCTTCACCACGGTCGACTGCTCGGCCAACTTCATCTCGAGCGCCAGGGAGGGCGACCTCGTGATGGCGACGGCGTCACCCCTCCACACCGGGCGCACGACCCAGGTCTGGGACGCCATGGTGACGAACGAGACGTCGGAGCGGTTGATGGCGTCGTATCGCTGCACCCAGCTGATCCTGTACTAGACCCAGGCTCCCCTGCCGGCGCCGGCGACCCGCCCGGAACCCGCGACAGGTCCGCCGATGGGTCCGTGCATCACTGGACGCTGGGCGCCTGTTCCAGCGTCTGCTCCACCAGTGTCAACTCGATCCTTGCGTCCGCCACCTCCTCCGGGTCCGTCTCGCCCATCGTCTCGATCGTGTCCACCACCCCGGTGGTGCGCCGGCCGCGCCGGAGCCGGATGCGCCAGTCGTCCCGGTCGAACTCGGCCGGTGTCGTGCGCTCCACGAAGTCGTGCACCAGCTGCACGAACCGCGCCGGATTGGTGTGGTGCGGGAAATGACCCGCTTCGTCGAAGATCTCGAGCACGCTGCCGGGAATGGCGGCGTGAGCGAGCCGCCCGTGCCCGAGCGGGATGATGGCATCGTGCCGGCCCCAGATGATGAGGGTTGGCACGCCCTCGGCCAGGTACGCCCGGTCGAGCATCGTGATCACCTGGCCCTGCCAGTCGACGCCCGAGCGCAGGGTGCGCAGGATGGCCCGCCGGGCCTCGGTGTTGGGCAGCGCGTCGAACACGGCGAGGATCTCCTCCGCATCGCGACCGAGCGGCGTATCGAGCATGCGGAGGAGCCCGGCACCGATGCGGCTCGCCACTCGGATGGGCGGGAGTCCGAGCAACGGCATCAGGGCCTCGATGCCCGGAACGGCAGCGAGGCGGAGTAGCGGGCTCACGGTGCGCCCGATCCCCCCGCTGCCCACCAGCACCAGGCGCTCGCAGCGCTCGGGGAACTGGTAGGCGAACTGCGCCGCCACCCCGCCGCCGAGCGAGTGGCCCACCACGGTGACTCGCTCGACCTCCAGGACGGTCAGGAGGTCGCGCATCCCGTTGGCGAAGCCGGCGATGGTGTAGTCGGCCCGAGGCTTCTCCGAGCGCCCGTGGCCGAGCAGGTCCGGCGCAATCACCGTGTGGTGCTCGGCCAGCTGCTCGACCACCGGGCGCCAGGTGTCCGAGCTGTCACCGATGCCGTGGATGAGGAGCATGGCCGGGCCGGTGCCGGCCTTCACGTAGGCGCGGCGATAGCCGTGGATGGTGGCGTAGCGCACGGTGAACGCGCCCTCGCGCCGGACGCCGGGACGGAACCGGATCTGAGCGGGGTCGACCGGAGCCGCCTCCGGCTCGTGCTCGGAGCCGGAGTCCACGGCGTCGGACGCCGGCTGCTCAGGCGTGTGGGCATGATCGAGCGGATCCGCCTCGTTGCCTGCGCGCGCCGTCTCCTCCATGCGGACCTTTCCTTCCGGCCTGCTGGTCACCTGGTCCGCACCACGCTACGGAGCCGAGGTGTCCGCGCCGTGTCCGTCGTGTGAATGCTCCATGAATGGCGCAGGCGGCACTCCGGCGAGACCTCTTACGAGAAGGGTCCGCTCCGCAGGAGCCGCACCATCTCGATCCCGGTCAGTGCCGCCTCGCGGCCCTTGTTGGTCTCGTCGGGTTCCGAGCGCTCGAGTGCCTGCTCGAGTGTGTCCGTCGTCAGCACTCCGAAGACCACCGGCACGCCGGTCGCCAGCTGCACCTGCTGGATCCCCGACGCGCACTCCCCCGCCACGAAGTCGTAGTGCCCCGTGTCGCCCCGGATGACGGCGCCGAAGCACAGGACGGCGTCGACCTTGCCCGCCTGGGCGAAAGCCCGCGCCACGAGGGGCACCTCGAACGCGCCGGGCGTCCAGGCCACGGTGATGTCGGTGCGGTCGGTGCCGGCCTCCTCCAGCGCGCCGAGCGCCCCGTCCAGCAGTCGCAGGGTCACGCCACCGTTGAAGAGGGCGCACGCGATCCCGAACCGCAGACCCGTCCCGTTGTGCTCACCGCGCAGGCTGGCGCCGACCCGGGACGCCACGTCGCCGAGCGCGCCCTCGGGCAGGGCGACGAGATCCGAGCCGGCCATCAGGCGGAACGGGCCGTCACAGGACGTCGTCGAGCCCGTGCAGCAGGTGGCCCAAGCGCTCCCGCTTGGTGCGCAGGTAGGCGATGTTCTCCGGGTTCGCCGAGGTCTGCAGCGGCACCCGCTCGGTGATGTCGAGGCCGAACCCCTCGAGACCGCCGTACTTGACCGGGTTGTTCGTCATCAGGCGCATGGTCGTCACACCGAGGTCCACCAGCATCTGGGCCCCGATGCCGTACTCGCGGCTGTCGACCGGCAGTCCCTGCTGCAGGTTGGCGTCGACCGTGTCGTGCCCCTCCTCCTGCAGCTGGTAGGCCCGGATCTTGTGGCCGAGGCCGATGCCCCGCCCCTCGTGGCCGCGCAGGTAGATCAGCACACCCCGCCCCTCCTGCTCGATCAAATCGAGCGCGGCCTGCAGCTGGGGACCGCAGTCGCAGCGCAGAGAGCCGAACACGTCGCCGGTCAGACATTCGGAGTGCACCCGCACCAGGACGTCCTCGCTCCCGGCCACGTCGCCCATGACCAGCGCCAGGTGCTGCTCGTTGTCCAGCACGGACTCGTAGACGAAGGCCCTGAACTCCCGGTCCTTCGCCGGGATACGCGCCTCGGAGACGAGGCGCACCAGCTTCTCGTTCTGTCGCCGGTAGCGGATCAGCTCGGCGATGGAGATCAGCGGGAGGTCGAACCTCTTGGCAAAGCGCTCCAGATCCGGCAGCCGCGCCATCTCGGACTTGTCCTCGGTCACGATCTCGCAGAGCACGCCGGCGGGCGACAGCCCAGCGGCGCGGCTCAGGTCGACGGTTGCCTCGGTGTGTCCCGCCCGCTTGAGCACGCCGCCCGTCCGGTAGCGCAGCGGGAAGATGTGCCCGGGCCGGTTGAGGTCGTTCGGGCGCGTGTCCCTGTCGACCAGCGCGGCGATCGTGGCCGCCCGGTCCGCGGCGGAGATCCCGGTCGTCGTGCCGTGCCGATAGTCCACGCTCACCGTGAAGGCCGTCCGCTGCGCCTCGGTGTTGGCCGTGACCATCAGGGGCAGATCGAGGAGGTCCGCCCGCTCGGGCAGCAGCGGGACGCAGATGACGCCCGACGTGTGGGCCAGGAAGAAGGCGATGTTCTCGGGCGTCGCGGCCTCGGCCGCCATCACGAGGTCCCCCTCGTTCTCGCGGTCTTCGTCGTCCACGACGACGGCCATGCCGAGGCGGCCGATGGAGTCGATGGCGTCCTGCACGGTCGACAACCCCATCAGACGGCTACCTCCACGCGAAGATCCTCTCCCAGTCGCTCGACCGACACCAGCCTGCCTCTCCATACATCACCAATTGTGCCAGCCCCGGGGCCGGCGAAAAGCGGGCGGGCGTCGTCGCCCCCGAAGAACACCGGCGCCAGGTAGAGGACGTAGCGATCGACCAGGCCGGCAGCGTGGAATTCGTGCGCCACGGTGGCCCCACCCTCGACCAGCAACTGGATCACCCCACGCCGCCCGAGCTCGCTCAGCACGTCGTCGAGTTCGCCCGAGAGCTCGAGGGCGGGCTGCACCCGGGCACCGGGCGGTGCCTGGCCGAGCACGACGCGGAGCGGTTGGGCGTGATCGAGCCCGTCATGGAGCCGGACTGTCAGCTCGGGGTCGTCCGCCCGGACCGTGCCCGCCCCGACCAGGACGGCGTCGGAGCGGGACCGCAGGACGTGCACGTCGTGGCGGGCCGCCTCCCCGGTGATCCAGCGGCTGGTGCCGTCCGGGGCTGCGGTGCGGGCATCGAGGCTGGCCGCCATCTTCAGCACCACCCAGGGCTGCCCCGTGCGGCGGTGCTTGAGGTAGGGGGCCAGCTGCTCGGCGACCTCGCCGGCCGCCACGCCCACGGTCACGTCGATCCCGGCGTGGCGCAGCGCGGCGACGCCCCGTCCCGCCACCAGCGGATCCGGGTCCTCGACGCCGACCACGACCCGGGCGACACCCGCCTCGATGATGGCGGCGGTGCAGGGCGGTGTCCTCCCGTGGTGTGCACAGGGCTCGAGCGTGACGTAGAGCGTGGCACCCCGTGCCGCGTCCCCCGCAGCCGCGAGCGCTACGACCTCGGCGTGCGGGCCGCCCGGTGGTGCCGTGGCGCCCTCGAAGGAGGGCCCGCCGCCGGAGCCCGAAGGCTTAGCCGGCACGACCACGCTGCCCACCCAGGGGTTCGGCGCGGTGGTGGAACGGACCGCTGCGGCCAGCGCCATCGCCCGGCGCATGAGCTCCACGTCGTCCATGGTCACGTCCTCGTCCGGGGTGGATCCCCGGCCCTGTGCCTGAAATTATAGAACGCGTTTCAGTTTTTGTCGAGATGCCCTGTTCAGCGGGGTAGATCGTGCTCGAGGACCGCCAGCAGGCCCCTCACGTCGGCGATGATCACCGTGTGCGGCGCCGCGGCGAGCGTGGCCTCGTCGTGGGCCCCGCTGAGCACGCCGATCACCGCCCCCACCCCCGCCCGGGAACCGGCTTCCAGGTCACTCACCGTGTCGCCCACGACGGCGACAGCCCCGGGCTCGTCGACGCCCAGGCGGTCCATGGCGCCCAGGATCATGTCGGGCGCGGGTCGGCCCCGACCGACGTCGGCTGGAGAGAGGGCCAGGTCGATCTCGTCCCGCCAGCCCAGCGCGTCCAGCAACGCGTCCCGGGTCGACGGGGCGAAGCCGGTCGTGAGGCACACCCGGACCCCCCGGGAGCGCAGGCTGCGCATCACCTCGCGAGCCCCCGGGATCTCGTCGACGTCACCGGCGGCGACGAGCGCCTCGTAGGCGGCGGCGAAGGCAGCCGTCGCCCGGACCGCCTCGTCGGGATCCAGGAGCGCCGCGAACACATCCGCCTTGGACCATCCCATGGTGTCGCGCACGACCTCCTGGGCCTCCGCGTAGCCGGCGGTGCCTGGCGCGATCCCGACGGCTGCCAGCGCGGTGGTGAAGGCGGCCTCCACCGCGCCGTCGTCCCGCACGGTCGTGCCCGCCATGTCGAGGCAGGCCAGCGCGAAGGGCCCGATCACGAGACGACCCCGGCCACCTTCAGGGTGTCAGCGGCGATCGCCGGTGCACACGTCATGCCACGCCCACCCGGACCGGTGACGATGAAGACGCCCGGGCGGATCTCCTCACGCAGGCACACCCCGCCGTCGGCGCACTGGGCGTACACGCCCTCCCAGCGCCGCCGCACGGGCGGGAGCTCAGCCCCCAGAGTCCGTCGGGCCCGGGCCAGCAACTCGCCCGTGGGGTCCTCGCTGAGAGCGAAGTCGAACGGCTCCCCGTAGGCGTGGGTGTCACCGATGGTGAGCCCGCCGTCGGGGCGCTGGACCACCAGCAGCTGGAGGTGGTGGTCGGCGGCCACGGTGCTCTGCTCCCCGAGGAGCTCGAGCGGCACCACCTCGTAGGCCGGGTAGTAGCGCAGCGTGTCGGCGTCGGCCAGCGCCGTCGTCAGCCGGGGGGCGAACGGCGCCGTCTCGAGCATCTGGAGGCGGACCCGCCGGAGCCGTGCCCCGAGGCCCTCGGAACCGGGCAGGTGGTCGTAGGCGGCGCCCGTGGCCACGACGACGAGGTCTCCGTCCCATGGGGTTCCGGCCGTGTCGATGAGGGCGTGCGCCTCTGCCGCGACGACGCGGCAGCCCGGATGGAAGCGGTAGCGGCCCGGGGCGGCCCGCGTGGCCAGGTGCTCGCGCAACGCGCCCAGGGCGAGCCGGGGCTCGACCACCGCGTCGCGGGAGCAGTGCAACGCGCCCGCGATGTCGCCCCCGAGAGCGGGGTTGCACGCACGCACCTCGTCGGGCTCGAGGAAGGAGACGGAGCGCACTCCCGCGTCCGGGTGGCGCGCGAACGACTGCATCACCTCGCGCTCGGCTGCGCTGCAGGCGACGGTGAGCGAGCCGGAGGGGCGGAAGCCCAATCCGGGCACCTCGGCGCCCACCTCCTCCCAGCGACGGCGCGCCCGCAGGGCCACATCGAGCTCCTCCCCGGAGCGCCGGCCGCTCACCCACACCAACCCGAAGTTGCGCACCGACGCACCCGCGGGGGCCGCGTCGGCCTCGAGATGGTCCACCGAGAAGCCCGCCCGCACCAGCTCGAGCGCGTGCCAGGTCCCGACGATGCCACCGCCGGCCACCACGGCCCGTTGCGCGTCGCGGCTCATCCCTCGGCCGGCCTCACGCGGACGCCGAGATCACTCGGCGGCGTCGCGCACGGACTCGCGGATGGCGTCGGCCGCCTCCCACGGTCGTTCGTGCCCGAAGATGGCGGTTCCCGCCACGAAGACGTTGGCACCCGCCGCGGCGGCCACCGGTGCCGTCGTGGTGTCGATCCCGCCATCCACCTCGATGTCGAGCGCCAGCGCGCCAGCCTCGACCTGCGCGCGCACCTGCGCGACCTTCGCCATGACATCGCCGATGAAGCTCTGGCCCCCGAACCCGGGGAACACCGTCATGCACAGCACGAGATCCACGTCGCCGAGATACGGCTGCACCGCCTCGAAGGGCGTGTCGGGGTTGAGGGCGAGCCCGGTGCGCAGGCCGAGCCCGCGCATCTGGGCGATCAGTTCGTCGGTGCGGCCGATCTCGACGTGCACGGTGCAGCCGTCCGCGCCGGCGTCGGCGAAGTCCTGGAGGTAACGGCCGGGTTCGGTCATCATCAGGTGGCAGTCGAAGAACAATGGCGTGTGGCGGCGCAGCGACGCCACCACCGGTGGCCCGATCGTCACGTTGGGGACGAAGTGACCATCCATGACGTCGACGTGGAGCCACTCCGCGGCAGGGGCCACCTCCCCCACCTGCTCGGCGAGCACGCCGAAGTCCGCCGAGAGTAGTGACGGCGCGATCCGCAGGTCGCCGAAGCGCCCGGGGTCGCGGCCTTGGATCGACAGTCGTCCGTGCATGGTCCCGACGTCGCCCCTCAGCTGAAACGCGCCCAGCACAGGATGCGCCGGAACCCGTAGAAGTACGGCTCGCGGTCCCCGAGCTCCTCGATCAGCCGTTCCCGATAGCGCTCGACGAACTCATCGAACAGCTCGGGGCTGAGGCGCTTGCGGTACGGCGTGAGAAGGGTCCCCATGACCCATTCGACAACCTCGCCGGTCGACTCCAGCTCATGGCCGTAGACCTCCATCCGGACGATCTGGTCCTTCGCCCCGAGCTCGTAGAGGAGGTCGGCGTACAGCTCGGGGGAGAGCACGAAGCGTCCCCGGTCCGCTGGGACGTCCCCGTAGAGCGCATCGATGAATGGGGGCTCGTTGGCCACCGCATGAGCCAGCAGGTGCGACGGGTGACGGTAGTTGGCGGGAACCTGGAATGCGAGCTGCCCGTCCGCGCGCAGAGCGGTGCGCATACGCGCCAAGAGGTTGAGGTGGTCGTCGATCCACTGGAGCGACGCGTTGGCGAACACGAGGTCGAGCCCCTCGTCGAGCCACGTCGCGATGTCGCCCTGCGCGAAGGACAGGCCGGGCACGTCCCCGAACGCCGACCGGGCCCGGGCCAGCATGGCCGGCGAGGAGTCGATGCCGACCGTCGCTTCGGCTTCCATCTCCTCGTGGAGGATCCTGGTCAGGTCGCCCGTACCGCACCCGAGATCGACGATCCGCCCACCGTCGACGGGGTGACACAGCGTCAGGAGGTCGTCGAAGGGCTGCTGGCGCTCCGAACGGAACCGCTCGTACTGGTCGGGGCTCCACCCGTCGATCGGAGTCACAGTCACCGACCTCATGTCTAGTCCGTCCCCAGACGCTCGCCGTCCGTGGGCCGCACGCCGCGCAGCCACTCGTCGGCTGACATGGGCGAACGGCTCTCTGGCTGCACCCGCTGCAGCACCAGGGTGCCGGCGCCCGTCACCACCGCCGGGCCGAGCAGCGAACCGGGCGCGTGCTCGGCCGCGCCGGGCTCCGCATCGCCGACCGCCGCCTGCAGCACGGTCAGCCGTTTGCCCCGGAACCTGGTCCAGGCGCGGCCGAGGCGGACCACCCGCTTCAGCTGCACGGCGGGCTCGGCCCAGTCCAGGTGGAGGTCCTCCTTGGTGATCTTGTCGGCGATGGTCACGTCCCCGTGCTGCGGCACAGGCTCGGGCAGCCCCGACACCCCGCCGGCGAGGGTGTCTACGAGGAGGTCGCTGCCGACGGCGACCAGCTGCTGCCGGAGCGCATCGAGGGCCTCGTCGTCGAGGGGCACCGTGCGCACCGCGTAGACGGGACCGGTGTCGAGACCTGCCTCGACCTTCATCACACACACGCCGGTCTCGTCGTCGCCGGCGAGTATCGCCCGTTCGACCGGGGCGGCCCCGCGCCATCGAGGCAGCAGCGAGAAGTGCAGGTTCACCATTGGCACCAGGTCGAGCAGGCGGGTGGGGATGATCCGGCCGTAGGCCACCACGACGGCCAGCTCCACCGCCGCCGCCGCCACGTCGTCCATGTCGTGTGTGACGGCGATGCCGAGCTCAGTGGCGGCCTCCTTGACCGGGCTCGGTGTCATCTGGCCGCCGCGGCCACGCCGACGGTCGGGCCGGGTCACGCAGAGGGCGATGTCGTGCCCAGCCCCGGCGAGCGCGCGCAGCGGTGGTACCGCCATGTCCGGGGTGCCGAGGTACGCCAGGCGGGCCACCCGTTCACCGTAGGGCAGTCGGCGGGTCCCAGTTGCCCTGAGTGAACGGTCTGAAGGGCATGAGCGCTTCGAAGGTGGATGGCTGCGAGGAGTCCCGGTCGTGAAGGCGTGGTGGCCGGCCGTTGAGGACTGGTTCGTCGACGGCGCGGCGGCGGCACAGGCGTGAGCGCCCGCGCCGGGATCAGCGAGAGAAGAGGTTCGAGAGCCCGTCAGGGTCCGACGGGGCGAGGTCGAGCGTGCGGCTGCGCAGGATCTTGAGCGCTTCCTTGCGCTGGTCCTCGTTGAGGCGCTCCACCAGCAGGATGCCCTCGAGGTGATCGAGCTCGTGCTGGAACACACGGCCCTCGAGCTCGGTGGCCTCGATGGAGAC
>Ga0116219_10003544_pt1 | contig 12285 bp, 7 predicted proteins | sample Sb_taG_4_FD_91019 | JGI IMG/M metagenome (GOLD analysis project Ga0116219, IMG submission 91019) | Peat soil microbial communities from Weissenstadt, Germany - Sb_50d_6_BS metaG | ecosystem: Environmental > Terrestrial > Soil > Wetlands > Peat | place: Germany: Weissenstadt | collected 2010-09-21
CCCGACGGGGCCGGTCGAGCCCCCCGACCATCCCCTGGTGAACCAGACCATGTACGACTGCCTCCACGAGGTGATGGATGTCGACTCGCTCCGCGAGCTCGTCGTCCGCCTCGAGCAGGGGGTCGTGACCATCACCTACAAGGACACGATCGAGCCCTCACCGCTTGCCCACGAGATCGTCAATGGACGGCCGTACACGTTCCTCGACGACGCACCGTTGGAGGAGCGCCGCACCCGGTCCGTGCAGCTCCGGCGAGGCGTGCCCCTGGCGGCCTCCGACCTCGGCTGGCTGGACCCAGGCGTCGTCGCCACAGTCGGCCAGCAAGCCCGGGCGGAGCTTCGGGACGCCGAGGAGCTGCACGATCTGCTCGAGTCCGTCGTGCTCGCCGAGCCGGAGCCGGAATGGATGGCGTGGTTCGAACGGCTCGTCGCCGACGGGAGGGCAGTCAGCGTGGAGCTGCCGAAGACGCCGGGGGCCGACGGCGCTGCCACGGGCGCTGCCGCTGATGTGCGATGGGTCGCGACCGAGAGACTGGCGGCGGTGACGACGCTGATCCCGGGGCTGCGCGTTGGCGGCGCCGGCGCCGACCGGAAGACCGAGCCGGGCGAAGGCCCTCCCGGTCTTGCCGAGCGCACCCTGGTCGATGCAGTGCGTGGGCATCTGGAAGTGAGCGAACCCCTCACGGTCGAGGATCTCGCCGACCGAACCGGCATCGGGCCTACCCGGGTGCTCGAGATCCGTACTGCCATCGCCCGGCTCGAGGCCGAGGGCTCCGTGCTGCAGTGCCACGTGGGCGACGACCCGAAGGACCGCTACTCGGCCCGGCACCTCGTCATGAGGATTCACGCCGCCATGCGCGACCGGTCACGGCGTTCGGTCGAAGCCGTCTCCGCCCAGCAGCTGATGCGGTTCCTGGTGGCATGGCAGCACGCCGGCCCTGGCTATCGATTGGTGGGTGCCGGCGGCCTCGCCGAGGTGATCGAACAGTTGCAGGGGACCGAAGCGGCCGTCGACGCCTGGGAGTCGTCCATCCTCCCGTCGCGTGTGGCCGGCTACCAGGCCGGGCTGTTGGATGAGCTGTGTGGGAGAGGCGAGGTGGGTTTCGGGCGTTTGGCACTCCGAAGTGGTGAGCTGAGCACCGTTGCCGGCGCTGAGCCCGAGAGCCGAGGCAAGCGTCCCGGCGCCACACCGTCGCCTGCGACCCCGCTCGGGTTGTTCCGCCGGGACGACCTTCCATGGCTCCTGGCCGCCATCCGGGCCGGTTCGGCGCCCGACATGCCGCAGGTCGGGGCGTCGGCCGACGTGCTCGCCGCCTTGCAGGAGCGGGGGGCGCTCTTCCTCACGGACCTGTGCACGGTCACGGGCCGGATGCCGATCGAAGTTGCGGACGCACTCTGGGACGGGATCGCCCGCGGGCTCGTCACGGCTGACGGGTTTCAGGCGGTGCGGGCGCTTCTCAGCAGCCGGGCACGACTTCCGAGCTTCGTCTCCCAGGGTGCGTTGGGTGCGCCAGCCGGCGGCCGGCAGGGAGGACGCGGATTGCCGCGACCCGGCCGGCCGAGGCCGCGGGTGCGCCCGGCGCTCACCGGAGGCCGGTGGTCCCTGCTCGACCCCGTGGCCGGCGTGGCGCCGGCGGAGGCCGGTTCGTCGCGCTCGGCGGCGGCGGCGATCGGGTTCGACGTCGACGAGCTGGCGGAGGCGATGGCGGGGCAGCTGCTGCTGCGCTGGGGCGTCGTGTTCCGGGACTTGGTGGTCCGCGAGCTCATCGGCATCGGCTGGCGAGAAGTCCTCTGGGCACTTCGACGGCTCGAGGCCCGCGGCGTGATCCGTGGCGGCCGGTTCGTGGGCGGGTTCACGGGCGAGCAGTTCGCCCTGCCCGAGGCGTACGACCAGCTCCGGTCGATCGCTCAGGCGCCGTCGGAAGGTCACGTGGTGCGACTGTCCGCCTCCGACCCGCTCAACCTGACGGGCGTCATCCTGCCCGGCCCGCGCATCCCCGCGGTGAGGACTCGCAGCATCACGATCACCGACGGAGCCGTGACCGACGACGCCCCGGCCGGCCAGTCCCGGCCAGCCGCTCACTCGCTCTAGCCGTTCTGAGTGCGCAAACCGTTGTAAAACACCCGTTTACGACGGTTTGCGCACTCAGTCTCGATCTTGCGTCCTCGAGCCGGCCACGCTGCCCGCCCTACCCGCCGATCTCCTTCGCGCACCGGTAACCACTGCGAAGCGCCCCTTCGAGGTACCCCTGGAAGTTCACCGAGGTGTGCTCGCCGGCGAAGTGCACCCCGCCGGCCTGCCTGCCCTGGATCCCGTTGAAACCCGTGTACTGGCCGACCTCGAGGTACGAGTAGGCGCCGCCGATGTGCGGGTCACCGGATGACCAGGCGTAGTAGGCCTTTCCGGCGAAGGCCGAGCTCACACCGGGCCAGAAGTTCTCGTAGCACGCCAGGTAGTCGTGCACCATCGCCGGCGGCGCCGGCCCGTAGTACGACGGCAGCTGATAGCGACGACCGATGTCGGCACCGCCGGCGCCCCCCGGCAGGGCGATCAGGATCCCGAACGGACCGGGCTGATCGATGGTCGTCTCCCACGACCCTTGCACCACGCCGTCGTTGTAGGTGTTGCCGGTCCAGTGGGTTTCGTTCCAGACCCGGCTCGAGAACTGCAGCTGAATCTTGGAGCTCGAGCCGAGCGGCTGTTTGCGGATCGCCTGAATCTGATGGGCAGGCAGGTCGATGCCCGTGACTTCGACGTCGCGCAGCTTCGTGAACGGCAGCGCCAACACCACCTCGTCGGCGGTGACCTCACGAAGCCCCGAACCGGTGGCGAAGGTGCAGAGGTACCGACCGTTGCCTCGGCCGGCGAGGGCGACGAGCTGGTGGCCGAGCCGCACCGTGCCCGCCGGCAACCGCTCCACCAGCCCCGAGATCAACTGGTCGTTGCCACCGCGGATATGCCACTTCTCGTCCGTACCGGACAGCTGCGGCTGACTCCTCGGCTGGCGTTGGCTCGGGGCGCTGTCGTACATCCCGAGCAGGTACACGAGGTTCAGGGCGGACTGCCCGTCGACGGGACCGCCGTACTCGTCGAGCAAGATGGCCACGCAGAGCCGCCCGAAGTTCGAGTCGAGCCCTCCCGGCACGTGCTTGTCGATCCAGTCGGTCGCCGGCGTGCGGTCCCATGCTTCGCCCGATGGCGTGCTCCGGTTGTACAGCGTCGGCCAGGGCGCCTTGCGGAAGGCGGCATCGGCGAACAAGTCGTGCGCCCACTCGTGCCACTCGCGGTTGAGTGCCGACTGCGTCCAGTCGTGTCCCGCAAAACGGAACTGGTACTCGTTCCCGTGCGTACCCGGCGGATATCGATTGACGTTGTCGAGAGTCAGCCCGAGTGCCGCCGCCAGCGCCCTCGTCTCCACGTGCTCGCTCGAGATGAACTCGGCGTGCTCCTCCGCGTACTGCCCCTGGTCGAAATAGCCCCTCAAGGTGTAGAGCCGACCGCCGGGCCGGTCGGCGTTGTACTCGTACACCTCGCTGGCAATGCCGTACTCCTGCGCAAGCCGGTAGGCGCAGCCAAGCCCGGCGACGCCGGAGCCGATGATGACCGTGCGGTCGCGAGTGCGCCCAGGTGGCGCCGGCCGTAACAGCCACTTCGGAACGACGGCCGCCGCCCCGAGCGCCAGCCCACCCCCCAAGAAACCCCGCCGCGTCATCTCCCCAGCCCCCACCCCCGCCTCGGGACAGCTGACTGCCACAACTGCATCGGAAGCTTCCTCGATACTGCAACCGCTGCGGCGAGCCAGCGAGCTGGCAGCCCTGGCCGTCGCGAGCGCACGAGAAAGCGAGTTGTGGTGCCTCATGGCGGATCCCCCTGCTGGCAAATTACAGTCGCTGCGATGACCCGGCGGCGCGTCTCAGCACGGCCTCGACCGATGGCGCCGGTGGCGTTGACGCTCGCGGTGGCGCTCTCGGTCGTGACGCTCGCCACGACGGCAGGCGCCACCACCGCAGCCGGCGCCACCGCCGGCCGCCGGCCCGCCTCCCTACGGGTCGGCTCGCAGACGTTGCAGCGCTGCGCTACCTCCCCGGCGGCCTACTGCGGCAGCCTGAAGGTCCCGCTCGACTGGGCTTCGCCCGCCGGCCCGGACATCTCGGTGTGCTTCCGGTGGTACCCGGCCACGGGGCCGGGCGTCCCGGCGGGAACGGTGCTGCCGGTCGAGGGTGGGCCGGGCTACCCGTCGATCCTGTCGGTCGCACCCGACGGTTACCGGGCCATGTACGGCGACATCCTGCAGCGCTACGACATGCTGGCCATCGACCTGCGCGGAACCGGCTGCTCGACGGTCCTCGATTGCCCCAAACTGCAGGACTACAAGGGCCCATCGGGCACGAGGGCATTCGCAGCCGTCGTCGGCGCCTGTGCCGACGCCTTGAACCACCGTTGGAGGGCACCGGGCGGGGGTCATGTGCACGCGTCCGATCTCTTCACGTCGGCGGCATCCGCCCAGGACGTCGCAGCCGTGGCCGGCGCCCTTGCCGTACATCAGGTCGATCTCTACGGCGACTCGTACGGTTCGTGGTTCGCCCAGGTCCTCGTCGCCCGGTTCCCCTCTCTCGTCCGCAGCGTGATACTCGACTCCACGTACCCGGTTCTGGCGCTGGACCCCTGGTACCGCATCACGATCGCCACCATGCCGCCGTCGTTCGACGCAGCGTGCTCGAGGAGCACCGCCTGCGCGGCCGTGGGAGGTTCGGCCTGGGACCGAATCGCCCGGCTCGCCGTCCGGCTCCGGTCCGACCCCGTGTCCGGCGACGTCCCGGGACCAGGCGGCTCCCGTCGACACGTGTCGATGGGCATCGAGGGTCTCGTCAACCTCGTGAGCGACTCGGCGGAGGACCCGTACATCTACCGTGAGATCGACGCCGCCGCCCGGTCCCTGCTCGACGACAATCAGCCAGCCCCGTTGCTGAGGCTCTACGCACAGCGTCTCGCCTTTGACGAGTCCTACTTCGGTGTCCCCGTGCACGAGTACTCGGTCGAGCTGTATATGGCAGTCTCCTGCCTCGACTACCCGCAGCTCTACCCCCTGTCGGCTTCCAAGCTGGCCCGGGCCCAAGACCTGGCAGCGGCCGAGGCCACCCTCCCGCCCAGCACGTTCGCACCGTTCACGACGGCCGAATGGCTGGCGATGGATCAGAACACCGAGAACTACACCGCCTGCCTCGACTGGCCCAAGCCGACCATCGCCGAGCCCCCGGTGGTCAACTCGGAACCGCTCTTCCCGGCCGGCCTGCCCGTGCTCATCCTCGGCGGCGAGCTCGACACCTGGACGCCGCCGGCGGGCGTGCCCGAGGTGGAGGCGGAGATCGGTGGGGACACACGCTTCGTGCAGCTCTCCAACGAAACCCACGTCCTCGGCGAAGCCGACCCCTACGGCTGCGCCACCTCCATCATCCGTGCCTTCGTCGCCGACCCGCCCGCCATCCAGAGTCTGGATACGTCATGTGCCACCAGAGTCCCGAGCATCCGGGCGGTGGGCTCGTACCCCGACAGCTTGAGCGCCGTTCCGCCCATCACGGTCACGTCCAGCACACTCGGGACCGCCACGCTCCGGCTCGCCGCCGCTGCCGTCGAGACGGCCGGCGACGCCGTCGCCCGCTACGAGGCGATCGGCCTGTCGAGCGACGATGGGCTGTACGGCGGCGATGTGACCGAGGCCGGCCGGACGCTGACGCTGACCGGCGACGAGCTGGTGCCCGGGGTCACGGTGAGCGGGACGGTGGCGATCGTGGGCAGGACCGTGACGGCGAGGCTGCGCGCCTCCGGCTCGGCTTCCGGCCTGGTGCCGGCGGACGTCGTGAGCTCCTGGCCGTTGTACGGCGGCACGGAGACTGCGGCAGTGACGGTGACAAGCGGGAGCACCACCGTGTCGGGGACGACGCCGGCTCCCTGAGCAGGCGTCGTCGAGAGGCTCAGCTCGACAGCAACCAGTCAGGGCCGCTGCGGGCGTTGGTCACACCGCCGACGCGGGAGACGATGGACACCATGGGTGAGCCCGAGGCCCACATGAGGATCGGATGGATCACCCGGGCGACCGATCGCTGGGCCAGGAGGTAGCTGACCGCCGGGTGCGAGGCCCGCGCGAGGAGATAGCGATCGCGACGATCGGCCTCCTCGCGCGGGTCCGTCTCCGACGTGCCCTCGCAGCCGGACCCAGGAACCACGGGTGGTTCGAGCTGCGCAGAGAGCTGGGCCCGGCAGGTTCCGTCGGTGTCCTCGTGCCAGGGGTGGAGAGCATCCCCGGCCACCGCGGAGCCCAGCGGCGCGCGAGCGGTCTCCCTCGTGACCTCTCGCGCATCGGACCCGCTCTCTGCGACACTGCGCGGCCCGGAGGTCCCGCCAGAAGGCGAGACCCCCGGAGCCGGTACCGCCGGCGTTGCCATAAAGGCCCCCCGAGCCGGCGGCGAAGCTGGCACCCGGTCGCTCCCGTCTCGTGAACGCGAGACGAGGGCACGGATGCGGGTGACGAGTGTGGAGGAGTGGAGGGGTTTCTCGAAGAAGTCGTCCGCACCGTTCGTGCGAACCTCCTCCTCGGTGCCAATTTCGGCGAACGACGTCATCACGGCGATGCCGATGCTCGGCTGCGAGCGGCGAGTGTCCCGTGCGAGCTCCACTCCGCTGCGTCCCGGTAGCCGGTAGTCGGCGAGCAGGACATCGAAGGGTTCGGACCCGAGCCGCTCGGTGGCCTGCTCGGCGTCCATCACCCACGCAGCGTCAAAACCGTTGCGTGAGAGTACTCGGGTGACGAACAGGGCGGTGGACTCGTCGTCCTCCACGACGAGTACACGCCCGGCTCCGGCTTCCCTCGCTGCCATAGGTCACATGATGGTCAGTGCAGGTGAGAACCCGGTTCCCGTTCGGTTGCAATCCGGTAGCAGACCTCAGGCCCGGAAGCGGTACCCAAAACCCCTCACCGTCTCCACCGGCCCGTCGCCGGCCCCGGACCAGCCGAGCTTGCGGCGGAGCCTGAGGACGGTGAACTTCACCCGGTCGGGGCCGGTCGCAGTCGGATCACGCCAGGCGAGCTGCAGGATCTGTTCGGTGGAGAGGATGGCGCCGCGGTGGCGCAGCAGCACTTCGAGCAGGCGGAACTCCGCCGGTGTGAGGTCGACGTTGTGACCGTTCGCCTGGACCAGATGGGCGCCGATGTCGATCACGACTCCGCCTCCCTCGTACCGAAGGGAGGGCTCGCGGGCAGCCGCCGGGCCGGCGGCGGAGGGGGCCGTGCGGCGCCGGAGCACTGCCTCCACGCGGGCGAGCAGCTCCTGGTTGCCGAACGGCTTGGTCAGGTAGTCGTCCGCCCCGCCTCTCAGCCCGCGGACCTTGTCGACCTCGGTGTCGCGGGCGGTCAGCATGAGGATCGGTGCCTCGCTCATCTCCCGGATGCGGTCGAGCAGCGTCCAGCCGTCGAGTGACGGCAGCCCGATGTCGAGGATGACGACGTGCGGGGAGATGGCATGGAACCGCCGCAGGCCCTCGAGTCCGTCGGCTGCCACGACGACCTCGTAGCCGGCGCGACCGAGAAGGGTCGACAGTGCCAAGCCGATGTCCTCGTCGTCCTCGATGACGAGGACCGTGGCGGCGCCGGGCCCGGGCCCGACCGGGCTGTCGGGGTGGGTGCCGCTGCTCTCACTCACTGGCGTGCACTTCGTCCTCGGATGTCCTTCGAGTGCCGAGCGGAAGTGCCACGAGCACGAGGGCGCCTCCTGCCTCGCTGGCCGTGATGCTGATCTCCCCGCCGTGCAGCTGGGCGATCGCTCGCGCCACGGAGAGGCCGAGTCCGGAACCGGGGATGCGAGCGGCCCGGGCATTCGATGCCCGGTAGAAACGCTCGAACAGCGACTCCCGCTCCGCCGCCGGCACGCCGATGCCGGTGTCGGCGACCGAGATGAACCAGTGGAGGTCGCTCGGAGTCGCCGAGACCGTGATGCGCCCGCCTTCGGGCGTGAACTTGACGCCGTTGGACAGCAGGACCTCGATCAGTTGCGTGATGCGTTGCGAGTCGCCGGTGAGGAGGAGGCCTTCGCCGAGGTCGGTCTCGAGGGAGATGCGTTTTGATTCGGCTTGGGGCGCGAACGTGGCCACGGACGTCTCGACGAGACTCGGAATGTCGATCGGGCCCCAGTCCACGGGAAGCACGCCGCTCTCCGCCCGGTCGAGCAGCACGAGATCGTCTACGAGGCGGAGCAGCCGGTCGGCATTGCGGGTGATGACGTCGAGAAACTCGACCTGCTCGGCTGGTTCGTCCTGGCCGACCCCGTCACGGAGCAGCTCGGTGAAGCTCAGGATCGAAGTGAGCGGTGTCCGCAGCTCATGGGATATCTCGGCCAGGAACGACGCCTTCACGTGGTCGAGCTCCACGAGCCGGCGGTTCTCCTCCCGCTGGGCCGCCAGCAGCTGCGTCCACTCCGCCTCGGTCCTTGCCTGGCCGGACACGTCCCGGAAGAGCCAGACGTGGCCGCGGTATTCATGGTCGACGAAGATGGGGATGTAGTCGCGTTCGATGATCCTGCCGTCCGGCATGGGGATGCGGTCGCCGATCACGCGCCGCCGCTGGCGGAGGATCGCCACGACGCGATCAGGCTCGGGTGCTCGCGTGGGGTCACCAAACTTCCTCGTCAGTTCCGAGCCCAGCTCCACCAAGGTGCGCCCCACGAGCTTGCCCGGTGGCCCGGCGAGCTCGAACAGTTCCAAGAAGGCGTCGTTGGTCAGCACGATCGCACGGTTGGTGTCCTCCACGAGGGCGGCCAGATGCAAGGAGCCGACGAGGGTGCTGAGGCGCTCGTTGGCTTCGAGCAAGCGGGCACGGGCCTGGCGCTGCGCCGTGATGTCCTCGGACCGGATGACGATCCCCCGGACGATCGGATCGTCCGTGAGGTTGTCCGCTGTGCTCTCGAGGTAGCGCCAGTCACCGTCGCGACCGCGGACCCGCAGCTCGAACGACTCGCCCGGCGGCAGCTCGTCCGCCTGCACCCGCTGGAGCACCGTCAGGGCGAACGGCACGTCCTCGGGGTGGACGAGGTCGAAGACGCCTGTGGCCGGGTTGAAGTCCTCCTGGTAGCCGAGCAGGCGCCAGGCGGCGGCGTTGGAGTACCGCCAGGAACCGTCGGCGTTGAGAACCGTGATGATGTCCGGCGAGCTGTCGAGCAGCGTGTCGACAAGCCGTTCGCTGGCGTGCATCAACATCGGGCTCGTGAAGGCGACCGCCTGAGGATCGTCGGAGTCGTCCTCGTTCACTACGATCCCCACGTAGCCGGCGACCGTGCCGTCGGCCCGGATCTGCGGGAGCACGCGGGCGTGCATCGTCACCGGGCCTTCGGGGCTCGGCTCGGCCCCCGCCACCGCCGGCATGCGGATGCGCACGACCACCGGGTCGCCCACACCTCGGCCGCGCTGCCCCGAGCGCAGCCCACCCCGCAGGTCATCGAGCGGGATTTCGAGCAGGTCCGAGTCGTCGCCGACGCCTTGGCTGTTCAAGTCGGTGGCGTCGATCAGTCGTTGGTTGACGTACCAGCAGCGGCCGCCGGCGTCGGTGGCGAACACTCCGATCGGGACGAGGGCCGAGACCGCCCCGAGGGCGTGGCGCACGAGGTCTCGCTCGGCTTGCGCATGCGGGTCGGCCGGCGCCGGCGGTGGGTTGGTGGCAGGTGAGGCGTCGGCCGCTTCGGCTTCGGCAGGTGTGCCGGCGGCGTCGGCGGCTTCGGCTTCGGCGGGTGCGCCGGCGTCGGCCGCTTCGGCTTCGGCAGGTGTGCCGCCGGCGTCGGCCGCTTCGGCTTCGGCTTCGCCGGCGGCAGCCGGGATCTCGTCGGAGATCTCGGGGCCTCGAGCCGGCGCCTTGGCCTCTGCGGCCGTCGTGATGCCGTCCACCGCCTGGTTGACGTCGTCGCCGCCTTCGGGCCGCGGCGCCTCGCCGTCGGTCGACTTCCTCGGGCGCGCAGGCCGACGCGCCTTTTCCACGGGCGTCACCAAGCGGATCGTACTGGTCGTGGCGCCGGTGACCCGGGATGAAGCCTTGGCGGCGGGCCTCTGAGCTCGCGCCGGCAGTCTGGCCACCCGCGCCGCCTAACTGCTCTCACGGGACACGAACGCGTGCCAGGTCGGGTTTCGCGCCGGCGGTCTGGCCACCCGCGCCGCCTAACTGCTCTCACGGGACACGAACGCGTGCCGGGCCGGGTGGCTCGCCGAAGGTCCGACGAGAGGCGCCCATTCCCAAAACCACGACCGAGCTGCGCCTGGACCGCCGCCCGGGCCGCCGGCCACACCCCACGACACCTCACCGACTTCACTACGACATCGATCTGACTCTTGACAGACGCCATGTGTGATGTCATAATGACGTCATGTTGCTGGCACCGATTGTCGAAGGCCTCGAGGAGGACTTGAAACGCGCAGCCGCGATCGGGGGTGACGACACCCGCCGGGCGGCTGAAATCCTGGTCGAGTCACTCGGCTCAGCGGTCCGGCTGCGCATCCTCGATGCGTTGCAGCAGGCGGCCGACGAGTTGACCGCCTCGCTTCCGGGTACGTCTGTGGAGGTGCGCCTGCAGGGCCGCGATCCCGTCCTCTCGCTGTCGATCTCGTCGGCGAGCGGCGCCGGGGCCGAATCCGCCGATCTTGGTGAGCGCGGCGACGAGGAAGTCGCCCGCGTCACCTTGCGGTTGCCGGAGGGCCTGAAGGGCCAGATCGAGCGGGCGGCGTCCCGCGAAGGCATCTCGGTCAACAGCTGGCTCGTCGACGCAGCTGCTCACGTACTCCGCTTGCCCGGGGCGCCACGGCGTGGCCCGAAGCGGGTGACGGGTTTTGTGCGGGGGTGATGACGACATGTGGATGATCAGCGGTTCAGCGGCGGCAACGCCAGCCGACCGGGATCGGTCCCCGGCGCCCTACCGGCCACCCAGCCCGAAGAACCCAGCTCCGCCGGCCGAGGGAGACACCGATTCACCACCGCCGGCGGCGGTGATCCGCCACTTGCGAGTGGCGACAAGCTCGAGTTCGCTTCAGGGAAAGGACAGCAACGATGGATTGGACATTCCCGGTCAACGGTCCGGTCACGGCCCATCTGGATCTCGCCGCAGGTAGCGTCGAGGTCGAGCTCGGTCCGACCGACGAAGTCAAGGTCCGGCTCACGCCCGTTGGTCGTGACAGCGACCGGGCCAGGGAGCAGATCGAGCAGGCAGAGGTCTCCTGCGACGGCTCCCGTCTCGAGGTGAACGTTCCCAAGCGTTGGACGCGGGAAGTGGAGTTGCGGCTCAACGTCGTGCTGCCTGCAAACTCTGCGTTGCACGTGCGGACGGCGTCGGCCGATGTCGCCTGCGCCGGCAGGGTCGGCACCTTCGAAGCCAGGACGGCCAGCGGCGACGTGTTCGTGCAGGACGACTGCGACCAAGCGAGCGTCGCCACCGCGAGCGGGGACGTCCGGCTCGCCAGCGTGCTCGGCCAGACCGACATCAAGACGGCCAGCGGGGACGTGGTCACCCACGACATCGGGGGCGAGCTGACGATCAACACGGCGAGCGGCGACGTGCGGGCGGCATCGGTCGCTCACGACGCCCGTGTTCGCAGCGCTTCGGGCGACGTGACCATCGGTACCGCCTTCGACGGCGATCTCGGCATCAACACGGTGTCCGGCGACGTCAAGGTGGGCGTCGGGAGCGGCGTCGGCACCTGGCTCGATCTCGTGACGGTGTCAGGGACGACGCGGTGCGCCCTGCCGACCGAGGGAGACGGCAGCAAGTCGGCCGCCACCTTGAGGATCTCGTGTCACACGGTGAGCGGCGACATCCTCATCCGCTCGGGTGACGCGGTTGCCAGTCCCCAACCGGCCGGTGCGAGTGAGGCCGGCACCGAGCCGTCGGCCGCGCTCGCCGGCGACCTCTCCGGCGGTGGCCTGAGCTCGTTCAGCGCTCCCGACTGGCCGGACATGGGTGGGCACCCCGACGTGCCGTCGAGCGCGGCCGAGTTGTTGGGCGGTCTGGGAGCCGTCCTCGGGGACCTCAACCTCGAGCGTTTCGCGTCGTGGCGAGGCCCGAGCCGGCGCCCCTGGTGGAAGCCGGAGACCCGCTAAGGCTCCGTGGCCGCCTGAGGGGTTGCCACATCGCTCGCCGTGATGTCAACGGGTCCGGCTGAGTCCTTCGGCCGCACGTGCGCCGTGGCGAGGAAACATCCGACGAGGATCAGCAAGAAACCCGCCACCGTCGCCACCCCAACCTTCTCCCCGAGGACCG
>Ga0116219_10003548_pt1 | contig 12274 bp, 11 predicted proteins | sample Sb_taG_4_FD_91019 | JGI IMG/M metagenome (GOLD analysis project Ga0116219, IMG submission 91019) | Peat soil microbial communities from Weissenstadt, Germany - Sb_50d_6_BS metaG | ecosystem: Environmental > Terrestrial > Soil > Wetlands > Peat | place: Germany: Weissenstadt | collected 2010-09-21
GGGCCGCGCATTCGCGGAATCGCGACGCGAACAGCGCCGAGCCGCCCACCTCGGCGGTGACCACGGGATCGATCTCGTCGGCGTCGAAGACGAACAGTTCCGCTCCGGGTGGTTTCTCGTCCAACGTATCCGGCAACCGCACCACGATGCCGTCGTCGGCGGCGGTCGGTTTCTCGTCGATGTCGTAGCGTTCCCGCAGCCGTCGCCCCACCGCCAGCGCGAGCGGCCCGTGCACACGCAGCCCGTAGGGCGAATGCAGGATCACCCGCCAGTCGCCCAGTTCGTCGCGGAACCGCTCGACCAGCAGGGTGGTGTCGGTGGGCACGACGCCGGCGGCGGTGCGCTGCTCGTCGAGCAGCGCCCACAGGTTGTCGGTCGCGTAGGCGTCGAAACCCAATGCGGCGCAACGCTTGTCGAAGGCTTCACGGTCCAGCCCGGCCAGCTCGCCGGTGAACGCGCCGAGCGCGGCGCCCAGTTCGGCCGGCCGGCCGGCGCCGTCGCCGCGCCAGAACGGCAACCGGGCGGGCTGACCGGGCGCGGGAATCACCAGCACGCGGTCATGGGTGATCTCGGTGATCCGCCAGCTGGTGGCCCCCAGGGAGATGACGTCACCGGGGCGCGACTCGTAGACCATCTCCTCGTCGAGTTCGCCTACCCGCGAGGGCGTTTCGGAATCGGAAGCCAGGTAGACGGTGAACATTCCGCGGTCCGGGATGGCGCCGCCGGAGGTGACGGCCAGCCGCTGCGCACCGGGCCGGGCGGTCAGCGTGCCGGTATCGCGGTCGTAGACGAGCCGCGGTCGCAACTCGGCGAACTCGGTGGACGGGTACTTGCCCGACAGCAGGTCGAGCGTGGCCTCGTACACGCTGCGCGGCAGCGTCGCGAATGGGGCGCTGCGGCGCACGGTGTCGAACCATCGATCGGCGTCCAGCGGCTCGAGCGCGGCCGCCGCCACGGTGTGCTGGGCGAGGATGTCGAGCGGGTTGGCGGGCACGCGCATCGTCTCGATCTGGCCGGCCAGCATCCGCTCCACGGTCACCGCGCACCCGATCAGGTCGGTGCGGTGCTTGGGGAACAGCACCCCCTGCGAAACCTCGCCGACCTGGTGCCCGGCCCGCCCGATGCGTTGCAGGCCGCTGGCCACCGACGGCGGCGCCTCGACCTGGATCACGAGGTCGACCGCGCCCATGTCGATGCCCAGTTCCAGGCTTGATGTGGCCACCACCGCCTTGAGCAGCCCGCGCTTGAGGTCGTCCTCGACCAGGGCGCGCTGCTCCTTGCTGACCGAGCCGTGGTGCGCGCGGGCCAGGAGGGGGGGCGCGCCGAAGGTCTGGCCCGAGCCCATGAGGTGCGCCGGGGCTCCGCCCGCCACCCTCGGATTGGTTTCTGCCGGCAACCCGGCGCCCGAGCGTTCGGCGTGAATCTCGTTGAGGCGTGCGGTAAGTCGCTCGGCCAGTCGCCGCGAGTTGGCGAACACGATGGTCGAGTTGTGCGATTCGACCAGGTCGACCAGGCGAGCCTCGACGTCGGGCCAGATGCTGTTGTTCTCCAGGTTGGCCATGTCCGGGACCGGCACCTGCACGGTCAGCTCGACGGTCTTGGACGCCTGCGGGGCGACGATGGTCGTCGGGGATTGGCCGGACAGGAAACGGGCCAGCTCCTCGGGCGGACGCACGGTTGCCGACAACCCGATGCGCTGCGCTGGCCGACCGCCACGCAACTCCTGTGACAGGTGCTGGAGGCGCTCGAGCGACAGGGCCAGGTGGGCGCCGCGCTTGCCGGCGGCGATGGCGTGAATTTCGTCGACGATCACCGTCTGCACGCCCGCGAGGGTTTCCCGCGCGGCCGAGGTGAGCATCAGAAACAGCGACTCCGGGGTCGTGATCAGCACGTCGGGAGGGCGGGCGATGAGCTGCCGGCGTTGCGCGGGTGGGGTGTCGCCGGAGCGGACCCCGACGCTGATGCCGGGTGGCCGCACGCCGTGGCGCTCGGCGATCCTGGTGAGCCCGGCCAGCGGGGTGCGCAGGTTGCGTTCGACGTCGACCGCCAGCGCCTTGAGGGGGGAGACGTAGAGCACACGGGTGCCGGCGGGGCGGTCGGGCGCGGAAGGCACGGCCGCCGGGGTGGCGAGCGTGTCGAGTGCCCACAAGAACGCCGCCAGTGTCTTGCCCGAGCCGGTCGGCGCGATCACCAGGGTGTTGTCGCCATCAGCGATGGCCTCCCAGGCCTCGGCCTGGGCGGTGGTCGGCGCGGCGAAGGTGCTGTCGAACCACTCCCGGGTGATGGCGCTGAACCGGCCCAACGGGTCGGACGGCGGGGAACCGGGACGAGCGCTCACCTGACCATCGTGCCAGCCGGTACCGACACGCGCCCTAGAGTCGCGCGGTGGCCATCGCGCCGGCCAGCTCGTCCGGAATCTCCGGCACCCGGGCGATGGCGTCCAGCAGCGCGTGTGCACAGGCGTCGGCCAGCCGGTCGGCGTCGGTCGTGGGGTCGATGATCCGCTGGCGGCACACCTCGAAGGTGAACGCCAGCCAGCCGCTGAGGATCACCCGCAGGTCCCGCTCGACATCGGGTTGCAGGGCGCGGTTGTCCTCCATGCCGCTGACGACTTCGGCGATGCGGGACATGATGTGTTCCATCTGGCGGTTCTTGGCTTCCTCGTCGATGCCGAGCAGAACCGGGTCGGACCGGCCGAGGCCCACGTAAGCCGCCCACGCGGCCTCCGGGTTCTGTTGGTGATAGGCCATGTAGGCCAGCACCCCGGTCCGGATCTCCTCGAACATCGTCATACCCGCGGGCATCGGGTTCACGGTGGCCGCGTACAAGCGGTCCGCCTCGTCTTTCACCACGGCGGCGAAAAACGCTCGCTTGTCGGGAAAGTAGTGGTACATCAGCGCACGGGACACCCCGGCCCGTTCGGCTATCTCGTCGATGCGGACCTCGTCATAGGGTCGCTTCCCAAAGACATCTGCCCCCAACGCGAGCAGCTCCGCACGGCGATCCTCCGGGGATAGCCGCCTTCTGGCTGTCGGCATGTTCCAGATACTACTCACCGATTATGAGGCGCCCGCCACGGCGAGTTGTGGCGGACTTCGAGGCGGTTCGTCGGGGTTTGCCGCTGGGTACGACCCCGTGCGCCCTCCGCTGGATACCGGCGCGACATGCGGCCGGCCGGCTGCCGGAAATCTTGTCTCAGCGCGGTAACTATTGCGACGCGGCGAGCGATGGACTAGGAGTCAGCGCTGATGGGCCGGTGGGGACATGAGGGACAAGGATGCAGAGGGCAAGTGAGCGATCGCCCGGCGATCACCTCGGGCACGACGACGGCGAGGTGCACGCCGCCGTCCGGTTCGCCGTCCTGGCGACGGCCGCCGGAATCGGGTTCTTGGTACTGGCCGCTCTGTGGGTCAGCACGTGCCCGGGGACGAGTGTCGACACGGTGGCCTGTGGGGCGCCGCAGCGCACGCTCTTGGCGTTCGGTTGCCCGCTGATTTTGCTGGCCGCCGGCCTTTGGGCGTTCCTGCGCACCTATCGGGTGTGGAAGGCCGAAGGTAACTGGTGGGGATGGCACGGGGCCGGCTGGTTCCTGCTGACGCTGATGGTGCTGACCGTCTCCCTGGGCGTTCCGCCGATCGCCGGCCCGGTGCTGGCCCTCTAGTTTCCTGTATTTCCAGCCAGTTCCTGGTTACCCGTTCGTTCTGGCGGGTCATTACCAAAGAGGCATCGGCACGAGGGCATCACCGGCGTGTCTCGCAGGATCGCGGACCGCTGGTATTCCGAGCACCCGAAGCAGCGGCAGCGGCCCAACAGCTAAGTCGCATTCCGTAGACGCTCCACCCAGCCCCAACATCCAGGGGGTTACGGGAATGCCTGAGCGGGTATCACGTCTAGGCCATGATGAGTGCCATACTCGTTGCGCCAGCGTGCTTACCCTATCGCTGGGGCGACCACAGCCAGAACGATCGAACGCGCCTGTTGAACCCGTTCAATAGCGCGCGGCATACCCGGCGGCGATCATGATCAACCGATTGGAGCCTACGGTCCACGGCAGGCTGCAAAGTAGTAGTTCCAGTCAAAAGGTGCCGGGAGACCAGATGTCCGATGCGGGATTGCGCGCTAACCAGGGTCAACGCGGCCACCGCGCCGTAGAGTTGCACGTGGCGGCACGCCTGGAGAACTTGGCCGTGCTGCGCACACTGGTCGGCGCGATCGGCACCTTCGAGGACCTCGATTTCGACGCCGTGGCCGACCTGCGGCTCGCGGTCGACGAAGTGTGCACCCGGCTCATCCGATCGGCCACCCCGGACGCGACGCTCGTCGTCGTGGTGGATCCGCGCGACGACGAGTTGATCGTGGAGGCCTCCGCCGCGTGCGACACCCACGACGTGGTGGCACCCGGCAGTTTCAGCTGGCACGTCCTGACCTCCCTGGCCGACGACGTCCAGACCTTCCACGACGGCCGCGAACCCAACGAAAGCGGCAGCATCTTCGGTATCAAGCTGACGGCGCGACGGGCGGCCGCCAGCAGGTGACAGCGCGAGCTGCCGGCGGTTCGGTTTCACGGCCGAACGAATACGCCGATGTTCCGGACATGTTCCGCGAGTTGGCCAGCGTGGCGGCCGACCCGATGGAATTTCAGCGTCAACGGGACAAGATCGTCGAGCGTTGCCTGCCGCTGGCCGATCACATCGCCCGCCGGTTCGAGGGCCGGGGGGAACCACGAGACGACCTGGTTCAGGTGGCGCGCGTCGGTTTGGTCAACGCGGTGGTCCGGTTCGACGTCGAGGCCGGGACGGACTTCGTGTCGTTTGCGGTGCCGACCATCATGGGCGAGGTTCGCCGCCACTTCCGCGACAACAGTTGGTCGGTCAAGGTGCCGCGGCGACTCAAGGAACTGCATCTGCGGCTCGGCGCGGCAACGGCCGAGCTATCGCAACGGCTCGGCCGGGCGCCCACCGCAACCGAACTCGCGGCGGAACTCGGCATGGACCGCGCCGAGGTCGTCGAGGGCCTGGTGGCGGGAAGCTCCTACAACACCCTGTCCATCGACAGCGGCGGCGGTGGCAGCGACGACGAAGAAGCCCGCGCGATAGCGGACACGTTGGGCGACGTCGACACTGGTCTGGACCAGATCGAGGATCGCGAGTCGCTGCGTCCCATGCTCGAGGCGCTGCCCGAGCGGGAACGAACCGTGCTGGTGCTCAGGTTCTTCGAGTCGATGACCCAGACGCAGATCGCCGAGCGGGTCGGCATCTCCCAGATGCACGTGTCCCGGCTGCTGGCCAAGTCGCTAACGCGGCTGCGCGACCAGTTGGAGTAGGGGGTCGTGCGTCCCGCGCGTCCCGCGCATCGCCGGCACCAGCGGCTCGTGGGATGCCGTCGTGATCGGCAGGGTGCCGTCGGGGTCGCAGATGCGCAGCAGCCTCGACACCGCCGGGCTCGGCACCATGGCCCAGCGCACCTGGGCGCCCGAGCACACGACGTTGATGCGGTGCAGCGCCGAAAAACCGGCCGTACCAATGAATTCCAGTCCCCGTAAGTCCAGGACCACGCGCCGGGCGCTGCCGACGCTGTGTTGCACGTACGCGGCGAGCTGGTCGGCGTTGGCGGCGTCGAGTTCACCGTCGGCGGTGATCACGGTGCCCGGCGGGCGACCACGCCTACGCCCGTGACAACGCCGACCGGAAACTGCGAAGCCGGTTCGCCAGAAGAGCTGCGGCGTCACAGTCGTCCTCGACGAGGCCACCTGGTCCGATCCGCTAATCGGATCCTCCGACCCAATGGCGGATGATCAGCGCATGCGCCACGCAGATGAGCGACGTCTGGATACACACCAGCTCGCCGCCCTCGCCGCGGTGATCGAGCTCGGAAGCTTCGACGCCGCGGCCGAGTGGTTGCACGTGACACCCTCGGCAGTGAGCCAGCGCATCAAGACTCTTGAGCAGCGTGTGGGTCAAGTCCTGGTTGTGCGCGCGAAGCCCTGTCGAGCAACAGCCGCCGGCGCCCCACTGCTACGACTGGCCGCACAGACCGCGCTGCTGGAGTCCGAAGCCTTGGCTGAGGTAGCCGGCGGATCAGCAGACCGTACCCGGATCGCCATCGCGATCAATGCCGACTCGATGTCGACCTGGTTCACCACGGTGTTCACCCGACTGCCTGACATCGTGTTCGACATCCGGATCGAGGACCAGGACCACTCCGCACGGCTGCTGCGCGAGGGTGCGGTCATGGGAGCGGTCACCACCGAACGCAATGCCGTGCCGGGCTGCGGGGTGCAGTCGCTCGGGGTGATGCGCTATCTCGCAATAGCCAGCCCCGCCTATGTTGAGCGCCATCTACCGGAGGGATTCACCGCGGCAGCTGTTGCGGCGGCTCCCTCGCTGGCCTGGAACCGCGGCGATGCACTGCAGGACATGTTGGTGCGTAAAGCGTTTCGACGCATCGTGTCTCGACCGGTCCATTACGTGCCCACCGCTGAGGGCTTCGGGGCCGCCGTGCGGGCCGGACTGGGGTTGGGGAATGTATCCCGAACAGTTAGTGAGGCCCGAACTCGCCAACGGCACCCTCGTCCAAGTCGCTGAGGTGCACCTTGATGTGCCGCTGTTCTGGCAATGCTGGAAACTCGAGAGCCCATTGATCACGACGATCACCGACGCGGTCCCGTCGGCCGCAGCAGATCTGCGCCGAGGCCGGCGTTAGCCGCCGCCAAGGAGGTTCGCGCTCACGGCAGCACGATTCGTAGCCGCTCCCAACCTCTGACTGTGGACGTAGGCGCCGGTTCCATGCTGTCGTAGTCGATGTCCCACTCGGGGAAGCGGTTGAGTAGTTCGTCGAGCGCGACTCGACCTTCCAGCCGGGCCAGATTGGCTCCGAGACAGTAGTGCAGGCCCTTGCCGAATGTCAGGTGCGCCTTGTTGTCGCGGTGAATGTCGAACGCGTCGGGATTCTCGTAGCGGGCCGGGTCACGATTGGCCGCGCCGAACAGCAGCAACATCGCGCTGCCGGCAGGCACGGTTGTGCCGTAGGCATCGAAGTCTCTGACGATGTAGCGCGCCACGTGCGGTCCAGTCGGCTCGAATCGCAGGGTCTCGTCGACGACGCGGCTCAGCAAGGTTCGGTCTTCGACGACTTGGCGGCGCTGCAGGGGATGTTCGGCGAGCACCTTAGCGAGCCAGCCGATGAGCCGCCCGGTGGTTTCGTTCCCGGCCCCGGCGACGACCTGGGTGTAGTGCAGCAACTCCTTTCGCGTCAGCTTGCGGGTTACGCCGTGCTCGTCTTCGAACTCGACGTTGAGTAACGCGGTCATCAGATCGTCGGAGGGGTTCTTGGCGCGCCACTCGACGTAGTCGGCGAACATCCGGCCATCGGCGATTGCGTCGGCATTCGACACCTTCATTGGGACGCCGGGCTTCGTCCGAAGATTCGCATCTTGTTTGTCGCGGTAGCCGATCTGATCCGATTCCGGAATGCCGAGCAACATGCCGATCACACGCATCGGCATCATCGCGGCCAGTTCGGCAACGATGTCGAACCCGGCCGACCCGACGTGCGGTTCGAGGCAGCCGACACAGAAGTCGCGGATCTGGTCCTCGATGGCCGCCATCCGGCGTGGCGTGAAGACCCGCGCCATCAGCCCACGCAGCATCGTGTGCATGGGTGGATCCTCGAACATCATCACCCCCGACGGCATGTCGAAGTCCGACTTCACCAGCTCAAGGATGTCACTTCGGCTGTTGGAGAACGTCTCCCAATTGGACAGCGCCGCCTCGACGTCCTCGTAACGGGACAGTGCCCAGAAGTCATAGCGTTCGTTGTAGTAGATCGGCGCCTCGTCACGCAGTCGCGCGTACGTCGGCCACGGGTTCGCCGCGATGGCGAGGTCGTAGGGGTCGTAGTACACGTCGGTGTCATTCGCGGTCGTCATCGTCAGCTCCTATTTCAGCAGGCTGCCGGCGTCCACCGGGAGCGTAACGCCGGTGATGTAGCGGGCTTCGTCGGAGGCCAGGAACAGCACGGCGTTGCTGATGTCGGCCGGCTCCACCCACGGTATCGGCAGAAAGTGGAACGACTGACAGATCGGGGCTAGATCGTCGGGTCCCGGATTCTCCAAGTCCGGCCGAAACAGCCGATAGGTGGGCACGTTCATCAGCAGCGGGCTGCTCACATGTGTGGGATGGATCGTGTTGACGCGGATCGAGTCGGCGCCCAATTCGACCGCGAACGTTCGCATCAGGCCGACCACGCCGTGTTTCGCCGTCACGTAGTGGCCGACCTGTGGGTAGGCCTTCAGGCCGCCGACTGAACTGGTGATGATGATCGAACCGCCGCGGCCGCCGGACTTCAGATGCGGGACGCCGGCCTTCACGGTTTTCCAGACGCCGCCGAGGTTGACGTCGAGGGTTTCCTCCCAACTCGCCTCGTCCATCTTGTCGAGCTTGACCCCGGTGGTGCCGATACCGGCGTTGGCCACGATGACGTCGAGGCGTCCAAGCTCCTCGACGCCGTTGTCCACTGCGGCCTTGAGTGCCGAGTAGTCGCGCACGTCGACTTGCGCGGTGACCACGCGTCGATTGAGATTCTTGACCAGGTCTGCGGTTTCGGCGAGATCCTCGGGGGTGGCCGCCGGTGCGGGCGAGCCGTCGAACCCGCGGCAGATGTCCACGGCGATGATGTCGGCACCTTCCTGCGCGAGGCGGACCGCGTGACTTCGGCCCTGCCCGCGCGCGGCGCCCGTGATGAAGGCGACCTTGCCTTCGACTCGTCCGGTCATACGTCGCTCACTTTCACTCTGTTCGGATGCCGTTCATATCGAGGATGGCCCGCCGCCGTCCGACGGCGCGGCTCTGCGAAGCACGTTGGCGGCGTGGCGCATGAGGGCGGCGTCGACGAGCTTGCCGTCACGGCCGACAGCTCCGAGGCCATCGGACTCGGCGCGACCGTAGTCCGCAATCACGGCACGCGCATCGGCGACCTCGGTGGCCGTAGCGGTGAACACGTCGTGGGCGACGGGGACCTGGTCGGGATGGATCGCCCACTTGCCGTCGAAGCCCAGCAGGCTCGCCTGTGTAGCCGCACGGCGATATCCCGTGAGATCCCGATACGCCGGGTACGGCGCATCGATTGCGCCGATTCCCGCCGCACGTGCTGCCGCGAGCACCTGCATGCGCGCGAAATGCCAGAATTCCCCGGGATAGTCGCCTTGCGGATCGAAGTTTCCGTCGACGCGTGATCGCAGCGAGGCGGACAGGTCACCAGCGCCGAAGATGAGTGCCTCGAGCCGAGGGCTTGCTCGCGCGATCTCCGCCGCATTGACCAACCCCTCGGCCTCCTCGATGAGCGCCTCCAGGCCGATGGGTCGGGACAGCCCCAGGTCTTCCTCGAGTTGGGTCAGCAACACGTCTACCCACCAGATGTCGCGTGCGGATCGGGCTTTGGGCACGATCAGCACGTCCACCGCCTCGCGTGCACCGGTGACTACTTCGACGATGTCGCCGTAGCACCAGGGTGTGTCGAGTCCGTTGATGCGAATGGCGCGAGTGGTCTTGCCCCAGTCGAGGTTCGTAAGCGCGGCGACGGCGGTGGCGCGTGCCGACTTCTTCGCGCTTGGAGCGCAGGCGTCCTCGAGGTCGAGGAACACCACGTCGGCGCCCGCACGCGCGGCCACTTCGCACATGTGCTCGCTGCTGGCCGGTGTGGCGAGTTCCGAGCGGCGGATGCGGAAGGGGGGAGCGCTCTTCACGGTCGGCACCTCAGATCGTCCCGTCCTCGAGCAGTGCGGCGATGCGCTCGGGGCGCAGGTTGAGGAGTTCGCCGTATACGGCGTCGTTGTCGGCGCCCAGTCGCCGCCCGAGATGGTCTATGCGGCCTGGGGTTTCGCTGAGGACCGCCACCGGTGCCTGCACCGTGATCGGGCCGAGGTCGGGGTCGTCGACGGCCACGAACGTGCCTCGCGCGCACAGGTGCTCGTCGTTGAGGAGCTGCTCCGCGTCGTAGACCGGCGCCGCGGCGACGCCTTCCTCGAGGAAGGCCTTCATCGCCTCGTCCTGGGTCCGACTACTGATCCACGTGGCAACCAGCCTGTCCACTTCGGCGGAGCGTGCCTGGCGCGGGACGGGGTCCACATACTCACGCCGCCGCGCCAGGTCGGGCCTGTCGATCGCGTGATAGACCCGTGCCGCGATGCTTGACGACGCGCTCGAGACGGCGATCCACTTGTCGTCGGACGTGCGGTAGGCGTTGCGGGGTGCGCTGGCGTCGACGCGGTTGCCGGCGCGTACGGGACTCACGCCGAGCTGGTCATAGGTCAGCGTCGCGTACTCGACGAGGCGTGCCAGCGGTTCTACCAGGCTGACATCGACGAGTTGGCCGCAAGCGCCGTGTACGTCGCGGTGGTAGAGCGCCATCATCACCGCGTAGGTTGCAGCCAGGGCAGCCACTCCGTCGGCGAGCATGAACGGTGGCAGCGTCGGTGGTCCACCCTCTTGGCCGGTGGTGTGAGCGAAGCCGCTCATCGCCTCCGCAAGCGTGCCGAAACCGGGTCGATCGCTGGCTGGACCGCCGCGCCCGTATCCGGTGACGTGGAGCATGACCAGTCTCGGATGCCGGTCGTGCAACGACTCGTAGTCCAGCCCCCACCGTCTCAGCGTGCTCGGACGGTTGTTGATGACGAGCACGTCGCTGACATCGAGAAGGCCGTGCAGCAACTCTCGGCCCTCCGGGTGGCGCAAGTCCATGGTGACGCAAAGCTTGTTACGGCTCACGCTCTTCCAGATCAGGCCGATGTCGTCGCGCCGCGCGCCCCAGGTCCGCAAGGGGTCACCCGAACCTGGTTGCTCCACCTTGATGACTTCGGCACCGAACTCGCCGAGTGCGGTGGCGACCAACGGTCCGGCGGCCAGGGTCGCGGCGTCGACGACTCGCAGCCCCGACAGCGGGCGAGGTGCGACGGGATCCATGGCGTTCTTGGGTGGGCTCAACGCTCGGGTGCTCAGATGGCGGGCTCGGCGACCATTTCGAAGAATGCCGCAGCCGAATCCGGAATTCGGTTTTGCTTAAAGATATTCACCGCGTAGGACACCAGGATCATCGAGTAGAGCACGTGCAGCAACCTGGTGGCCTCCTCGGGCAGGTTGTTGATGTCCAGGCCGTCGAGGTATGCGATGGCCTCCTCGGCGCGCGGTGCGATGGCGTCGTAGAACGCGACCAGGTCTTCGAAGGGCCGGTCCAGCCGCGCCGCGTAGCGCTCGGCCCGTGTGGGCAGCGCCCAGTCCACGACGTACGGTTCGAGCTCGGAGAAGCTCTTTGGCAGTGTGTTTCCCATCGTCACTCCTTCGTTTCGCCGGACTGGTGGGCGGCGACGGTGTCGCGGATGACCGTGTGGAACTGCCTGATGAGCAGCTCCTGGTCGCTGAGGTAGAAGGTGTTCTGCGCGCGGGTCTTCAGGGCTGAGTGGGTGGCCTCGATGGTGTTGACGTCCTGCATGGCGAACTCGATCGTGCTGTCCACCGTCAGTTCCTGTGCGAGCCGTTCGTGTGCGTTGGCCGGTGGCACGAAGTAGAGGTCGATCTCGTAGATGTGCGAGTCGACCGTCTCGGGCCAGTAGGTGTAGGTGATGTAGTAGTTGCGCGCCCAGATCTGGATCGAGAGGTTCGGGAACAGCCAGAACTGGTCGTTGCCCCACGATGCGATGTCGCCGCGGTTGAGGAAGTCGGGCAGCGGGCCGATGTCGGGGACGTCGTCGGGTCCGAACAGTCCGGCACGGAACAACTTGTAGACCCACCGCTGATCCTGGCGGGCCGGTCCCGCGGTTCCCGGCTCCCGCGCCGGCAGCTGCGGCGGCCCGGGCACAGACGTCAACATGTGCGGACGGAAGAGGTCGTAGTGGTAGGAGTCGACCGGCGGCACCATCTTCTCCGCCTTCGACACGTCGGGGTCGATGAACCTGCCGTGGACGTAAGGCGGGTGGTACCACTCGCACACCGAGTCGACGGCGAGCTTCCAGTTGCCCATGATGCGGGTGGAGAAGCCGTACCGCTGGGTCATCAGATGGAAGGGGTAGGCCTCCATGCCCAGCAGGCCGTCGCCGAGGAAGGCACGCAACGGCACTGGGTCGTCGGCGAGGTTGACGAAGATGAAGCCCGCCCACACCTCGCAGTGCACGGGCGGCATGCGCAGTTTGCTCTTGTCGAGGTCGAAGAATTCATCCTCGTTGGTGACGTGGTTGACGCCGCCGTCCAGGCCGTACCGCCATCCGTGGTACTTGCAGGCGAAC
>Ga0116219_10003556_pt1 | contig 12248 bp, 14 predicted proteins | sample Sb_taG_4_FD_91019 | JGI IMG/M metagenome (GOLD analysis project Ga0116219, IMG submission 91019) | Peat soil microbial communities from Weissenstadt, Germany - Sb_50d_6_BS metaG | ecosystem: Environmental > Terrestrial > Soil > Wetlands > Peat | place: Germany: Weissenstadt | collected 2010-09-21
AAGCAAGAGACACGCGCAGCGCGGCGAACTTCTATTCGGCGAAGGCGATCCTTGCAAGGGGCTCTACCTCGTTGTCTCGGGAAAGATTCGCATTTTCAAGGTATCTGCGGAAGGGCGAGAACAGGTTCTGGCCATCGAAGGGCGGGGCAGCTCGTTCGCGGAGCTTCCGGTGTTTGACGGCGGCAGTTATCCGGCGGGGGCTTCGGCGTCGGAAGATGCGGAGCTTCTCTTCATCTCGCGCAAGGACTTTCAGAATTTTTGCCGCGAGCACCCGGACGTAGCGTTGAAAGTAATCGCCGTGGTGGGGACGCGGCTGCGCCGCTTGCTAACCTTGCGCCAACAGTTCCCGGAGTTGCAACCGCGAATCGCACGACGTCAACCTCACCGTCCTGTTTTGCGTAGACGAACGCAATGTCACTCGTCACACCCCAACGTCGGTGAGGAACTTACCTCCTTCGAGTGCATGCTCGAAGTAATCGACGAGAAACTTGTCCAGGCCGGCCTCCGGGGATCCAAGCGGGGCTCAGCGATTTGATCGAACCACCTAGGACCGCGAAAGCCGTGGGCAGATCAATCGAAGGAAAATCGGCGGGCACGAGTCCGTCGACCGTAGCCATTTTCCGGATGGACGACGCTGAATAACTGAAATCATTCCGGATCGCGCTAAATTCGGGCCTGTCGCTTACTTGCGCGGCCCGCGACTGCGCTCCCTGCTGCCTTGCTTGCCTTACGGCATGCGCACAGAAGCCGGGAAACTCGGCCGGTCAAAGGTTGTGGCCCGGCTATACGCGGGTGCGATGTGCTGACCGAAGAGGCCGGACTTGAGCATCAGCATCATCATGGAAAAGTCGCCAACTAGCTCGCAGGCGGCGATCAGCACGACTAACACGGACGTTTGCAGAGTCGAGTGCAAGAGCGAAAGGAGCAAGGTCGCCATGAGTCCTACCAGCAGCACGAGGCCGAAAAACGCGCGGGCGTAAGTTCCGCGGAGCCATTCGCCCAGTGTCGCCCGGGCGGCCGGAAGCGACCGGCTCATGCGGTAAAAATAGATGGCCAAGAGCAAGCAGTTGGCGACGAGCAGACCATGCTCGAGAGACTCGAGGCCTGCAGGTGGAATTTCGCCGCGAAGCTCGCGAATGGTCAATGACAGGGTGATGCCTCCGAGCGAGGCATACATGAACAGCAGCAGCGGTAGCAGCAGCGTCCGCCAGAACGCCACGCCCGCGGAAGATCTCATGAGGAAACCGTCGTAGCAAGCGATGAACAGAGCGGAAAGAGTAGCGAGCGCGAAAAATGCATTGGCGGCGAACGCCGAGAGGTGGAGAAACGGTGCGTGAGCCTGGAGCAAGATGGTCACCGAGCCAGTTACCATAAACACGCCCATCGCCCATATACCGCGAGCGATCCAGGAGCGGTCCGGCCGCCGGGCTGCAGCCAGGAAGCGCTCCGGCCGGCCCAGAAAGAGGAGATGCGCGGTGTTCTTGCCGACGACGACAATCAAGAAACCAGCGATCATCCCGGCGACGTGGCCCGTCAGCAGCGAGACGAGAAATAATCCTCCGCCCAAGCCGCCCAGGAAGAACGCGGTTCCGATCAGCCAGTTCCAGAACGACTGGCGATGATATCCAACGGCGAACCGGTGTGGAGCAATCAACAACTCTTGTGTCGCCATACTTTTTCTCCGTTCTAAACCCAAAAGATTCGCGGCCTATGCATCGAGATAATAGACGTTCGGTTTTGTGTCGTATTCCGGCAGCAAAGCCCAGCCTTCGCGCTCCTTGACCAGGCGCTGCAATTTGCCGTTTTCTTCTTCCCAGTCGCCGAAAATGCGCGCGTCGGTGGGACAGGTCACCACGCAAGCGGGCTCCAGACCCTGATCTATGCGGTGGGCGCAGAGCGTGCACTTGATATTGGTTCCTTCGTCGTAATCGGCGAACTTGATGGCTTCCATGGGGCTGATTCCGTCTGTGCTGTATCCATGCTTGAGCAGCCCGTGCTCGATGAAATGACGGTTCATGTAAGGACATGCCACGTTGCAGGCGCGGCAGCCGATGCACAAAGTGTGGTCCACCATGACGATGCCGTCGGGACGGATGTAGGTCGCTCCGGTGGGGCAGGCGCTGGCGCACGGAGCGTCCGAGCAGTGATTGCAGAGAGTGGGGAGGAAGGTACGCTTGGTCTGGGGATAAGTCCCGACCTCCTGTGTGACCACGCGCGCGAAGTGAATGCCTTCGGGCGTACCGTTTTCCTGCTTGCAGGCCACGGTGCAGGCATTGCAGCCGATGCAGCGCTTGAGATCAATTACCATCCCCAATCGAGCCATTGCATCACCTCACAGAGCGATATCTGTTACCCGCCGGCCAGGTGGCGAATGATCGCCATAGTAACGACCTGTTCGCCGCCTTGCAGTTGCTTGTCTAACTCATCTGTTCCGAGACTCAATCCATCCACGACGATTGCAAAGTCGGGCCGTAATTTTCCGTTGCAGACGAGAGTGTCGTAGAGCGCGCGCCCGTCTTGTGTGGGCAACTGGCGCAGCAGATCGGCAATCGTAGCGCCCTCAAACTCGACCGTGCTGCGGCTGAAACCCAGCATCTTGCGGGTCGTGCCCAGGGCGGCGATATTGGCAATCGGCATTGTCTGTTACCTTTACAGGCGCTCGACGCGCACGCGCGCAGTGGACTCGAGTCCGCCGGTCGCGCTGTCGGTGTATTTCATTGATCCGGTTAGCAACCGGTTAAAGTGCGTTCCTCGGGTCTTAACTCTTTTGTTGGTAACGACGTTTCGCGTGATCGCGTTGCTCACGCCGAAAACCTGTGGATGAATGCCCTCGACTACCTGGACACCCCCATCGATGCTTCCGGCCGGTGAAGTCAAGCGAACGCGGTCACCGGTCTTGAATCCCAGTTTGCGGGCGGTGATGGAATTGATTAGGATGCCTCCGTGAACGGGATCTTTCTCGCTGACTTCCGAAAGCCAGGGCATGACCATGGTGTCGGCGAAGGTGTGGAGGCTTTCCTTGAAGGTGATGGCGAAATATTCGTATCCGGCTTTCCCGTCTTCGAGCACCTGCGAGTTCTTCCAGAACGGTAGCGGCTGGTAGTTATCGAGCGGCCAGTCTTTGAGCCCCACTTCGGAGAACTTTTGGCGCATCTCGTCACCGGTGCGCTTGATGAACTCGAAATAGAAGGGGATGCGCAAGCTGCCGTAAGCCATGTAGGTTTCTGCCGGAGTGCGGTAGCGCACCGCGTGGCCGTGCTCCTTGAACCAATCGAGTCCGCGTTCTTCGCCGTAAACGCTGCGGGCGTAAACGTCCCAGAATTCATCGACGTTGTAGCGCTTGTCGGGATCCAGGAGATATTTCGGATTGGCGGTGAAGCCACAGACCATATTCAAAAGATCGTTCCAGTTGTCGCGAAAACCCATGCGCTCCGATAGTTCGGTGAGGATTTCGTAGGCGTCGCGGGTGTCGCCGAGGGGCTTGACCACCGGCTGGCGCAACGAGTGGCCGGTGACCGCGGGCGGCTCGAGGCAATTGAGGAGCGTGGATTCGAGGAAAGTTTGATCCGGCAGGAAGACATCGGCCCATTGCGTGGATTCGGTCTCCTGAATCTCGATGGCTACGACGAATTTCATCTGCTGGAAGATTTGCTCGATCTTGTCGGTCTCCGGCATGTTCCACCACGGATTGGAGTGGTAGATCAGCATGGCTTCCGGGCGGTAATTCAATCCGAAGCGCTCGGGATTCAGCAGGGTTTCGGCGTTGAGCTGCCCGGCGTCGAAGCCGATGGGGAACCACTCCATCAGGTGACTCGAATCCGGCGGATACTTGAAGACCGGCCCGGGATGAAGCTGGTGCGGCTCGGGCTTGAGCATGCCATCTTCGCCCGGGCTGACGAAGAAACCTCGGTGATCGAGAGGTACGCCGAGATGCCCGCCGGGAACGTCGATGTTTCCGACCAGCATGTTGAAGAGCTTGAAGGTCAGATTGTCGAACAGGCCGTTGCCGTGGGATTGCGAGCCGCGGTAATAGTTGAGGGCGGCGGGGCGATACGGGTAAGTTTTTCCTTCGATCTCGATCGTGGCGCCGATTTGCGCGGCGTCCACAAACTCCTTCGCGATTTTCCGGATTGTGGCAGCCGGCACCGTGGTGACTTCGGCCATTTTTTCGGGCGTATTTTCGCTCAGTATGTCTTTCCATACCTGGAAACCGGTGCGGACGGTCATTCCATCGTGGAAAAAGGCGCCTTCCAGCGCCATGAATTCCGGGGGAACTTCATCCCAGGCACGCGGGATGTTGGCGCTCAGATCCCAAACCTGGGCTTTGCCGGCGGCATCACGCAAGAAATCGCCGCTGTCGTTCACCAGATAGGGCGCATTGGTGCGGTCGCGGAGGAATGCGCGGTCATAGCGGCGGAGCTCGTGAACGAGCACATGCGCCATGCCGAGGACGAAGGCGCGATCCGTCCCGGGGATGATGGGGATCCATTCATCCGCTTTTGCCGAGGCGATGGAGCAGCGCGGATCGAGCGAGACCACTTTCATCCCGCGCATGCGCGCATCGGCCATGCGCTTGGCGCTTCCGGAAAGATGCAAGTGCGAGGAGAAGCCGTCGCCGGAGCCGATCTGAATCCAGTAGTTGCAATATTCGTAGTCGTTGATGGAAGCAAAAGAGCCGTCGACGCTGCCGTTCACCGGATGATAGGAACCGCCGCAGTAATTTCCGAGTGAAGTAAAGAAATTCGGCGAGCCGAAAACGGCGGGCCAGCCCCAGAAGAGAATGCGCTGGAAGTCGCCGAGAGCGCAGAGCAGCTTGCGGGGATCGTCGCGCCGCACCTTACCCAACTCGCGCGCAACGATCTCGTAGGCTTCATCCCAACTGATCTGCACCCATCGTGGATCTTCATGCAGACCCTTCTTTGGGTTTGTGCGCTTCATGGGATGGAGCACTCGAGTGGAATCATAGAGGCGGGCGAGGCCGGCGTTACCTTTCGGGCAGAGCTTGCCCAGGTTGTCCGGGTTCGTGGGATCGCCTTCGATTTTGAGCGCCACGCCCTTCTCGACATACACTTTGATTCCGCAGCCGTGCAGGCACATGCCACAGGTGCTGGGTATCCAGCGGCCCTGGCTCGGAGTCACTGCAGTTGTGGTCGCCATCGTCGCTCTCCTTACTTCGTTAACGGAATCACTTCCGGCGTATCGGCTGCCTTCGAAATCGGGACGCGCGTGGACTTACGCATCCGCGCCAAATCCGCCACGGTGGTGTGCTCGAGATAATTCATAAATTGTTCGCGGAGAGCCGACCACACGGGATGCAACAGGCACTCGCGGGGATTCCCGCAGGGATGATCTTCCAGCACGCAATCTTCCAATGGCGGCCCATCGATCGCCTGCACAATCGCCAGGAGCCGGATCTCGTCGGGCGGCACAGCCAGCTCGTAACCCCCGCCGATTCCTCGGACGGAATGCAACATACGGCATCGGCAGAGCGGTAGAAGGACTTTTCCGAGGAACGCAGGCGGGATATTTTCCTGATCGCAGATCTCGCGGTTGCTCGAGAGCCGCCCCAGCGGTTGCTCCGCGAGATGCGCCATGGCTCGAATCGCGTACGAGCAGGGTTTCGATAAAATGCTGTTTGACATGACTAGCGGAGTTCCATATCTTGATGTCTAGATTCTCCTCGCCCCACATTTTTCGGCAATCGTCACTTTGACCTAGCCTCTGGGGCGATTGTCACGCGCTGCCAATGCTGGAAAGAGAGCTCTTCACGCTGCTGGAAAGCACGGCCGACGCCGCGTTCAGCGTGGACGAGTTGGGCTTGATTCGTTCGTGGAACCGCGCTGCAGAAAAACTCTTTGGCTACCCTTCAGCCAAAGTGCTTGACCATCCGTGCGCTGCACTTTTTCAAGGCAGAGGCCCACTGGGCAACACTGTCTGCAGTGAAGACTGTTCGGTGCTCGAGTGCACCCAAGCGAAGCGCGAGGTTTCCAATTACGACCTTGAGGTGAAGGCAAACAGCGGACAACGCCTATGGGTGAACGTCTCCATCCTGGTTTTCTTCGACGACCGGACGAAGCGCCGTCTGGTGGTGCATCTGGCCCGCGACATCACGCGCCGGAGGAAGAAAGAAGAGCTCGCTCAAATGGTACTCGGAGCAGCCCAACAACTCGCTGTACTCTCCGAAGACCACGGGCCCTCTCCGCCCGTCTCTCCCCTCACCGAACAGGAGCGGCGCGTGCTCTCGCTGCTCGCGGAAGGAAGGGGCCCTGCCGATGTGGCGCGGACGCTGCAGATCACCGCACGCACCCTGCGCAATCACATCAACAACGCTGGCCGGAAGCTAGGCACCCGCAGCCGCCTCGAAACCGTCATCCACGCCAGCCGCCAGAAACTGATCTGAAATCCCCTCGAAAACGGCTGTAAAATGGCGGCGGTATTCCGAGGTAAACGAAATGAAATCCAAACTGCCATCGTCGATTCAAAATCTGCGGAGGTCATACCCCGCCGTGTGGAAGCACTTTGAGCAGCTGGGAGAAGCATGCCATGAAGCGGGTCCTCTGAACGAAAGTACGCGGCGGATTGCGAAAGTGGCCATCGCCGCGGCCGCTCAGACGGAGGGCGGCGTCCATTCTGCGGTACGAACTGCTCAGGCCGCAGGCGTCTCTGCAAATGAGATCCGGCACGCGATTCTGCTTACGCTTACGACCATCGGTTTCCCTCGCGCCATGGCGGCATTAAGCTGGGCCGAGGATGTCTTGCGGCGTCGCGCCCGCTGAGATTTCGATTCATCCCTTCTTCGGACGAAAGAGACGCTGCCGGAAAAGCGACAAGACCAAGAGCATTCCGTATTGCGGCATGATCTCAGGCACGTTTTGGACTGCCATTGAAGTGTGTTCGTCCCGCGGTTTCGGGCTATTCAAGTGTGGTAGTGTCTGCGGGGAGTTTGCTTAGTCCATGTCGATTCGCCCCATTATCGTGCCTTTCCGGATTAAGAGCGTCGAGCCCATCCGCAGCACCACGCGGGAGCAGCGTCAAAAACTCATCGAAGACGCCGGCTACAACCTCTTCCTTGTCGAATCGGAAGCGATTCTCATCGACCTCCTGACCGATTCCGGCACCTCGGCTATGTCCACCGAGCAATGGGCCGCCATGATGCGCGGCGACGAATCGTATGCCGGCTCGCCCAGGTTTACGCGATTTATATCGATGCACGGGCATTCTTGCCGCATATTCCGGTTTCGCAATTTTCCGGTGTCGCACTCGCTGTCGAGCTTTATCTCGAAGGCGGCATTCGTTCCGTAGAAATCGGCACGCTGATGTTCGCCGAACACGCCACCATGGACCTGGTCCGCCTGGCCATTCCCCGGCGCGTCTACACCCCAAGCCACATCGAACACGTGGTCGAAGTCATCCTGGATGTCTGGCGCCGGCGCGAGAAAATTCCAGGATACGAACTGGTACACCACGCGCCGTTCCTGCGGCACTTCACCGCCCGCCTGAGGCCCCTGGGCTCCTAGAAAAGCGGACATTTCTACTTTGCAGAAACCGGACATTCTCGCTTTGCAGCTACAATTCGGTATTTTTGATAAATAGCTTCTCGTCAATTATGAGTAAGTGTTTCATTTCTGAAACTTGCCCCACGAATTTTTTTGGTAAGTACGGACGAATCGGCCAAAGTTAAGACCTTCGGGCTGGACTTCCCCGCCCTGAGCTGGAGGCCTTCACGGGCAGACCGACCGGACCCGATCATTTCTGTCTCTCCAATTCGAGCTCGGGTGATAAAGACAGCTGGGACCCGAACACGCAGAAGTTTTAAGTGCCGTGACGAGCAAACCCAACGCTTCCCCGATATCAGTCGATGCACGAGGTCGCGCATGATTTCGAAACCATCTGTACAAATACGGACGTAGTTCCACGGATTGACAGGAAAACAGGACGATGTAACGTCGGATCATTGCCCGAAGGCGTTTCTCCATCCGAGATTCAGCGCCCTGCGGACAAGGCCAGGGGGTTGGTTCTCACGCCGAGCGGCAACCCCCGGTTGCAATGGCTCGGACTGTTAGATTCGCTGGGTTGACGTGCACGATCGCAGGTTACAAACGCGGATCAACATTTCCGGAATGACTGATACTACTTCTTTGAAAGCTCATTCTTGAAGTGACTTTCAACATCTTCACGACTCAGCGGGTTCCTTGCTTTGATCAATACGACCGAATAGACGACTTCATTCCCTTGAATCTGCGCGGTGATAAAAGCCCCGTCTTCGGGAAATTGTTGGTAGATGAATTTCACTTTTCTTCCGTCTTCCAATATTTTGATCCACTCTTCGTCTGGCATTTTCGTATCTCCATCAGGAGAATTCACTGCGTTCTAGTAGTTTTTTCCATATTCCAAGAACGCTCTCTCAATGCCGCCTCTATCGCCGGAGCAGTGCGCAGACTACCTTGCACGGCGCAGAAAAGGAAGTAGAGGCGGCTTCGGTTTGGCACCATGCGGTCGCGGGCAGGTTGTTTCATGAACAAATTCGGTTAACGGGGCCTCATTCACTAAAATGAGGGACTTCCCGTTCACGACTCTTTCCTTTGCGTTATCTTGTACAAGTTAGCACCAACTTTCGCCCTTATCGCAAGCGGGATGCGTCCAGATCACTGTTGGTAGCAGAACTTGCGACTGCATCTCTCGGGTTGTTGGCCGGAATGGGATTTATCGACGTCCACGACCACGGTAGGCTCTTTTCGTCTCAATCGCCTCGACCGCGGAAAGCTTCCGGTTTACGTGTGGTTCTGAGCGCAGAGCGCCTGAATGCAGCACACAGCGTTCCCCTGGAGCAGCGCCACACGTCGGACAATGGACAGAGGACAATTGTTTTGCCGTCAGATCCCTCTTCTTCATTGTCAGATGGTGCGACAAAACCGGCCGCAAAACTGTTCCGTTTAGAACACTGTATGCACTATCCAGCGAAAACGGGTCTCGGACGAGCGATCCTCGGTTTGAACTGACTGTTCCCACTTTTCTTGATCCGTGGGACGAGAAAGCATGCCGCTTCTACGAAACTTCCACGTTTCCAAGAGAGTGCTCGAGGGCTGATTTACTTGCCCAAGATCGTCAGGCCAACGGAAACTGAAGCCTACCTCGATATTCAGGTGTCCTGCCTATCTGGGCGGACTCCTGGCAAAAAGCCAATCTCAGGCCGCGCGATGCACAACGATCGGCGATCTAGAATGTGCCGCAACCGGAGAATTTGACAGTGGAGCTCGGAGTCACTCATACAACAGAAAACAAAACGGATCCAGTGATGTTATCTGAGCACCAGTACACACATCTGTATATTGCTTGCACGTTTGTCTGAGTGCTAGGCTAGGGTACAGGCCAGCAAGGAGTTGAAGCAATGGCAGCTGCAATTTCGAATCGTCCCAAAATCAGCAGTAAGAACGTATTCAACCCCCAAAGTTTTCTCGATTCGGCGGGTTTAGCCCGGAGAATTGTGGAGTTTAAGAGAAAGGAGACCATCTTCTCGCAAGGCGATCCGGCCGAGAATGTCCTTTACCTTCAAGAAGGCGGGGTGAGGCTCTCGGTAAACAATGAATCCGGCAGGGAGGTCGTCGTCGCGGTTTTGAAATCTGGCGATTTTTTTGGCGAGGGATGCCTTGCTGGCCAGGCGGTTCGGATCGGGACAGCGGCTGCGATTACCGCGACCAAGGTACTGGTGATTGAAAAGAAGGAGATGATTCGGGTCCTTCACGATGAGCATGCATTTTCTAATCGTTTCATCTCCTACGTGCTTTCGAGAAATATCCGCATCGAAGAGGATTTGGTCGATCAGCTCTTTAATTCCAGCGAGAAGCGGTTGGCTCGCACGCTGTTGCTGCTCTCCCGCTACGGCAAGGAAGACAAACCGCAACGAGTGCTTCCCAAAGTTTCGCAAGAGATGCTGGCGGAAATGGTGGGCACAACGCGCTCACGCGTGAATTTCTTTATGAACAAATTCAGAAAACTGGGCTTCATCAAGTACAACGGCGGACTTCAGATCAACACCTCACTTCTGAGCGTTGTCCTGCACGACTGACGAACGACCTCCACGCGCCACACCATCAAAGACCGCCAAGTCTCGCTGCTACGCGGTAGTGCGAGATGCGGTCACTCGGGTCAATCAATTAGAAAGGCCACTGGAAATATACAAAGCAACGTAGATTTTCTTCGGGTCGAACGGGAAGGCGCCTCCAGCGGGCACCTATTTTCATGTACGGCGAATAGCCGTACAACCTAGCAGGGATTGGAGGTAGGCCACAGGCGGCAGCGCCGCCATCCGACATTCCCGTCGTCGAGCGCTACTACTGTTGCAGCATTTACGTTAGGGGAGCTCAAGCCAAAGTTCTGCAAGCCGGTCAACGAATCAGAATTAGGATTGAGCAGGAGTAGACCGACACGGCCCCGCAGCACAAAGTCGGTTCGAAACACGTTTTCGTGTGGCGGGTCTGCGTTTCGTTGCGATTCGCACGCGGGTCGAGACGCTACTTTTCCAGGATCTCTCCGGAGGGACATCGAGCCAGCGCAGCCACGCCTAAACCATTTCTCGCCAAGACTGCGCGCATTAAACAGGACGTCTCGAAAGAGATGATCGCAGTAAAGGAGGAGTATAATCTTCCGCAATAGTAGAAGGAGGCATCGCATGGCTCAAATCAAGCAGTTCACTGTTGCCCTCGAGAATCGCCCCGGTGCAGTCGCCGAGATCGCAAAAATACTTGGAGACGCGAAAGTGAACATCCTGGCCCTTTTGGGCTCGGCCCAGGGAATAGCGGGTATACTTCAGCTTGTCGCCGAGGATGCCAGGAGAGCAAAGAAGGCCCTCGATGACGCTGGGCTCACCTACGCGGAGACCACAGCGGAGGAATACGAGCTACCGAACAGGCCTGCTGCGCTGGCAGAATATTTGGCTAAGCTTGCGGCGAAAGGGATCAACCTTAATTCCATTTACGCCACAGCGCCGAAAGATGGGAAAAAGGCTGTTGTGGTTTACTCCGTTGAGGCCGCGCCAGCCGGAGCGGCGGCAAGCGCCTAGGAAATTGAGAGTCTCAACCGTGGTCAATGCCACAATTTCGGCGCTGATCCTCTCACGATTCATGCCGATCCGAGGTGGAGCGACTGCCCCGCCGGTCGCGACGGCTATTGAGGCCTGAGAACCACATCTGCGTGAATATTGGGAAAAAGCGACGATAGCGGTCCGGGATGGGGTGAGCAAGGTGGCGAACCGGTTGTGTTTGGGCGCGGTCACCGCTTTTTCTTGACACGACGCAGGCGTCGGCCACTACCCATCCTCTGGACTGCATAAAAGAGCAAATGGCGATCCTTCTCGTTCATGCGGCCGAGTAGTCGAGCCAGTTTCAGATAGAACTTCCGATCCTTCACCGACTCCGTGGTTGAGTGTGGCAACTCACGGGAAGGAAGAACCGGTCGTGCCGGGTGATCGCCTTCGTAGAAGATCCTCCAGAGCGGCACGTCGAATGCAGCCGCGAGCTTCTCCAAAGTCTCGACGCTTGGGACCGTATGGCCGTTCTCGACTCGAGAAACGTAACAGCGGAGGAGGCCAGTGCGTTTTTCAATGTCGCCCTGGCTCAAATGCTTCGATTCGCGGAGTTGACGTAGACGGTCGCCGATTACCATGGTGGAATCAACTCCTGGTTCAGGCAGTGCTTGCTGCTTTTGTCTGCGTGTCCTTAAGCTGGATCCGGAACGAGCGCTTCTCGGGCGTGATCAGGATCCTGTCTTCGCGTGCGAGCCAACCGACGGCCCAGTCGAACAGAGGTGTTTTCTTGTCCACTACTCTCTTGAGCTGGGCGAGCGACAATGCGCCCTTAGTGTTTAGCGCGTTCCATATAGCCCCGGCGACGGTTCCAATTTTATCTTGCATTGGCAGTTCCCTTCTCTGCAAAGAATACCACGGGAAGCATACACCGCTCTTGTTTCATCCGAACAGGCGGCGGGCAAAAAGAAGGGTTCGAGCCGCCCGCAGATCTTCACTCGCCGATGCTGCAAGCCCCTGAGCGATCAGAGAAGCTGTCATTTTCGCTCTCAAGCTGGATGGGCCAAGAAAAACCGAAACCTAACTGCAAAAACAGGATTCCCGCATATCTGGGCCGAATTCTGCGTAGAAGCCACTCTCAGCGCGTGTAATTAGCAAAAACGGCAGGTTTAAACGGGGGCGTAATCGGGGATTTTGAGGGAATCAGAGGGGAAAAGCCCGACCGGCG
>Ga0116219_10003557_pt1 | contig 12247 bp, 9 predicted proteins | sample Sb_taG_4_FD_91019 | JGI IMG/M metagenome (GOLD analysis project Ga0116219, IMG submission 91019) | Peat soil microbial communities from Weissenstadt, Germany - Sb_50d_6_BS metaG | ecosystem: Environmental > Terrestrial > Soil > Wetlands > Peat | place: Germany: Weissenstadt | collected 2010-09-21
ATGTTCTCGCCGAAAAGTTTCTTGCCCATGCGGCCGGTGAAAAGCGAACGCTGGTCGAGAACAGCCGTGCCCGCAAAATCGTAGAAAAGGAATCCGACGAGATCGAGCACCGCGGGCGGCTCAAGAATCACGGTGTAATGTCCCGGCTCGATTTCGCGAGGCGCGCGCGATGCGACAGCCTTTTCGCTCGCCGATTCGGCCAGAGCTTCGGGATCGATCTCCACGAGATTCGGCGAGTTCGACTTGGCCCAGCCCGAGGAATCCTTCTCGAGAATGGTGATCGAGAATTCCGCACGCGTCTGCTCGTAATGCGCGAAAAGGCCGCGCGAATTGGCGAGAATCGATTCGGTCAAGCCGGTGGTGAAAATTCCTGCAGCCGTTTGCTTCGTTTTCTCGGCGGTGGCGCAAACGCGGGCGACGGCGCGGGCACGGTCTGCGGCGCTGGCGGCAGCGGTGATGGGATAGAAGCGGCGGACTTTTTGATATTTCTGCTGCTTGGGCATGGGGAGCAGGTCGGGATTCTTCTGCTGCACGCGCGCGAGGCTCGATGCCGCGTTCACGACGCGGCGCAGCGATTCCTCGTCAGTCTTGTTGGTAGTTGCGCGAGCCGTGCGGCCGTCGAAAACTACGCGCACGGAAAGCGCCAGATTCTGCTCGGCGACGTGCTGATGGATGGTGTTGTTGGCAAAGCGAGTAAGCGCGTCGCTGACGGCGCCGACATCGACTTCGGTCTCATCGGCGTCGCTCAGCTTCAAGACGCGGGCAGCTATTTCGCGCAGATCGGGCAATCCGACGCGAAAGTCCTCCGAGGCGTGCGAGTGATACACGGACTTCGCGGCACGACGCGGCTTCTTCGATTTGCGCGCGGGAGACATTTATTTCGCGAAGGCGACTCCAATTTTAATGTTGCGAAAGCGCGAAGGCGCCGCGCCGTGGCCCGTGCCCATGGTCTGCATGGGCTGGCCCTTGCCGCAATTCGGGGTGCCCCAGAGCGTCCAGTAATCGCGCGAGCAAATCGCGTCGCAACTGTTCCAGAATTCGGTGGTAATACCGCTGTAGCTGGGATTCTTGATCATACGGCCTTTTTTGCCGCCTTTGATCTCCCAGCCGATTTCGGTGGAGAACTGAAAATGGTAGCGGCGATCGTCGATGGACCAGGAGCGGTTGGTCTCCATCAGAATTGCGTCGTCGGTGTCGGCGATTAGATCGTCGTATTTCCATGTGCCGGGCAGAAGGCTTACGTTGGTCATGCGAATGATCGGAAGGCGATTCCAGCTTTCCGTGCGCATGGTGCCGCCGGAGCGCTTCTCGCCGATGGCCGCGGCGGATTCGCGATTGCTGAGATAGCCAGTGAATAGGCCGTTCGAAATAATCGGCGTGCATTGCGCGGGGACACCTTCATCGTCGTAGCCGAAGGTGCCGAGGCCGGGGCCGTGTTCGAGCCGCGCGTCGGCGACAACATTCACGATTTCCGAGCCGTAGCGAAGTTTGCGCAGTTTATCGATAGTCAGGAAACTCATGCCCGCGAAATTTGCTTCCTGGCCGAGCACGCGGTCGAGCTCGATCGGATGCCCGACGGACTCGTGAATTTGCAGGCCAAGCTGCGCGCTTTCGAGGATGATCGTGCTCGTCCCCTCGGGGCATTGCGCCGCAGAATGAAGCGCGACGCTCTCCTCGCCCACGCGCCCCGCATTTCCGGCGAGATCGAGCGATTCAACCAATTCGTAGCCGCTTTCCATGTGCTGCCCGCCGAAGCTATTCGGATAGGAGCGCTTCTGAATTTCTTTCTCGGCAAAGCTCGTGGCCACAATCCCGGCGCCCGAGAGCATCTTCACTTGATGAATCGCCGAACCGATGCTCGAAGCAAAGAATTGCTCGATTCGCCGGAACGACATCGAGCCTTCGGCCAGCGTCACGCCTTTGACTTTGCGCATTTCCTTGTCGGCGGCAAGAAGCAAATCAATTTGGCGCTCGACGGGAATGCGGAACGGATCTTTGATGAACGGGCTTTGCCAAGTATCTTCGTAGGCCTGTTCGGGAGCGAGGACGACGTTGTGAGTCTTTGCGAGGGCTGACGCCTTCGCAATTGAGACCGCTTCGGCGGCGCAGGCCTGCACGCCTTCGCACGTCAACCGGTCGGTCGCGGCAAATCCCCAAGCGCCGCTGGCGATCACGCGCACGCCGATGCCGAGCGATTCGCTCTCAGCGACCGTGCCAATGGCTCCATTTTTTGTGGAAATATCGCGCTGGCGGATGTCCATCACGCGCGCATCGGCGTAAGTCGCGCCGCGCACGAGCGCGGTTCCAACTGCGATTTGAGCCCAATCATGCATGTTTGGCGCGGAAGGCGGGCTGGGTGGCCGCAGATTCCTAAGTGCCTTCGTCCCACGAAGCGAGATAGTGCTCCTGCTCGGCGGTCAGCTTGTCGAGCTGGAAGCCCATCGATTCGAGTTTCAGCTTGGCGATCTGGCGGTCGAGCGCCTCGGGGACCGGATACACCTGCTTCTTCAACTCGCTGGCGTGCTTGATCAGGTGGTCCACCGATAGCGCCTGGTTCGCAAAGCTCATATCCATCACGGCCGCCGGATGTCCTTCGGCGGCGGCGAGATTGATCAAGCGGCCGTCGCCGAGAAGATAAATTTTCCGGCCGTCCTTCATTACGTATTCATCCACCATCGGCCGGGCTTGCTTCTTCGCGCTCGAGAGCTTCTCGAGTGCCGGGATATCAATCTCGACGTTGAAGTGGCCGGAGTTGCACATCACCGCGCCATCTTTCATCTGCTCGAAATGCTCCGAAGCGAGCACCGACTTGTTGCCGGTGACGGTGACGAAGATGTCGCCAATTTTTGCGGCTTCGGCCATGGGCATTACGCGGAAACCATCCATCACCGCTTCGATCGCGCGTGTGGGATTGATTTCGGTGACAATGACGTCGGCGCCGAGGCCCTTGGCGCGCATGGCTACGCCGCGGCCGCACCAGCCGTAGCCTGCCACAACGACGCGAAGCCCGGCGACCAGAAGATTCGTGGCGCGAATAATTCCATCGAGAGTGGACTGGCCCGTTCCGTAGCGGTTGTCGAAGAGATGTTTCGTGAGCGCGTCGTTCACCGCGATGATCGGATATTGCAGCGTGCCATCCTTGGCCATGGCGCGCAGACGAATCACGCCGGTGGTGGTTTCTTCTGTCCCGCCGATTACATGCTTCACCAGCTCGGTGCGCTTGGTGAGAAGTTGGGTGACGAGATCGGCGCCATCATCGAGGGTAATCTGCGGCTGATGATCGAGCGCCGCGCTGATGTGCGCGTAATAGGTGGCGTTGTCCTCGCCCTTGATCGCGAACGTGGGAATGCCGTAATCCTTCACCAGCGACGCGGCCACGTCGTCCTGCGTCGAGAGCGGATTCGAAGCGCAAAGAACGACATCTGCGCCGCCATCGCGCAGCGTGATCGCCAGATTGGCGGTCTCGCTGGTGACATGCAGGCACGCCGCCATGCGAATGCCCTTCAGCGGCTGATCTTTGATGAATTGTTTGCGGATGAGCTGCAGCACGGGCATGTGCTGGTTGGCCCACTCGATCCTGCGCTTGCCGCGGTCGGCGAATGCGAGGTCCTTCACGTCACCGGACAGTCTGGGTGCTGTTTCCACGAAATAGTCTCCTAGGTTGTGTTCGCGAAGGGGTTAGCTGCGTGACGCCGTGACTGCGCCCTGCGAGCCGACCTGGCTCTGGATTTTCGCAGCCTTGTCGGTGCGCTCCCAAGTAAAACCGGGCTCGTTGCGTCCAAAATGCCCATACGTCGCCGTCTGGCGATAGATGGGGCGCCGCAGGTCGAGCGTTTCGATGATCCCGGCGGGCGTGAGCTTGAAATTGGTGCGAATCAGCTCGGTGACTTGGGGATCGGGAATTACGCCAGTGCCAAATGTATCGACCATGACGGAGACCGGCTCGGCGACGCCAATGGCGTAAGCGATTTGCACTTCGAGCTTGGTCGCGACACCGGCGGCCACCAGATTCTTCGCCACGTAGCGCGCCATATAGCAGGCCGAGCGATCTACTTTCGTTGGATCTTTGCCCGATAACGCGCCACCACCATGACGGCTATAGCCGCCGTAGGTGTCGACGATAATCTTGCGGCCCGTCAGCCCCGCATCGCCCATCGGCCCACCAACGACGAAGCGGCCGGTCGGATTGATGTGGATCTTCGTCTGGGCATCGAGCATCTCGCGCGGCACGATTGGCTTGATCACGTGTTCGACGATCGAGCGGTGCAATTCTTCGTTGGAAATATCTTCGCCGTGCTGCGTCGAGACAACCACGCAATCGACGCGCGTCGGGCGGCCTTTCATATATTCGACGGTGACTTGAGTTTTTCCATCCGGGCGGAGGCAGCGAACCAGATCTTTCTTGCGGGCTTCGGCGAGGCGGCGGGCCAGTTGATGCGCGAGTTGGATGGGCATAGGCATCAACTCGGGAGTTTCATCGCAGGCGAAGCCGAACATCAGGCCCTGATCTCCTGCGCCGCCGGTATCAACGCCTTGCGCGATGTCGGGCGATTGCTTTTTGATCGAGGAAATCACGCCGCAGGTATCTGCGTCGAAACCATACTTGGCGCGGGTGTAGCCGACTTCACGGATAACGTCGCGCGCCACGTCGCCAAAGTCCACGTAGCCGGTCGTCGTGATCTCGCCGGCGATCACCACTAGGCCCGTCGTGACCAGCGTTTCGCAGGCCACGCGGCCTTTCGGGTCCTGCTTCAGCACTTCATCGAGAATGGCGTCGGAAATCTGGTCGGCGATCTTGTCGGGGTGACCTTCGGTCACGGACTCCGAAGTAAACAAATAGCGTTCGTGAGAAGCTGTCAAAAGACTGTCCTCCCGGGGACTTGGATGCGAAATACAGGCCTAAGCTGCTTTCCGCAGTAGAAATATCGAAAATTCAAATTAGCATGCGACTTAGGGAGTGTCAACGCTTTGCGCCGAAACGGGTTATTGGCCGCGTGAACGGCAATTCTCGCCGCCGAAGCGCGAGTTTTGTAGCGCCACCCTTTCAGGGTGGCATCCGCTGCTAGGTAACTGCGAGTCCCGGGCTCTTACTCCCCCGCGGTCGCTCCGGCGCCGTTTCCGCCCGTCCGTCGGTAGAGCAAGAACGCCCGAATAAAATCATCAATATCGCCATTGAGCACCTTCTCCACATCCCCGCGCTCAACTTTCGTCCGGTGATCCTTGATGATCTGATAGGGCTGTAGCGTGTAGGTGCGCACCTGGCTGCCGAAGCTGATATCGGTCTTTGTGTCTTCCAGCTTCCTGGCTTCCCCCCGCCGCTTCTCGAGCTCGAGTTCATACAGCTTCGAGCGCAGGAATTTCATGGCCAGCTCGCGATTCTTATGCTGGCTGCGTTCGTTCTGGCATTGCACCACGGTTCCCGTGGGCAAGTGCGTGAAGCGCACCGCAGTTTCGACTTTGTTGACGTTCTGGCCACCATGGCCGCCGGCGCGGAATGTGTCAATGCGCAAATCCTCCGGCTTGATGACGACCTCGATGCGGTCATCAATTTCCGGAATCACGAAGACTGAGGCGAACGAAGTATGCCGGCGCGCCGCTTGATCGAACGGCGAAATGCGTATGAGCCGGTGAACGCCGGTTTCGCCTGAGAGCAAACCGAACGCGTTCTCGCCCTCGAACCGGAGCGTAGCGGATTTGATCCCCGCTTCTTCGCCCGGCGTCGAATCCATCAGGGTCACGCCCACTTTGTGCGCTTCCGCCCAGCGCATGTACATGCGCATCAGCATCTCGGCCCAATCCTGCGATTCCGTGCCGCCCGCGCCGGGCTTGATGGTCATGATGGCGTTCATCGCGTCGGTCTCACCGGAGAGCAGCGTTTTCGTTTCGACCTCGGCGACGTAGGTGTCAGCGGTCTTCAATTCCGCCGCGACATCATTGAGCAGAGAATCGCGTTGTTCGGCGTTCGATTCTTCTTTCGCCAGATTGAAATACGTCTCGATGTCGCTCAGCATGCGCGCAAGCTTTTCTTCCGCGCCGAGGCGTTCTTCCACCTGCTTGCGTTCCTGCAGCACGGTCTGTGCCTGTTCCTGGTTCGACCAGAAATCGGGTTTGTTGGCTTTTTCTTCGAGAATGGTTAAGCGCTGGCGATTGGCGGGAACGTCAAAGATAGCGCCGCACCAGCTCGATGCGAGTGCTGAGCCCGGCGAAGCGCTGCTGCAGATCTTCAATATGTTCAGCCACGGTGATTCCTCGAAGTACAGTTTACCGTCAAACGCGTGGAGTTGATAGCTGGCGGCGGCCGGGTCACTTCTCCTTGCGCTTCGACATCCGGCGTGCAGTTTCGGCAGGCGCGGCATCCTCGTCGTCGCGATCGAGACGCATCATTATTCCGGCTCGCACCATAAGCCCAATCGACACGAACAGGCAGAGCCAGGCGATCCAATCGCCCCAGCGGACGTACGGCGTTTTATCGCTGCGGAAATCGTAGGGGGCGTCCAATTGGCCGCGGATATCGGTCTGCAGGGCTGCCACCGTGCGACCGTAGGGATCGATCGCCACCGTGTAGCCATTATTCGTGTCGCGCAGCATCCAGCGGCGGCTCTCCACCGCGCGCACGCGGGCCATCATCAGATGCTGCGTGGGGGCTGCTGATCGGCCGAACCAGCCATCATTCGAAAGATTGATCAGCATCTCCGCGCCGTTTCCTGCGAAATGGCGCACCTCGTTCGGAAAAATCGCTTCGTAGCAGATGTACACGCCGAATCGCCCGCCGGGCAATTCGCCTACGCGATATTCCGTGCCCGGTGTGAAATCCGAGATGTCCGCTGTCAGCCGCCCAGCAAAAGTCAGATACTCGCGCAGCGGCACATATTCGCCGAAAGGCACGAGATGCAGCTTGTCGTAGGTGAAGATTCGCTGGCCGAGCGGATTCAGCAGCGTCGCGCTATTCGTCGCCTGCCATTGCTTGTCCGGGCCTTTCTTCCAATCCACGACGCCGACTAGAAATTCATTTGCCGCTTCACGCGCAATGCGCTGCGCGCGCTCGCCGAACTTCGCTTCCGTGAAGCTGAACGGCGCGGGAACTTCCGGCCAAACAACGAGTCCGGGCTGCCGCCGCGCCGCGTCCACGCTGATCTTCTCGAGTTCGTCGAGGTCTCCCGCGTGGATGTCTAGCCAATCCGACGGATAGCTCTCCGATTGCGGAAAATTCGTCTGCACTAAATGCGCGATGTAGCGCGGCTTTTGCGACGGCACGAGATGAGGCCCGGCAATCGCCACCACAAGCAATACCGCAGTCGTGCTCGCGAGCGTTATCAGCGCCCGGCGATCGCGCCGCCAAATCGCCCAGGCCAGTACCGCGTTGTAAGCGCCGATCAACAGCGATAGCCCGTAAATTCCGGTGAGCACCGTGAGCTGCACGAACGCCAAACTTCCGCTCGCCGCATAGCCGCTCAAATTCCACGGAAACGCAATGATCGGCAGATGCGTGCGAATCAGCTCCAACGTCAGCCACAGAAATGGCGCGATCACAAACGCCGCGCCAACGTTTCGCCGACTCACGAAGCGGACGCACGAAGTGAAAATCATCATGTGCAATCCGCCGAGAAGCCCGATCCCCGCCATGATGGCCAGCGCAGGCAGCACCGGCACATTTCCGTATTGGCGCATCACGACGTAAATCCAAGTGAGGCATAGCGGATAAAAGATAAAGCCGTGCAGAAATCCGGCGGCCATGGCGTCGCGCACGCTCGCGCCCAGCGACGCCAGAATCAGCATCGCCACGGCGACCCACGCGAGCAGCGGCAAATTGTAATTGGGAAAGCTGAGGGCGAGCGCAACCCCGGAAGCGAGGCCGAGGACTAATCTCAAAGGCCGCGAAAGTTCCATTCAGCGCTTGATAATAGGATTAAATCCGGCCTGGGCAAGCGCCGCCTTGGCTTTTTCGGCAGCGGCCCCGTCAGGATAAGGGCCGACTTGCACGCGATAAAGGCGGTCGGTCGTGGGCGTCACAACAAACGATGGAAAATGTTTCTGCTGCGCTGCGTCGGCGAGTGCCAATGCGTCGGCTTCCTTTGTAAGCGCGGCGAGCTGCATCACCACCGAACCTCGCGGAATGCGTGGCGCCTGAAATCTTCGCAGGTCGCTCGAATTTGCGATAACAGGCTGCGGTGCAGCCGCCGGCGGTGAATCCGCAGGCCGGTGCGTCGAGGTTACGCGTCCCGAAGTCGCCGGAGCAGTAGCGGGCACGCTCGGCGCCGCATTCGGTCGCGGCTCGAGCTTGTTCGGATCCTTGCCCTTCGAATAAAAATCCCACTCGCTATTCGCGCTTTTTTCGCCGGCGTCGGGATTCTCGGCCTTCGCGCTGCCGCCGGAAGGCGCAATCAGAGACCGGTTCGAATCCGCCGACGCATGAAGTGGCATAGGCATGCCCGATTGGGTGCGCCCCATCACGTAGCCCAACGTGAAGAACACACCGCAAAGCAATACCACGCCCAGAAACAAGCCGACCAGATGCCGGCTCTCCAGTACGCGTTCCCCGCCCCCGCGCTTTCCGTTTCCCCCAGCCACTCTTACTTGCCCCCTCCGAAGCTCTTCGCCCACTGCGACACGATGTCGATGGGCAGCGGAAAAATCACAGTCGTATTCTTCTCGACTCCGATTTCGGTCAAAGTCTGCAAGTAGCGAAGCTGAATCGCGGCGGGCTGCGTTTCAAGAACTTCGGCCGCCTGCGCCAGCTTTGTCGAGGCTTCAAATTCACCAGCCGCATGAATAATCTTCGCGCGGCGCTCGCGCTCCGCCTCCGCCTGCTTGGCGATGGCGCGCTGCATCGACTCCGGAATATCGACTTGCTTGACCTCAACTTTAGATACCTTGATACCCCAAGGCTCCGTATCCTGGTCAAGGATTACTTGCAACTTGGCGTTTACCTTTTCGCGATCCGACAGAATCTCGTCCAGCTCAAATTGCCCGAGGACGCTGCGCAAATTCGTCTGCGCGAGCTGCGAAGTGGCGTAGAGATAGTTCTGCACCTGCGAAAGCGCCAGGTTTGCATCCACCACGCGGAAATAACAGACCGCGTTTACCTTCGCCGAGACGTTATCTTTCGTGATCACGTCCTGTGGCGGCACGTCCAGCGTCTCTACGCGCAATGACATCCGCGTTAGCACGTCGATCGGCCAGAACACCAACTGCAATCCCGCGGGCTTTGGATCCGGCCGCATCTTTCCGAGGCGCAGGACCACACCGCGTTCCCATTCCTTGATCACGTAAACGGAATTGAAAAGCCAAATCAGAAAGAAAAATACGCACACCCCAAGCAAAATTTGAATGAACCCCATCGCATCCTCCTCGATTGCTAAATCCCGGACGGTCGCTGCCCCGCGTCCACCGGCTCGACGTACAGCGTCAATCCTTCGACTTTGCGCACGCGGGCGTGCGCTCCGCGCGGAATCGCCGTTTCGGCCGCGGCACGCCATCTCTCGCCGTGAACGAAAATCATCCCCGGCGCCGCGCCCGCTCCGACGGCTTCCGTCACTTCCCCGATTTCACCAATCAGTTGCTCACGGCCGGTCGAGAGCTTCCATTTGCGCGACTTCATCACCAGCCGCATCAAAATAATCATGATCAATGCGCACGGAATCGCCACGCCCAGCGCCGCGCCGAGGCTCACGCCCATGCCCGTTAGCGGCGAGCGCACCAGCATCAGCGCTCCGAGCACCATGGAGATCACGCCGCCAACGCCAAGGATTCCGTGCGTCGGAAATTTCGCCTCTAATATGAAAAAAGTGAGCGCCGCGATGATCAGGACGACTCCCGTCAAATTCACGGGCAGCAAGTGCATCGCATACAGCGCCAGGATCAGCGCGATGCCGCCAATTACTCCCGGCGCAAATAATCCGGGATGCGTGAATTCCGCGTACAGCCCTAGCACGCCCACAATCAGCAAAATGAAAAACACATCCGGCTGCACGATGCGCGAAAGAAATCGCTCCCGCAGCGCCATCTGATAATCGCTCACCGCCGGTGAATCGAGGTCGAGCTTCACCGTCGTGCCGTCAAAGCGCTTGATCGACCGGCCGTTCAACTGCGCCAGCAGCGCCTCCTGCGACGGCGCAATCAGATCAATCAATTTCCCATCCAGCGCTTCCTTCTCGCTGAATGCCTTCGCCTCGGTAACCGCCAATTCCGCGAGATCAGGATTCCTCCCGCGCTGCGCCGTGTAGCTTCGCAAGTAGGCCGTGGCCTCATTCACAACTTTGTGCCGCATGGTCTCATCGACCTGCATCGACCAACCACCGATCACAAACACCGGCGAAGCCGCCCCCGTATCAGTCCCGGGAGACATCGCCGCCACATCCGCCGAAAGCAAAATGAAAAATCCAGCCGAAGCCGCGCGCGTGCCCGTAGGCGACACGTAAACCACTACGGGAACCGGCGACGCCAGAATCTTCTGGATGATCGTGCGCATCGACGAATCGAGCCCGCCCGGCGTATCCATTGTGATCAGCACCAGGCTGGCGTGCTGCTCCGCCGCGCTATCGATCCCATGGACGATATAGTCCGCAAGGATTGGCTCGATCTCGCCGTCAATCTGCAATCGCAAAATTTTTGCAGGAGTAGGAGCCGCCGCAGCCACCGGATGCGCGTAGAACAGCAGAGCGCCCGTAGCCGCGAGCAGTATCGCCGCGGCGGAAGCGATCAGCACCAAGCCGCGAACATTGCGCAGAAACATCTCGCGCGCATTATAGCAAGAATTAACGCCAAGGCATCGTAGCGCCGGCTGCCAGCCGGCGTTTTTCGATCAAACGGGCATCGCGGAAACCCAGAGGGCGGAACTGTACGTTGCGAGAGGTTTTTTCTTCGCTCGTTCTACTGCGGCGTATCGCTCTTCTTCGGCTCGCCGGCGTACGACGGCGGCACAACAATCACTTCCTGCACCCGCGGGTCCTTCACCACCTTCGAAAATTCCGGATCCTTCTGCACGCCGGACAAATCCTTGTACCCGTCATCGCGCGCCATCTTCAAATAATGCGCGCAATGCTCCGCGTCCCCCGAGCGCGCATAAGTCTTGGCCACGAGGTAATAAAACAACCCCGGCTCCGTCGTTCCGCGCTGCTGCACCGTAGTGCCATAGCTTCCGTGATGCGAAAAAATATCCGGGTCGCGCGCCAAAGCTTCCTCGAACGCCTTCATCGCTTCGGGATATTCCTTGATTCCGAAATAGCCATATCCCAGGTTGCTGTAAATCGTAGCAATGTCGTCGGTGGATTTCAGCGTCAGCGCCTGTTTGTACAGCCGAATCGCCTTGCCGTAATGCTTCTTCTCGTATTCCACCGTCCCCAGATTGTTTATGGCGCTCACGTAAGTCTTGTTCGCCTTCATCGCGCGTCTGTAATACCGCGCCGCCGCCTGCGTGTTCCCGGCTTGTTGATAGGCGACGCCGATCTTGTTCAGCAGCTCCGCGTCCTTCGGCGACTGCGCCAGCAAGAGTTCATAATCCTTGATCGCTTCGGGGTACATCTTCCGCGCCATCAGAATATCGGCGCGCATCTCCTGCACCTGGCGCTCCGTCATCTGCACGACGTTGGTGGATTGTGACGGAATCGGTGCGGGGGATGCCGCTGGCGGCGTAGCCGGCGCGTGCTCCTGAGCTTGCAGGGATGAGACGCAGAGGACTGCCAACGACAGGGACAGCAGAAGAAGGCGTTTCATCGCCGTTCTCCTTCTAGTTGCGCTCCGAGGCCTACGGATGAGGTTTCGGCGGAGGCTGCTGCTCTTCCGGCTTGTCCGCAGGCTTCTTGCTGCCTCCAAAGATACCAAATATCTTCTGTAGTAGGCCTTTTTTCTTTTCGCCGTCCTGCTCCGGGTTCTCGCCTTCCTTGCCGGCGGAGTCGCCCGGTGCGCCGTTGCCCGGCTTCGGAGCCGCAGCCCCGCCTGGCGGCGCAGGTTCCGAACTTCCGGACTTTCCGAATAAATGCGATAGCCAGGAAACCGGCGGCGCTTGCGAAACCGCTCGACCGCCGTGGAGGAAGCAATACTGCGTCGGCTCGGTTCCGGCGATGAAAACTTCCTGCTTCGTCGTCGGGCAAGTCGGCGTGGCAAGCTGTTCCGACTGCGGATCAACGGTGACTTCCGAAACTCCCGGCGGCGGCTCAAATGGCTCGACATTCTTATACGCCGGCAGCGCCACAGCCCGCTTCATGAATTCGGCCCAGATCGGCGCGGCCGCCGCGGTACCCGAAAGTCC
>Ga0116219_10003563_pt1 | contig 12234 bp, 9 predicted proteins | sample Sb_taG_4_FD_91019 | JGI IMG/M metagenome (GOLD analysis project Ga0116219, IMG submission 91019) | Peat soil microbial communities from Weissenstadt, Germany - Sb_50d_6_BS metaG | ecosystem: Environmental > Terrestrial > Soil > Wetlands > Peat | place: Germany: Weissenstadt | collected 2010-09-21
AAACCTTCACCGTAGAGGACTTTCACCTCATGCTCCTCGCCGGTCTCCCGGCGCACTCCAAGCATTTTTGCTTGGTCTGGCTTGGAATTATTTGGCCGCCGGGCCGAACCCTCAACTTCGGCTGCTCTGCGCCCCGTCCGCGTGTGGTCGCTGGCTCCCATGCCGGCGGCGGCCGAGAAAAGTTCTGGCGCCGCGACTCGAAATCTGTATAAGCGCGCGATCCGCGACCGCAGACGCGCGCCGCGATTTGCGTTGCGACCGACCTGGACGACATCCCGGTTCGGCCGCTCTTGGAACGATGAGGCTGGCTTCGGTCCGCCGCAGATTTAAGGAATATTCCGATGTCGATCAGCGCCGAGCGCAAGACCGCGCTCATCAATCAGTATGGACTGAAGGTCGGCGACACGGGGTCGCCCGAGGTGCAGGTTGCGATTCTCACCGAGCGGATCGCCAATCTGACCAATCACTTCAAGACCCATGTCAAGGACAACCACTCCCGCCGCGGCCTGCTCAAAATGGTGTCGCAACGGCGCACGCTTCTCGATTACGTCAAGAAGCAGAACGAACAACGCTACAAGACTCTCATCGAGCGTCTGGGCATCCGCCGCTGAAGGCGGCGCCACACATAAGGGGCGTTGATCCAAAAGCGCCTCGATTTCAAAATCGGGCGGCGGCGTCGGCCGGCGCCCGCAAAGCAAATGCGTGAGCCTCGCGTCATGGCAGGATCGCAAGGGGCTGGCGTTCGTCCAGCCCCTTGCCGTCTTGCCGATGACGAGCCCGATAGGCGGGCGGCATGGGCCGCAGGCTTTCGCATCCTCAACATGAGCAGGATGAAGGAAGATGTTTGACATTCAACGCGAAGAACTCAACTGGTGCGGACGCAATCTCGTGCTCGAAACCGGCCGCTTGGCCCGCCAGGCCGACGGGGCGGTATTCGCCACGTGGGGCGAAACCACGGTGCTGGCGACCGTCGTCGCCGAAAAGGATGCGAAGCCCGGCCAGGATTTCTTTCCCCTCACCGTCCATTATCAGGAGAAGGCGTTCGCCGCTGGACGAATCCCGGGCGGCTATCTCAAGCGCGAAGGGCGCCCCTCGGACCGCGAAACGCTCACTTCCCGTCTCATCGACCGGCCGATCCGCCCACTGTTTCCCGAGGACTTCCGGTGCGAGACCCAGGTCATCGCCACAGTCTTTTCCTATGACCTCGAGACCGACTCGGACATTCTGGCGATGATCGCCTCCTCGGCGGCGCTGACCCTCTCCGGCGTGCCGTTCATGGGCCCCATCGGCGCGGCGCGCGTCGGCGTCATCAACGGCGAAATCAGGGTGAACCCGACGGTCGAGGAGATGAAAGATTCGTCGCTCGATCTCGTCGTGGCCGGCACCGCGGACGCCGTGCTGATGGTCGAGTCGGAGGCCCGGGAGCTCACCGAGGAGACCATGCTGAAAGCGGTGATGGCTGGTCATTCCGGATTCCAGCCGGTCATCCAGGCGATCATTCGCCTCGCCGAAAAGGCCGCCAAGGAGCCTCGCGAGCTCAACACGCGCGATCATTCGGCGGTCGAAAAGGCGGTGCTGGAAGTCGGCGAAGCCGATCTGCGCGCCGCTTATTCGATCACCCAGAAGCAGGAGCGCTACGCCGCCGTCGACGCAGTCAAGGCAAAGGTGATGGCGGCGCTCGCGCCCGAAGGCGCTGAACCCAAATTCGCGCTCGAGGACATCGGCGAGGCGTTCCACGACGCGCAGGCCAAGGTCGTGCGCTGGAACATTCTCGACCATAAGCGCCGCATCGACGGGCGCGATTTGACGACCGTGCGCCCGATCCTGGCCGAGGTCGGAGTCCTTCCCCGCACTCACGGCTCCGCTTTGTTCACCCGCGGCGAAACGCAGGCGCTCGTCGTCGCGACGCTGGGCACGGGCGAGGACGAGCAGTATGTCGATTCGCTGGACGGGACCTACAAGGAACGGTTTCTGCTCCACTACAACTTCCCGCCCTATTCTGTGGGCGAGACGGGGCGCATGGGTTCGCCGGGCCGACGCGAAATCGGCCACGGCAAGCTTGCCTGGCGCGCGATTCACCCCATGCTGCCGACTGCGGCTGAGTTTCCCTACACAGTTCGCGTGGTTTCCGAAATCACCGAGTCGAACGGGTCATCCTCGATGGCGACGGTCTGCGGCTCGTCTCTGGCGCTGATGGACGCGGGCGTACCGCTCAAACGCCCGACCGCGGGCATTGCGATGGGCCTCATTCTCGAGGGCGGGCGCTTCGCCGTGCTCAGCGACATTCTCGGCGATGAGGATCATCTCGGCGACATGGATTTCAAGGTCGCGGGCACCAGCGAGGGGGTCACATCGCTGCAGATGGACATCAAGATCGCCGGCATAACCGAGGAGATCATGAGGCAGGCGCTGGCGCAGGCCCGCGATGGCCGCATGCATATCCTCGGCGAGATGAGCAAGGCAATCACCGGAGCGCGGGCCGAGCTCGGCGAGTTCGCGCCGCGCATCGAGACCATGAAGATCCCGACCGACAAGATTCGCGAAGTGATCGGTTCGGGCGGAAAGGTGATCCGCGAGATCGTGGAAAAGACCGGGGCCAAGATCAACATTGAGGACGACGGCACGGTGAAGATCGCCTCCAGCGACGGCGCGAAGATCAAGGCTGCCGTCAATTGGATCAAGTCGATCGCCTCGGAGCCGGAGGTGGGCCAGATCTACGACGGAACGGTCGTCAAGACCGTCGAATTCGGCGCCTTCGTCAATTTCTTCGGTTCGAAGGACGGGCTCGTTCACATCTCACAGCTCGCCAAGACCCGAGTCAACAAGACGACCGACGTCGTCAAGGAAGGCGACAGGGTGAAGGTCAAGGTCTTGGGGTACGACGATCGCGGCAAGGTCAAACTCTCGATGCGCGTCGTCGACCAGCAGACCGGCGCCGACCTCGAAAAGGCTCCGGCGGTGGAGCCGGCGGCGACCTCTGAATAGCGATAGAGATTTCAGGCCAGGGTTTGAGCGGCGCCTCGCCGGCGCCGCGGTTCGCCGAGGCGCAACAGCCTCCGGCGCGCCGCGCAAGCCGGGCGAAACCCCTTGTTAACTCCCCGGAAAGACCAAATGCGCTACGGAGTCTGCTCCCCAGCGGACGGACTGAACTTCATGCAAGTGAGCTTTTCGAGCGGCCTCGACGACGGCCGGCCGCTGACCGCGATTGGACGGATCCGGGCGACGACGCGCTGGCGCGCCGCCGGCGAGCCGGGCGCAGAAGCCGATCGTCGGGCGGCTATCGAGGCTTTGATGCGTGAGGCCGAGGAGTACGGCGCCGACGCGGTCGTCGACGTGCGGTTCGAGGTGGACAGAGTGAAAGGTTCCGACATCGAAGGCATCCAGCTTCAGCGGGTGACCGCGACCGGCCTCGCAGTGCGTTTCGCGCGCGCCGCCTGACGCGCCCTCACTCCGCGGCGTGGCGCACCCATGGGCGCGCCGCCTCTCTGTGGCGCAGTTCCGCCTCTCGCTCGGCGATGTAGTCGCGGGTGACTGGAACGACATCGTTCCGCTTGGCGAGCTGAAGCTGAAACACCATGTGTCCATCGACGCGGAACGAGGTTTCCGAGCCGGCGAGATAAAACTCCCACATGCGGCAGAAGCGCTCGTCGTAAAGCTTCGCGGCCTCGTCTCGTCTGGCCATGAAGCGCTCGCGCCAGGCGCGTAGCGTGTCGGCGTAATGCAACCGAAGAATTTCGATGTCGGTAACGTACAATCCCGACCGCTCGATCGCCGGCAGGACTTCGGATAGGCTCGGAATGTAGCCGCCGGGGAAAATATATTTGCGGATCCAAGGATTGGTCGCGCCGGGAACCGAGTTCCGGCCGATCGCATGGAGCAGCATCACCCCTTCGTCTTTGAGCTGGCGACGGGCCGTGGCGAAATACTCGTCATAGCGATTGACGCCGACATGCTCGAACATGCCGACGGAGACGATGCGTTCGAAGGTCTCCTCGACGTCTCGGTAATCCTGCAGCCGAAATTCCACCCGGTCGGTAAGATCCGCCTGCCTGGCGCGCTCGGTTGCGACAGCGAATTGCTCGCGGGACAATGTGACGCCGGTGACCTTCGCCCCGGCGACGCCGGCGAGATAGAGCGCCATGCCGCCGAAACCGCAGCCGACGTCGAGCGCGGTCGCGCCGTCCTTCGGCAAAAGCTTGGCGGCGATGTGCCGCTTCTTTGCGGTTTGCGCGTCGTCGAGCGATTGGCCGGGATATTCGAAATAGGCGCAGGAGTACTGGCGGTCCGAATCGAGGAAGAGGTCGTAGAGACGCGCATCGAGGTCGTAGTGACTTGCGATGTTGCGCCTCGCGCGCCGCCGGTCGTTGCGTTGATGCAGGCCGCGAAACGCCACGCGAGCCTTATGGAGCGCCTTGACCCATGGCAGGCCTTCCATTTCGGCGAGGTTCCGTGCGCCCAGCTCCAATAGGTCATAAAGGTCGCCTCTGGTGACGACCAATCGTCCGTCCATATAGAGTTCGCCGAGCGACAGCGCCGGGTTGAAGATCAGCCTCCATTCCGCCGCGCGATCGAGAACCTTCACGCCGAGGCGTGGGCCCGCGCCATCGCCGAACGTCTCGGTGACGCCGTCGGCGGTCTCGACCTCGAGGCGGCCGCGGCGAATAAGTTTCCGCAAATATGTCGTGAAAGGCGCGCTCATTCCTCGCCAGTCGCTCCCGTCATCCCTTTCGTTAGGTTACGGAATGTGCAAAGGCGTTTTCAAGTGCAAATCTTTGCCGCTGGGCATCCCCGGCCAAAACCCTTGACTGAACCGTCTTGGTTTGGCCCCATTCTTGCGACCATGTCCGCCGCCGTTCCCCTTTCGCGCATTTTGCGCTAGACGACCATCAAATCGGCCAAGGATTCCCTCATCGTGAAGTATGTTTCGACGCGCGGCGCGGCGCCGACGCTCGGCTTCGCGGACGCGCTCCTTGCGGGTCTCGCGCGAGACGGCGGCCTCTATTTGCCGCTTCAAGTTCCCGAATGGCGACCCGACGCGATTCGGGCGCTCAGAGGCATCCCCTACGCGGAAGCCGCCACGCGCGTCATGACGCCTTTCGTCGACGAGGACTTCGGCCAGGCCGAACTCGAGGCGCTGACCGCGGCTGCCTATGCCGGCTTTGGTCACCCGGCCGTTGCGCCCCTCAAGCAAATCGACGACAACCTGTTCGCGCTGGAGCTGTTCCACGGGCCGACGCTGGCGTTTAAGGATTTCGCCATGCAGTGGCTGGGCCAGGCGATGAATCGAGTTTTGCGACAACACAACGCGCGGGCGACGATTCTCGGCGCGACGTCGGGCGACACGGGGGCGGCGGCGATCGAGGCCTTCTCGGAGCAGTCCCAGGTCGAAGTCTTCATCCTCTATCCGCGAGGACGCGTCTCCGACGTGCAGCGCCGGCAGATGACGACGGTCGACAAGCCCAATATTCACGCCCTGGCGATCGAAGGCGCGTTCGACGACTGTCAGCGCATCGTCAAGGAACTGTTCGGCGATCTCGCCTTCCGCGACGAAATGCGCTTGTCGGGCGTCAATTCCATCAACTGGGCGCGCATCGTCGCGCAGATCGTCTATTATTTCGTCGGCGCCGTTTCGCTCGGCGCGCCGGAGCGGCCGATTTCCTTCGCGGTTCCGACGGGCAATTTCGGCGACGTTCTGGCTGGATATTATGCGAAGCGAATGGGATTGCCGATTGATCGCCTGATCATCGCGACCAATGAGAACGATATCCTCGTCCGCGCGCTGGCGACCGGGTGCTACGCGCTGAGGGCCGTCAAGGCGACCCAGTCGCCCTCGATGGACATTCAAGTGTCCTCGAATTTCGAGCGACTTCTGTTCGAGGCTTCCAGCCACAACCCGGAGGCAGTGGTCGCGATGATGCGCGAACTGGCCGGCGACGGCGGATTCACGATCCCGTCAGCCGCGCTTAAGCGCATTCGCGCCGATTTCGACGCTTTCCGGGTCGACGAGGCCGCCTGCGCCGCGGAGGTCGGGCGGGTCTATCGCCAGAGCGGCATCGTTATCGATCCGCACAGCGCGGTCGGCGTCTGCGCCGCGCGCAAGGCGCTTGAGGCGGCTCCCGCGACGCCGGTGATTGCGCTCGCCACGGCCCATCCAGCAAAGTTTCCCGACGCCGTCGAGCGCGCTGCCGGCGTGCGGCCCGCGCTGCCCGAGCGCCTCTCCGGTCTCATGGACCGCAAGGAGGCGATTGTCATACTGCCCAGCGACCGTCGGGCGGTGGCCGACTACCTGCGTCAGACTGCGCGAGCCGCGGCGTGAGCGTTCAAGTCACGAGCCTCCCCTCGGGGCTCGCCGTAGTCACCGAGGACACGTCCCATGTGAAGACGGCTGCGATCGGCGTCTTCGTCGCCGCAGGCTCGCGACACGAGAGCGTCGGCGAGCACGGGCTCTCGCATTTCATTGAACACATGGCGTTCAAGGGCACCCGCCGCCGGAGCGCGCGCGACATCGCGGAGGCGATCGAGAATGTCGGCGGCGACCTCAACGCGGAGACCGGGGTCGAGCGAACCAGCTACTTCGCGCGCGTCTTGGGAGCCGACGCCGCTTTGGCGATGGATGTCATCGGCGACATTCTCACCGACAGCCAGTTCGACGCCGGCGAACTCGAACGGGAAAAGAACGTCATTGTGCAGGAAATCGGCGCCGTCGAAGATACGCCGGAGGATCTCGTGTTCGATCTCCTCAGCGCGACCGCCTGGCCGGACCAACCGATCGGCCGGCCGATCCTCGGCACGCGGGAGGGCGTCAGCGCCTTCGACCGGGAAGCCATCGACCGCTACCTCACGAGGCGCTACAGCGCCGGCGCCACGGTGGTCGCCGCCGCTGGCGCGATCGAACACGGCCATGTCGTTGGGCTCGCTCAATCCCGCCTTGAGGGGCTAGCTCGCGCGCCGGCGCCGGCCGCAGCGCCGGCCGCCTATCGGGGCGGAGAGAGCAAGCTTCGCAAGCGCCTCGAGCAGACTCACGTCGTGGTGGGATTCGAAGGCCCGCCAGCCGGCGCGCCGGATCATGACGCGGCCCAGGTCTTCGCCGCCGCGGCCGGAGGCGGCATGTCCTCGCGGCTTTTCCAGGAGGTGCGCGAGAAACGCGGCCTCGCCTATTCGATCTATGCGTTTCACTGGGGCTTTTCCGATACCGGCTTGTTCGGCTTTTACGCCGGCTCGGCCCACCGGGACGCGGCGGAGGTCGTCACCGCCTCGATCGATTGCCTGGCTGAAGCCGCGCATCGGGTTCAGGAATCGGAAATCCAGCGCGCCAAGGCGCAGATGAAGGTCTCGCTGCTGACCGGCTTTGAGCAGCCCGCGGCGCGCGTTCACCAGCTCTCGCGTCAAATTCAGGTCTATGGGCGCCCCCTTTCCATGAACGAAATGATCACGCGGGTCGACGGCATCACGGTCGACGACGTTCGCAAAACCGGCGCGGCCATGCTTAGATCGGCGCCCACCGTGGCGGCGATCGGCGCGGTCGGCAAGGTTCCGGGCCAAGTCAAGATCGCCGGCGCTTTGAAAGGGGTGTGATGGCGCTTTTTGGCTTGACGCGATCCACGAGCCCGGAGCCGCTGCTGCGGGGCGACGGCCTTTACTTGCGGCCGGCGGCGCTGTCGGATTATTCGTCCTGGTCCCGATTGCGGTCCGCGAGCCGCCGATTTCTGGAGCCCTGGGAGCCGACGTGGCCGGACGATGACCTGACCCGCGCCGCCTTTCGCAGGCGCCTGCGGCGGCAGGACGAGGACATGGCTCGCGACGAGGCCTATTCATTCCTCATTTTCGACAGCGCCGCCGACGAATTGCTGGGGGGAATCACGCTCGGCGGCGTCAGGCGCGGGGTGTCGCAGAGCGGGACGCTCGGCTATTGGATGGGTGCCCCGCACGCCGGCAAGGGGCGAATGACGCGCGCCGTCGCAGCGACTGTCGATTTCGCTCTTTCCAGACTGCGGCTTCATCGCATCGAGGCGGCTTGCATCCCCGAGAATGCGCCCTCCATCGCCTTGCTGCAGCGCAACGGCTTCCAACGCGAGGGATTCGCGCGGCGATTCCTCAAGATCAACAGCGCCTGGCGAGACCATCTCCTTTTTGCGCTGGTCGACGGCGACGCGCGTCCGCGACCCGTGGACCAAACTTGACTGAAATTCCCTTCAACGGCGGCTTGCGACCCCACGCCGGAGCGGCTTGCCCGGGCCGGCCGGCGAAGCCCGCCGGAAGCGTGGCGAGGATTTGGCGAGGCCTTATCGGCGTCGCGGTTCTGATCGCCGCGCTGACTGCCTTCTGGCGGCCGGCGCACGCGGTGCAATCGGTAAGGGTCTCGGTCGACTCGGATGCAATCGACCTGACGCGGGCCGTCGAGCGCTACAGCGCCCAGGGCGACCGCATCCAGGTGTCGACCGCGCCCGGCGCCGACGGCATCGTCCGGCGGATCGAGGTCAGCGCGCTCGAGCCCGGGGCGCAGCCCGCCTGGATCGTCTTCGCGCTGACCAACGATTCGGACGAGCAATTGACCCGCCTTATCGTAGCCCCGCACTTCCGCTTCGTCGGCTCCGGTCTCGTGTGGCCAGATCTCGGCTCGTCGCGAATCGCGACCATCACCGCCAGCCAGGGCGCGGCCCCCGAACGCGAGGACAACGCGGAGGCGGACGTTTTCCGCTTGATCCTCGATCCGGGAACGACCGTGACCTATGTCGGGGAACTGCGCACGCCGACGCTGCCGCAGCTTTATTTGTGGGAGCCCGACGCGTTCAAGGACAAGTCGACCAGCCTCACGCTCTACGAAGGGATTCTGATCGGCATCGCCGGTCTTCTGGCGTTGTTTCTCACCATCGTCTTCGTGGTGCGCGGCGCCATGATTTTTCCCGCCGCCGCGGCGCTCGCCTGGGCGGTGTTCGCCTATGTCTGCATCGACTTCGGCTTCTGGCGCAAGATGTTCGGCCTCGAGGACGCGACAGAGCGAATCTGGCGCGCGGGCGTCGAGGCCACGATCGGCGCGACGCTCATCATCTTCCTCTTCGCCTATCTCAATCTGCGCAGATGGCATGTCCGTTATTCCCATTTCGCTCTCGCATGGCTGTCCCTGATGGCGGCCGTCGCCGGGCTGTCGGTCTACAATGCGCCGGTTGCGGCGGGCGTCGCGCGATTCTCCATCGCCACCGTCGCCGGCGTCGGCTTCCTCCTCATTTTAAGCCTTGCCGCGCGCGGCTCCGACCGTGCGGTGATGCTGATCCCGACCTGGTATCTTCTGGCGGTCTGGGTGGTGGCTGCGGGAGCGGCCGCGCTCGGCTATCTGACCAACGACCTTGCGGCGCCGGGTCTGGTCGGCGGCCTGGTGCTGATCGTCATGCTGATCGGCTTCACGGTGATGCAATTCGCCTTCTCCGGCTCCGGCGGCGTCATGGACAGCGGCCCCGACGCCGAGCGGCGTTCGCTGGCCATGACGGGATCCGGCGAGGCCATATTCGATTGGAACGTTCTGGCCGACGAGGTCAGTGGCAGCGAGGCGATCGAAAGCCAGCTCGGGCTCAAGCGCGGCGCGCTCGAGGGGCCGGCGGCGGGCTGGCTCGACGTGCTGCATCCCCTTGATCGCGATCGCTACACCCTGGCCCTCGACGGGCTGCTGCATCAGCGCTCCGGCCGGATCAATCACGATCTCAGACTGCGCGGCTCCGACGGCCATTATTTCTGGTACGTTTTGAAGGCGCGGCCGGTGGTCAGCGTCGACGGCGAGGTCGTGCGGGTGATCGGCTCGCTATGCGACGTGACCGAGCTCAAATCGGCCGAAGAGCGCATGCTCCATGACGCCGTTCACGACAATCTGACCGGCCTTCCCAACCGCGAGCTGTTCAACGATCGGCTGGGCGCAGCGATCCTTATGGCGCAGAAGCCCGGCGGAGATGCGCCCACCGTGATGGTCGTCGACATCGACGAATTCCAGTCCGTCAATGATTCCTACGGATTGTCGATCGGCGACTCGGCCCTCTTGGCGGTTGCTCGGCGCCTGTCGCGCGACTTGAGGCCAGGGGATACGCTGGCGCGCCTGTCTGGCGACACGTTCGGCGCGATCGTGTTCGCCGAGCCGCAGTCGATGGACGCAGCCGCCAGGATCGATGCGTTGCGGGCGGCGCTCGCCGCGCCGATCAGCTTCGGCGAACGGGAAATCACGCTGACCGTTTCGATTGGGGCTGCGCAGTACGACCCAAAGCTCCATGGCAAAGGCGGCGATCTTCTCGCTGACGCTGAGCTCGCGCTGTTGAACGCCAAGAAGGCCGGCGGCGATCGCGTCGAGATTTTCTCGCCCTTCATGCGCTCCTATCGATCCGACCGGCAGACGCTCGAGAACGACATGCGGCGTGCGCTCGAGCGCGGCGAGATCTCCGTTCTGTTCCGGCCGATCGTGCGCCTGGAGGATCGAACCGTCGCTGGGTTCCAGTCGCTTCTGCGTTGGCGCCACCCGAGACTTGGCCTGCTTGGCGAGGAGGAATTCTCCTCCGCTGCCGAGTCGACTGGCGCGATCGTCGATATCGGCGCCTACGCTCTGGAGGCGACGGCGAGGGAGCTGGCGGCGTGGCAGAAGGCGCTCGAAGTCAATCCGCCCATCTTCGCCACGGTCGCCGCGTCTTCACGCCAGATGCTCAGCCATGATCTGCTTTCGGACGTGCGCGCCGCGCTTGGCCGCCATTACGTGCAGCGCGGCTCGCTCAAGCTCGCGGCGGCGGAGAGCCTGGTGATGGAAAACCCCGAATACGCCGCCGCTTTGCTGCAGCGGGTGCGCGAAATCGGCGCGGCGCTCATGCTGGACAGGTTCGGCGCCGGCTACACCTCGCTCGGCCATCTGCCGCAATACCGCTTCGACGCGATGCGGATCGATGCTTCCCTGGTCAGGCCCAACTCATTCGGCGCGCGTTCGCCGATCCTCCGCTCGATCGTCGCCATGGCCCAAGAGATCGGGATGGACGTCATCTCGGAGGGGGCAGAGACGGAATCCGACGCGGTCGAACTCGCCCAGCTTGGCTGCCAATTCGCGCAAGGGGCCGCCTTCGGCCAGCCGATGAGCGCAGCGGCCGCGCGAAAGCTGATGGGCGCGGCGGGGGCCTGACGGGTCGCGCGCGACGGACGGATGATCGGCCGAGCCAAACCGTCCGGTCTTGTTTTTCATCCTCGCGGATCTCGCGAGTCGCGCGGGCGGGCCGCCGGCTACGGCGAGGCGTGCGCCATGTGCCGACGATAAAGCGCCGACACCTGCGCCCGGTAGATGGGGCGCATCGCTTCGTGATGAAGTCGCTCCGCAAGCCCCATCGACGTGCGCTGGACCGTAGTGCCGCCCGTCTCGCGCGAAACGTCGCGTACGGGCGAGGGAGAGGCGACCAGCATAGGCTGCCCAGTGACCCAGGTCATCTGCAGAAGCGTGTCGACCGGGCGGTCGAAGGGCAGAGTGCGGTCGAGCAGGCGCTCGGCGGCCGCGCGCGATACGATCTGCCCGATCGCTCTGAGCGGCGGCGTGCTGGGCCGCAGCAAGGCGAGAGCGCCGCGGCGCGCGACCGCCGCCCCCTTTCGGAGAGGCTCGGCCGGCAACAACACATAATCCCATGCCGCCCGCTCGGCGGTCGCGAACTCGAGGAGCGCCGCGAATTCGGCCGGATCGATTTCAGCGTCATCTTCGAATACGAAGGCGAAGTCGAGATTCTCGTCGACGATCCGCCTCCAGGCCGCGCGATGGCTCAGGAAAACGCCGATCTCCGCCGCCGTCAGAGCGAACGGATAGCGCGGTCGGAAACGGCGACGCGCATAAGCCTGGTCGAGCTCTTGCCGACCGAGACGCGCTCCATCGACCGCGGCGACGATCTCGCTCTCGATCGGCAGGCGCGCGCGCAGCGACTGGACGTTCGCCGTGCGCGAAATCGCCCGCTCCAGGTGGAGAATAAAGGCTTTGGGGGCGCTCAAGATTGGCTGTCCATGCAAAGACCTGCGATAATGACCGCCGGAGGCGCGAGAGCGCCTTCTTACGCGCCGCTCCGCGCCGAGTCATGTCGCTTGCCGGCGCCGAACGTTAACCATCATTCCGCGGCCCCTTCTCCTATGGCGCCGGGCGGGCTTTCTCTAGTGCCGGCGCCGGGGCGGCCCCGAGGGCCTTTTTGCCAGACGCTCCGCGAGGGCTCGGCGAGAGGATCAACGCTGAGGAAGGGGTGCAAG
>Ga0116219_10003565_pt1 | contig 12231 bp, 10 predicted proteins | sample Sb_taG_4_FD_91019 | JGI IMG/M metagenome (GOLD analysis project Ga0116219, IMG submission 91019) | Peat soil microbial communities from Weissenstadt, Germany - Sb_50d_6_BS metaG | ecosystem: Environmental > Terrestrial > Soil > Wetlands > Peat | place: Germany: Weissenstadt | collected 2010-09-21
GCAACGGGTTGACGATGCCCGCCGGGTAGCGGACCAAGCGGACCTCCATGCCCGTTTCCGGATCCACGATCAGGTTCTTGCGATACAGCGAGCGGCCTATCTTCTCGTTGGGGCGCTCCTCCCAGGGGAGCGCGGTGGTGTCGATGGCCGTGAGTTTGACGTCTGGCATATCCTGATTATGCCCGGTTGGAGGCCGATGGCGGAATCCGCCAGAAGAGCGAAGCGCCGCCTTTGGAAGAGTGGCCGACGGCGATCGGAGGCAGATCGATCTCGCCGATGGCTGTCCAGAAGAAGCCGTTCTTGTCCACGATGTCGCCGAACATGCGGTAGTGCCCGGCATCGAGCGCCGACAGGTTCGCGTGGAAGTCGCCCGCGGCGTTGCGCTCGGGATGCAGGTGCCACATTCGATCCAGGGCGGGTTCGCGGATCAGAAAGAGATGCATCAGGTGCCCATGATCAGGAACCAGCGGGATTCTCTGAAAGTACCTGGTTCAGCGCGGATTGCGGCCAACCACCTGCAAACGGGGCGCGCCGCCACCCTCCAGCGAGGCTTCCAACTTGGGCGGCGCAAAAAACTTCAACCTGCCCCGGTATTCAGCGATTCTGAGTTCCACCAGTAGCCGCCCGCGGTAACCATTGCAATGACCACTGCTGTCATGACTATCACCGCCCGCCGGCCGCGGCGATCGCCATCGGCGTCGGGGGCGGCGCCGGGTTGGAGGTCGCCTTCGCGCACGAAGGCGGCCACGATGGAGACCATGCCCGCCGCGAGAAGCACCAGGAGGCCAATCAGCGCGGCGGCCAGGCCGTTTCCGAGAGGCAGCGTCCCTTGCGGATAGCTGGCGAAGGGTATGGCGATCTGCGCGGAACCGCGCGAACCCTCCAGATGCACGACGGCGGCCAGCGGTCCATCGGCCATGACCCAGATTGGAGCAGTGAAGAATTGCCGATCCGTCCGGCTTCGCTCGGCGAGATCGGGAATCGGGTTGACAACCGGTTGTCAACCCGCCAGTTGCGCCGGTAAACGGGACACCCTCTGGGTCGGGGCGCAGCTTGCCAAGCTGGCCGACAAGCACGGCGCGCCAGTACTACGCGCGCACCGGCTCAACCGCTTCCGGGACCAGCGGCTTGGTCGGGTCGATCTTCAACCAAAGCGCCGAGGAGATAAACAGGGCGATCGCCATCGGGACCAGCGGCAGATCGTAGCTGTTAAACGCTCTGACCATGTATCCGAAGGCAACGGTGGAGAGGAACGCGCCCGCCTGGCCCGTCATGTGCATGGCGCCACTGACGGTGCCGGCGTACTTGCGGCCGATGTCCAGGCAGGCGGCCCAACTGGCCGGCAGCATGCAATCCATGAAGCCAAAGCCAACTCCCAGAAAGACCGCCGCCAGCGTGTTGTTACGGGTCAGCACCGCCATCAGTTCGAGCGCCCCTGAAAGCCCCAACCCCGCCGCGGCCACCGTTCGCCTGGCGACCTTTAGCCCGTACTTCTTGCCGAGGTAGTCGCTGGTTGCGCCCCCGATCAAATTCCCGCAGGCGCCCAGGATGAATGGCAGTGACGACCAGATGGCCATCTGCTCCTGGGTGAAACCGCGGCCCTTCACCAGGTAGGTGGGGAGCCACGACAAGTAAAAGTAGCCGCCAAAGATATACGCGAAGTACATTGCCATGAGGTACTGCACATTGCGGTTGCGCAGCACCATGGCCCACGGCGCACCGGCGGCCGCAGCGCTCTTCGGCTCTTTCTGAAGCTCTTCCAACTCGGCCTGTTTGACTCCTTTCTTCTCAGCCGGATTGTCCCGGTACCACCCGTACCAAACCGCCGCCCACACCAGGCCGGTGCCGGCGAAGATGTAGAAAGGCATCCGCCATCCATACGCCTTCAGAATCGGAACTACGATGATGGAGGCCAGCGCGCCGCCGAGGCGGGCCGCCGTCCAGACCACGCCCACAGCCCTGGCACGCTCCGCCTTGGGGAACCAGCGCGAGAGGGCTCCGGTCGAGTTCGGGTAGGCTCCGGACTCGCCCATGCCAAACAGGAGCGAGGTGGCGATCAGCATCGGATAATTGACGGCCGCGCCGGTGAGAAAAGTGAAGACAGACCACCAGACGACAATCAGGGTGAGCACCTTGCGGGCGCCGTGCCGGTCTCCCATAGCAGCCGCCGGCATGGCTAACAGCGCGTAGGTGAGAACGAACGAGCCGACTACCCAGCCCCACTGATCGGGTCTCAGGCCGAGGCTGGACTGCATCGAGGGCCCGGCGACGGAAAGGCAGATCCGGTCCAGGTAGGTGATGGCGGAAACCAGGAACAACAGGACGAGGACCTTGTATCGGGTTTTCATTACGTCGGATTATGTCACACTCACTACTGGTTGTGTGGGCCGCCATGGTAACATCCCCAAAGGAAGGGGACTCCGCTCAAGTGACATCCGGAACCGGTACACTCTAGCACGCGAGAGCCACTTTGTGGTCTTCCTCTCTGCCATGAAAGGAGAAATCTGATGAAACGTCGTACTCTGATCCGTACCCTCGCCGGGGGAGCGGCGGTTGTCCTTGTGGGAGATTGCCCCTTCGCGGAGGCGCAAAGTGGGCCGCGTGGGGGCAAGCCCCTGCTAGGCTTCAAGCAGTACGGGATGAAGAAGATTCCGGTTCGCGAGGCGATCAATGACATTGCCAGGATCGGCTACAAGTCTCTGTCCCTGACCCTGAGGCCAGGCTGGGACACCGAACCGAAGCTGCTGAGCAAGACCGACCGGGCCGACATCCGCAAGCAGATAGGCGACCTCGGTCTGCTGCTTGCTTCGGTGATGGAGAGCCTGCGGCTCCTGGGACCGAACACAAACAAGGAAAGTAACCTGGAGCGGCTGCGCGAGGCGGCGGCGTTGGCGCATGAGTTGTCGCCCGGAGCACCGGCGGTGATTGAGACCACACTGGGCGGCCGGCCGCAGGAGTGGGAAGCGACCAGGCGCCAGATGGCCGATGAACTGGGCGTGTGGGCCAGGACGCTGGAGCCGCTGAAGACGCAGCTTGCCATCGAAGCGCACCTGGGTAATGCGATGGACAGGCCCGAGAAGGCGCTGTGGATGTTGGATCAGGTGAAGAGCCCCTCGATCGGGAACCTTCTCGATTTCAGCCACTATCAAGTGCTGAAGCTGGACCTGCGGGAGACGATTCAGAAACTGGCGAGTCGTACGTTGGTCCACCACTTGAAGGACTGTGTGGGCACAGAGGAAAAGTTCCGCTTCCTGCTGCCAGGCGATTCGGGAGGAATCGACTACAAAGAGTACGCCCAGGTTCTCGGCGAGATCGGCTACCGGGGTACGGTGCTGGCGGAGGTCAGCACCCAGATTTCCGAGCAACCGGGGTACGACGCGTTGGCGGCCGCGAAGCACTGCTGGGATAACCTGGCGCCGTTTTTCGCCTGACATACGCAGGGCACTGAAAGGAGAAATCTGATGAGACGACGAGATCTGATTGGTACTCTCGCCGGGGGAACGGCTGTTGCCCTTGTGGGAGATCTCCCATTTGCCGAGGCGCAAAGTGAGGCGCGCGGGGGTCGGGCGGCACAATCCGGCAAGCCGCTGCTTGCCTTCAGTTCCTACGGGATGAGAAAGATTCCGGTTCGCGAGGCGATCGATCACATCGCCAAGATCGGCTACAAGGCTCTGGAGCTCACTTTGCTGCCTGGCTGGGACACCGAACCCAAGCTGCTCACCAGGACGGACCGGGCCGAGATCCGAAAGCGGATAGCCGACCTCGGCCTGGCCCTTACTTCGGTGCAGGAGAGCGTGCAGCTCGCCGAGCCAAACACGATGGTCAGTCTGGGCTTCAACATCAACTACAACCAGCGGGAGAACCTGGAGCATCTGCGCGCGGCGGCTGAGGTGGCGCACGAGTTGTCGCCCGGAGCGCCGGCGGTGATCGAGTCGCCGGTGGGTGGCCGGTCGGCGGCGTGGGAAGAGACCAGGCGCCAGATGGCCGATGAACTGGGTGTGTGGGCCAAGACGCTGGAGCCGCTGAAGACGGTGCTTGCGATCAAGGGGTTCGTGGGCAATGCTCTGGACAGGCCCGAGAAAGTGCTGTGGATGTTGGATCAGGTGAAGAGCCCGTGGATCCAGAACGGTTACGATTACAGCCATTACAGGCTGCTCGGGCTGAGCCTTCGGGAGACGCTGCTGCCCGTGGGGAGCCGCACTGTGTTCATCCACGTGAAGGACAGCACGGGCACTCCCGAAAAGTTCCGGTTCCTGCTGCCGGGCGACTCGGGGTTGATCGACTACAAGGAGTACGCCCGGATTCTCGGCGAGATCGGATACCGGGGGCCGGTGACGGTAGAGGTCAGCGTCCAGGTCTCCAACCAGCCGGGGTACGACGGAGTGGCGGCCGCCAGGCATTCCTTCGATAACATGGCGCCGTTTTTCGCCTGAAATATAAAGGTGGGGCAGGCCATCGTTTCTTGTGGCCTGCCGAGTCCCCTAAAAGTCTATCCGAGCGCCCAGTACCACATGTGGACGCTGGTTTCCGATTCCGGCGTAGGTCCCGCGTTCGGCGGTGAAGCGGCCGAACGTTAGGGGGCTGGTGAGGTTGAAGGTCGAGTTAGGCGCCGTCAACTGCCAGTGCGCGTAAGGAAAGTTATTCCCGTCCGCCCTCAGCGTGAACTTGAAGCGCTCGTAGATAGTAAAGCTCTTGAACAGCCCGAACTGCATCCAGACCAGTCCGGGCGCCTCGTACGTGTTCCTTCCCAGCGTCCCCGCCGTGAAAGCTGCCGGATAGGCGAAGTCGTTAATATTCAGGTACGGGTTTTGCGCCGACGAGGGGAACCGGTTGGGGCCCATCGTCCAGTTTGGCGTCTGGTAATCCGGCGACATCGCGTTCGGCCGGTAAACGCCCTGCGGCAGGTACTTGTTAGGACTGCCGGAGAAGGTCACCGACGTCGGCGGGCCCGATTCGAGGGTCGTGGTCCAGACTCCATGCCACTGGCCCAACACCTGATTCACGACTCCTCCCCGATTCAGAAAACGGCGCCCTTTGCCAAAGGGAAAATCATAGGTCGCGATACTCAAGAAATGGTCGGCAATATCATAGCCGGCCCGAGCTTTCTCCAGGCTCCGGTTATAGTAGGTAACCCCGGTGCATGTGCCGTCGGCGTCGCACTCGTCTATCGTCTTCTGGAAGGTGAAGGTCTCCAGTACCGTCAAGCCGGCGGCATAGCGCTTCTCCAGCCGCAGGGTTGCGGCGTGGTGGGTGTCGTGGCCAAAGTTGGAGTAAAGGTTTATGGTCCCGAACTGGGGATAGGGCAGGTAGTTCTGCGTCGCCTGATAGATCTGGGTCAACACCGTGGGGTTCGTCGAGATGTTCAGAGGAATCTGGTTGATATTCCAGTTTTCCAGAAGCCCCACGCCGGCCGACCCTTCGTAGAGAGTCTCCAGCAGCCAGTTTTGCGCAAACTCATACTGAAACCCGCCCGACCACATCATAATGTAAGGCGCGCGCATGTTCGGGTCGTACCAATCGGCCGAACGCGCACTGTAGTTGGTACCTACGTAAGGTACGGTGCCGTTCGACTGAAGCGCATACTTAAACGACGGAGGTCCCTGTGAGAGGTAGAACGCGGGAGTCGGATTCCCCGGCAACTGCTGCACGTTGGCCGTGCCGGTGTACTCCTGGAAGTTCTGGGCGGCCAAGGCGGTCAGGTACATGTCTTGAGTCATGATGCCGAACGAGGACCGGAACACCAACTTCGGGTGGAAATTCCATGCCAGCCCCAGCCTCGGCTGGAAATTGTTCAAGTCTCGTTTGGCCAGCGGCCCCGTCGGATGGGTGATGGCGCCCATCATCCCCGTTAGCGGGTCCACGGCGGTGGGGTTAAACTCCGACTCCTGGCCGTACTTGGCCGCAAACGGCGACTCGTACGACCAGCGCAAACCGATGTTCAGGGTCAAGTTGTGCCTTATCTTCCAATCGTCCTGCACATACAAGGCGTCCTGCCACCAACGGGGAAGAAAACTGGCGAAGGCTGTGGTGTAAGACACGCTGCTGACCGCGCCCAGCAGGAAGTCGGCAAAAGGTTGTCCCGTGTTCGGCGTAAAAGGAAGCTGTGTGCCGGCGAAATTGTACGTGCCGGAAGGCAGAGCGGGTTGCACCGCATCGAGACGCGTGCGCACCATCTCGTAGCCCGCCTTGATGGTGTGATGCCCTATGATCTGCGTGAAATTGTCCTGCAACGACAAGTCCTCGCCGACCGTACGCGACTCGGGCAGGCCGGCTAGCCCGTACCCGATGTTGAAAAAGGGGAACGTCGCCGGGCTCACGTTGGGTATACCCAACTGCTTGGCCCAGTCCTGGCCATAAGTCGGCTGGATTGCGCTGTTGGCGCGCCGGTTATACCCGATCCGAAACTCATTGAATCGCGTCGGTGACAGGATATAGGTGTCGGACACGGTGCTGCTGACGGTAGCGGTTGGGATGTTTTGCGAGTTTAGGTCGATGGCACGCCAGGCGAGCTGGGCGGCATACGTTGTGTTGATCCACGTAGGTTCCCACATCGCCGAATAACGCACCATGATCTTATGGTTCGACGTGAACTGATGGTCGACCTTCTCGTCCCAGCTCCAGCGGTGTATCCACTTGCTCGTGTTCGCTACGAGATTCTGAGTGGGCCCCGTCGCACTCGGGATTCCAGGTTCATTCGGCGGGGTAAACGGGTTGTGCGAGAGAAACTTCTGTACGGCGGGGTCGAACAGGCTTTGTGGAACCTGATTGTTCGGGAAAGGAGTGCTGACCCATGTCCCCGCTGCGTTCTGCTGCATCGAGTACGGATTGTAGATCGTCAGGGCGCTCGAAGTAAACCCAGGACTGCCAGGCGCGAAATTTCCGCTTAACATCCCGGTTGTGGGTACGGCCACCGTCGATGCCGGCACGCCGCCGAGCTGGAAGAAGCCCCGGAGGGTGGTCAGGAAAAAGGTCCGGTTCTTGCCATTGTAAATCTTCGGGATGTAGACGGGGCCTTCGAAGGAGCCATTAAACCAATCGTAATACCACGAGTAGTTGTCGAAGGTCGTTTGGTCCAGATAGCCCCGGTGGGCCAACGATTTCCAGATGTATTGATCTCCAAGCGAGCCATGAAACGCGTTGGTGCCTGATTTGGTCACGATGTTGATCCCTCCGCCGGCCAGGTGGCCATACTCGGCGGAAAACCCGTTAGTGGTGACTTTCACCTCCTGGATCGACTCCGGCGATATTTGGAGGATTTCGTCATTGTCTCCCATAGTGGCAGTCCCAGGCTCCTTGGCGCTTATCCCGTCGATGCTGAAGCCAATGCCGCGCAGCCGCTGTCCGTCGATGTGGTAGTTCTGGCTGCTGATCACCGTTGGGAAAAAGTACAACATCCGCGAGGCTGCGGTCTGCTGGACCGGGATCTGGATAACGGTTTGGCCTTCCAGAATCTGACCTGCAAGCGCCGTCTCCGTGGCGAGGAGAGGAGCCGCCGCAGTCACCGTAACGGAGTCCGTTGTGGCGCCCACCTCCAAAGTGATGTCCACGCGCGGCGTCTCCGCTGTCCGTATCACGACGCCGTCACGAACATAACGTTTGAAGCCGCGTGCTTCCAGCGTGATCTGGTACGTGCCCGGACTCAGGTACGGGACGGTATAGTTCCCCTCCGCGGTGGTTAGGGTCTCCGAGCGGAAGGAGGTCTCCTTATTAACGACTGCGACCTTGGCTGCCGGCACGACCGCTCCGGTGCTGTCCGTGACCGTGCCCACCAGAGTGGCGGTGCCGGTGGTCTGAGCCATGGCTCCCGTCGCAGTCAAAGCGGCAAGAACCACGACCGCGAAAACGCATTGGCCAACGAGAACTCTGCCTCGATGAGCGCAGGGCACACTGTCGGGGTTCACCGCCCCGATGCGTGGATCAATCGCGAACATGAACATTTCCCCCTCCCATGCGCGGAGCCGCCTTGCGGCGGGCCGGAAACTGTGTGTTGTACGCCCGATCCCCGGAGCGGCCCGGATCGCTACGTACCCAGTCTGCGCACTTTCTGCCGCGCTGGGATGCCTGCTATGGACGAACCTCCCCGGGTGTCTCATAGACTATAACGGACAGTTTCCAATTGCAAGGGTCTCTTTGCTTGGTCCGTTTGACAAGCTCCGAGGCCTGGTGTATAGTTGTGCCGATTATTCCGCCGCAGTCGCGGGGGAGGGGGAGCGAAGAGTTATGTCGCAAGGCCTTTCCAGACGGCACTTTTTCTATGGTGCGCTTATGGCCGGTGCAGTTCCGGCCGGCGGTTTCGGCAGTGTGCCTTCGCTGTCTAAGCTTGGCTACAAATCTCCCAACGAGAAGCTGAACCTGGCTACGATCGGCGCAGGCGGCCGTGGGTACGTTGACTTGCGCTATGCCGCCGCGGGAGTCGAGAACGTGGTTGCCCTGACTGACGTCGATTTCGCCCGCGGCGCACAGGGTTTCCAGGCCTGGCCTAAGGCCGAGAAGTTCAAAGACTTCCGGCAGATGCTCGACAAGAAGGGCAAAGAGATCGACGCCGTAACCATCACCACCTCGGATCACATGCATGCCACTTGCGCCCTGGCCTGCATGCAGGCTGACAAGCACGTCTACGTCGAGAAACCCCTGACGCGCACCACTTGGGAGGCGCTCCTGCTGCGCGACGCGGCGGCGAAATATAACGTCGCCACCCAGCAGGGGAACCAGGGTTACTCGCATGATGCCACGCGGGTGGCCTGTGAGATCATCTGGTCGGGCGAAATTGGCGACGTTACCGAGGTCCACGCCTGGTCCGGCAGACCTGAGTGGCCGCTGGGAATGCAGAAGATCCCGCCTCCGACTCCAGTCCCGGACACCCTGGACTGGGACTTGTGGCTGGGCGGCGCGGCCTGGCGCCCCTACACTGCCGGCGATGATGCGTACAAGGCGCTCATGGCGCCCTACATCGAGGCAGCCACAGGGGATGCGGCATTGCGGCGGTCGTACGTCGGGTACTATTGCCCGTTCGTCTGGCGGGGCTTCTGCGATTTCGGCACTGGCCACTTTGGCGACTGGGGAATCCACATAATGGGTGCTGCGAACTGGGGCCTGCAACTGAGTCTGGAGAGCCTCATCAGCGTGGAGGCGATCAAGCGGGAAGGGACCAGCCCTTTCACCTACCCGCAGAAAAGTGCTGTTAAGTACGAATTCGGCCCTCGCGGGAGTATGCCCCCAGTCACAGTCTATTGGGGGGACAACGTCCAGGGGGATGCCTACCTTCCACCGGGGATGAGCGCCGAGCAGGCGCGCAGGATCCCCGGCACCGGTCCGCAAGTCGGCCCGACATTTGGTGGACGTGCCGGAGCCGGCGGCGCCGGTGGTGGACGCGGCGGCCCGGCGCGATCCGGGTACAACTGCATCTTCGTGGGGTCGAAAGGCTATATGGGCACCAACGGACGAGCGGAAGAAGTCGGTCTGCTTCCCGGTTCGCGCTGGGCGGAGTACAAGCTCCCGAACGCTTACCTGGCCCGCTCGCCCGGCCCCAGCCCGGGCACCAACAGCGTGGACTGGGACATTGCCGCGCACACACATGACTGGGTCCGCGCCTGCAAGGGCGGCGCTCCGGCCTGCTCCAACTTCAGCATCGCCGGACCGTACGCGGCTTGGGTCCTCCTCGGTGCAGTGGCCTCACACTACGATGGCAAGCTCCTGTGGGACAACGCCAAAATGCAGTTCTCGAACAACAAAGACGCCACTAAGTGGATCAGGCCCACCTTCCGAAAAGGGTGGGACCTCAAACTCTAGCCTCGGCAGGAAGCTATCGCGTCGGATTGTGAGATCGATCTGTCAGACTTTGTAGTGCTCGATAGCATCTTCATTGAGGTCCAGCCCCGGCCCAGGGCCTTGGGGGACCTGAATTTCACCGCTGCGAAACGAGTAGAGTTCCTTCTGATTGAGAATCTTGAGCGCGGGTGCCCATTGCTCCTGAGGCAGGAGCGGCGGTGCTTCGAACACGAAGCGCGCGCGGTCGCAGCGCTGAATCATCCCAACATCTGCACACTGCATGATGTGGGTCCGAATTATCTGGTGATGGAGTTCGTCGAGGGAACTGCGCTCAAGGGTCCGCTTCCATTGAAAGTGGCCGTCGAATACGCGGGACAGATTTTGGAAGCTCTGGATGCGGCGCACAGGAAGGGCATGACCGTGCGGGAATGCAACTTCAACGCCAACAGAGGCGTTGATTCATTTCCGGGCCTGGAATCGAAACGAATAGCCAACGCCGATGAAGTGATCCACGGACGCGCGAGACAAGCCTGCCCCGACGTGGAGATCAATCTGGTGGAGCGGACCCAGCTTGTAGGCCGTACCGAAGTGCAGCAGGTGCCTCGGTCCGCCACGTTCGGGAAAGTCGCCCGCGTATTCGACGAATGCGTCCCATGGCCCTGTGAGTTGCCGGTCGAAAAGGAATGTCGATTCCCCCGTGAGGTTTCGGGCGCCGGACTGCGTCGGCCAATACAACGACAACATTCCGGCCGCCGTCCAGTTTGCGGAAAGCTTCTGCGACCAAGGCAGTTGCAGGCCCGGGTCGTACCCGTGACTGGATACGGTGTTTGCCCCGGTCGGGACGCTCACGAACACTATCACAGATGCGTCGAATCCAGTTTGCGAATGTCCGATCTGTTGCTTGACTCCCAGAGCCAGATCGCCCAACCCCGAAGTAAGAGCCGCGGAGCTATAATCCGGAACCGTGAACCGCAACTCGGTCGCATCCGTCAAGCCGAACACCGCTACGCTTTCGGGACCGTCGAAGGTGCGCTGACCGGAAACGGCGGTGACCTGGAAACCGTTTTCAATCTGCACGCTGCCAATCGGGACCACGACGCTGGAGTTTGTAATCGCGGGCCGATCGGTTGCGATGGGACTGGGCTGGCAGTGTAGCGACGCGACTCCACCCAGCATCGGAATCAATAACAAATGCGCGAGTAGACTGTCGATGCTTCACGGTACCAAAGAAAGATCGGGTTCGCCATAGCTTCGGAACCGGCCGGAACCGGCCGAACCGGCCACCGCGAAAGACTGGAACATCACTGCGTGGACCAGCGAGAAAATGGCGGTATTCAGCATAGACCGGCGCACTCCAACTCCCACGGTTGTCGTTGGCTGTCCGGAATGTGGCCCCTGGCGGATGGCAGTCGGGCGCCGGGATCGCCGTGCCTTATCGCAAAGTGCGAGTTCGGCAGGGAATATGAAAACCGCGTTCCCTTCTCTCCTTCTCGCAACTGTCGCTCCAGCGGAGATTCATCACAACCCTGACAGCGCCACGCCTTTGCAGCACGAGAAATATACTCATGCGGTCCCAGCAATAGCTACCGATATCAGTACATATACCGGCCAATCTTGCAGTTTGAGGAAGGGGCGTACGCTGGCAGTCAGAAAGCAGTATTCTTTTTTCGTTCGACACTGACTTACCAGGAGGGTGAAGGCCAGCCCCGCGATCCTCGCAGTACGGTCTGCGGCGGGCCTTCACGCCAGCCATGGTCCTCTTTATCGCACTGCCAGAGACGGAAAACAAGACCGACCCGGGGTGACCGAGATCCCGCTGGAACTGCTCCCTCGGCGGTGCCCATTCTGTGACGAGCGGACGATCATCGGTCACGGACGGCGACTCAAACAAGCGCACGACCAACGGCACCAGCAGATTTGGATTCGACGGGGCCTCTGTCGTCTCTGCCAAAAGACATTTACGGTGCTGCCCGACTGGTCGCCACCGTCAGGGCACTACAGCCTCCACTGCCGGCAACAAGCGTGGGAGTTGCTGCGCCAAGCGGATGGCACCTGGGAGCGATCCGTTCCTGACATCGCAGATGTGTCGCGATCGCCGGACCCGTCTACCGTTCGGCGGTGGGCCGGGCGCTTGCTGCATCTGGGAACCCTGCTGGCGGCGAAGCTCTGGCAGGCTACCGGCTGGAGCGTCTCCACTCCACCCACCATCCTTGCCTGGGATTGGACCGCCATCCGCCGTATTCTGCCGTTGGAGGCCAGCAGTCCGTGAGTCGAAAGGCGATCGATGAACTCAAGCTGCAGATTCCCTTAATGGACTACCTGGAAGCCCACGATTGGCGACCGGTTCGGCGGCTTAGCGGCGACCGATGGATGGGGCTGTGCCCGCTGCATGATGATCACAAGCCAAGCTTCCTCGTGGACCCCAGCAAAAACCTGTTCTACTGTTACGGCTGTGGCCGCGGC
>Ga0116219_10003566_pt1 | contig 12231 bp, 8 predicted proteins | sample Sb_taG_4_FD_91019 | JGI IMG/M metagenome (GOLD analysis project Ga0116219, IMG submission 91019) | Peat soil microbial communities from Weissenstadt, Germany - Sb_50d_6_BS metaG | ecosystem: Environmental > Terrestrial > Soil > Wetlands > Peat | place: Germany: Weissenstadt | collected 2010-09-21
GACGACCCGTGTTTCTGGCTGGCCGCCACCGAGGGCAGCGGGCTGTTCGCTTCGAGGGATTGCGGCGTGACCTTCGAGAGCAATGGAAATCTTGCGGTCGGGCGGAACGTGTACGACATCAGCTTCGATCCGGCCAATGCCGATCGGGTCGCAGTGGCCGGGTGGGGAATCGGGGTGGCCGTCTCAGAGGACCGCGGCAAGACTTGGCAGCTTCGCGGCGTTGGGCTTCCCGGGGGGTTGCCGTCCGCTAGCGTCTGGAGCGTGGCTTTCGACCCGGCAAAGCCCGGACGGATGTATGCCAGCGTGCACGAAGAGGCGCTCTACGTGTCGCCGGATTACGGGCGCACGTGGGTCAAGGATGGTCTCGAAGGCAGCGCGATCTACCGCATGAAATTCGTTCCGGAGGGCGTGCGATGAGGCGCTTGTTGTGGTTGTGCTGCCTGATGGCGCCGGTCGCGGGCGCGGCGACTCCGGAGTTCGAACAGCGGGCGCGCTCCGTCATCGAAGCATATGCCCATCCGAAGGACCCCAGCCAACTGGGCTACGCCAACATCGCGGCGAAGCTGCGGCTTCACGAGGATGTGGAACTCTGCTCACGGCGGCTGGAAGAGTTGCTGGCGGCCGGGCCCACGGGCGACATGTTCTGGATGTTCCCGGTGACGGCGATCGCTTACCTGGATCACGGCCAGTTGTCGGCGTCCGCCCGGGAGGCGCTGCGGCAATCGTTCCGGACGTACATGCCGTATCGCGGAGACACCGAGAATCACTGGCTGCTGTACTACACGAGCCTGTACCTGATGGCGCAATTGTGGCCGGATCAGGACGGCGGGCAGTGGTACACGGGAAAGTCGTCGGCGGAGAATCTGCGCGAAGCGGTGGGGTGGATCGAGTCGTGGGTGCGGCTCACGACCACGCGCGGGCAGGGCGAGTACGACAGCCCGCACTACATGGGCCTGTACTTTTTGTCGCTGTCGTACCTGGCGGAGTGGGCCAAGGATCCGGCGATGAAGAAGCGCGCCGCCATGATGCTGGATTACCTGATGGCCGATTATGCCGCGGAGGACCTGGACGGCATTTACGTGGGCGCGCACTCGCGGGTTTACGACCTGCCGGTGCTGGAAAAGTGGCAGAACCCGTCGACCGATTTCGGATGGGTGCTGTTCGGACAGGGCCACCCGCTCGATCCGCCCGGCGGCTACATTATTTATTACGTGCTGGCCAGCGCGTACGAGCCGCCGGAGATTCTGAAGCGCATTGCCACCGACCGGTCGCAGCCGTACACGCACTACGAACGCAAGCGGACGCGGAATCGATGGCGCTTCTTCGACGATCTGCACGGGCCGGTGTACAAGACGACTTACGTGCGGCGGGAGTACGCTGTCGGGTCGGACCAGGGCGGCACGCTGCAACCCATCCAGGAGCACTCCTGGGATGTGACGTGGAACGTTCCGGACGCGCGCGGCGTTCACAACACGCTGTTCACGGTGCATCCGTATTCGTCGCTGCGCGAGCTGGAGACGTACTTCACGTTTCCGCCGGATACCGGGATCGCGGGCGTGGTGAGCTCGAAGAAGAGCTACGATTCGCCGGACAAACTGGTGGGCGGGTCGCCCTACGAGAAGATCATGCAGGACCGCGACAGCATTATCGTGCTCTACGACATTCCGCCGGATACGCGCTTTCCGCATATCAACGGGTTCTTCTCGAAAGACCTGGCGGAGTTACGGGAGGATCCGTCGGGGTGGATCTTCGCGCGCGGCGGAGAGGCTCTCATTGCCTGCCGTCCGCTACAGCCATATGGGTGGAAGCCGATTGAGGGCGGAGGCAAGCGGCTGTTCGGTCCGTACCTTAAGAACGGAATGGTGGTGCAGGTGGCGGCGCGTTCGGAGTTCGGCGGGATGGAGGCATTCCGCAAGGCGATTCTGGCGCTGCCGCTGGAGGTGCGGTTGGAGCCGGCGCCATCGGTGAGTTTCCAATCGCTGCGGGGGCGCGCGGCTGGAATTCACGTACGGGCAAATTCCGCGGGTGGATGGCGCGGCGCTGGATTACGATCGGTGGCCGCTGTTTGGGGGACCGTTCGTGGAAGCGGCGGTGGATTCGGAGGCGTTGACTTTGAAGTACGGGAAGATGCGGCGGACGCTGGATTTTCGGCGGTTGATGGTGACGGACACTCCCTGACGGTCGTGGCTCCGATCAGAGCCGCGCGCGTCAGCAAGCGGTCCCGCAAATGAAACAGGAGGTCGGGAGTATGACGAAGGGAACAGGGCGGCGGGGATTTCTGAAGACCGTCGCGTTGGGTGGTGCGGCGGTGACCGAGTCGTCCGCACAGACCGCGGCGGAGGCCGCCGCGCCGGCTGCTGCGCCGGCGACACGCGGAGTTGAAGAAGTAATCTCGTACCCGCGACGCTTCACCGGGCGCAGGCTGGCGATGATTGCGTTCCCTCTGGGCGGCGTGACGGCGGGAGCGATCTCGCTGGGCGGGCGCGGGCAGTTGCGCGATTGGGAGATCTTCAACCGCTCGGAAAAAGGGAAATCGCCGCAATACGCGTTTCCCGCGATCTGGGCGCAGGCTGGAGATGCGCCGCCCGTGGCGCGCGTGCTCGAAGCCCGGATTTTGCCGCCATTTGAAGGACACGATGGCTTGGGCGCGCAGAATGCGCCGGGGCTTGCACGGCTGGCCGGAGCGACCTTCACCGGCGAATTTCCCCTCGCCCGAATCGACTTTCGCGATTCCAAGCTTCCCGTGACCGTGAGGCTCGAAGCCTTCTCGCCCTTTGTGCCGCTGGAGCCGGACGATTCGGGGCTGCCCGTGGCCGTGCTGCGCTACCGCGTGCGCAATCCCGGTAAGAAGAGCGCCAAAGTCTCCATCGCTTTCGCGATCGACAACCCCGTGAACTTCGAAGCGCCGGCATCCAATGCTCCGGCAGCGGCTCGGGTCAACGAGTTTAAGGAGTCCGAAGGGCTGGCCGGGTTGTACATGCACAATCCCGGATTGGAAGCGACGGCGCCGCGCGCGGGCTCGTTCGCGGTGTGCGTTTTGAATCCGGGCGGCGGGCGCGTGACCCATCTCGGCGGGTGGCCGAAAGCCAGGTGGTGGACCAGTCCCCTGCTCTTCTGGGACGACTTCACGGCGGATGGCGAGCTCGGTCCGGAGACGGGGGCGCGCGACGCGGTGGGCTCGTTGTGCCTGCAGCGCGGAGTGGCGCCGGGAGCCGAAGCGGAGTTCGCGTTTCTGCTGGCGTGGCATTTTCCCAACCGGACGCCGGCCCGCATGGGGTGGTCGTCGGATCGCGGCCACGCCGACACGGTGATCGGCAATTACTACGCGCAGCGGTTCCCGGACGCTTGGGCGGCGGCGGAGTACGCGGCGCGCAAGCTCCCCGAGCTGGAAAAACGGATGCGGCAATTTCTGACCGCGATGCGCGAATCCACGCTGCCCGCGGCGGTGAAGGAAGCCGCCATGGCGAATGCGTCGACGCTCGCCTCCACCACCTGTTTCCGCACGGCCGACGGCCGGTTCTTCGGCTGGGAGGGCAGCGGCTGCTGCCACGGCAACTGCGACCACGTGTGGAATTACGAATGCACCACGCACCACCTGTTCCCCTCGTACGCGCGCTCCATGCGCGAGACCCATCTGGACCTGGCGGAGAGAATGAAGGGCGCGATGCCCATCCGCGCGAACCTCCCGCTCGGCATCCAGACCGCTGGGACCGCGGCGGCGGACGGCCAGATGGGGCAGGTGGTGAAGGCCTACTTCGACTGGCAGCTTTCGGGCGACGACGAGTGGCTGCGCAAATGGTGGCCGTCGCTGAAGAAGGCGATCGAGTTCGCCTGGGTGCCCGGCGGTTGGGACGCCGATCGCGACGGCGTTTTCGAGGGCGTGCAGCACAACACCTACGACGTGGAGTTTTACGGGCCCAACCCGATGTGCGGAATCCACTACCTGGGAGCGTTGCGCGCGGGAGAGGAGATGGCGCGCGCGGCCGGCGATCCGGACGCGGCGGCGCAGTACCGCAAGCTGTTCGAGCAGGGGCGCCAGTGGATCGATGCGAACCTGTTCAACGGCGAATACTACGTGCAGCAGATTCGCGGCGTGCCGCGCGACCGGATCGCCCCGGGCCTCATCGCGGGGATGGGCGCGGAAGACCCGACCCATCCGGATTACCAGATAGGCGATGGCTGCCTGGCCGACCAGTTGGTGGGGCAGCACCTCGCGGAGTATGCCGGGCTGGGCCCGCTGGTCAGCGAAGAGCACATCCGAAAGACCATGCAATCGATCTACCGGTACAACTACCGGCGGTCGCTGGCGGAGCACGACAGCGTGGAGCGCACCTACGCGCTGAACGAAGAAGCGGGGCTGCTGGTTTGCGACTACGGGAAGGGCAAGCGGCCGCAGGTTCCGTTCCCGTACTTCTCGGAAGTGTGGACGGGGTTCGAGTACCTGGCGGCGTCGCTGATGATGGCTTACGGGATGGTGAAGGAGGGAGTGGAGATCGTGGAGAATGCGCGCAGGCGGTATGACGGCGAGCGGCGCAATCCATGGGATGAAACGGAGTGCGGGCCGCACTACGCGCGGGCCATGTCGGCCTTCGCCACCATCTCAGCATTGAGCGGTTTCCGATATCAGGGGCCGCGCAAGCAGCTCACGGTGGCGCCGCGGATGAAGACGGGCGCGATGCAGTCGTTCTGGTCGACGGGGACGGGATGGGGCAGCTTCACGCTGGGCCCGGCGAAGTTTTCGCTTTCGGTGCTTTTCGGAAAGCTTCCGCTCGAAGTCGTGGAGCTGCCGACGGGCGCGGCGCCGAGTTCCGTCCGGGTCGGCGGCCAGGCGGTGGCGCATACCGTTCAACGCGGCCGCGTGCACTTCAATGAGCCGCTCGACCTCTTGGAAGGCCAGCAGATCGCGATTCAGCTATGAGCGTCCCGACCCTGATTTTCGTCGGTGGATTTCTCGGAGCCGGCAAGACTACGCTCATCCTGCGCGCGGCGTCCCTTCTGCGCGACAAGGGCACGCGGGTCGCGGTGATCACCAATGACCAGGACCGATCCCTGGTGGATTCGCGGCTGGCCGAGGCGCAGAACGTTGAGACGCGCGAAGTGGCCGGGGGATGCTTCTGCTGCCGCTTCTCGGACCTCATAGCGGCGGCGGACGCTCTCGCGGCGTACCAGCCGGCGGTCATTTTCGCCGAGCCGGTGGGGAGCTGCGTCGACCTTTCGGCGACCATCCTGCAACCGTTGAAGGCATCCTTTCGCGACCGGTACCGCCTGGCGCCTTTGACCGTTCTAATCGATCCGGAGATGGCGGCCCGCGTGTACGCCGATCGCGCCGATCCGGACGTGAGCTTCCTCTATCGCCACCAGGTTGCCGAAGCCGACCTGACCTGCGCGTCGAAGATCGACCGCTATCCCGGCTGCCGGGAACTGCCCGTGCCGATCGACTTCCAGGTGAGTGCGCTCACCGGACTGGGGGTCGGCGATTGGCTGGCCGAGGTAATGGACTCCAGCCGTGTGGTGGGAGCGCACCTGCTGGACGTCGACTACCAGCGATATGCCGCGGCGGAAGCCTCGCTCGGCTGGTTGAATCTGCATGCGGACGTGGAACTGGCGGAGCCGCTGAGTCCCGCGATGCTGGTGGGGCCGCTGCTCGAGGAACTGGACCGTATGCTGACGGAGGCCGGAGTGCAGATCGCCCACCTGAAGATCTTCGACCAGGCGGCGTCGGGCTACGTGAAGGCCAGCGTGTGCGCCAATGGCGAGGAGCCATCGCCGATGGGCGACTTGGCCGCGTCGCCGGAGCGGCGTCACGAACTGGTCATCAATCTGCGGGCAATCGGGGAGCCGGAGCTGCTGCTGGCACTGGTACGGCAGGCGTCAGGCGCGATTTCGGGATCGATCCGCGAGCGGCACGCGAGGTGTTTCCGTCCCGCGGCACCGCAGCCGGAACATCATCCTTCGAAGAACACGGTGTCCTTCTCCAGGACATGACCGCTGATGAAGTCGCCGACCTCTTCGTCGATGGCCTGCTCGTTTGCAGTGGCTTCCGGCGGCGCCGGCTCGAGCTGGGGGGCCGGGTTGGAGTTGTCTTCCATGCCTCAAATACTATCACCGCAGCCGCCCGGTAACGCCGGCGGTCTTGCCGCCGGCCGGCCCCTACCGCAGCCGCAGACTGTTCGTCACCACCGTCAGGCTGGAGAGCGCCATCGCGGCCGAGGCGAGCATGGGGGACAGCAGTCCCAACGCGGCGATGGGAATCCCCAGCGTGTTGTAGGCGAATGCCCAGAAGAGATTCTGGCGAATGATCCGCATGGTGCGGCGCGACAGCTCGATGGCGTCCGCCACTCCGAGCAGGCTGTCGCGCATGAGCGTGATGTCGCCGGCTTCCATGGCCACGCTGGTGCCCGAACCCATGGCGATGCCCAGATCGGCCTGCGCCAGCGCGGGGGCATCGTTGACGCCATCGCCGGCCATGGCTACGCGTTTGCCGGCGGCTTGCAGTTGGCGGATTTGGGCTACCTTCTGGTCGGGCAGAACCTCGGCGAGCACGTGATCGATACCGGCTTCCTTGGCGACGGCTTCGGCAGTCGCGCGGTTGTCGCCGGTGATCATCCAGACCTCCAGCCCCATGGCCCGCAGACGGCGGACCGCTTCGGCAGCTTCCGGCTTGATGGTATCGGCGACTTCGATGGAGCCCGCGAATGCGCCATCAACCGTAATAGTTACGCCAGGGCGGGCGACGACTACTTCGCGGCCGGCGACCAGCGCGCGGACGCCGTGGCCGGGCATGGCGGCGAAGCCGGTGCTGTCGGGCAAGGTGTGGCCCTTCGCTACGGCCGCTTCCACTACCGCTTTGCCCAGCGGGTGCTCGGAGTATCGCTCGGCGGCAGCCGCGAGGCGCAGCAGTTCGTCCGCAGTGTATCCCGCCGACGGCGTCACGCGAACTACCCGCGGTTTGCCGTGGGTGATGGTGCCGGTTTTGTCGAGCACGATCACGCCGATTTTATGGGCCATTTCCAGAGCTTCGCCGCCCTTGATGAAAATGCCGCGCTCGGCGCCGCGGCCCGTCCCCACCATGATGGCGATGGGGGTGGCCAGGCCAAGCGCGCACGGGCAAGCGATGATCAGCACCGCCACGGCATCGATCATGGCGGTGGCGAATGGCGCAAAGAAGAGCCAGACCGCGAAGGTGATCAGCGCCGCGACCAGCACGCCGGCGGTGAACCAGCCGCTCACCACGTCGGCCAGCCGGGCCACGGGAGCGCGCGAGCCCTGCGCCTGCTTCACCATCTCGACCATCTGCTGCAAGACGGTGCCGCGGCCCACCTTCCTCGCTTCGTAGCGGAAACTGCCCGAGCGGTTGATGGTGCCGGCGAAGACCGCGGCGCCGGGCTGTTTGTCCACGGGCATGCTTTCGCCGGTGAGCAGGGACTCGTCCACGGCGGATTCGCCTTCGATCACCGCGCCATCCACGGCGATCCGCTCGCCGGGCCGTACCACCAGCACGTCGCCAGGACGGACGTCTTCCACCGGAGTTTCGGTTTCCACGCCGTTGCGGATCACGCGCGCAACGGGAGGCTGCAAGTCCATCAGGCGGCGGATGGCCTCGGAGGCGCGGCCGCGCGCGCGGGCCTCGAGCGTGCGGCCCAGCAGGATCAGCGCGATGATGACGGCGGCGGCTTCGTAGTACACCTCGTGGATGGCGCGCAGGGTGGCGTAGAGCGAGTACAGAAAAGCGGCGCCGGTGCCCAGGGCGATGAGCGTATTCATGTTGGCGGAGCGGTGGCGCAGCGCGCTCCAGGCGCCCGAGTAGAATGGCGCGCCGGAGTAGAAGATCGCCGGCAGTGTTAGCGCCAGTTGCATCCACGGCGCGCGGTGCGTCATTCCCAGGAACATCACCGGCGCCGCACAGAAGATGGCGACCAGCAGGCGCCGGCGGTACAGGGGCTCGGCGGCATCGGGCTGAGCGGCGGCGCGGGGCACACCATAGCCAAGATCCTCGATGGCCCCGATGAAGTCGCCCACCTTCACGCGCGTACGGTCATACTCCACGGTGGCGGTGGAGGTGGCAAAGTTCACGCTGGCGCGCTCCACGCCGGGAGTCTTGCCGAGCTTGCGTTCGATGGCGCGGGCACAAGCGGCGCAAGTCATGCCGGAGACCGGAAGATCGACCCGTTCAGGAGCGGTGGTGTTCATACCGTGGCGCAGGCACTCCTGCCTGCCGGGTCGAGACTCGTCTCGACCCCCTCTTCGTGCGTCCACGCAGGCTCCGGCATGAGTGCCGGCGCGGCAGGCACGAGTGCCGGCGCCACCTTCGCTTTTCTCATGCCGGTACTTCGTATCCGAGATCGCGGACGGCTTCCGCCAGCGCCTCGGGTTTCACCCGCTCCACGTCGTATTCCACGGTGGCGCTGGCCCCCTGGAGATTGACGGACGCTTTGCTCACGCCGGGTGTGGAGGCCAACGCGCGCTCTACGGTACGAGCGCAATTTCCGCAGGTCATGCCGCGGACGGGAAGATGCAGAGTCTGGGTCGCCATACTTATATGATGCGCCCGTGCGCCATACTGTCACAGGAGGAATTGTGATTTTTGGCGATCTGGCGCTGGCCAGGCGGATCGAGGCGGCCGACGCGGAAAACGCGCGCGGATGCAGCGCCCCACCCGGCGGCCCGGTGCTGGAGGTGGCGGGAGGCTGCGCCATATTCGCGGGCGTGGATTCGCCGTTGACCCAGGCGGTGGGGCTCGGCCTGAACGGGCCGGTGAGCGAGCAGGAGATCGGAGCACTCGAGGCGTTCTTTCGCAGCCGCGGGGCGCGCGTGTCGGTGGATCTCTGCCCGCTGGCAGACCCCGGACTGCTGGCGGCCCTGGCGGAGCGCGGTTACGGCGCCACTGAGTTCAATAATGTCCTGGTGAAGCGGTTGGGCGGGACGGAGATCGTGCTGACGCCGCGCGTGCGCCGCGCCGTGCCTGGCGAGCGGGACCTGTGGTCCCACACGGTCGGCACGGGCTTCTTCGAACAACGGGAACTGACTACCGAGGAGATGGACGTCGGGCGTGCGATCTTCGCCATGCCGGGGGCCATGTGCTATCTGGCGATGTCCGAGAGCGGGGAACCGGCGGGGGGCGGGGCGCTGGCGATCCGGGAGGGTCTCGCGACGCTTTTTGCCGACAGCACCGTAGCGCCCTTCCGGCGGGGCGGGTTGCATCGCGAGATCATTGCGGCGCGGCTCAACGAGGCCGTGGCGCGGGACTGCGATCTGGCAACGGCCACCACGCTGCCCGGCAGCGGATCGCAGCGGAACTACGAGCGCCTCGGCTTTCAGGTGGTGTATACCAGGATCACGCTCGTAGGATAACTTTTTGAGATATCCAGGTCTGGTTCGCTACTAGAGACTTGTGGACGGTTTGGAGATAGGGCATGAGATGGCTGGATCATTCGATTTTGACGTGCCTGGCGCCGCTGGCCATCTGGATCCTGGTGAGCGGCCTGGACGACCTGTTTATCGGCCTGGTCTACCTGCTAAAGGGTCGAAAGCGGTTCGACTGGCCGACGGAGCAGGAACTGGACCGCGCCCCCGAGCGGCGGATCGCGATTCTCGTGCCCCTGTGGAAAGAGCACCGCGTCATCGGCCAGATGCTGGAGCGTAACCTCTCCGCCATCCGGTATGGAAACTACGATGTTTTCGTGGGCGTGTATCCCAATGACGAGGCGACGGTGCGATCCGTCACGGACGCGGCCAGCCGCTACCCGCGCGTGCACCTCGCCTTGTGCCCGCACGATGGGCCCACCTCCAAAGGCGACTGCCTGAATTGGATCTACCGGCGGATGGAGATGCACGAGATCCGGCACGAAGTCCGATTCGAAGTGGTCGTCACACACGATGCCGAAGACCTGATCCATGGGGAGGCGCTGCGCCACATCAACTGGTACTCGCCGGCGTACGACATGGTGCAGGTCCCGGTGCTGCCGCTGCCCACGGGGCTCGGCGAATTCACCCACGGGCTCTACTGCGACGAATTCGCGGAGTACCAGTCCAAAGACATACCCGTGCGGCAGCACCTGGGCGGATTCCTTCCATCCAACGGGGTGGGCACGGGCTTCGGCCGGATTGCGCTGGAGCGCCTGGCACACACGCGCCATGGCCGCATTTTCGATCCCGAATGCCTCACCGAGGATTACGAGAACGGATTCCAGTTGCACGCCCTGGGCTCGACCCAGATCTTCGTGCCCCTGCGCTTCCAGGCGGCCGACCGCATGGCCACGCGCGAATACTTTCCGCGCGATCTCCGCGGGGCCATCCGGCAGCGCAGCCGGTGGGTCGCAGGCATCGCGCTGCAGGGGTGGCAGCGTCACGGGTGGCGCGTTCCCTGGCGCCAGGTCTACTGGTTCTGGCGCGACCGCAAGGGACTGGTGGGCAATCTGCTTACGCCGTTCGCAAATGGGGTCTTCGTCTACGGCGCAGCCCGCTACCTGCTGGCTGCGAAAGGCGGCGGGGCGTGGCACTTCGGCGATCATGTCCCGCATTGGCTGCCCCGCGCCTACTACGCGACGCTCTGGATTTCGATTGCTCAGGCAGCCATCCGAATCCGGTGCAGCGCGCGAATCTACGGATGGCGGTTCGCCGCGGCCGGACCGCTGCGCATCATTTGGGGGAACCTGGTGAACAGCGCGGCGACGGTGGCCGCGTTGTGGCAGTTCCTGGGAGCGCGTCTCAAGAACCGCGCCCTGGCGTGGCTGAAGACGGACCACGTCTATCCCGCATCGGTTACGGCGGAACACGGAAGGCCCCGCTTGGGCGAGGTGCTGGTGAGGATGCGGTGCGTTTCCATGAGCGAAGTGGAAGACGCGTTGGAGTCGCGCCCGGCCGGCCTGCGCATCGGGGAGCACCTGGTCCGCTCGCGAAAACTCTCCGAAGAGCATCTCTACCAGGCATTGAGCTCCCAGGCCGGCATTCCGCTGGGTGTGCCGCTCAGGAGTGAGTTGCACCGTTCGGCGACCCGCGTCCTCCCCGCCGAAACGGCTCGCCGGTGGAGGGTGATGCCATATCGCGTGGCGGTGGGACAACTCCACGTGCTGACCCCCGACTTGCCCTCCGAGGAAATGACTCGAGAGCTGGCCGGCCTCTCGGGTCTGGAGATCCGCTTCCGCCTGGTGCGGCCCGGTGAGTTCGACGCACTGGCACGGGAGTATCTGCCGCCCCCCAGGGTGCCTGCGGCGTCATAGGGGGGATGTGCTGAGAGGGGGCTGGTCAGGAGGATGTGTTCTTTTGAGCGAGCATAATCGCAAGTCTCCCGACCGCGGCCTATCATCATAGCGTACGTGGTTGGCGGGCGTGCTTGCATCCGCGTCACCACCGCCCCGCCCACCCCGGAGCCGCCTGCGGATCGGGCGTCAGGCCCCGCAGATCTTCCGTCCACACCCGCTCCAGCGTCGTACCCTCGCAGCGGAAGATTTCCAGCTTGCCGTCTCGCGTCGCCATCAGGAGACGGCCCTGATGATCCCAGTCCGCCCAGACTGCATCGGGCAGCGGCGTGACATCGTCCGGACCGTCTTGTAAGAAATATTCCAGTTGCACCCCTTCCATCCCCGGCCGCCGGAAATCGACTCCCCGGTGGATGAGACCGAGCTTCACCCCGGCGCCTCCAGGTCGTTCGCGCCGGAGAGCCAGACCCGGCGCGGCCGGCACGTCCTCCGTTGCCATCTCCCAACCCCGCTTCAGCTCGTTCCAGACGTCTCGCTGCGGCCAATCGGTGCCCATCGGCCCAATCGACACTGAGCCTGCCGGATAACAGCCGGGCTGAAAGGGTTCGTACATACACGCGCGGATCTCCAGGTCTCCCGATTCCGAGAACCGGCAACCCCACGTCCAGGTTCCGAGCGTCTCCCACATCGCCAATGCCTCCAGCCACGGCGGCCGTGAGACCGCAAAGTGGCCGAAACCTTTCTTCAACGCGAAGTAGCCGAACAGCCGGCCATCCGGAGAGATATCGCCGCGCCGCGGGTACAGCGTCCCGTGGAACCACGCCCCTGGCGTAATCGTCAGCCGATCGAGATCCCAGCGCAACAGGTGCCACCAGTCACTCGGCCCGCGCCGTAGTACCAAGGCCACGGGGGCCCTGGCCGCCGCCAGGACATAGAGGCGGCAAGCAGTTAGCGCTCGTCGCGAAATAACCGTGCCAACCGCTCCCTTACGGTCGCGGCTCCGATGCGCTCTCAGAGCCGCGACCGTAAGGGA
>Ga0116219_10003569_pt1 | contig 12224 bp, 14 predicted proteins | sample Sb_taG_4_FD_91019 | JGI IMG/M metagenome (GOLD analysis project Ga0116219, IMG submission 91019) | Peat soil microbial communities from Weissenstadt, Germany - Sb_50d_6_BS metaG | ecosystem: Environmental > Terrestrial > Soil > Wetlands > Peat | place: Germany: Weissenstadt | collected 2010-09-21
ACGATCACCGGCACACTCGGACCGTTGCCCACCGAGATGTTTGCTACCAGGTCTTCGTTTTGGAACAGCAGCGGGATCGTGGCTGTGCCAGCCGCGCCGGTGGCCCCGGCGGCGCCCCACAACAGGCCGCCACGGCCGCCGGCACCGCCAACCGCGCCCATGCCACCCGTCCCGCCGCTGCCACCGTTGCCCACGAGGCCTGCCGATCCGCCGGCGCCGCCGTGCACTCCGGCAGCGGTGCTGTTCCCACCGTTCCCGCCGTTTCCCCACAGCAGGCCACCGGCCCCACCCGGCGTCCCGGCTCCTTGCGCGCTGGTCACGCCGTTGGCGCCGTCGCCAATCAGCGGACGACCGAGCAACGCCGTGGTCGGCGCGTTGACGAGCCGCAGCACGTCTTGCTGGAGGATCTGCAGTGGGTTGGCGTTGGCGGCCTCGGTAGCCGTGTACAAACCCGCACCCGCATTAAGGGTCTGCATGAACTGCGCGTGGAAGGCCGCGGCCTTGACGATCAGCGCTTGATATGCCGACGCGTAGTCGGAGAATATCGCCGTGATGGCGGTCGACACCTCGTCGGCCCCGGCCGAAAGTATTTCCGTCGTGGGCGCCGCTGCCGCCCCGTTGGCCGCACCGATCTCTGAACCGATGCTCGCCAAATTCGTCGCCGCATCCGTCACCATTTCGGGCGCTGCGATCACAAACGACACGACACCTCCGGACAGCCCCTTGTTAGAGCGCTCGGCCACCCTAAATGGCGATTATCGGATGGTAGGTGCTATTCGGCGAGAAATTAGTGGTTTTCGCTACAGCCCGGCGTGTTTGGGCCGTCCGACCCGGCACGTCACCCGTCGCGCATACCGTGGATGAACGTCCGCGTCTCCTCCCAGGTGGGGAGTAGGCCGGAAGCGCGCATTTCGGCAAAGCTGGGGGCCGCGGCATCCCGGTCGGACAGGCTGGGGGCGGCGCCTTCAATCACCGGCCAGTCGATCGCCAGTTCGGGATCAGTCGCGCAAATGGTGTGCTCGCGCTGCGGGTTGTACTCCGCCGAGCACAGGTACATCAGCGTCGAATTGTCATGCTGAACAAAGAATCCATGCGCAAGACCCTCGGAGATGTAGACCGTCCTGCGGTCCTGGTCATCGAGCAGAACCGAATCCCACTGGCCGAATGTCGGCGAGCCAACCCGGATGTCAACGACAACGTCGAATATTGAACCGTGCAAGCAGGTCACATATTTGGCTTGGCCCGGTGGCACTTGGGCGAAGTGCAGGCCGCGCAGCACGCCGGCCGACGACACCGAGCAGTTGGCTTGCCGGACGTCCAAGCGGTGACCGGCGAATTCGGTGAACTCGCGACCTTTGAGCCATTCGAATAACAGTCCCCGGGAGTCGCCGTGGATGGTAGGAGTGATCTCCCAGGCGCCCTGGATGCTGAGTTCGCGAACTTTCACCTCATTGACCTCGTTCCTCGTAGCGGGCCTCCGCGGCGTCTTTCAACGGGCGCCACCATGATTCGTTGTTGCAGTACCAGTCGATCGTGGCGCGCAAGCCCTCCTCGAAGTTGCTGTGCGGTGGCGTCCAAGCCAATTCGTCGTACAGCGTCGACGGGTCGATGGCGTACCGCAGGTCGTGACCGACGCGGTCGGGGACGTGGTCGAAGTCGTCGGGGTCGCGACCCATCATCTTCAGCAGCGTGCGCAGCACGGTCAGGTTGTCGCGCTCACCCTCGGCGCTGATCAGGTACGTGCGGCCGATCTGGCCTTTTTCCAGGATTCGCCGGACCGCGCTGTTGTGGTCTTCGACGTGGATCCAGTCACGGACGTTGGCGCCGTTGCCGTACAGCTTGGGCCGACGGCCGGTGAGCACATTGGTGATCTGACGCGGGATGAACTTCTCGACGTGCTGGTACGGCCCGTAGTTGTTGGAGCAGTTGGAGATCGTCGCGCGCACCCCGTAGGACCGCACCCAGGCCCGGACCAGCATGTCGGCGCCGGCTTTGGTCGCCGAGTACGGACTCGACGGGTCGTAGGGCGTCGACTCGGTGAACCGCTTGGGATCGTCGAGCTCCAGGTCGCCGTAGACCTCGTCGGTCGAGATGTGGTGCAGCCGCACGCCGTACCGTCGCACCGCTTCCAGGATGGTGAACGTCCCGATCACGTTGGTGTACACCGACGGCACCGGGTCGTCCAGCGCGTTGTCGACGTGGCTTTCCGCGGCGAAATGCACGACCGCGTCGCACTCGGCGACCAGCTCCGAAACCAGCTCGGTGTCGGTGATATCGCCCTCGACGAACCTGATCGCGTCTTCGACTTCGGCCAGCGACTCGCGGTGGCCGGCATAGGTCAAAGCGTCGAGCACCGTCACGGCATCTTCGGGGTGTTCGCGCACCGTGGCATGCACGAAGTTGGCGCCGATGAAGCCGGCGCCTCCGGTGACCAGCAGTCGCATGGTCAGACACCATAGACGAGGGGGACGGTCAGCCGGTGCCGGTTAGCCCCAACTGCCAGGCTATTTCCCTCAGCGCGGCCAGTAGCGCCTCGTCGTCGCGGGTGCCGAGCACCTGAATGGCCACCTCTCGGCGCCCGCCTTGCACTGTTGCTCGAGGCGGCCATACACCAACCGGCCCGGGTCGGGTTTGAGCGAAACTGCCTCGGTCATCGAGGCCCCCCGTCAGATGTGCGGCGTCGGCTCGCTCAGGACCCGTTCAGCCCGAGCGGCCCCGCCAGCTCGGCCAGTGCCGGAACCAGGTTTTCGTCCTTGGTGAGGACCTGCACGGGCACGTGGTCCGCGCCGGCGTCGAGGTGCTGTTTGAGCCGCGCCGCGATCTGGTCGGGGGTGCCGTAAGCCACGACGGCGTCGACGAGGCGGTCGCTGCCCGGCCGGGTGACCTCCTCGTCGGAGAAGCCCAGCCGCTTCCAGCTGTTGCGGTAGTTGGCCAGGTTGAAGTAGATGTCGAGCGCCCTGCGGCCGACCGTACGAGCCTTCTCGGGATCGGTGGTGAGCACCACCTTGTGCTCCGGCGCCAGGAATGCCGACGGGCCCATCAGTTCGCGGGCCTGCCCGGTGTGCTCCGGGGTGGTCAGGTAGGGGTGCGCCCCGGCGCTGCGCTGCGCGGAGAGCTTCAGCACCCGGGGGCCGAGGGCCGCCACCACGCGCCGGTTCGCGGGCACGCCGTAGTCGTCCAGCCGGTCGAGGTACTCCACCAGCGCGTCGTAGGGCTTGCGGTACTCGCTGTGGGCCTCGGGATGGCCGACGCCGATACCGAGCAGGAAGCGTCCCGGGTAGGCCTTGTCGATGCGGTGGAAGGAGTCCGCGACCGGCTTCGCGGCCGCTGTCCAGATGTTGACGATGCCGGTGGCCACCTGCAACGTGGTCGTCGCCGCCAGGATGGGCTCTACCCAGGCCAGCTCCGCGGGGGGCGAACCACCGACCCAGACCGCCCCGTAGCGCAGGGCCTCGATTTCTCTGGCTTGCTGGGGCGTGACGCCGCGCCCGAACGATCCGAACCGGCCTAGATTGGGCTTGCTGGCTGCATCACTGGCGTGCGCATCGGTCATGGTGTCTCCAACCGGCGGTGCGGTGCGGCTATTCCGCGAAGGTGGCTGGATTTTGGTGGAGCCGAAAGACCAGGTATCGTGGGGTAACGGTGCGGCTAACGCGCCGGCTTTTGTGTGCCCCGTCCCCAGGAATTTCCGGTCACCGGCTCACGTTTGAAGTCGGGGCCAGAGTTCGCGCCGATCTGGGCGCAGACGAACGAAACTAAAAGACGAGGATTTCTGGGAAGTTTATGGCGAAGAAGGACGGTGCCATAGAGGTCGAGGGCCGCGTGGTCGAGCCCCTGCCCAATGCGATGTTCCGCATTGAGCTGGAGAACGGCCACAAGGTGCTTGCCCACATCAGCGGCAAGATGCGGCAGCACTACATCCGCATCCTGCCCGAGGACCGGGTGGTGGTGGAGTTGTCCCCCTACGACCTGTCGCGGGGCCGCATCGTGTACCGGTACAAGTGACGAGAAGCCCGGACCGCGTAACCGACGAGTAGACAGAACAGGATCGAAACAGCCGTGAAGGTGAACCCGAGCGTCAAGCCAATCTGTGACAAGTGCAGGGTGATCCGTCGGCATGGGCGGGTCATGGTGATCTGCCCAGATCCGCGCCACAAGCAGCGCCAGGGCTAGTCCGGCGACGATGCGGGCCGTGCAGCGGCCCGAGGAGAAGCCGGGCAATCGGATCTAGTCCGCAACAGCCCGCTGACACAACTGAATGCAGACCTCCCAGCACCAGTGAGCGGATACGCCGCTCATCCACGCCCGGATGGAGGCCGGGCCCCGCGAAGCGGGAACGGACTGGGACAAGACCTCCGCTGAGATAAGAGGAAACGCCACCCATGGCTCGACTAGTCGGCGTCGATCTGCCGCGCGATAAGCGGATGGAGATCGCCCTGACCTACATCTTCGGCGTCGGCCGTACCCGCTCGAACGAGATTCTGGCGGCCACCGGCATCGACAAGGACCTGCGCACCAGGGACCTCACCGACGACCAGCTGACCCACTTGCGTGACTACATCGAAGCGAACCTGAAGGTGGAGGGTGACCTGCGCCGGGAGGTGCAGGCCGACGTTCGCCGCAAGATCGAGATCGGCTGCTACCAGGGTTTGCGGCATCGCCGCGGCCTGCCGGTGCGCGGCCAGCGGACCAAGACCAACGCGCGGACCCGCAAGGGCCCCAAGCGCACCATCGCGGGCAAAAAGAAGGCCAGGTAACCGATGCCCCCAGCCAAGAAGGCAGCAGCGGCGGGTCCCAAGAAGGGACACAAGACCCGCAGGCGGGAAAAGAAGAACATCCCGCACGGCGCCGCCCACATCAAGAGCACGTTCAACAACACGATCGTGACGATCACCGACCCGCAGGGCAACGTCATCGCCTGGGCGTCATCCGGTCACGTCGGCTTCAAGGGATCGCGGAAATCGACACCGTTCGCGGCCCAGCTGGCCGCCGAGAACGCCGCGCGCAAGGCCCAGGAGCACGGCGTGAAGAAGGTCGACGTGTTCGTCAAGGGCCCGGGTTCGGGCCGGGAGACCGCGATCCGGTCGCTGCAGGCCGCCGGCCTCGAGGTCGGCGCGATTTCCGACGTCACCCCCCAGCCGCACAACGGCTGTCGTCCGCCCAAGCGCCGGCGCGTCTAGGAGATAACAATGGCTCGTTATACCGGACCTATCACCCGCAAATCGCGCCGGCTGCGCACCGACCTCGTCGGCGGCGACCAGGCCTTCGAGAAGCGCCCCTATCCGCCCGGCCAGCACGGCCGCGCGCGGATCAAGGAAAGCGAATACCTGCTGCAGCTGCAGGAGAAGCAGAAGGCCCGCTTCACCTATGGCGTCATGGAAAAGCAGTTCCGCCGCTACTACGAAGAGGCCTCGCGGCAGCCGGGCAAGACCGGTGAGGAGCTGCTCAGGATCCTGGAAACCCGGCTGGACAACGTCGTATACCGCGCCGGGCTGGCCCGGACGCGCCGGATGGCCCGCCAGCTGGTCAGCCACGGGCACTTCAGCGTCAACGGTGTACACGTCAACGTCCCCAGTTATCGGGTGTCGCAGTACGACATCGTCGACGTGCGGGACGGCTCGCTGAACACGGTGCCGTTCCAGATCGCGCGCGAGACGGCGGGTGACCGCCCGATCCCGAGCTGGCTGCAGGTCGTGGGGGAGCGTCAGCAAATCCTGATCCACCAGCTGCCCGAGCGGGCACAGATCGACGTGCCGCTCACCGAGCAGCTCATCGTCGAGTACTACTCGAAGTAGTGCTGGAGCCGCGGACGCGGCGACCAGACAACCGAGCCGGCATCAAATAGCGGGTGCCGAGAAGGAGAAGAAGAAACACCATGCTGATTTCTCAGCGACCCACACTGTCCGAAGAGGTCCTCACCGACGACCGGTCCCAGTTCGTCATCGAACCGCTGGAGCCGGGGTTCGGTTACACCCTGGGTAACTCGCTGCGTCGCACGCTGCTGTCGTCGATTCCCGGCGCGGCCGTCACCAGCATCCGCATCGACGGCGTGCTGCACGAGTTCACCACCGTGCCCGGCGTCAAGGAAGACGTCACCGACATCATCCTGAACCTCAAGGGTCTGGTCGTGTCATCCGATGAGGACGAACCGGTCACCATGTACCTGCGCAAGCAGGGTCCGGGTGAGGTCACCGCGGGTGACATCGTGCCGCCGGCCGGCGTGACCGTCCACAACCCCGACATGCACATCGCGACCCTGAACGACAAGGGCAAGCTCGAGGTCGAGCTCGTCGTCGAGCGTGGCCGCGGCTACGTCCCGGCGGTGCAGAACCGGGCCTCCGGCGCCGAAATCGGCCGCATCCCGGTCGATTCCATCTACTCGCCGGTGCTCAAGGTCACCTACAAGGTGGAGGCCACCCGTGTCGAGCAGCGCACCGACTTCGACAAGCTGATCCTGGACGTCGAGACCAAGAATTCGATCACCCCCCGGGATGCGCTGGCTTCGGCCGGCAAGACGCTGGTCGAGTTGTTCGGTCTGGCACGCGAACTCAACATCGAGGCCGAGGGCATCGAGATCGGGCCGTCGCCGGCGGAGGCCGACCACATCGCGTCGTTCGCGTTGCCGATCGACGACCTCGACCTGACCGTGCGCTCCTACAACTGCCTCAAGCGTGAGGGTGTGCACACCGTCGGCGAGCTGGTGTCGCGCACCGAGTCCGACCTGCTCGACATCCGCAATTTCGGTCAGAAGTCCATCGACGAGGTCAAGGTCAAGCTGCACCAGCTGGGACTGTCGCTCAAGGACAGCCCGCCCACCTTCGACCCGTCCGAGGTCGCGGGCTACGACGTCGCCACCGGCACCTGGTCCACCGAGGGTGCCTACGACGACCAGGACTACGCGGAAACCGAACAGCTCTAATTAGCCTCCGGTGACGATGCGGGCGCGTAGCGGCCCGCCGAGGAACCGGAAAATTGGATTCAGCGAAACCTAGACAGGAGCGCCAGCAATGCCCAAGCCCACCAAGGGTCCTCGCCTCGGCGGGTCGTCGTCGCACCAGAAGGCCCTCCTGGCAAATCTGGCCACGTCGCTGTTCGAGCACGGGCGGATCAAGACGACCGAGCCGAAGGCGCGCGCGCTGCGGCCATACGCGGAGAAGCTGATCACGCACGCGAAAAAGGGCTCGCTGCACAACCGTCGAGAGGTGCTGAAGAAGATCCGCGACAAGGACGTGGTGCACGCCTTGTTCGCCGAGATCGGGCCGTTCTTCTCCGACCGCGACGGTGGGTACACCCGCATCATCAAGGTCGAGCCGCGCAAGGGCGACAACGCCCCGATGGCCGTGATCGAGTTGGTGCGGGAGAAGACCGTCACGTCGGAGGCCGACCGGGCGCGCCGGGTGAAGGCCTCGAAGAAGGCAGCCCCCGAGGCTGCCGCCGCGGCGCCGCAGGCCGCGGTCGAGCCGGAAGCGGTGGACAGCTCGGCCGCCGAGGCTTCCGCCGACGAGCCCGAAGCCCGCGAGACCCAGGCGGCGGCACCGCAGGCCGCGGTCGAGCCGGAGGCGTCCGGTGAGGCCGCCGAAGCTCCCGCCGACAAGCCCGAAGGTGCCACCGAGAATTAGCGAGGTCGTCCGTCTGCGGCTTGACATCGCCTACGACGGAACCGAATTTGCGGGCTGGGCAGCTCAGTCCGGGCAGCGTACCGTCGCCGGCGTTCTCGACGAGGCGCTGACGACCGTTTTCCGCACCCCGGTGCATCTGCGCGCCGCCGGACGCACCGACGCGGGCGTCCACGCCGCCGGGCAGGTGGCCCACGTCGACGTGCCGGTCGACGCGGTGGCGAACGCTCACGGGCGGTCGCCGCGCGCCGGTGACCCCGAGTTCCTGCCGCTGCTGCGCCGCCTCGGCCGGTTCCTGCCCGCCGATGTCCGCGTCACCGAGATCGCGGGCGCGCCAGAGGGATTCGACGCCCGTTTCTCGGCGCTGCGCCGCCACTACGTCTACCGGCTGTCGACGGCGCCCTACGGTGTGCTGCCGCAGCAGGCACGGTACGTGACGGCGTGGCCGCGCGCCCTGGACCTGGACGCGATGAACACCGCATCGCGGGATCTGTTGGGTCTGCACGACTTCGCCGCGTTCTGCCGTCAGCGTGACGGCGCCACCACCATCCGCGACCTGCAGCGGCTGGACTGGTTGCGCGAGGGCGATCTGATCACCGCGCACGTCACCGCGGACGCGTTCTGCTGGTCGATGGTGCGCTCGCTGGTCGGGGCGCTGCTGGCGGTCGGTGAACACCGGCGCCCGGTGTCATGGTGCGGCGAATTGCTTTCCGCTGCAGAGCGTTCCAGTGACTTCGCGCCCGCGCCGGCGCATGGCTTGACGCTCGTCAGCGTGGACTACCCGCCCGACGACCAACTGGCCGCGCGGAATCTGATCACGCGGGACCTGCGGTCGCGGACCTAGACTTTGCCGGCGACGAAGCCAGCGGCCTGGCTGGTCAGCCCCGGCACGTAGCCCAGGTGCGCCTTCCACTGATTGCCGTCCGAGCAGATCGGGTCGCCCTGGTTGCACAGGTCGATGGTCTTGCCGCCGAAATCCGGGGTCAGGGCGCTCATCAGCCCGCCCGCCCGGCCCGACGGATTCCCGAACAGGGCGACTGCGGCGACGTGATTGGCGGCATCGGCCGGCAACGGCTGCCGGAAGCCGAGGCCGGGAAGCGGCGCGGCGGTGACGACGTCGATGACGGCGGCACCCTGTGAGTAGCCGCCGAGGACCAGCTTCGTGTTCGGGCAGTTGTCGGCCATCTGCTGGACGTGGTTGCTGGCGTCATTGGCGCCGTCGGTGGCGGCCAGGAAGTCCTTGTTGGCCGGATAGTTGACCCCGTACGCGCTGACGTTCTTGCGCGTCTGCTGGCGCAGCGAGCTGACGAAGGCCTGTCCCACCCGCCCGACACCGGGTGGCTCGTCGGTTCCCCGGGCGAAGATGACCTCGACGTCGGGGCAGGACGCCGACGCCCGGGGCGCCAGCGGCGGCGCGAGCACCAATGCTGCCGCAGTGAACGCGGCCAGCCCAAACGGGATAAGCCTCACGCAACGATGTTACGGGAGTTGTTGGTCGTGCGTCAGTGCACTGCTGTGACCAGGCTAGGCTGCGGCGCGGGTGCCGACCCGTGGACCGAGGGCCCGGATCCCGGCGCCAGCGTGCCGGGCAGCTGTGGGGCGTAGGCCGGCGACTGCGGGGCGTAGGCGGGCATCTGGGGCCCGAAACCGGGCACCTGCTGGCCGGCGCCGGCCAGCAGCTTGGACGCGACGAAAGCGGCCGCCTGGGTGGTGTAGACGGGCACGTAACCCTCGGTGTGCCCGCTCCACTCGTTTCCGGGGCCCGCGTGACAGATCGGGTCCTCGGGGTTGCACAGGTCGATCGCCTTTGACCCGAGCAGCGCGCTTGCGGTCGGCAGCGAGCCGCCGGCGCGGTCGGCGACGTCGCCGAAGGTGGCGACCGCCGCGACGTGGCTGGCCAGGTCCGGCGAAATCGAACTGCCCCAGTTGATGCCGCCGATGGGCACCCCGGCGACGATGTCCATCACCGACGCGCCCTGCGAGTAGCCGCCCAGCACGATCTTGGTGTTCGGGCACTTGGCCACGGTCTGCTTGACGCGGTTGACGGTGTCGTCGGCGCCGTCGCCGCCGTGCAGCTGCAGCTTGCTGGCGGCGTAGTTCACCCCGTAGGTGTCGATGTTCATGCCGCCGGTCTGCTGGCGCAACGAGTCGACGAACGCGTCGCCGACCCGGCCCAGGCCGGGTGGCTCGTTGGTGCCGCGGGCGAAGATGATCTCGACGTCGGGGCAGTCGTCGGCAGAAGCGACCGGGATGGTGGTGGGGTTGACGAGGGTCACGGCGGCGACAACGAGCGCGGCGGCAGTGAGGCCGACCCACCGGCCGGCCGACCGCGCGCTGCCCCCCCATGGGCCACGTGTCCTCTGAAGAGTCACCCCAGGATTTTAACCGCAGCGGGCGTTGACTGAAAACTCGCTGACCTGTGGATAAGCTGCGCGCGCCCCCCGGCGGGGGTCTACCGTGAGCGGAACTCATGTCGCAGATCGGGGGGGTCAGTGCCGCGCCAGCCGACGACCTGGCTGCAGGTCAGTGGTTACCGATTCCTGCTGCGTCGCCTCGAGTGCGCGTTGCTCGCCGGCGACCTCCGCCCGGCTGGCGGGCGCCCGCCCTCGGCGTCGGCGCCGCTGGCGGTGGGATGTGTGCTCGCGGCCATCGCCACGGCGGGATGTGCGGTACTGGCTTTGCTGCGGCCACAGCCGGCGCTCGACCACGCCCAGATCGTGGTGACCCGGGAATCCGGGGCGCTGTACGTGCGGGTCGGCGACACCTGGCATCCGGCGCTGAACTTGGCTTCCGCCCGGTTGGTCGCGGCGACGGCCGCCGACCCGCTCCCGGTGCGCGAGTCGGATTTGGCTCGCGTCAAACGCGGTCCGCTGCTGGGCGTCCCGGGTGCGCCGCAGCTTCTCGGCAGGCCACTGTCGGGCGACGAATCGGTGTGGACGATCTGTGACGAGGACGGCGCGGGTGCAACGACGGTCGTCGTCGGGGCTACGCAGGGCTCATCGCTGCGTCGTCTGGCACCCGACCTGGCCGTCCTGGTTGCGCCGCCGTCGGGTTCGCCAGGCTACCTGCTCTACGACGGCCGGCGCGCGCTGGTGGACCTCGCCGATGCCGCGGTGCTGCGCGCGCTTCGACTCGAGGGCCGAGCGCCGCGGCTGGTGTCGCAGGCGTTGCTGAATGCCGTCCCCGAGGCGTCCCCGATAGCGGCGCCGCGCGTTCGCGACGCCGGCGAAGCGGCGGCCGGGCTGCCCGGCATTCCGGTGGGCAGCGTGCTGCGGATCGCCCGAGCCGACGGTGACGAGTATTACGCGGTCGTGGCCGGCGGCGTCCAGCGCATCGGCCGGGTTGCCGCCGACATCCTGCGGTTCGGCGACTCGCAGGGTACCGCCAATACCGTCACGGTGGCAGCCGACGTGATTCGCGCCACCGCGATCGTCGACACGCTGCCGGTGGCGAGCTTCCCGGACCGGGCACCCACGCCGGTGGACGGGGGCGGCGACCTGTGTGTCACGTGGGGGCCCGCTTCGTCCGGCCGCTCCGCCGTCGCGTTCCTGACCGGAAGCGGCCTGCCGGTGCCGCCCGGCCAGGCGCCGGTGACCTTGTCGCAGGCCGACGGCCGTGGTCCGGCTCTGGACGCCGTCTACCTGCCGCCCGGCCGGAGCGCCTACGTGACGGGGGATGGGCGCGCCGGCACGCGCTACCTCGTCACCGAGACAGGAGTGCGGTTCGCCGTTCACGACGACGACGCGGCGCACGACCTCGGTCTGTCGGCGGCCACCGCGGCGCCCTGGCCGTTGCTGACCGCGCTGCCGTCCGGGCCGGAACTGAGCCGGGAAAAGGCGTCAGTCGCCCGGGACACCGTTGTGGGTCCCCCGTAACCGGCGGGTTGCCGCGCCGATCGTCAAGGCCACCACCAGGGCAAGCAGGCAGCCGGCCGCCCCGCGCAGCGCAGCGTCGCGGGCGTGCGGACTCGGCGGTCCGGCTGCCGGCGGGGGTGCGGTGACCGGTCCGGGCGCCGGGGCTGGTTCGGCGGCCCGGGCGGGCGGGCTCCAGTCGGTGCTGACCGCGGCCGGGGCATCGATGGTGCCGTTGCCGACCAGCGGATCCCGTCCGGCCGGTGGGTGATGCGCGGTGGACTCGATGCGCTGCATCACCTGCCGCGCAGTCAGCGCCGGGAAGCGCGCCCGGACCAGCGCGGCCAGCCCGCTGACCACCGGCGCGGCATAGCTGGTGCCGGATACCCGCTGCGAACCGAGCGACGTCACCCCCTCGCCGGGGGCCGCGACGTCCACCCAGGGGCCGGCCAGAGTGAAGGGCGACGGCGTCCCGTCGGCGTTCACCGAACCGACGGTCAGCACGTAGTCGTCGTACCAGGCGGGACTGACCGCGACGGTAGCGGTGTCCCACGTCGCGTCCGGCCGCTGCGGCGGGCACGGGGCCGCCCCGCCCGTATTGCCCGCCGTGTTGCCGGCCGGCGCCACGACGACGGCGTTCTTGATGTCGACGGCATAGGCCAGCGCCGCGCCCAGCGCGCGGTCATCGAGAGCCGACGCGGCCGGAACGCAGGCCACCGACGAGATGTTGATCACCGACGCTCCGAGATCGGCGGCC